>JAABVA010001298.1_pt1 | contig 27260 bp, 24 predicted proteins | sample 5560331 | NCBI WGS metagenome assembly JAABVA01 (sample SAMN12812661, study PRJNA571458) | rock metagenome | isolation source: Antarctica rocks | place: Antarctica: Victoria Land, Mt New Zealand sud | collected 2016-01-07 | reverse complement strand
GTACAGGTGGTCCATCCCGAGTCCGACACCCTGGGCGGAGTCGACGGTGACGTTGTCGAGGCGAGCTCCGCGAGGCAGGGTACCGATGACGACGACCGGAATCGGTGAGCTCTGCAGCACCTGAACCAACTCGTCGCTGATCCGCAGTGGGCAGATGATGAGCCCGTCGGCATATCCGCGGGACACCGTGTGCAGCGCCGTCGACATGCCAAGGTCCGCGTCCGACCCGATCTCCGACAGCTGCAACCGGTATCCGGCCCGGCGCATCACCCGTTCGACCCCACGCATCATCGCGATGTAAGCCGGGTTGCCCAGATCATCCACCACGAGGCAAACCTGGTCCGTGCGGCCCATTTTCAACGATCTCGCCGCAAGATCGGGCAGGTAGTGCAGCTCGGCGGCCACCTGACGAATGCGCTCGGCGGTCTGCGGGGAGGCCGGATGACCGTTGAGTACCCTGGACACCGATGCGACCGACACACCTGCCTGCCGGGCTACATCGGCCAAGGTCGACCTCATCGTTCCAGCTGCTCCTTGTAAACGTTTACGGAAACGTTGACAGCCTGGGTCAAGGACGCCGTTCTGTCAAGAGCCTCGGCCTGAACGCCTCCTTTTAAGAAAACGACACGAGTTCGGAACCCCCGGCGGTCGTTTCCCGTCGAGCGGGACGGGGTACCGCACAACGACGGTCGTGCCTGGCCCGCGTGGGTGGGTGGCAAGGAAAGGACCGTTGACGGAAAAACGAAGGAGAGCAACGGTGTCCGTGACTCGCCGAGACATGAAGTGCCGACCCGAGCAGGTGTTCGCCGTACTGGAGGACGGTTGGCTGATGGGCCTCTGGGTGGTCGGTGCCTCCCGAATCCGGGATGTTCCCGCGAACTGGCCGGCGGTCGGCTCGAAGGTCGATCATTCGGTGGGTACCTGGCCGCTTCTGATCGACGACAGCACCAGCGTCGAATCCGTCGTGAAAGATCGTTCGCTGCGGCTTCGCGCGCGCGCCTGGCCGGCCGGCGAGGCTGATGTTCACGTCGAGATCGACAGCAGGCCGGACGGCTGCCGGGTGACCATCAGCGAAGACGTGGTGAAGGGTCCCGGCCTGATGATTCCCAAACCACTTCGCTCGGCCCTGCTGAACTGGCGAAACGGCGAGTCACTGCGCCGGTTGGCCTTTTTGGCCGAGCGGAGATCACCCACTACCTGACTTCGTCCGAACGTTGCGCCCATCTTCCCGTTCCGAGCAAGGAGTAGTCATGCCACCGAAGCGTTCCAAGGATCAAGCTGCGCCGGCACCGAAGCGTGGCACCGGCCGTACCCAGAGCAGCGCCGGTACCCCAGCGGCGGAAGATCCACGCTCCCAGGCCGGCGAATACCTGACCACCGCGCAGGGTTTGCGGCTGCCGGACACGGACCATTCGCTGAAGGCCGGCCCGCGCGGGCCGGCACTGCTCGAGGATTTCCACCTTCGCGAAAAGATCACCCACTTCGACCACGAGCGAATTCCGGAGCGGGTCGTGCACGCTCGTGGCGCCGCAGCACACGGCGTCTTCGTCGCCTACGGCAACGCAGCGTCACTCACCAAGGCACCGTTCCTGGCCGACGAGAACCGCGAGACTCCGGTATTCGTGCGGTTCTCCACCGTCGTAGGCTCCCGCGGTTCCGCGGACACCGTGCGCGACGTCCGCGGCTTCGCGGTGAAGTTCTACACCGCGGAAGGGAACATGGATCTGGTCGGCAACAACATGCCGGTCTTCTTCATCCAGGATGGCATCAAGTTCCCCGACCTGATCCACGCCGCGAAGCCGCACCCGGACCGCGAGATCCCGCAGGCTCAGACGGCGCACGACACGTTCTGGGACTTCGTATCCCTGCACACCGAGGCCACCCACCATGTCATCTGGGCGATGTCGGATCGGGGAATTCCACGCAGCTTCCGCACGATGGAAGGTTTCGGCGTACACACCTTCCGGCTGGTGAACGCCGAGGGTGAGTCAGTGTTGGTCAAGTTCCACTGGAAACCGGTGGCCGGCGTGCACTCGCTGGTCTGGGAAGAAGCTCAAATCACCGCGGGCGTCGACCCGGACTTCCACCGACGGGACATGGCAGACGGCATCGAGAACGGTGCCTTCCTGGAATGGGAACTCGGCGTGCAGGTCTTTCCTGACTCGGACGAGGAAACCTTCGAGGGCATCGATCTGCTCGATCCGACCAAGTTGGTTCCGGAAGAGCTGGCGCCGGTCCAGCTGATCGGGCGGCTCACCCTGAACCGCAACCCCACGAATTACTTCGCCGAGACCGAACAGGTCGCGTTCCACACCGGACATCTGGTTCCCGGCATCGAGGTCACCAACGATCCGCTGATGCAGGCGCGCATGTTCTCCTATCTCGACACCCAGCTGACCAGGCTCGGTGGACCGAATTTCAGCCAGATCCCCATCAACTGCCCCCACGCGTTCGTGAATGACAACCTGCGCGACGGCATGCACCAGACCACCATTCCCACCGGGCTGGCTCCCTACCTGCCCAACAGCATCGACGGGGGTAAGCCACTGGTCGCCACCGAGCGAGAAGGTGGCTACGTGCCACTGCCAAGGGCCGTGAGCGGGCCGAAGGTGCGCGCGAATCCGGTGTCGTTCGACGACCATTTTTCGCAGGCCAGAATGTTCTGGCTGAGTATGACCGCCGTCGAACGCGTGCACATCGTGGAGGCGTACACCTTCGAACTCGGCAAAGTCTTCGAAAAGGACATCCGGACAAGGACTCTGGGCGTACTGGCGCAGATCGACGGTGAACTGTGTGAAGCCGTCGCCGCCGGTCTCGGTCTTCCCGCTCCCACCGCGCAGCCGCTCGCGGACATCGTGGGCTCACCGGCACTTTCGCTGATCTCCGCAGCGCCAGGTCCTATTGCGGGGCGGGTCGTCGGCGTGTTGGTCGGTCCGGGTGCCGATCTGAGCGGTGTTCAGAAGCTGCGTGTCGCGCTGCAGGCGGAAGGCGCGGTTTTGCGCCTGCTCGCCGCGGTGGGCGGCGAGCTGGGAGCCGCCGACGCCCGGCAGGTGGTGGATCGGACTCTGCTGACCAGCCGATCGGTCGAGTACGACGCCGTCGTGATAGCGAACGGGACCGGCGGCATGGTCGACGTGAAGCTCACGGTCCTTCTGCAGGAACTGTTCCGGCACTGCAAGACAATTGCGGCTTGGGGTGACGGAAGCCAGGTACTGCAGGATGCCGGCATCGATCTCGCCGCACCCGGAATTCTCCAGTTCCAGTCCATCGACAACAAGGCGACGGCCGCCCTGGTGACAGCCGTCGGCCTGCACCGGGTGTGGGAGCGGGCCGAGTTCGTACAAGCGGCTGCCACCTCGAGCTGACCACCGGTACGCACGCTGTCGCGGGTTTCGGTCGCGGGCCGACTGCTTTCCACAGTGGTGAAGCGTTGCTGCCCGGCGAACCGACGACGGCGGCGTATCAGGCGACGGGGCCGCTCCCGAGCTGCTCGGCCTCCCGGTGCTGCTCTTCCAGCCGCTTCTTGACCTTGCCCATTCCGGGAACGGAGCCGACCATTTCGCTCAAGCCGGCAGACGCGGTCACCAGCTCCTCGATGTTCGGCGCGACCGTCTCGAGCGACGACAGCACCGGCAGCACATCGGACTGCACCTGCTCCAGCACCGCCGGCGATGCGCGGAGCAGGTCGACCAGTCTCGCGAGGTCGGCGGTCGTGACGTTGTCGGCCAGCTGGGCCACCAGCGGAGCGAGCTTCGTCATGGCCGGCCGGAACATTCCGAGCGACACCGCGGCGGCATCCGCCAACTCGGCTCCCGCCGCGAGGAGTTCGGCGGCACCCGCAGCAGACTCGTGCGCCTGCGTAGCGACCCAGTGCACGTACTCCCGCGTCGTCTCGACGGCCTCGACCTCGGCCTGCGCCTGCCGTTGGGTGGCATGCCAGTCTCCGATCACCGCCCTGGCCTCGCCGATCAGGGCCTCGAGGTCGCCGACCACCCGCACCAACCGGGGCAGCAGGCTCGCCGCCTCCTGCCACGCCTGGGCGGGAATTCGTAGCAGATCAATCGGTCCGGCCAGGGGTATGCGCATGTCACTCCATCGTTTCCGGCTTGGCCTCGGCCATTCGGCCGAAGCTATGCATTCGCCCGAAGCAGCGGGCGACTGAGCACGCGAGAAGGTCACAGATCGGTAACCGCCCGAAGGTTTAGCTATCAAAACGTCGGGGCACAACATCGTCAGCTGTACCTGCCACGGTAATTCACATCCTGCCCAGATACGGGCGATGATCATCAACGAGGAGCACATCATGACGTACGCACAGGGCCCCGAGGCCTACATGGGCAAGACCGCGGTCGACACTTCGGGCAGCAAGATCGGCACCGTCGGACAGGTGTACCTCAACGACGAAACCGGACAGCCCGACTGGATCACCGTCAACACCGGACTTTTCGGCACGAAGGAGCATTTCGCTCCACTGCACGGCGCGAACATCAACGGCGATGATGTCGTGCTGCCCTACGGCAAGGACGTCGTCAAGGACGCTCCGGACGTATCCGATGCCAGCCACCTGGACGCCGACGAGCAGCAGTCGCTGTACTCGTACTACGAGCGCTACCTGGGCGCCGGCGGGGGCGGCCAGCAGACCGAGGTGGCTTCCGACAGCGGCACTGTGCGCACCGAAGGTGGCACCGGACGCAGCGAAGGCTACGACACCTCGGGCCCGACGACGGATAACGCGATGACCCGATCGGAAGAGCACCTGAACGTGGGCACCCAGCAGGTGGAGGCAGGCACAGCTCGGCTGCGCAAGTACGTCGTCACCGAGCAGCAGACCGTCAATGTGCCGGTGTCACACGAAGAAGTACGGGTGGAGCGCGAAGCGGTCACCGACGCGAATCGTGGCGACGCCCTCGACGGCCCCGCGATCTCGGAGGAGGAGCACGAAGTGGTTCTGCATGCCGAGCAGCCGGTGGTCACCACTGAAGCCGTTCCGGTGGAGCGTGTCCGGCTCGGCACTGAAACCGTCACCGACACCCAGAACGTTTCGGGCGAGGTGCGCAAGGAACAGGTCGAGGTGGTCGACGAGACCGACTCGAACCGCCGGAACGACAACCGCTGACGTTGCTGCCGCTTGACCATCTCGCCGCATTGCTCGATTTTGAAGGAAAGTGACTCGGTTCATGACCGACAGCCGCCAGTTCGCCGGCGCGAGTACGGGTCCGACCGAGTTACCGGCGGTCGCGCCCGCCGGCCGGGCCGCCGCGCCCGGCTCCCATCGGGCTAAGCCGCCCCGCGCGTCACGGTCGTTCACTGGTCTGATCGACGGGATCATCGGCAATTTGTCGACACTGGTGCGGAAAGAGTCGGCCTCGGTGAAGGCTGAGGGCTCGAACATCACGAGGCAAGCGATGAAAGGCGTTGGAGTGCTCGGCGGTGCCGTTTCGGCGAGCTACTTCGTAGGGCTCTTTCTCTCGGTCGGCCTGTGGTGGACACTTGGCAGCGCCGTCGGCCGCAGTTGGTCGGGCCTGATCGTCGCCGGCCTCTGGGGCCTCGTTGCGGTCGTGCTCGTCAGGTTGGGACGACAGCAGTTGGTCGGCGTTCGTCGTGAAATTCGCACGGCGGAGACGTGGGAAAGGATTGTCAACGGAGTCGCAGGCATTGGTATGGATGCGGAAAGTCATCGTTCTGCACGGTGAAAACGGACAGCTGAGCCGAACGCTCGGCGTGTGAAGAGGCGGGACCTGCACCAGGCAGGTCCCGTTTCGCGGGTCGTGCTTAGGGTGCCTAGCATCAGTGTGACGTGGATCACTCTCCCTGTGACCCATCTGGCAACCGCCGAGTATCGAATCGCGTGGGTCGTCGGGTCGCCTCTGTTCGGCCGGATGTGTTCGTCGCTGATCGGGGTCGCATCGGCGGTCAGAGCTCGTTGGTCCTCGTCTTGTGCCCGTGTCGCCCGCTCGAACTACGGAAATGGGAAATGCGTGAAGCTCAGAACAGCAGTCAGTGCCACTCTGGCCACGATGGTGGCCGTCAGCCTGTCGGTCGTCGTGGTGCCGGCGGCACATGCCGACAGCATCACTCCAGGTACCTACAACAGGGTCGCACCGTCGCGGGTGCTGGACACCCGATACGGAATCGGCGCCAGGAAGGCCCCGGTGGCGGCGCTTTCGACCTTGACCTTCACGGTTCCCGCTGGATCAGCTGACGCGGCGGGTGCGGTGGCCATGGAGGTGACCGCCGTCAACCCGGCGGCGGCGGGCTTTTTGACGGTCTATCCGGCCGGCTCCCCCCTTCCGACAGCGTCGAACCTGAACTTCCAGGTTCACCAGAATGTCCCGAACCTGGTCATCGTCAAGCTGGGTATCGGCAACAAGGTAAGCATCTTCAACGGATCCAGGGGCACGGTCGACATCTTGGCCGACCTCCACGGGTCTTTCCTCGGCGGCAAGAATGCCGGCGATCCGGGAACGCTGGTGCCAAAGACGCCGGCCCGCTTCCTGGACACCCGGTCCGGAGTCGGAACGACAAAAGGTCGGGTCAAGCCGTACTCCGTGACGAAGGTGAAGATCGCCGGATCTCACGACCTACCCGCGAACGTGTCGGCCGTGGCGCTGAACATCACGGCGGTGCACAGCCCGGGTAAGGGATTCATCACCGCGTATCCCGGCTCTCCGATGCCCAACGCTTCCAGCCTGAACTACGAAGCGAACCAGGACCGCGCCAACCTCACGCTGGTCGAAGTAGGAACCGACGGCACCGTCTCGCTGTTCAACGGCTCGCCTTTTCCGGTGGACCTGGTTGCCGACGTGAGCGGTTACTTCGTCTTCGGAACACCTTCTGCGGATGGCACTTTTGCACCCAGTTCAACGGTCCGGTTGGTGGACACCCGAAAGGCCCGTGCCGGGTTCGTGCCGGCGCTGGCCACACTCAAGGTCGCGATCTTCACGCCCGGCGACCCCTTCGCCTCCTACATCAAGTCGATTGCAGTGAACGTCACAGCTGCCGGGCCCGAAGCATCCGGCTTCCTCACCACCTGGAATGGCTCCTCCCCGATGCCGGCGGTCTCGAACTCCAACTTCCAGGCCAAGCATGACGTCGCCGGCTCGGTGATCGTGCCGGTCAACGCCGACGGCACCATCTCGATCTACAACGGCTCCTACGGCAACGTCGATATCCTCGTGGACCTGAACGGGCTCTTCACTGCAATTCCGACGGCAGCCGTCGTACAGCCCAACTCTGCGCCGAATGCGCGGCACGCTGCCCCCAGCAGCAAGGCACTTCTGTCGCACATCCTGGCGCAGCCGCACACCACGACAGTGGTGCTGAAGAAGAATTGACGACGCGATTCACCGGGGTGTAGCGACATGTCGTCGCACCCCGAGTCGCACACCTTCGACGCACACCCGAGTCGCACACAACCCCAAGTCGCACAACCCCAAGTCGCACAACCCCAAGTCGCACGCCTCTAGTGGAGGAATCATGAACGGCTCCAACCGCAGGACCTTCTTCAAAACCGCCGGAGTGGGTGCCGCCGCCGTCGGCGCCGCAGCGCTCGTTCCGGCCGGGATTTCCGCCACCACCAGCGAGAAGGCCGCAAACACCGTCGCCGAACCGGTGGCGCTGCCCGCCGGTGCGTCCGGTTCGATGGTCGCCTACATCCACGACGTCTCCAAAGGTGAGGTGTCAGTCATGGTCGAAGGTCGGGAAGTGACCGTGACCGATCATCAACTGGTCGCCAAGCTGGCGCACGCCATGCACTCGTCCTCGAAGGTCTGAACCAACCCCTGAAGTATTCGGAAATATCCGTACCGGAAGGACAAGTATGTCTTCACACCGCGAGGCGCCCGAGATCTCGAAGGACCCGACGGCCGACAACACGGACGTCTACGCCTTCGTCGATCAGCACGACTCGACCATGGTCAACCTGATTGCCAACTTCAACCCGTTCGAGATTCCGTATGGTGGGCCGAACTTCAGTGAGTTCGCCGACGACGTGCTCTATACGATCAACGTGTCCAATGCTGGAACTGCGCAGGCGGACATCAGCTACCAGTTCCGATTCACCACGACGATCCGGAACAAGAACACGTTCCTCTACAACACGGCGCCGATCACGAACATCGACGATCCCGCCTGGAACCGCCCCCAGTTCTACTCGGTCACCAAGGTGGTGCGGGCGGCGAACGGCAGCTTGACCTCCACGTTGCTGGGCTCAGGCCTGAAGGTGCCGCCCTGCAATGTCGGCTTGCGCAGCACGCCGAACTACGACGGCAGATTCGGTGCGGCGTCCGTGCAGAACCTCGGCGTCGGGCGCAAGGTTTTCGCCGGGCAGCGGTCCGATCCGTTCTTCGTCGACCTTGGCAGTGTCTTCGACCTGGCCGGTCTCCGCCCGCTCAACTCTGCTCATAAATACCCGCTGCCTGTGATGGCGGGCATGAATGGGTTGCAGGGGCTGAACGTGCACACCATCGCGCTGCAGATCCCGAAGAGGGAATTGGGGCGTGCCGGTGCCACGCTGACCGATCCGAAGTCGACAACATCGGTGATCGGCGTCTGGGCTTCCACCTATCGGGCTCGCGGCAGGTTGTTCGACTCCTCGACCGGCACGTACAAGCCCTTCGGCGATGGCGTGCAGGTCTCCCGGCTCGGAAACCCGTTGTTCAATGAGGTCATCAATCCGATGTCCGTCAAGGACAAGTGGAACTCCCTGCCGCCGTCGGCCGACTCGCAGTTCGCCCAGTACGTCAACAAGCCAGAGCTGGCCGGATTGCTTCCGGTGTTGTACCCGGGCGTGTTCCCGAACCTCAAGGCATACACCAAGCCACGGGCCGATCTCCACGCTATTCTGCTGACCGGCATTCCGGAAGGTGTGGCGGGCGCGTTCACCACCTACACGGGTCCCACCGAGGCCGACATGATTCGACTGAACCTGGCTATTGCACCGACCGCAGCAGGCAAGGAGAACAACCTCGGTGTACTGGGCGGCGATGCGGCCGGATTCCCGAATGGTCGCCGGGTGCTCGACGACGTCACCACGATCGAACTGCGGGCGATCGCCGGCCTGACCATTCCGTTGGTGGACAAGTCGTACACGGTCGATACCATCCTCAAGGGTGATTCGCTGCGAGACGGTACGTCGAACACCAACAAGAAGCTCCCCACCACGTTCCCGTATGTCGCTTCCCCGGCAAACGGTTACGCAGAGAAGCCGCCGGTTCCGGACCCGAGCGCCTGACCTTCGGGGGGGGGAACGCTTGCCTGTGCCAGGCAAGCGTTCCCCCCCGCTCGGCCGATGACCTGTAGCTGGACTGGGTAAGGAGGAGGACGGCATGGTGACCGAGGAGAATCCGAATGCAGGACAGGGTTCGGTGGTCCTGGATATCGGCGGCGACATCGGCGCGCTGATTGTCGTGATGCCGGCCGAGATGGAAGATCTCGAGGTCGAGATCGTGCCAACCGGCACCGATGCGCGGCCGCCGGAGTCCATCGGTCCGGAGAATGCCGCCGGCACTCAGGCGCATTCCCATGCCGAGTCCGCGCACGACCACGAGCACGCCAATGAACACGAGTATGCCCATGAACACGACCATGGCCATGAACACGTTCACGACCACGGCGGGTCGCAATCCACTCATCCGACTGCCGCTGCCCCCCCACATGTGGCGGTCGTGGGTCGGCCGACTCCCGGCGGCGACATCGTGCATTCCCTGGTCTACGGTGCCCTGCTGGAGGGTTCCTACGATCTGTATGTTCGTCCGTTCGGTCCGGTGCACTTGACGGCCACGGTCCTCGGCGGCCAGGTCACGGAGACCCGCTGGGATTAGCAGCTGCCGGGAGAAGACGGCCCACTCGGCGTCCCGCAGGTCTCTCCGGTCCTTCGGCGTATGGCTGAAGTTCATCCCAGCGATGCCTGGTAGGTCGCGGGGAGGCTACCGTCGTGGTGATATCGGCTCAATCGTTCCTGTGAGCCATCCTGTGAGCCGTTGTGGCCGCTCTAGCCAGTTCGAGGAATCGGAGGCCCCGTGGCCGTTGTGGATATGCAGGCGGAGAATCGGCAGACCGGTCTACTCGGCGTGCTGGGCCGGAGCCTCAAGCCATTGCTGCTGGTACTGGCCCTGCACGTCGTCGCTTTCGGCACATTGTTCGCGTTGGTCGTGCCGGCCCACTATTTGGTGGGTGGCCGCGTCTTTGGAATCGGCCTCGCCCTGTTCGCCTACATGCTCGGTGTGCGGCATGCCTTCGATGCCGATCACATCGCGGCCATCGACAATACGACCCGCAAACTGGTGGCGGAAAACCGGCGAGCGACCTCGGTGGGTCTTTATTTCTCCCTCGGGCATTCCTCCGTCGTGTTCGCGTTGGGCGTCCTGGTGGCGATCGGCGCCAAGATGGCCGCGACCCTGACCAATGGGGACTCCACCGCGCATCAGACGCTCAGTGTGATCGGCACATTGGTATCCGGCGTTTTTCTTCTCATCATCGGCTTGGTGAACCTGCTTGCGCTGATCAGCATCCTGCGGGTTTGGCGGGAGGCGCGGACCGGTGCCCTGAACGAGGCCGCGCTGGAAGATGCGCTGAACTCCCGCGGACTGGTCATCAAGCTTCTCCGGCCGCTGATGCGACGGATCAGCAAGCAGGGGCAGATGTACCCGGTCGGCTTCCTCTTCGGGCTGGGCTTCGACACGGCGAGTGAAGTCGCGGTGCTGGTGCTCGTGGGAGCCGGCGTTGCCACCGGGTTGCCCTGGTACGCCGTCCTGGTTCTACCGCTGTTGTTCGCCTCTGGAATGAGCCTGTTCGACACCCTCGACGGGATCTTCATGCAGTCGGCATATCAATGGGCATTCATCAGGCCGGTGCGCAAGATCTACTACAACCTCACCACAACTGGTCTTTCGGTTGCGGTCGCCCTGATCATCGGCGGCATCGAGATCATCGCTGTGCTCAATGCCAAACTCCATCTGACCGACCCGGTCAGTACCTTTGTCGCCGGGATCAATCTCGATTCGGTCGGCTACGTCATCGTCGCCCTCTTCGTCGTCGTACTGGCCGGTTCGGCGCTCTATTGGCGATTGAGTCGTGTGGAAGAGCGGTGGACGGCGCGCATTTCCCTTCCGGCCGGCCAGCCGGAATGACCACGCGCTCGGAGCGCAGCGTTGGCGGCGTGGCCCGGCGAGTAGGATCGAGCATTCCAAGTGGCTGTGGCGCCGCCAGCTGGAGTGGACCAGGCCCGGCACTGTATCAATCGGGCGTGGCACCTTATCGATCGGCACGGCACCGTGTCGAGCAGACATGCGGCCTACGGTTTCACCATCGCACTGCTGCGGTGAAGGGATCTGCCATGGAGCCTTTCGAGTCCTTGTCGCAGCCGGACGCCTTGCGCGAACTTCACCGCGTCATCACCGGGATCCACGCCCACCACGATCTCCGGGGCACGGTGCAGGCGGTCACCGAGGTGGTCGTGCAGGCGGTGGGGTTCGGGGTGGCCGCAGTCAGTGTGGTGCGGCCCGACGGCGGCCTGAAAACCATTGCGGTGGCGGGTAACGAACAAGCGCGGGAACAGTTGCTCGGCGTGCACCGGCCGTTGCGGCACTACGAGAACGAGTTCGCCGTTGCGGAGAAGTGGGGGCGCCTGCGGTTCGTTCCGCACGATCGCGCACCGGATGTCGGTTCCCTGGGCTGGGTTCCGGAGTTCGACGTTCCTGCCGACGAAGACGCCTGGCATCCGCTCGACGCATTGTTCGCGCCGCTGCAGTCCTCGGCCGGTGATCTGATCGGCGTGCTCTCGGTCGACCTACCTCGTCACGGATTGCGCCCGACGCAGGATCAGCGCGATCTGCTAGAGGTGCTGGCAGTGGAAGCTGGAATAGCGATCGACAACGCCTTGTTGACGGAGCAGCTGCGAGCCGGGGAGGAGATCTTCCGGCAGGCGTTCGAGGGGACGGCCGGCGGCATGGCCCTGGTCGGGGTTCACGGCGACAAGACCGGTCGCTACCTCCAGGTGAACCCTGCGTTCTGCCGGATCGTCGGCTATCCGGCCGAAGACCTCCTGGCAATTTCACCGTCCGATCTGACGCATCCCGATGATCGCGTCCTCGACGAGCCGCTGATCGCCGGCCTGATGACTGGTCAGCGCCCGGCGTACCGGGTGGACAAGCGGCTGCTGCATCGAAGGGGAACGCCGGTATGGGTGACGATCACGGCGACCATCGCCCGCGCCGATGACGGCTCCCCGCTGTGTGCGGTCTGCCAGATCGAGGACATCTCGCGTCGTCGCGCGGAGCTGGAGGCACTGCATCATCAGGCCAGGCACGACCCGCTGACCAATCTGCCGAATCGGACTCTCATTCTGGAGCGGTTGCAGCACTCGGTGACGATCGCCGAGCAGGAACGGTCCTCCGGAGTGGTGTTCTTCCTGGACGTCGATGACTTCAAGATCATCAATGATCAGCACGGGCATCTCGTGGGTGATCAGGTGCTGACCATGTTGGGCGGCCGCATCCGCTCCGCCATCCGGGATGGCGATCTCGTCGGCAGGTTCGGCGGCGATGAGTTCGTCGTCATCGCGGATCGTCTGGACGACGAGGCGGCCCAGACCCTGTCGGACCGGATTGCTGCCGCCGTCGCGGCACCGATCACCAACCGGGGTGTCGCCGTGAATGTCGGCATCACCATCGGCACCTGCCGCATTCCGCAGCGCGGCGGAGTGCCGGCGCAGATCCTGTGGGAAGCCGACCGCGCCATGTATGCGCGCAAGCGGCTCAGGCCCGGCTACGTACCGGTTCCACCACCACGAACGCCCCCTTCTGCGGAGCGACCGCTACCTCAGATCTGAATGATCGAGCAAGGGGGCTATTGTTCGAGGCTTTTCGGCGGACTGTCCGTGGCCGGTTTGGCTGCGATCCCGGCCCGCACCGAGTCGAAGATCGCCAGGCCCTGGCTCACCAGTCCAGAGGCGATCTCGCCGAGTCCGTCCGATCCGTTCAGGACGGTCACGTTCGCCTTGGCCAGGCCCTGGGCCGCCTCCCGGACGATCTGCGGCAGCTGCTCGATCAACAGCTGATCCAACGAGACCCGGTTGTTGGAGGCCGCCGCTTCGGCCTGGATACGGGTCCTTTCCGCGTCGGCCTGCGCCAGCACTCGGATGCGTTCCGCCTCCGCCTCGGCGGGCTTCACCACTTCGGCGACGAGCTGCTGTTTGCGCAGCTCTGCGTTGCGGGTGGCCAGTTCGGTTTGTGCGGCCAGCACTTCCCGCTGCGCCGTCGCCTGCGCCAGGGGCCCGGACTGGGACGCCTCGGATTCGGCCCTGTCCACTTCGGCCTGGGCCTTGGCCCGCACGATGGAGGTCTGCCGGGCGAACTCCGCCTGGGCGCGTTGGGATTCCTGCTCGACCTGGGCAGCGGCCTGGTTCGCCTTCGCCTTGGCCATCGAAACGTCGGACTCGTACTGCGCCTCCACCACCCGGGTCTGCCGGGTGAACTCCGCCTTGGCTCGCACCGACTTCTGCTCTGCCTCTGACGCGTTCTGGTTGGCCTGCGCCTGCGCCACGGACACTTCCGCGGCCAGTTGCGCCTGCACGATCGTAGTCTGCCGGACGTACTCGGCTTGGGCCCTCTTGGACTGCTGGTCGGCTTCGGCCGCAGCCATATCGGCCTGGGCCTGGGCGATCCGCGCCTGCCGCTGGATGGCGGCATTGTGGGGCGCGGCCATGGCTGCGATGTAACCCAATTTCATGTCGTCGATCGATTGGATCTGGAATGCGTCGACGGTGAGCCCGATCTTGGCCATTTCGATCTTCGACCCGTCCAGCACACCTTCGGCCAACTTCTGCCGCTCCGTGACGATCTCCTCCACGGTCATGGAGCCGACGATGGAGCGGAGATGGCCGGCAAAGATTCGCCCGACCAGGACGGACATCTGCGCCTGGTCGGACAGGAAGCGCTGACCCGCGCTGACGATGCTCTCGGTGTCGTTACCGACCTTGAAGGCGATGACGGCACGGACGCCGAGCGCAATGCCCTGCTTGGTGACACAAGCTTCGGTGACCTCCGCCTCGGCCATCGACAACGAGAGGAACCTCGCCTTGCGGAAGAACGGGACCACAAAAGCCCCGTGCCCGGTGACCACGCGGAACGGCACCTCCCCGGTGACCTTGCCACCGGAGATGAGCATCGCTTCGTCGGGCTCGGGAACCTCGTAGCCGAACATCGAACAACCTTCCCCATGGGGTCTTTGCCCCGGCGTGTCGAGGCTGGAGGTTATCGTGCCTCAAGACCGGAACGGCCGCATCGGCAGGGCCGTCCCGCGCCGGGTGGTCGCGCCGCCGACCGGCCGCGAGCATCCGTTGCCGGCCGCGAGGATTCTTTGCCTACTGTGGGAAGCATGACCGGTGAAGACGAAGGTGTGGTGCAGGTCGGCTGGCTGGGCGAGCCGGGCCGGAGCGGTGAGGAGTATCCGACCTTGGTATTGGTGCACGGATACGGTTCGAACGAAGGGGATCTGATCTCGGCGATGCCGGCCGTCGGTGCCTTTCTACCGGATATCCGGGCCAAAGTGCTTGCAGTGCGCGGTTTCTTCGAAATCCCGGGCCGCCCCGGCGGCTATTCCTGGTTTCCAGGTGATGCCCGAGCGCAGCCTGCCGACGAGCAGATCGCCGCGACGGCCGACCGATTGGGCCGCCTGATCTCCAAGCACACCAGCAGTGCGGTACTGCTCGGCTTCTCCCAGGGAATGTGCGCCGCAATCACGGTGATGCGACGCCGTCCGAGCCTGGTCGCCGGGCTGGTCGCGCTCAGCGGGTTCAGCTTCGACGTCGAGCAGCCGGGGGACAGGTGGCTCGCCGCCGAGGTAGCCGTCGGCCGCGGTATTCCGGCCTTCTATGGTCGAGATCCCGCCGATCCCGCGATTCCGGACCACGCGAGCGCCTGGGCCCTGGATTTCCTGCGTCGGCACACGGCACTGGAGGAGAAGACCTACCCCGGCATGGGGCACAGCCTCTCGATGCCCGAACTTGCCGACGTGGTGCAGTTCCTCCGGCCGCTGATCGCAGCGTCTGCAGACGACGCTGAAAGCGTTGGTGGGCAACCAGTCCGGTAGGAGCGCCGGCCGACCACGCGCTCCTGGACCGAATCAGTCACGCTTCTCGTCGTCCGCGACGACGACGACCTTGACCTGGCGGCCGCTGGAGGCGTCCTGGAAGGCCGCGGCCACTTCGGTCAACGGATATCTTGCCGTGACGAAGTCCTCCGGCCGCACCAAACCGGCGGTCAGCATGGAGATGGCCTCGTTGTAGTCGTCCCGGGTGTAGGTGGCGCTGCCCTGGATGCGTATCTGCAAATCCTGGATCTCCGGAAGCGGCACGGTGACCGGTGCAGCCGGAACTCCGACGACGACGATCGTCCCCCCTTTCATGGCCAGGGCCATCGCTTGATCGATGGTGCCCTGGACCGAGACGCAGTCGAAGACGACATCGGCGCTGGTACCCAGATCGTTGCGGATGTCGGCCACCATGTCCGGCGAGGCAGCGTCATGAACCGAATCGGCGCCGAGCTTCCGGGCGAGATCCCTTTTACCAGCGAGGGTATCGCTGACTGCGATGCGGGCAGCGCCGGCCCGGCGAGCGGCGGCCATGGTGAGCAGCCCGATCGTGCCGGCGCCGAGAATTGCCACCGTTCTACCGGTCAGATCGGGGCCGGCCAGCCGGACCGCATGAATCGGCGTGGACAGCGGCTCGATCAGGACGGCTTGCAGGTCGGTGAGGTCGGGTGGCACCAGAACGACCCGATCGGCGGGCAGGATGAAAAGATCCGCCAGGCCGCCGGTCGGGGCCGTGCAACCGAAGAACGACATGGTGGCGCACAGGTTGTAGCGGCCGTCGCGACAATATTTGCATTTGCCGCAGGCCAGGATCGGCTCGACGACAATTCGACTCCCGACGGGTATGTCGACGTCGGCGCCGACCGCTTCGATCGTGCCGACGACCTCGTGTCCTGGGTGGTAGGGCAACGGCACGAATGGGTGGCGCCCGTGAGCGGCATGGACGTCCGACCCGCAGATGCCGACGGCGATCATCCGGATCAGCACCTCCTTCGCGGCCGGAGTAGGCGCCGGAGCCGTATGCAGTTCTACTTCACCGGGCGCGGTGACCACTACGTGCCGAACGACGTTTCGTTCCATCTCAAAAGCTCCGATTTCAGAAGTCGTGGAAGGTTTGGTTCAGGGGTTAGGGGTTCAGGGGTTCAGTAGCGAACGAGCAGTCCAGCTGCGGTGACCTCGACCTGCAACTCGCTCAGGTCGGGGACCGTGTCGGCGTCCAGTCGGGGAAAGGTGGTGAGCACGCCGAGAACCCGGCAGCCGGCAGCCTTTGCGGAGGTGATGCCGGCGGGTGCATCTTCGATGACAAGGCAATTCGGGGCCGGCTGACCGATCAGGCGGGCGCCGAGCCGATACGGTTCCGGATCCGGTTTGCCGATGGCAACGTCGTCGGCGGTGACAAGGGTCGCCGGAACGGGCAGGCCGGCGGCCGCAATACGGGCCAGAGCCAGCCGGCGCGCACCGCTGGTGACGATCGCCCACCGATCGGGAGGAAGATGCCGGAGCAATTCGACGGCGCCGACCGTCGGCACCACGTCGAAAGTGTCAGAGGTTTCACCGTCGAGGAGAATTTGATTCAATTCTTCGATCCGGCGCTCCGAAAGACCCGGTTCCCGAATACGTAACACCTGGCGTCCTGGAATCCCGTGCAGGCTCCCGACCAGATCTTCGCCAGGACGGTCGAGCAAGTCCGCCACCTTCTGCCAGTTCCGGAGCACGCTCGCAGTGGAATCGACGAGAGTGCCGTCGAGGTCCAGCAGCAAAGCACCCACGATCAGCTCAGCCATTGACGGCCACCCTGGTCCTGGTGGCGCCGATGAATCTGGACGGGGCAACCGGAACTCCACTGGATTCGCGAATGCGCAATTCGACCGGAAGCACGATCTGACGCCTGAGTTTCAGGCCCGGTTGATCGATTCGCCGGAACAGCCGCTGTGCGGCGGTACTGCCCAGCAGGCCGGGATTCTGGTCGAGTACGGTGACCGCCGGCTTGAGCGCGCCTGCCATCGGAAAATCGCCGAAGCTGATGAATGCCACGTCGGTGCGGCGCTGTTCGTGCAATTGCGGAACCATCGCGATGGAGGATTGGGAGTTGGAGGAGAAGATTGCGGTCGGCGGGTCCGGCAGGGCCAGGATCGAGCGAAGAGACCCGACCGCGTCGCAGCCGGATTCTTCGTGGAGCGCCTCCAGCACCGGATCGGGCGCAATCCCGGCCGCGATGAGCGCTGCGCGGTAGCCGTCGAGGCGTCGGCCGGTGGTCACCACCGCCGACCTGTTGCCGATGAACGCGATTCGGCGATGGCCGCGTTCCAGCAGGTGCGCAACGGCGGTCACTGCAGCACCGAAGTCGTCCTCCACCACGCTGTCTGCGGTGACCCGTCGGGGTGGCCGGTCGATGAAGATCACTTCGGTGCGCTGCTGCCAACCCTTGATGTATTCCTGGTCGGTCGAGGTCGGCGCAAGGACGAGGCCGGCGATATGTCTACGGAGCAGAGCTTCCACGGAGGGCTGTTCATCGTCAGGATCGCTGCCGAGGCTGGTCACCAGCACCGCCGTGGACCGGGTGCGCGCCTGGTCGGCAACGGCCTGGATCACCGCGCCGAAGAATGGGTCCGCGATGTCGGGTACCGCTATTCCGATCGCACTGTCCCGACCGTTGCGAAAGGTCTGCGACAGCATGTTGGGCACATACTTCAATTCGAGAATTGCTCGCTGGACCCGCTCCTGCACGGCGGCGGAGACATATTTGTCGCCGTTGATCACCCGGGACACCGTCTTGCCGCTGACGCCGGCCAGACCGGCCACGTCGCGCATCGTGCTCATCCGCAGTCTCCTCCCGTTATGTCATCGGTGACAGTACACGGCGATCCTCGACATGTCGTCAACCCAGTCGGCAGCTGTCACCGGTGACATTTCAGGACTCGTGCGACCGCGCCGATTCCTGACCGGCCGAGTGAACCACCGCGCCGATGCGCCGGACAGCCTCGTACAGCCGGTCCGGCGAATTGGCGGCATAGCCCAGCAGCAGTCCGGGCGGACCGGTCCGGTGCCGGTGCCAGGACATGGGCTGGACCAGAACTCCGACCTCGCGAATCCGAGCGGCGATTTCGACGTCGTCCGGTCCAGAAGTGGTGTGCCCCAGCGTGATGAGTAGGTGAAGACCCGCGGCCACCCCCTCGATCCTGGCTTCGGGCAGGTACTCTCGGAGCGCCGCTACGACGGTGTCCCGGCGGCGCCGTTGCCGCGTGCGAACGGTGCGCAGATGTCGGTCGTACTGCCCGGAGGCCAGCAGGTGGGCCAGCACGAGCTGTGGCAATGCGGGGCTCCCCAGGTCGCTGGCATGTTTGGCCGTCACGAGATCGCCCTGGAGGTGCGCGGGCGGAACGAGCCAGCCCAGCCGTAGACCGGGGGCCAGAGTCTTGGAGGTGCTGCCGGTGTGCGCCACGTGTTCGGGCACGCCGGCTTGCAGCGCGGGCACCGGCGCCCGATCGTAACGGTGCTCGGCGTCGTAGTCGTCCTCGATGATCAGACCATCGTCGGCCGCCCATTCCAGCAGGGCCAGACGACGGTGCGGTGCCAGCACGACCCCGGTGGGGTACTGATGTGCAGGAGTGAGCATGGCGGTCGTCAGGCCGGTTCGGATCAACTCGCCGACGTCCAGCCCGTGCGCGTCGACGGCAACGGGCACCGGTTCCGCTCCCCAGTGCGCGAGTTCCTCGCGGGCGCCGCGGGAACCCGGATCCTCCACGGCGATGGCTGGTCTCCCGCGGGCGACCAGGGTCTGGGCGATGAGCGCCAGGGACTGGGCGACGCCCGCGACGACGATGATGGTGTCCGCGTCAGCGCGGACCCCTCGGGTGCGTGCCAACCAAGTCGCCAATTCGGTTCGTAGCCGCAGAATGCCGCGCGGGTCGCCGTAACCGAGGTCTGCGGAGAGCACCTCCTCCAGGACCGCACGTTCGGCGCGCAGCCACGCAGCCCGTGGGAACGCCGCCAGATCCGGCACGCCGGGTGACAGATCGATCTCGACCGGAAGCGAGCGGGGGACCGGCAGGGGAAACGGCGGGAGCGAATGAGCGGGTATTGATTCGGCTGGGCCGGATTCGGTGAGACTCCCTGCGCCGAGGCGAGTTCCGGCCGGGCGTCTGTTCGCGGTCACGATGGTTCCGCTGCCGGGCGTCCCGGTGATCAGCCCCTCGTCAGCCAGACGCTGGTAGGCCTGGATGATGATGCCTCTGGAGACGCCGAGATCCCGCGACAGAGTCCGGGTGGCGGGCAACGCTGAACCCTTTTCGAGTCGGCCGTCGGAGATGGCTTCCCGCAACGCATCCGCCAGCCAGCCGGTCAGTCCTCTCGTTTTCGCTTGGGCCGGATCGAGCAGCAGGAAATCGGATCCGATGCCGGACACGCGACCGGCATCTTTCATTGGTACATCCCATGTTCGTTGAATTGGTCCTTCTCATTGGACCATGCCGACGATCAGGATGGCAGACGTGACTCACGGGCAAGCAAGGAAGCAGCTGCGCCGCACCGGTGCCGAGCCGATCGGCTCGGTCGAGGTCGTTGATGCCGGCGGTCCGGCAAAGTGGCGTTCTGGAACGGTTGCGGCGATCTCGAGCGGCTCGGCGGCCATGGTTTTCGTCGGGAGCAGCGTTGCGGTGTCCGCGGGTTTGGGAAGCGCCCCGATGTTCACCGCGCAGGCGGTGCGCTATGCCGTCGCGTGCCTGCTCCTGCTGTGCATCGCGAGGAGCTCCGGCCGACGGCTGTCGATGCCGTGCGGCCGGGAGTGGTGCTGGCTGCTCGGAGTGTCGGCGACCGGGCTGGTGCTGTTCAACGTCGCTCTCATTCGCGGCGGCCAGCACGCAGAGCCTGCGGTCCTGGGTGTGGCGGTGGCCTGCGTTCCGGTGGCCCTGGCCGTGGTCGGACCGCTGTTGGAGGGCCGTCGACCGACCGTGGTGGTGATCGTCGCCGCGCTGGTGGTCACCGCCGGGGCGGCATTGGTCGAAGGGGTCGGCCGCAGTGATGCCGTCGGGCTGCTCTGGGCGGTCGCGGTGCTGGGCTGCGAAGCGGGTTTCACCTTGCTGGCCCTGCCGGTCCTGCCCCGCCACGGACCGTGGGGGGTCTCGATGCACTCCACCTGGCTCGCGGCGCTCATCTTTGCGGTCCTCGGTGTTGTCCGGGAGGGGCCGGCCGCGGTGACCCGGCTGACGGGGTTGGATCTGGCAGCCGTCGGTTATCTGGCGGTCGCGGTCACGGCGGTCGCTTTTCTGCTGTGGTACTCCAGTGTTCGCAGCCTGGGCGCCGGTAGGGCCGGCCTGCTCACCGGCATCGCGCCGATCGCCGCGGCGGCCGCCGGAATCCTGGTGGGAAGGCCGGCTCCGGCACCGGTGGTCTGGATCGGAATAGCTGTGGTCGCCGGCGGGCTGGTCCTTGGATTGTCGGGCGTGGGCGCCGGCGGCGATTCGCCTCGCCGGAACTGACTGCCACTTCTCAGGTGTGGATCGCGCAGCACGGGGTCGGATTGGGCGTCTCGAACGGCACCCAGGTCCCACCTACGGCGGGTTGTACATGTAGGACGAGTTGCCCGCTTTCCCAGCGCGGGCGCAGGAAGTCGCGGGTCACCAGGAGCGCTTCGGGCCGCAGTTCGCCGCCGCCGAGCGGGTCGACCCGGTCGATGGCCGTGGCCAGCGCTTGTCCGACGGTGACGGTGCCGGTGAGGGTGTCGCTGCCGGGAAAGTGCACGACCCGACCGCTTCTGCGAGTCCGGTGCGCTTCCTCGGCCTGTCGAGCGGACGCCTGCAGCGCCGGCAGTCCCACGCCGTGCGATCCCACACCGCCGGAACCGATGCAGACAGCACCCAGCGTGCCGTCGTCGGCCGCCAGCACATCGCTCAGCAGATCGCTCATGCGGGCCGGGCCGAGGACGCTGGTCAACCCGACCGTCATGGCCACATGCGCTGTTTCGAAGACCTGCACCCGATGGGTGGCGGTGGTGATCTGCTCCGCGTGCACAGAACCGACCGCGCCGAGCACCTGGTTCAGCAGGTGCTCGGCGGCCCGTTCGCTGGTCGCCATTGTGTCCAACCCGGCGATCAGTTGCACCAGTCGCCGGTCCGGTGCGTCGAGGGAAGCGGTCATCTGGTGGGCAGCACCCACATCGGGTTGGTGTAGAACCACAGGTCCTGCCACGGGTCGGCGTCGCCGACGACGTCCATCTTCGGGCCGGCCGGGTCGACCGCCGCGCCCATCAGTCCTGGCGCCAGTCGCTTGCCGTCGGAGCCACGGAGTCGCACGTAGAAACCATCATCGAGTCGACCCAACGAGTAGTTGAGCACGATGGTTCGGGTCTGGCCGCTGACGTCGTAGGACTTGACCACTCGGGTGCCGGGGGCGGTCATGGTGTCCCGGTCCTTGACCGGTCCGGTCACCGCGCCGCGAATGACGTCGACCTGCGCCAATGACGGCAGGAACTGCGACCAGTTGGGGAGCCTTGCCTCGTCGATCCGGATCTGCAAGGTGACCGGCGTTCCGCGACGGGCATGCAGTACGCCGCCGAGCGGCACCTCGTCGTGGCCGGCGCGGAGTCGGACGTCGAGCGCGCCGACCAGCCCGCCGTGATCGACCCAGACCCGCCCGGCTCGCAGGCCCTGCATCACCGCGGCGTAGGAGAAATCGGTGGAGCCGACGTGGGTGCGGCTGTAGTAGCCCGGCCAGAAATCCCCGTTCGCGACCTGAGGGGCGGTGGTGTGGATCGGGTCGTTCCAATATCCGTTGGTGGGGAAGTCGCTACCCGGCCCGCGCTGGGACGTGTCGGCCCAGATCTGGTGGCTGTCGGAATTCGCAGAGATCCACCACGCCTTGCCCTCCGCCAACAGGCTGTCCCACAGGCCGCCGACGGTAGCCGTCATCCAGTCGAAACCGCCATAGGTGCGGTAACTCTCCAGCGGATAGCCGGGGAAGCTGGCGACCGGGTCGGGGCTGTTGTCGTAGTAACCGCGGCCCGAGCCGGCGCCGAAGGGGGCCGGAATCCCGGCAGCCTGGTGACCGGGTGCGCCTTCCATCCCGACGGCGATCTTCGGGGCGGCGTCGCGCCAGCCACGGATCTCGTGCGGCGAGTCGATGCCCTTGCGGGCCGGGTGGTTCGCGTACATCAACGCGTCGGCGACCCGGCGGGAGGCCACCGAATCGGACAGGAAGTGCAACCCGGCGACCGCCAGTGCTTCGTTGATCGGCGTGTTGGCGGTGGCCGCCTTGACGACCCCGTCGTAGCCGTTCTCGAAGGCCTTGAGCACCGACACTTCGTTGCGACCAGGATGCACGAACACGGTGCCGTGCTCGGCAGCCGGAATGTTCCACTCCAGACCCTGGAACACCAAGGTACCGGCCACATCCCGGCGGGCGGCGACGATATCGGGATTGACCTTCTCGACGCCGATCTTGGCGTGCTGCACCGAGCCGTGGTCGGTGATCACCATCCAGCCGAGGCCGTAGGCGTTGGCGTGCCGGACCTGATCGATCACCCGGTACTGGCCGTCCGGGGAGAACTGGGTGTGGATGTGATGATCGCCGGCCAACCACCGGTACCCACCGCGCTGCCTGTCCATCGGCTCACCGGCGGGAGTGGTCGCCGCCGCCGCTGTGGCCGGCGTGGCCAGCACGCTGACCGCCGCGCCCGCGCCCAGCACACCGGCGGCCTGGAAGAACCGCCGGCGTCCCAGTTCGTTCGGCGACAGGTCGTTGTCCTCGATCTTCAAATTCACGACGGGGCTCAGCACCGCCGGTTCGCCTCCGTCATGGCTGTGCCCGTGACTGTGGGAATGTTCGTGGATCTGGCCGCCGTGGCTGTGCTGCATCGCTGACCTTCCAAAGTCGTAGCTGTCCCGGAAAATGTCCTGGCACAGCACAACATCACCCGCTGAACACGCGGTGAATCCGGAGCCAACATCGTGCGCCACTTCGCATCCGGCCCTCTTTCAGGCAGCGGTTGGTCCGTCTAACGATGTGCGCCGGGTTCGTGCGCGCAGCGGAATCCAGACCACGAGCGCCATGATCGCCATGCCCAAGGGAACGTGCACAGCGGTGAGGGTGTCCTTGCTCGCGTCGCGGATCAACCCGCCCAGGTAGGCCTCCAACACCAGCAGGACGGTCAGGGCCGCCGCGCCGATGCACAAGTCTTTGCGGTGACGAAGTTTGGCGAGGGCGACGACGGTGGCCAACAGTGCCAGCACGATGGTGATGTCGCCGCCCCGGGCGTGCACGTCGACCCATCCGCTGGCTGCATCCCTGCCGCCGTCGTGCTCCAGGAAGATGCCGGCCCACAACCCCTGGAGCAGGACGGCCAGGGCGGTGAGTCCGATCAGGACGTCGAACAGCACGTTTCGGGTGCGCTGCCCGGTGAACATGGTTGAAGCCATTGGGATCTCCTCGAACAGAGTGTCGGTCGGGCGCGTACTGCGGCGCACGACGAGTCGGCGGCGGTGTTCGAGTGTCGATGGTCGAACCCGCCCTCAACATTGCCGTTCGACTCGGTCGACAAACCGGATCAACGGCCACTCCGGGGCTATTGAGAGCAAACTCAGAGGAAGCAGGACGACTCTGACAGCGACGACGAATCGGAAGGGCGGCGGGTGATGGCCGTGGTACCTCGCCGCCCCGGTCCGCAGTTCCTGCGGCCGGACGGCCTCCCGCCTCGCGTTGTGGTGGTCGACGACGAGGTGGACCTGACCACGGCGCTGGTCAGCGCGTTCAGCTACGACGGGTGGCACGCGCAAGGCGCCACCGATGGGCGCAGCGGATTGTCACTGGCGGCGGAAGCGCCGGCCGACCTGGTCGTTCTGGACGTGGGACTGCCTGATCTGGACGGGTTCGAGGTGTTGCACCGGCTCCGAGCGGCGTCGGAGCACGTGTGTGTGTTGTTCCTGACGGCCAGGGATGCGGTCGCGGACCGGGTCGCCGGTATCACCGCCGGAGCTGACGACTACGTGAGCAAGCCGTTCAGCATCGAGGAGGTTCTCGCGCGCTCTCGAGGGCTGCTGCGTCGGTCAGGGGTGGCGAGCGCCCGTACCGGCAGCCAGCTGCGGGTGGGAGATCTGGTTCTGGACGAGGGTGCGCGGGAGGTCTACCGGGCGAACGCACCGATCGACCTGACCGCGACCGAGTTCGAGCTGCTGCGATTCCTGATGCGGAATCCCCGCCAGGTGATGTCCAAGGACCAGATTCTGGATCACGTGTGGAAGTACGACTTCGGCGGCAATTCCCACGTCGTGGAGCTCTACATCAGTTATCTGCGAAAGAAGCTCGATGCCGGCCGTCCGCCGATGATCCACACCGTCCGCGGATTCGGTTACGTCCTCAAACCGGTCGCGCAGTGAGACGCCGACCGTGGACGTCCCGTCCGAGCCTCCGAACGAGATTGACGATTCTGCTGTTCGCAATGGTGATGATCGCCTGTGCGGCCGTCGGCGTGGCAACCAGTGTCGTGATCAGGAACTTCCTGACCTCGCGACTCGATCATGACCTGATGCTGGCCGGGTCCCGCTATGCGATCTCGTTGGAACACAACGACAATGATGCGGACAACCATCCGGAGACCGGGACGGTCGGTCAGCCCGTCGGGACCCTCGGTGCCCGCCTGCTCAACGGCATGATCACCGCCGTAGGGGTGGTGTCGGACTCGCGGAGTCCGGTAGCCGTCTCCGCGGCCGACCGAGCCGGCATTGTCGACCTCGCTACCAGCGGCGCAATCGAAGCCACCGTGCACTTCCCTGGCCTGGGGTCCTACCGGGTGTTGGTTGCTCGCGGTGCCGACGGCGATGTGTTGGTCACCGGGCTACCGGAACGTCCGGTCGACGAGGTCGTCGAGGTGCTGGCGTGGACGGAACTCGTCGTCTTTCTCGTCGTTGCCGTCATCATCGGCCTGATCGGGGGCTTCGCCGTGCGCCGGTCCCTTCGACCGTTGCAACGGGTCACGGCCACTGCGCTGCGGGTGTCGGAACTTCCCCTTGCCGCCGGTGAGGTCGCCCTGACCGAGCGGGTTCCGGGAGACGATGAGGCCACCGAGGTCGGCAGGGTCGCCGCCGCCGTCAACCACATGCTGACCCAGGTCGAAACAGCGTTCACCGAACGGCAGCGGAGTGAGAACCGGCTCCGCCAATTCATCGCGGACGCCAGCCACGAGCTGCGGACACCGTTGGCGATCGTCCGGAGTCATGCAGAACTCATCGAGTTGGAGTCCGCCGACTACTCCGAGTCCGTCCAGGCCTCCCTGCGCAGTATTGACTCCGGCGCCCGCCGAATGGGTCGGCTGGTCGACGACCTGTTGCTCTTGGCCAGGCTGGATTCCGGCTTACCACTGGAAACCGTGGAGGTCGACCTGACCCGCCTGGTGCTGGAATCGGTGACCGATGCCGGAGTGCTGGCCGAAGACCATCGTTGGGCGATGGAGCTGCCGGAGGAGCCGGTTCTCGTCCGCGGAGATCCGGAACGAATCCAGCAGGTGCTGACCAACGTGTTGACCAACGCCCGGGTGCATACCCCGCCGGGCACCACCGTTTCGGTCTCGCTAGCAGTGAGCAGCGTCGCCTGGCTCGACATCGTCGACGACGGACCCGGCATTGCGCAGGAGTTGCTGCCCCGCGTCCGGGAACGGTTCGCCACCGGTCGTCATTCACGATCGTCCGGAAACTCCGGCCTGGGTCTGGCCATCGTCGCCGGAGTTGTCCTGGCTCACGGCGGCGAGTTGACCATCGACAGTCACCCCGGACAGACCCACGTCAGGATCGGGATCCCGTTGGCGCCGTCGGCCCAGCACCTGGTCGAGGCAGCACCTCGCGGCGTCGGTTGAGCCCGGTCGGCGGCCGGCCCGGCGCCCGCCCGGGTCGGGGTGACCGGTGGTTGCTCAGAGCCAGTCCCGGCGTTTGAACATGGCGTACAAACCAACGGCGATTGTCAGGATTAGTACGACGGACAGCACGAATCCCCATTCTTTCCCAAAGCCGGGATAGGGGACGTTCTGCCCGAAATAGCCGGTGATCGCGGTGGGAATGGCAATGATGGCCGCCCACGACGTCAGCTTCTTCATGACGGTGTTCAGTCGAGCATCCTGCAGCGACAGGTTCGTTTCGAAGACGGTGGTCACCATGTCCCGCAACGACTCCGTCCATTCCGTCGCCCGCAAGACGTGGTCGTACAGGTCGTCGAACCACGAGTTCAGCTCTTCCGGTGCATCGAGGTCTTTGCGGTGCCGGAGCACTGAGTTGACGACCTCCCGCATCGGTAGCACCACCCGTCGCAGCGCGACGAGGTCCTTGCGCACCCGGTAGGTGCGCCGTTGCACCTGTTTGCTCAGTGCCTCGTCGTCGAACAGGGTGTCTTCCAGGGATTCGATCTGATCATCCAGCAGTTGGACGGCTTCGAAGTGGCCGTCGACGATGTAGTCGAGCAATCCGTGCACCAACGCACCGGGTCCGTGCTTCAACAGATCCGCATTCTCCTCCCACCTCTGCACCACCTGGTCGATGTCGAACTCCTGGCCGCGGCGGACGGTGACCACGCCGCGGTGCAGCACGAACGCCGACACCCGGGTGATCGACAGACACGACTCGGACACATCCGGTGGGGGGTCGCGAGGCGGGTCCTCGTCGCCGCTGGTGGTCACCGCATAGGCCGTGATGAAGGTGTGCGTGGCATACCTGGTCGCCTTCGCACGCTCGGCGTGACCCACCGCGTCCTCCACGGCCAGTGGATTCAACGTCAACTCCTGGGCCAACGCGGCCAGATCTTCGGTGTCGGCGTCACACAGGTCGACCCACACCAGGCAACCGTCCTGCTGCAGATAATTCGAGATCCGTTCGGCCGGGAAATTTTCTTCCTCGAGCTTGCCGTTTCTCCACAGCCTGCTCCGCACCGTCGTCGAATTCTGTGTCATGCAACAAATGTGCCATCTCGGCCGGGGTCGGATCGTCGATCCCTGCGCCTGCGACTGCCCTGAGAGCTGGATCACATTCGGTTACATCGAATGAACCTGACAGCCCTTTCGGGTACTAGCCGTCCCACGTACGGCTCCCGGGCGACTTCCACTGTTACCTTGCGTAGGTGAGCGAATGAGCTCAATGCGCCCGGACCGCCGGCGCAAACACTTACCGCGCTTCGGCGCATCACCCGTCTGGAAACCC
>JAABVA010001297.1_pt1 | contig 27280 bp, 22 predicted proteins | sample 5560331 | NCBI WGS metagenome assembly JAABVA01 (sample SAMN12812661, study PRJNA571458) | rock metagenome | isolation source: Antarctica rocks | place: Antarctica: Victoria Land, Mt New Zealand sud | collected 2016-01-07 | reverse complement strand
CGGGTAGCGGACTGTCGGCCATCTCCACCGATATCGCGTCAAGGCGGCCCTGTTCGCCGACCAGGATCCTCGCGTTCACCACCGCCAACCGCGGATGGGCGTCGAGCAGCGCAACCGCGGCGGGCAGACCCTCCGGCTGCCACCAGCCGTCGTCGTCGCAGAACAGCACGTACGGCGTTTCGGCCCGCTGCACACCGTGATTGCGCCCAGCGGCGCCGATGTTCACCGGCAGCGCGAGCACTTCGAGATCACCCCGCTCACGCAGCACATCCGCCGTGTGATCGACCGATGCGTTGTCAACGGCGATCGTCGGTAGACCAAGGTCTCGCAGATGGTCAAGAATCGGGACCAGCCGGTGCCCACAGTTGTAGGTCAGCAGCACCACGGTCACCTGCGCAGACACCGGCCGCTTCCGGTCGAGGATCCGCTCGGGTACCAGGCCATACGGAATGGGTTTCGTCTGAAGCCGGTCCATCTGTTCGAAGGTCACTGACAGGTCATACCATTACGGTCCGTCGGATCCGGCCGGCGATGTCGATCAGCGCTCGAGCCGATTCCACCGACCACCACCGTTGCCGACGACGATGGCGCAACGTCAGGACCCGATCAGGCTCTGGTGCGCCAGGGTTGGGGCCGTTGACATTGATCTGCCGCGGTCGCTGCACTTGACCTACCGCAGCCAGCACCGCGAGATCGGCTCGCGGCCAACAACATTCACCCTCGTGGTCAACAAGATTCACCACAGACAGTTCTGCCCGTCGGGTTGTCGGTGCAGGGCATGTAATGCGTCACGGAGGGCCGGATATGCTGCCCCTTCCTGTTGGGGAAAAACCATGGAGACTTGATGAATCGACGTAGATTTTCAGGCGGCCGGCTGGGTTCGGTGGTAGTGCTGGTGGCGGCTGCTGTTGTCGCCGGTCCGCTGGCCGGGTCGGCGCACGCCCAGATTTCGCCGCACCGGTCCGCCGCCGATCTACGGGCGCAGGTCGGGAAAAGTTTGGGGAGCACGGACCGGTTGTCGTCGGGGCTCAGAACGTGGCTGGCCGGCCCGTCGCGGATGAAGGTGTCGGCGGCTCAGCGTGCGGCGACGCCGACGTTGGGAACGAACGTCGACGCCAACGATCCGGCGTTGGATCTGGCGGCCGGGCAGAGCGAGACCGCGATCGCGGCGCAGCGCCGGCGAACCGGAGCGTTGGTGTTGGTCGGCTGGAACGACATCAGCGGCGCGCTGGCCGATCCGACCACCCAGGCCGGCTCGGTGACCGGAATCGGCCTGTCTCACGACGGCGGCCGCCACTTCACCGACCTGACCGGTCTGCCCAACAACAACACGGACCAACAGTGGTCCGGCGATCCCAGCATTGCCTCCCTGGGCGACGGTACCCACTTCCTGATCAGCAGCCTCTACTACCCCAGCGCCCGGGCCTGCAGCGACGGACTCCCCGCCTACGGAACGGTCGCGGTCACGGTCGCCACCGTGAACCCGTCCGGCACCGGCGCGAGCTTCACCGCCCCGGTCCCGGTCACCCTTCCCGGAGATCTGTGCACCGCGGGCACCGCAGCTCAGCCGGGAGACCTGGGCACCTTGGACAAGAACTGGCTGTCCTACGACCCGGCGTCGCGAACGGTGGCGGTGTCTTACACACGCTTCTACTTTCCTCCGCCGCTGATCTGTGATCCGACCGGCTGCGTCCAAGACGCCGCGGGGCACACCGGCAACGGCCAGATCGAAGTGGTCCGGGGACGGGTGCCGGCGAACCCGGCGTCGTTGACCGCGGCACAGTTCAGCAAGCCCGTCGTGGTCTGGCCGGAAGAACTCTATTGCCCGGTCGGAACCCCGTCCTCCGAACAAGCGCGGTGCGGCGCCGTAGACCAGGGCGCCTACGCCGCGGTGGCCCCGGGCGGCGACACCTACGTGGCCTGGGAACGCAACATCGACAGCAACCTGTTCGGCAGCGGTGACCCATTGGTGTATCTGCATGCCGCAGTGATTCCCGCGCACGCCGCCGCCCCATCCAGAGGCGGCCCGGCGAACCGGGTGATAATCAGCGCCGGCCAGCCGCACGGCAACACCGCAGGGGGCACCAAATCGTTGGACACCGTGCCGATCGCCGGGTACAGCCGCGGCCAAGGTCAGGACTTCCCCCGAGTCGCGGTCAACAGCCGCAACCGCAGCGTCGTCTTCGCCTGGAACGACGCCAGCCTCCACCCTCTGGGCGACATCTGGCTGCGGTCTGCCCCCTACGGCCTCAATACGCTGGGCAAGACCGTCCGGGTCAACGACGACGCCAGCTACGCCCTGCATTTCCTGCCCGCGGTCAGCGTCCGCGACGACGGCACTATCTGCACCTCCTGGTACGACCGGCGGCTCGGTGGTCCTGATTCGACTCGCACCGACTACTACGCCGACTGCCGGACCACCGTCACCAGCAACCGCCACGACTTACGGGTCACCACCGGATCAACGGACTGGGCGGGTACCTCGTCGCTGATCAACCCGAACTTCGGCGACTACACCGACAACGCCACCGACGGCACCACCACCTACTTCACCTGGAGCGACGGACGCCTCGGCATTCCGCAACCATTCACCGATCACCGATGAAGACGCGTGCCCGCGAAGGTCGAACGTATCGGTAGTCCGGAAGACAGTCTGGGGCGCCGACGGTCTGGCTCCCGTGTGCTCGAGGTGCGGTTCCCTCCTGCGAGGCGGGCGTAGCCGGGTGGAATGCCCTGCCCTACGGTGGGACTTGTGACTTCTTCCCCTGACCGTGTCGACGTGCGCCGCCAAGCTGGCTGGTTACCGCAGAATCAAGACGATTTGGAGTCCTGGCTGACTGGCCACCGGGAAAGGGCGAACGCCCGCGGCGAGAGCAACCCGCTGGATCCCGTGTTGGTCGAGTTCCAGCAGCTGATGGACGCCGACCCTGTGATGCGGATGCATCTGAACGAGATGATCAGCCAGGTCCCGAAGGGCAAGCAATACAGCCAGCGTCATCTCCACGACGTGCCGGAGCTGCTGCGGCTGATCAACGAAGTGCTCACGATGGCGCCGGAATTCGGCGACCAGAATGTCACCCTGCCCCTGGGCGCCATCCTGGACTGGACCATGGGAACCTCAGCCGGATTCGCCGCCTACCGCGATCCACGCATCAACGACATCGTCCGCAAAATTCTGACCGTCTGGAGCGCATTCCTCAACAGCAGTGCCTCGCTGTACGTGCTCAACGATTCACCGACAGGCTGGAAGTCCCCGGCCGCGGAACAGGCAGTGGGCATCGAGCAGTACCAGCACGACCCGCAGCAAGAACACTGGGGATTCAAATCCTGGAACGACTTCTTCACCCGACAATTCAAAGACGGGCAACGCCCCGTCCACTCCCCCGACGACGACGACATCATCGTCGCCGCCTGCGAATCCACACCGTACGCAATCGCCACCGATGTCCAATTGCAGGACTCCTTCTGGATCAAATCCCAACCATATTCATTGCGGGACATGCTCGCCGGCGACGATGCCTGCGATCAGTTCGTCGGCGGCACCGTCTATCAGGCCTTCCTCAGCGCAACGAACTACCACCGCTGGCACAGCCCCGTCGCCGGCACCATTGTCCGCGCGTTCGTCCAGCCCGGCACCTACTACTCCGAAGCAGATTCCGAGGGCAATGACGCGACCGACCCCATCGACTCGCAGGGTTACCTGGCGCACGTCGCGACCCGGGCCATCGTCCTGATCCAAGCCGACAACCCCGCCATCGGCCTGGTCGGATTCATCGCCGTCGGCATGTCAGAGGTCTCGTCCTGCCTCATCGGCCCCGACATGAACCCGGGGCACCGCGTCGCAAAGGGCGACGAACTGGGATATTTCCAATTCGGCGGCTCAACCCACTGCCTCATCTTCCGTCCCGGTGTCATCTCCGACTTCAGCCTCACCGCCATTCCCCAACCCAACGATCTCCACGCGCCTCTGGTGCAAGTCCGCTCCAAACTCGCCGTCGCCGTCCATCACAAGTGACATAATAATATTGGCGTGGGTCGACATAATGGAATCAACAGAGTTTTGCCTATTCGTCCGAAGTGACTGCCGACAAGGCTCCTGGATCTACCGGAATCGGTCGAACTACGCCAGATAGTCCGAAAGAAATACGCCGTCGCAGGCACCGCGACGCGAGGTGTCGCCAGCCTGGCATCGGGGCGACGGGGGTGTACTACGAGGTTTTCCCACTTGTGGTCAATGGGCGCTGCGTTTGTCGGCGGCGACCAATTCGAGCCGGTGTCTGCAGGTCGGCTCTGCTGTTCATCCGGAGTTCATTGGCTGTAGGGAGGCGGGTCGGCTGGGGTGGGTAAGACGTACTTCGAGCCGGCCGGACGGCTGGCACGAAGGAGTGAGCTTGTGAAGAACCGCAGTATTGCGTTCGCGCTCGGCCTGGGGTTGGTGGTCACCGGCTCGAGTGGTGCAGTGGCCGCGGCCGGCCCGGCGGCTCCGCTCGGAGTCGGGGCGGCCAAGTCGCACGTCGAGCATGTCCTGCTGCTCTCGGTCGACGGGCTGCACGCCAGCGACCTCGCGTGGTACATCAGGCAGCACCGCACGTCGCCGTTGGCGCACCTGGTGGCGCAGGGCACCGACTACACCAACGCCCGGACGACGTTCCCGTCCGATTCCTTTCCAGGAATGGTCGCCCAGCTGACCGGCGGCGGCCCGGGCACCACAGGTGTGTTCTACGACGACACCTACAACCGCGCGTTGCTCGCGCCGGGAACGGTTGATTGCACCACCGCGCCCAGGGGCACCGAGGTGTCCTGGACCGAGGCGGCTGACCGCTCGCAGAACCCGATCACCCTGGACGCTGGGCAAAAACTCAAAGCAGCCGCCCTGACCGGCCTGCCCACCAGCACCAAGGCGCAGACACTGGCCAACTCCGCCGCGATCACCGCGGCGATCTTGAAGATGACCCCCGATCCGCAGGCACTGCTGGACCCAGCGGCGCTACCCGTCGATCCGACCACCTGCCTGCCGATGTATCCGCACAAGTACTTGCGGGTGAACACCGTCTTCGAAGTCGCCCGCGCCCACGGCCTGCGAACGGCGTGGTCGGACAAGCACCCGGCGTACGAGATCCTGAACGGCCCGTCCGGTACCGGCGTGCAGGACCTTTTCACCCCCGAGATCAACAGCATCGCCGACGACGCCGGTGACGACTGGACCACCGACAACGCCCTCACCCAGGAATACGACAGCACGAAAGTCGCTGCGCTGCTGAATGAAATCAATGGCAAAGATCACTCCGGCGTTCATCGGGTCGGCACGCCCGCGGTGTTCGGGATGAATTTCCAGTCGGTGTCGACCGCCGAGAAGCTGCCGCGCTCCGACGGTCTGGCCGGCGGCTACAACCCCGACGGCACACCAGGACCGCTGTTGCGCAAAGCGCTGACCTACATCGACGCACAGGTCGGCCGGCTGACCGCAGAAATCCACGCCGACCATCTGGACGCGAGCACCACCGTCATCCTGTCGGCCAAGCACGGGCAGGCACCCACCGACAAGGCCGCCCTGCGCCGAGTCGACGACGGACCAATCGTCGACGCGCTCAACGCTGCCTGGACCACCAAACATCCGAAAGCGGCTGCACTGGTGCGCTTCAGCGTTGATGACGACGGGATGTTGCTGTGGCTGTCCAACCGGCAGCCGGCAGCGTTGGCGTTCGCGAAGAACTATCTGCTCACCCACAACGCCGCCGCAAACCGAATCGACGACCCGAAAGGCGTCTACTCCGCCACCGTCAAATCATCCGGACTCACGAAGATCTACACCGGAGCGGCCGCGGACACCCTGGTCCGGGCACAGAACGGCGACAGCCACGCCCCCGACCTGATCGGCATCGCCCAGCCAGGAGTCGTCTACACCGGCGGGGTGAAGAAGATCGCCGAACACGGCGGCGACTCGGCCGCCGACCGCGACGTCGCCCTGGTGGTCTCCGGAGCGGGCGTGCCGCACCACTGCACCGATCCGTCCCTGGTCCAGACCACCCAGATCGCCCCAACCATTCTGGCGTTGCTGCGCCTTGACCCCAAAGCGCTGCAGGCAGTCCGAATCGAAGGAACGCAGACCCTCCCCAGGCTGTAGCAACCGCCCGAACCGCGAACAGGACCGTGTTGCGCCGCCCATCTCCGGGGTGGCGCAACACGGCGTTCGGTCGGTATCCAGCAATCACCGATTCCCAATGAATTCGCCGCAAATGTTGAGGTGCATTCATCCGTCGCGACCGGGTCGGGGCCGCAGACTGTGTGGATGCAATGCATGCGCAGCTCACGCCGCCGCCCGTGCTGTGCTGATCGTCCACGCCCCTGAAACGGCGTCATCGACCACCCCGGACGATCTCATCACCGATCAGCAAAACGTCATCCTCTGACTCAGCGCAAAGAATCCATGGAACAGCGCTCACACCAGTTCTGTGACGCTGCAGGAAGTGAGGCTGACGGGCCGGATCTCCGCAGGCCACGACCTGACACTCGATCGCCTCATCAACGATGGGCGCGCGGTCGTCGAACGCAGGGCGATCAGGGCACTGCCTAGGCTGGGCCGCGACCGTTGGCTCGACGGTCATTGGCGCAGGCACACCACTAGGGCCGTCGCGGGAAGATGCTGGAAAGTCAGCTGACCGAAAGGCAGGCCCGCAGCCCGGTACCCCGGTCACCACAGTGACTACTCGGCGCGCCTTGTGTCAGATCAGATTGTCCCGCGAAGTCTTGGGGTGCGTGGACGACGACTCGAATATGACAGGGCTAGGGAAATTACGATCAGTACGACCCCGGCGATGAGTATGGCGCAGCCCAACAGTAATAGCAGACCGGGTCCGAAATCCGGGTCGGGTCGAGCATTGGGGCCTGAGTGGGGCAACTTGTACCGAAGCCAGATGTCAGCTGTGAGAGCAGCTACGACGCAAATAACGATGATGCCCCATCTCGCCCTCATCTTGTTTCGGGGGGCTGGGCGGTCATCGATCCACCGGTGCCGCCAACCTCGGGACCCACGTTCGGTTCGTCGACGTCACCTGTCGGGTTCGGTTCGATCTTCAGCGGCCGCAGTCGCAACCACAGCACGAACAGGGCGCCGGTGAGGAGCATGGCCAGCCCGAGCCAGAGGTTGATGTTGATCCCGACGGCCTTCGCGCGCTCCGCGGGCGAGGTGAACAGGCCCGCGATGCTCAGCATGACGCCGTACAGCAGGAACAGTCCGCCGATCAGGAGACGGATGTCGAACAGTCGGGCGGCTGCCGATTTCGGGGTGGAGGTGTCAGTCACTGCATGCCCCGATCAGGAGAAGACGATGGAAAGGACAACGACGATGCCCAGTGCGGTGAAGCCGAGCAGCTTTGGTGACTCCCACCACAACGGCTTCTTGACCAGTTTGGGGTCGGGCGCGTTCGGGTCGTGGATACCCCACACCAGGCCGGCCAGCTGCTCCACCGGCTTGGGCCGGGTCACCAGGGTTACCGCGACGGTGACTACGGCGTCGGCGACGAACGCGACCATCGCGCCGTAGAAGTTGACCATCTGCGCATTGATCGTCCCGTGGCCCCCCAGCACCTGATGCGGATAGAAGTAGCCGATGTTGTAGCCGGCGAAGTGCATGGCTGCCGCGCCCACGGTGCCCGCGATGAGGCCGAAGAAGCCGGCCCACGCCGTCGTGCGCTTCCAGAACATCGCGATGATGAAGGTGGCGAACAGCGGGGCGTTGAAGTACGAGAACAGCAGCTGGATGTAGTTCATGATGTTGCTGTAACCGGAGGCGATGAACGCCGTTCCGATGCCGATCAGGATGCCGACGACGGTGACTATCCGTCCAACTCGCAGGTAGTAGCCGTCCGGGCGGCCCTTGACGATGTAGCCCTGCCAGATGTCGTAGGTGAAGACCGTGTTGAACGAGCTGATGTTGGCCGCCATTCCAGCCATGAACGCGGCGAGCAGGCCCGCGAGGGCCACCCCGAGCGTGCCGTTGGGCAGGAATTTACCCATCAGCAACGGGATCGCGTCGTTGTAGGGCAGGTTCTTACCGCCCAGGGTAGGAATCAATACCAAGGCGATGAGTCCGGGAATGATCGTGAGTGCCGGGATGAATATTTTCGGAAACGCGCCGATGAGCGGAGTGCGCTGCCCGGCCGAGAGGTCCTTGGCCGACAATGCTCGCTGAACTTCGGCGAAATTGGTCGTCCAGTAGCCGAACGACAGCACAAAGCCCAAACCCATCACGATACCGATCCAGTCACCGAGCGGGTTGCTCCAGTGCCCGACCCCGGTCCCCCCGAACGTGGAGAACGAATGCGACCCCAGCGCGGTCGTGGCCACTCTGTGCTGCAGACCGGACCATCCGCCCACCGAATGCAGCCCGATGATCACCAGCGGGATCAACCCGGCCAGGATGACGAAGAACTGCAGCACCTCGTTGTAGATCGCGCCCGACAGGCCGCCCAACGTGATGTACACCAGCACGAACAACGCCGAGGCGATCACCGAAACCCAGATCGGCCAACCGATCAGAGCATTGATCACCAAGCCGAGGGCAAACAGATTGACGCCCGCGTTGAGCACCGCCGCCAACGCGAAAGTTCCCGCGTTGAGCAGGTGGGTTGGCTTGTTGAACCGCCGCAGCAGGTACTCCGGCACAGTTCGCACCCGGGAGCCGTAGTAGAACGGCATCATCACCAGACCCAGGAACACCATCGCCGGAACGGCGCCGATCCAATAGAAATGCACCGTCGACAATCCGTACTGCGCGCCATTGGCCGCCATGCCCAGGATCTCCAGCGCACCCAGATTCGCGGAGATGAAAGCCAACCCGGTGACCCAGGCCGGCAGCGAGCGCCCCGACAGCAAAAAATCCGAACTGGTCGCGACCGCCCGACGCGCCAGCACCCCGATCGTGATGACCAAGACGAAGTAGATGGCAAGGATCAAATAGTCGAACAGATTGACGTTCAGCCGCAGCATCAGTTCACCTCTCCGGGTCAGCCGAAAGCAAAAGCCAGCTTCACTGGCCGCTCGGGTAATGGGTATACACGACGCCCCGGGCGCGTACAAGGGGTGCAGTCGACGACGCTGGGCCGCCATGACAAGAACCCCAGGTCAGACGCGCCAGCGATAAATGCGCTTGTATTCATGGATAATGGCGACACTCCGGGCGGTCGGGAAAGCCGCAGAGCCGGGTCGACGATCACGTCGACGGATCTGTTCGTTCTGCGCCTCTGAGTCGGTCAGCCCGGTCCGTCTGTTGGACACGGCTCGAGAGGACAGCGGCTTGGAGTCACGCAGCGCATCTGTGCTGAACATCGACGGAATGGGTGGAAATTCAGGTGCGAGATGGCTCGGCGGAATCGAGAACCGCACCCTGCCACCGTGTCGAGCGTGAATCGGGTAGTTCAATAGGGGCTTGATTCACTATTACTTTTCCTGGGTTGCCCATGGCAGTAGCAGCGTGAAAGTCGGCGTCGGGGCGCTGAGGGTGAGGCGCCCGCCTTCGGCGTTCGCCAAGGTCTGGGCGAGGGCAAGTCCGATGCCGTGGCCTGGTTCCGGCGGGGACCCTCGGCGGAAGAGCTGTTGCATCCCTGCGGTGATGGGTGGTCCGTCGTTGGTCACGTCGATGGCGATGGCGCTGATCGCGTCACGCACGGTCAACCGAACTTCTCCGGTTCCGTGGTGATAGGCGTTGTCCAGCAGTACATCCAGTATCTGGCTGACGGCGGCGGACGAGGCCTGGCTGGTGCCTTCCAGTCCCGCGACCGTGACGTGGATGGGTCGGCCTTGTTGTGCCAGCGGGCCGTGCCAGCGGTCCTGGACGTCTCGGACCACAGATGCAGGGTCCAGGTACTCGCCCCTGATGGGGGCGCCGCGCGCGAGGGCCAGCAGGTCGGTGATTGTTTTTTCCAGTTGATCAGTGGTGATCAGCGCGTCTCGGATGGCTTGGCGAGGGTCGGCTTGCGCATCCTCCAAGGAAGCTTCCAGCTGCAGCCTCAGACCGGTCAGAGGTGTCCGGAGTTGATGTGAGGCATCCGCGGTGTAGGTGCGTTCGCGGTCGAGCAGCGACCCAAGGCGGACTGCGGTGCGGTTGATGGATCGGTTGACCGAATCAATCTCGGTGATGCCCACGGCACTGGTATGAACACTGAAGTCGCCCTCTCCCAACCGTTCCGCGACCCGGACGAGGTCCTCCAGAGGTCGGGTCAGCACCCGGGCCTGCCGTCGTCCGAGCAGCCAACTCGCCGTCAACGCAAGCAGCGCCAACACACACATTACGGCCCAGGTCACCGCGACGGTGCTGGACACCGGAGGATCGGATTCGGTCGCCAGGACAGCGCCCACGACGGTGCTGCCGTCGGTGACGGGTACTGCAACTTCGTATCTGCTGTCGATCCGACCGTCGACGGCCTTGCCCTTGAGCGCGGTGGCCACCAGAGCACGAGCGGCGGCAGGGGCAACGCCGGCGATCTTGGCGCCCGTCGGGTCGTACACGGCGAACTGCTTTGCTGGGTCGGCGCTGGCGCCGGCGGGGAGCTGCCGTAGCCCCTGGTCCCCGGACACCGCGACGGCGATGCTGGTCGCCAGGTCGTGCAGCCGTCGGTGTTCCGCGGAGGCGAAGTATCGGGTGAGGCCGACGGCAAGGGGCACACCGAACAGAACGATGGCCACCATGGTGACTGCGGTGGTCAGCCTGACGATCCTTCGCCGCACTGCGGTCGCTCGCTTCCTGTGTCAGTCTTGCTGCCGTGGCCAGAGCGCCGCCCAGAAAAAGGCCGAGCCGTTGATATTTTGCCCACCGCTTACCTTCATCAGACCGTCGGTTGTCTTTGGCCTCGTAGCGTCGGAATCATGCCCCCTGAGGGCGCCGGACACGCATTCAACGACGCAGCTACGGAGATCTCATGAAATCGACACTACGGATGAAATTGTCCGTTATGGCCCTTACCGCCGGACTGGTCGGGGTGACGGCGTGCGGCAATGCCTCGTCGGCAGCGCCGACCTCAACCACTATCGCCCGGACGTCCCCCGCAACCACAGCTGCGACATCATCGACACCGGTGGTGTCGACGACGGCTGCCTCTTCGGACGGGTCGGGCGTGACGTCCTCGCCCGCCCGAGCGCCGCAGGCATCGGCGGCCTCATCCGGATCCGGAACTGCGTCGACCAACGGCACCAAGAACGCGCAGCGTGAGGTCAATCCGGCTGGTGACATCCCCGACAATCAGGCTTTCGTCCCATACACCTCCAGCAAGGGCAAGTTCTCCGTCACCGTGCCGGAGGGCTGGGCCAGGACCGACACCGCGAGCGGTGTGCTGTTCACCGATAAGTACAACAGCATCCGGGTGGAGACCCGGTCCGCCGTCCGCGCCCCAACCGCTGCCTCGATCCGGTCGTCCGAGGTGCCGACACTGTCGAGGTCAGCGGCCAACTTCCACCTCGGCGACATCACGGCGATCAGCCGGAAGGCCGGCGCCGCAGTTCTTCTCACCTACCGCGCCGACACTGCACCCAACGCGGTGACCGGCAAAGTTACCGCCGCTGCGTTCGAACGTTACGTGTTCTTCAAGGCCGGAACGGAAGTCGACATCACCGTCGGCGCACCCATCGGCGGCGACAACGTCGATCCTTGGCTCAAGATCACCGACTCCTTCAGTTGGTCCGTGTGACCGCGGCGTTGCAGGCGAAGTCGCTGTACCGGTTCTTCCGGGCGGGCGACGAGGAAACGCTGGCGCTCCGCGGCGTTTCTCTGGATGTGCAGGCGGGACAGTTCGTGGCATTGGTGGGTCCGTCCGGGTCGGGAAAGTCGACCTTGATGTCGTGCCTGGCCGGGATCGATGAGCCCGACGGCGGCACCGTTGTGGTGAGCGATCATCGGATGAGTCATCAGAGCGAACCGGTCCGCGCCCAGCTGCGTGCTCGCCGCATCGGGCTGCTGTTCCAGTCCGCCAACTTGATCGTCCATCTGAGTGTCCGGGACAACGTGCGGCTGGCGCAACGACTGGCCAACAGCAAGGAACGTCCGGACATCGCCGAACTGCTGACCTCGCTCGGAATCGGTTCACGATCGGGTGCCTACCCGGGCCAGTTGTCGGGCGGGGAAACGGCGCGGGCCGGCCTGGCCGTCGCGTTGGCGAACCGTCCGGCGGTGCTGCTGGCCGACGAACCGACCGGCGAGTTGGATGCCCAGACCGAACAGCAGGTTTTGCAACTGTTGTCGGCGCTCGCCGCGGCCGGCGTTGCGATCCTCGTCGCCAGCCACAGCCCCGCTGTGGCCGCCGCGGCCGACCGGGTCATCACCCTCACCGACGGCGTAGTGACCTGATGCCGGACACCAGATCAGCGACTGATCCCGCAGCCGCGAGAACGAAATTGGCCGGCGCCGACGAGGAAATCTTGGTCGAGTGCGTGAATGTGGCGCACACGTACGGGTCCGGTCGCACCGCTGTGGTCGCAGTCCACGACGTCAACGCCCTGATCACCTCGTGCACCCGGGTGGCGTTGACCGGACCGTCGGGTTCGGGCAAGTCGACGCTGCTGCACATGATGGCCAGCCTCGTCCCGGCCACCACCGGCACGCTGAATTGGCCCAGGTGGGGCAAAGACCCGCTGTGCACGTCCGGCCGAATCGGAATCGTCTTCCAAGGGCCGAGTCTGCTGCCGGCGCTCACTGTGATCGAGAACATCGCCTTCCCGCTGCTGCTCGCGGACGTCAGCGACCGAGCCGCCCAGAAACGCGCTGTCGAGGCCCTGAAGGTACTCGGGCTCATGGATCTCGCTGATCAGCTTCCGCACACCCTTTCCGGTGGCCAGGCGCAGCGGGTGGCGATCGCCAGGGTGCTCGCATCCGGGCCCGAGCTGATTCTGGCTGACGAACCAACCGGCCAGCTCGACCATCGCGCTGCAGCGTTGGTGGTCGATGTCCTGCTGCGAGCGAGCGAAGAACTTGGTGCCGCTCTGGTGATCTCGACGCACGACCCGGTGATCGCCGGTCGCCTCCCCGAACAATGGACGATGAGCGACGGCCGGATGCTTGTACCCGGCGCCGAGCTGCTCGCTCCGGGAGTCGCCTCGTGATCGCCCTGTGGATCCGTGGTCTGCTTCGACGGCGTCCGACGAGGATGGCAGCAGCGGCGGCGGGTATCGCCATTGCCGTCGCCCTGCTGGCCTCTCTGGGTGCGTTCCTGGCGCATTCCAAGGCGACGATGACCGACCGCGCGGTCCGCAGTGTCGGCATCGACTGGCAGGTGCAGGTTCAACGCGGCGCCGACCCGGCAGCGGTGGCTCGCACGGTTGCCCACACCGCCGGCGTGATCAGCTCCGCCACGGTGGAATTTGGTCAGAGCAGCGGTTTGAGCACAACCGCCGGCGGTAGCACCCAAACCACCGGACCCGCCGTCATCCTCGGAATCCCGGACGACTACCGACGACAGTTTCCCACTGTCGTGCGGACCCTCGCCGGATCGGACAGGGGCGTCCTACTGGCACAGCAGACGGCGTCGAACCTGCACGCATCAGCCGGCGACACAGTGTCGATCGGTCGGGCCGGCCGACCTCCGGTCGTCGTGACGGTTGCCGGCGTCGTCGACCTACCCCAGGCCGACTCACTGTTCCAAACCGTCGGCGCGGCCGTCGGTGCATCTCGCACAGCCCCACCTGACAATGTCATCCTGCTGCCGCAAGCCCGGTGGCACGGCGTTTTCGAACCGCTGCGTACGGGTCGTTCGGACCTGTTGTCGACCCAGATTCACGTGCTACGCGCGCATTCGCTACCCACAGACCCGGCCGCCGCCTACGTCGCCGTCACCGCCGCCGCACACAACCTCGAGGCTGTGACGGCCGGAGCTGCCGTCGTCGGAGACAACCTCGGCGCGGCGCTGGGCGGTGCCCGCGGAGACGCTGCCTACTCACAGGTGCTGTTTCTGTTCCTTGGCCTTCCCGGGGCGATCCTGGCCGGATTTCTGACCGCAACCATCGCCTCCGCCGGCGCCGGACGCCGCCGCAGTGAACAGTCGCTGCTACGTGCCCGTGGTGCCACGGCCGCCCAGCTGATCCGCCTGGCGGGCGTGGAAGCATTGCTCACCGGGCTGGTGGGTTCAGCCGTGGGACTGATCGGCGCCGCCGCCGTCGGCCACTTCGCTTTCGGCACCACAAGTTTCGGAAACACTGCCGCGGACGCGGTCGTCTGGGGCCTCGGGGCCGCAGCCGTCGGCCTCATCATCGCGGTCCTCACCATTTTGCTGCCTGCCCGCCGCGATTTGAAGCACAGCACGGTCGCTTCGGGCCGTGCCGCCGTCGATGGACTGCGCTACCCGGCCTGGGCCCGCTATGGATCGGACGGGCTTCTGCTCATCATTGCGGGGCTGGTGTTCAACGCGACCAGCCGCAACGGGTATCAACTGGTCGTCGCGCCCGAAGGGGTGCCGACGATCTCGGTATCGTACTGGGCGCTCGCCGGGCCCGCTCTGCTGTGGATCGGCGCCGGGCTGCTCGCCTGGCGAGGCGCCGACTTCCTGCTCGGCCGCGGCCGACCGCTCCTGCAAGCAATTCTGCGACCGTTGACCGGTCACCTCGCCGCCCCTGTCGCGGCCGGCCTGTCTCGGGAAAGGCGACCGATGGCCCGGGCGATCGTGCTGCTCGCGCTGGCGTTGTCCTTCGCCGCGTCGACATCGACGTTCAACGCCACCTACGCCCAGCAGGCCGAGGCCGATGCCCAGCTCACCAACGGCGCCGATGTCACCGTTACCCAACCACCCGGAACGATCGTCCGACCGGACTCGGCCAGCGCCCTGTCCACCGTGCCGGGAGTGACTGCAGTGGAACCCATCCAGCACCGTTTCGCCTACATCGGCACCGACCTGCAGGACCTCTACGGGGTCCGTCCGGCCAGCATCACGACGGCCACCGCCCTGCAGGATGCCTATTTCAGCGGCGGTACCGCCGCCGGCCTGATGGCCACCCTGGCGGCGAAACCGGATTCGATCCTGGTCTCCGCTGAAACCGTCAAGGACTATCAGCTGCAACCGGGCGACCCACTGAACCTGCGACTGATGAACGGCCGCACCCACCAACTCAACACCGTCGCGTTCCACTACGCCGGAGTGGTCAGCGAATTTCCCACCGCACCCAAGGACAGCTTCTTCGTCGCCAACGCCGCTTACATCGCCCAGCACACGGGTACCGACGCCGTCGGGGCATTCCTGGTCAACACCGGTGGCCGAAACAGCGCAGCCGTCGCAGCGAGCATCCAGTCGATTTTGGGTCCGAACGCGACCGTCACCGACATCACGACTACGCGTAGAACCGTCGGATCCAGCCTCACCGCCGTCGACCTCACCGGGCTTACCCGGGTCGAACTGGCGTTCGCGCTGCTCCTGGCTGCCGCCGCGGGCGGGCTGGTCCTTGGCCTCGGCCTGACCGAACGACGACGAACCTTCGCGATTGCCGCTGCCCTGGGAGCCCGCCGAAAACACCTACGAAGCATGATCTTCAGCGAAGTCTTCGTCCTGGCCGTCGGCGGGCTGGCCGCCGGAGCGATCATCGGCTGGATCCTGTCGCAGATGCTGGTCAAGGTACTGACCGGCGTCTTCGACCCGCCGCCGTCGGTCATCGCGGTTCCCTGGCCGTATCTGGGCATCGTCGCGCTGGTCACCATCGGCGCGCTGGGCCTCGTCGGATCGGCGGCGGTCCGCATCGCTCGAACACCGCCGATCACCATCCTGCGTGAACTGTGACCCAGGTGTGTCGACCGGAAGGTGACGGGTAGATCGACACCGTGGACCTACCCCGGCATCTCGAAGCGGTAGCCGTGCGACCGAACCGTCGAGATGACCGGCCCCGGAACGCCCGCTTCATCGGCAGCCACCGCCAGCTTCGTGCGCAGAGTTGATACGTGCACGTCCAGGGCTTTGGTGGAACCGAACCAATGGGGATCCCATACCTGCTCCATCAGGGTCTCTCGCGACAAGGCGACGCCGGGCGACTGCGCAAAGCATGTCAAAAGGTCGAACTCCTTGGCCCGCAATGGAAGTTCGACCTCACCGAGATGGGCGCGTCGGGTCCGGTCGTCGACGACGAGCCGGCCGATCGTCACCGGCGTCGAGGCTGCCGAAGATCCGGATCGCCGCAAGTGGGCGTGGATCCGGGCCAGCAATTCGGCCAGGCGAAACGGTTTTGTGAGGTAGTCGTCGGCGCCTGCTTCCAGCCCCACGACCACGTCGATCTCCTCATCGCGTGCAGTCAACACCACCAGGACCGAGCCAGGCTGGTGGGCACGCAGTCGGCGGCACAGGTCGATTCCGTCCATGTCGGGCAGCCCCAGGTCCAACAGCATCAGCTCGAACCCCTGATCGGCAGCAGCGGCCAGCGCTTGAACTCCGGAACGCGCCCAGGCCACATGGTGTCCGTGCGCGCTCAGACTGGACTGCAGCACGCGGCCGATCGTCGGGTCGTCCTCCACCACCAGCAGTGCCGCCACGTCCCGACCGTATCCCGTCTTCGGCGAGGATGTGAGCCGGCATCGACGTCGTCCTGGGCGTGATGATGCACGCCCTCGCGTTGGACTGTCTGCCGTCTCAGGGTCCGGGGGTGCTGACTTTGGTGGGTAGGAGACCGACGTGCGGAAGCGCCAGGGAATGTTGGGGAGCCGCTCCGCTCGGCAGATGAATTGTCTGCGTCGGCCGGAACCCGGGGGCCGTGGCGCCGAGCCAGCGCAGGGTTTCAGGAATGAGGTGGATCCATACGCTGAGTCGGTGTCCGGCGTTGGGTAGTACGTCCGCCGTGACCGACAAAGGCGGTTTGGCCGTCGCCAGCAGCTGCCGTGCGGTGCCGTAGGAGATGGCGTCGGCCTTCGAGGTCTGCACCCACAACGCCATTCTGGGCGGTTCGGTGCGGGCCAGTTTCAGCAGGTCGTATCGCTGCCATTGAGTGCTGTTCGGGGTGAAAGGAATGTAGGGCGCTTCGAAGGTCGGCTGGTAGTAACCGCCGAGACTGATGGCTGCCGAGTAGATGTCGGGGTGCAGCATCGCCAGCATGGAGGCACACCAGGCACCGGCGCTCAGGCCGAAAGTGGCCCAGGATGTGCGATCGTTCGCTACCCGCAGGTGGCGTTCCACCCAGGCGGTGACATCTGCGGTGATCCACTGCTCCATCTGCAGATGCCCAGCACCTCCGTCCACACATTCGGTGTCGAGTTGGTGCGGCGCGTAGGACGGCATGACGATGACCGACGGCGCCAGATTTCCGGCAGCAGTTTGCTGCGCAACGTCTTTGCCCAACGACATGTTGTCGAACAGCTGACGGGGCGAACCCGGTATGCCGTGAAACGCTTCGAGGACCGGGAATCGGTGGGCGCCGAATGCCGGATCGGTGTATTGCGGCGGAAACCACACGGACACGGTACTGGTCACGCCGCTGACGGTCCCGGGAATCGGGTAACTGCGGACCTGCCCGGCAGCTGGACCGACCCGAGCGCTCAGGCCCAGTGCCGTGAGGTCGGAGACGGTCGACAACGGCACGGCCTGATGTGCAGTACCCGTGGTCTGGTTGCTGCCGGCTGCGTCGCCCGCGGCCAGCGAGGCGGCAGCTCCGGCAGCGACCACGTCACCCCGGGCGTCGGCGGCGAAGACGCTGCCCAAGTCGCCCCAATTGGCGTACCAGCCGTACTGGTCGTTCAGCATCAGGCCAACGGCCAACAGGACCGTCACCACCACAGTCAACTGATAGCCGGCCCGACCGAGCACGCCGAGCCAACCCGATCGAATCGGTCGGGGCCAGAACACGATCCGGCAGAACAGCGCGACGGCCGCGATCCACGCCAACCACACCAGAACAGAACTTGTCAACGACACTTGCCACTATCCCTAGATTCCGTCACACGCCATGTCGATGTCATTGTGCAAGACTTTCAGGACGCTGAGGTGCCCGAGCGGTTCCACTTCGAAGGAAATGTTCGGGTTCCGACGGTAGGGAGCAGGAATTGTCCGTCCGCAATCCGGTTGTCCGAGCACGCGGTTCCACCGTCATGACCGCCATCGGGTCGATGATTGCCGCAGGGCTGCTCCTGACCCCGACCGGCGACGCAGCGGAGGCCGGGTTGCAGGCCGTCACGTCGGTCGCTGATCCGACGGTGGGGCCATTGTTCGAGAACGGGTTGGCGACCGGCCACAGCTGCACGGCCAGCGTCTTGAACGCCGGGCGCGACCTGCTGCTGACGGCGGCGCACTGTGTCACCGGCACCGGCGCCGGGGTCCAATTCGCTCCGGGCTACGACGGCACGTCCGGCGACCCGACGCCCTACGGGGTGTGGACGGTGACCGGGACGTATGTTCCCACCCGGTGGCTGCAGGACCAGGACGCGGATCACGACTACGCCATCTTGCAGGTCGCCGATCTCGATGTCGACGGGCGAGCCGAATCCATCAACGAGATGACCGGGGGGGAACGACATCCCGCTGTTCCAACAGTCGACCGGGCTCGTCACGGTCCCGGCGTACAACGCGGGCGCCAACGATGCTCCGATCAGGTGCGTCACTTCAGCCACGGTCGATCAACCGGTTCCGGCCTTCACCTGCGGGGGTTACTCGAGCGGCACCAGCGGCGCGCCATGGTTGCGGGACAGCGGAGATCCGGGTCGCCGGGTGGTGGTCGGCATCATCGGTGGTCCCTACCAGGGAGGATGCTGGGATTCGGTGTCCTATTCCCCGAAGTTCGACGGGGGTGTCTTCGCCCTGTTGCTCAGAGCGACGCTGAATCTTCAGCCGGATGACGTGCCCGCCGCAAACGACAGCGGCTGCTGAGAGCGCTGCCTAGTCCGATACCTCAAATGTCAGACGACTTGTTCGGAACTGGATGCATCCCGCCGACCGGCGCTCATCCACGCGCCGAGCAACGCGAGCAGTCCGAGGACCAGTGCTGCAATACCGTGGGTGGTGTGGTGGTGTGCGCTGCCGGCTTGGTGGCCGGGGAAGAACCCGGGCAAGCTGCCCGCCGCGGACACGAAGTAGATGATCGCTACGACGATGGCGGCGACGCCAAGGAGTGCCAGCAGCCAACTGACGACGGGGGACGTGCGGCGGGTGGTCAAAGGGTCCATACGGTCGGACATCGTTGCTCCAAGGGCGACTAGATTCCAACATGGTAGCTTCGCGCCTGACCCAGATGCGGAAGCTCGCTCGTCCGGTTCGAAACCGTTGTGGACTTCCTTTCGATCTTACTGGTGCGTCCTTGATCTTGGGGACAGCGGTCGCGATCCCGGGATCCGACAGACCTGTTCGCTGTTGGAATCGATGGCCGCCGCACCAGTGTTCAGAAGTGATCGTGATTTCGATCTGACCGACGCCGCGGCCGGGGGTCGAACACCTCGGCGACATGGTCGGTGCCCGGGCGACATTTTTGGTTCGCAGGTCAACTGAGCAAACGGCTGCAAGGCATCGTCACGAACCAGGTATCCGGATTGATTGCAATTTTGATGTTTGTGGTTGGATGCGCCCGGCATTCTCCAGCGCCGCGCGCAACCGCGCCGGACCACGAGCGACGCCGATCGGCGTGCAGCTGACCGGCCAACGAGGTTGCGATGAGCGTGAGGGCCACAGTAAGTAAGAGGCCGCTACCGACCATCCGCCAGCGGGGGCGACGCCTGATCAACGAATCGACGGCCAACGGTATGACGGCCGCCAGCAACATGGCCGCAGCCGTTCCCCAGCGAGCGGCCGGAACACTGCGGTGAAAAGGGTCGGCGAATACAACGGTGAACCTTCGATGAGTGTTGATGTAGTACGAGACGAACCACGAAAGGACGGACACCCAGACCGCTGTGACAGCGGCGGCTCGGACGGCCGGCGGTCCGAGCCTCGATGCGGCAACCGCCGCGCCCAATACCAAGAGGCCGACAATGACAGCGAACCAGAATCCGTAGCTCTGCACCATTGGGGACAGACGACATCCTGTCGGATAGAAGTCGGTACTCACGGCTTCGACGACATAACCCTTGACCGCCCGCCACCAGCTGTCGAATCGACCGCCGCGGTCTCGTCCGGGTTCGGCCAGGTACGTGATGCCCTGAACAAGGGCTCCGCACGCCCATCCGCCGAGAGTGCCCATTCTGGAGAGAGTTTCGGACGGGCGGCGCCGATCCTGCCGCCACACCCACCACACCAGGGGGGCGAAGGCCACGCACTGCGTCTCGGTCAGCGTCGCAGCAAGAGCAGCAAAGGCCAGCAGCCACTGGCCGGCCCGCGATCGAGGGCGGCTCAACAGAATCCACAACATCAGGTAGGTGAGGTACCAGTGGAGATTATTGGAATTGCCGACTGCCTCGAAGCCTGCAAGCGGGCAGAACACCGGAATCAGAGCAAGGAGGAACCGCGCGGGCCAGAAGGACACCACGTCGCGACCGAGGAGCAGGATCATCGTGCAGATGCCGCCGACCGTCGCGCAACTCAGTACCGTCACGGCAGTCCCCCATGACGCAACTCCGCTGGTCATCACGGCCAGGGCACTGACGACCCGAGGGATGAATTGCTGGTATCCGTCGTACGGCGAAAAAAGCAGCCAGATCGAAGGTCGCCTCAACCAGTCGCCGATGAAATTCTTCCCGTCCTCTGCAAACAGAGCATCAGCATGATGGACACGAAAAAGCTCAGCGCTGGTGGTGACGAGAAAGAAAAGTGTCAGCAGGAAGCGGTGAGCCACCGTACCCACTGAGCCGGCGTTGGCTCGGGGTGACGCAAGCGCACGGAGCCGGGCGCGGATCCCGGCGGGCATGCTGGCAGGGGCGTTACCCACGCTCCTGGCCGTCCGGTGGAGACGGTCCGAGCGATCAATCCTCACCCGATTACGGTAGTGCCCCGGCGCGCAGAACTCAGGCCGCTGCTCAGACGACAGCGACATCGTCGGTCGAGCAGGTGCTGCTGTTGGTAGCCGGCCCGCGTCAGGGCGACCTGTGGTGGTTCAGAGCCAGTCCCGGCGTTTGCACCACCTGGTCGATGTCGAATTCCTGGCCGCGAGATCGTGCGCATCACGTTGGCGACGCCGCGCAGGTCCCCCGCCTTGACGTCAACCCGCGGCTGGGACCTCGAGCTGGTCGCCGACGAAGGACTGTCGGCCAAGAACATGAACCGGCCGGCGCTGCAGGCCGCCCTCGGCTGGCTGGACTGCGGCGAAGCCGACACCCTCATCTCAATCCGGCTGGATCGGATCTCCCGATCCGTCGCCGACTTCGCCGGCCTGCTCGACCGCGCCGGCCGCAAGGGCTGGGGCCTGGTCCTGCTGTCCCCCGCCCTCGACTTGGCCGACCCCGCCGGCCGATTCACCGCCAACGTTCTCGCCTCCGCCGCCCAATACGAGCGAGAGCGTCACCGCGCACACCGCCGGCCGCGGCTTGACCGCCATCGCCCGAGACCTCAACGAAGCCCAGGTGCCCACCGCCCGCGGCGGCGCTGTGTGGCACCCCTCAACCGTCCGAGCAGTGGTAAGCCAGACCCCATGACGACCGATGGTGTGATCGACCCAATCCTCAGCAGCGAATCAACGACGACCTCGATCTCCGTTCGCGGTGAGGCGCAGCGCACGGTCGCACCAGACGAAGCCCAAATTTTCCTGACCGCCAGCGCCACATCTGATTCCAAAAGCGCGGCCACGTCGCAAGTGCAAGCTTCGCTGCCCGGCGTTTTGACGAGCCTGGCGCAGTTGGGCGGTGAGGTTCTGACCGCGCAGACCACCCGCGCACCGCTGACCTGGTCTACGCAATCGATACAGACACAAGAGGAATACGACCATGACAAGGTCAGCGGTGCACACGGCCCCACAGGCCGACACCAGGCATCGGTAGCCGTTCAGGTCACTGTTCGCGACTTCTCATTGCTCGCCGGTGTTGCGGCTGCACTGACCAGTCGCGACTCACTAGCAATTCATTCCGTGTCTTGGTCGGTTGACGAGGACAACACCGAATGGGCATTGGTCCGGGCAGATGCCATCCAGGCAGCGCTTCTCAAGGGACGGGACTACGCCGCAGCACTTGGCGGAACAGTCGTCAAGGTCGAACATGTCGCCGACGCAGGGCTGCTCAGCGGCGACCGGTCCGGGCGGATCCAGATGACAAATTACGGAGCATCGTCCCGGTCTCTGTCAGCAGCAAGCGGAGAGGACCTCTCCTTGGACCCGCCTCCCCAGATACTGAGCGCCACCATCGAGGCGCGCTTCGCCGCACTGGTCAGAGCCATACCCGTTACCCGATAACTACCATTTTCGGGTACTTGCGAAGCTCCAGAGTCGTCCCCCGCATACTGGCCGGGTGGCGCTCTACCTCACCCTGATCGAGCTCGGCTGGCTGCTCGCGGCCGGCTCCGGGATGCTGTGGCTCCGGGAGAATCCCGGTCGGCGCATGCGGGACTCTCCGAAACCGAGTTGGCGGTCATCGACACTTCTGATCGCTGCTGTTGGGGCTGGCGCCTACGGCGGCTCCGGGCTGCAGACCCGATACCCCACTGGGCTGGTGGGTCGTTCCCGCGGTGTACGTGCCGCTGTTTCTCATCGGGTTAGCCGCGCCGATACTCACCCGACGCTGGCACTACGACACGCCGCACCTCAACCCGTCGGCCTCGACAGTTCCGCAGGAACCTCACCGACCGCGTAGCCGGCCGGATGTCCAGTAGAAACCTGTGTTTCTACGACCCGGTGTAGACATCTGCAGGTGACTGACGACGGCGGCGGCTACGCCCTGCACTCCTGGGTGGATGAGTCGATGCACGTCGACGGCAACAACGGCCTGTACATCCTCGCGGCCGTGGTGTGCGCCGCGGACGGTTGCGACCTGATCAGGGATGCCCTGCGGGAGTTGCTGGACGAAGGGCAACGCAAGCTGCACTGGAGTGCCGAGAGCCCGGAGTGCAGGGAAAGGATCATCGGGGTCGTCGCGGAGGTCGATATGGCCGCGGTGGTGGTGATCGGTGCGCCGCTTGCGAAGAAGAAGCAGGAACGGGCCCGGGCGGTGTGCATGGAGACCCTGGTGATGCACCATGGCCGCGATGGACGTCACCCACGTGCTGCTGGAAGAGCGGACCCCGAGCCTCAACAACCGGGACATGAAGTTGATCAGGGCGATCCGCGGCAAGAAGATCATCCCTACCGAGATGCGGATCGATGTGGGCCGGCCCTCGGCCGAGCCGATGCTGTGGGTGCCGGACATTGTTGCCGGCGCGGCCGGCGCGGACCGGGTACACGGCAACCCGCAGTACCTGGATCTGATCCGCTCCACGGTGACACAACTGGACATCCCGCTGCGCTGAAACCTGCCCCGGAACAGCGCGAAGGCCAGGTCCCGTCATTCCGGCGGGGGTCCTGGCCTCACTTCTCACACCCCAGCAGGAGCGGAGCTACTACCCACGGTACCGCCCGCCACCGATGTTTGTCACGAGCTGTGAAACGTGGCCTGCACCGGCACTGAGCTGCAGAACCATCCCGTCCATACCCACCACCAGCTGGACTCCCACCTCGCCCCGCTGTCACACATCAGTCAGACCCGTCTAGAGCCGTCACACTTTTGCACTCCGGCGACCTTTGATCGTTGGCACGACAACGCGAGCGGCGCCGATCAACGCTCGGACCAAAAAGGCACGGCGCAGGCGCAAGGTCGACGGCCGGACGGCGGCCGCCGGTGCTGGAGGACAACGTCCGCTCGACCGGCTCGCCGTTGGGTGCACACCGCCTCGCCGCGGGGTACGCCGGCTAGGCCCAGGGGATGGGTTGTCGGCCCAGCGCGAGCAGGCTGCCGCGAAGTTTGCGGCTGCCGGTAGTGGCGATACCGCAGGCAAGGTAGGAGTGGGCCGGAACTTGTGGTGTGGTGATGGCGGCGGAGCTGCCGTCTTCGATGTGGATTTGTATGGACAGGGCACCGGCGGCGGTGGGATCAGGCACCGCCGTGAGTGGGCGGACCAGCTGCCGGCACGTCTCCTCGACCTGGACGCGGGTTATCGGATGGGCACCGCTGTCGCCGAAAGCCAGAATTTCCAAGGCGTGCGGTTGCCGGCAGCCGTCGGTGACGATGTCGCCGTCCCAGTCAAGGGCCGCTGTGCAGTTGCCGAGTTGGTCGCGTTGCTGGCCGGTGCGCAGCGCGTCGCGGAGGGAGCTGCCGTAGCGCGGGGTCGGCGATAGCGGGTCGGATGGATGCAGGGTCACGATGCACGCCGCCCACCGCTGCCCGGCCGCCTGCTGCCGTGGGGACGGTCTGGACAACGCACTGGTGATCTGCAGGAACGTCTGCCAGAAACGAAAGATGGGTTGTGCCGTCATACCGACGTACTGCATGACCGCCGGGTCGCAACTGTCTTGGTTCGGGTCGTCGAGGTAGCGGCCGCCTGCTTCGCCTACTTTGACGACAGTGGGTTTTGGCGCCGGGATGACAGCGGTGATTTCGCCGTAGCGGGTTCCGGTGCACGGCCGGATCTGCTGCGCCGGGTACACCGGGACGGTGCCGCCGGAAGCCGCGGTGACGTCGAATTCTTCCGGTGGACCGAGCGGGTCGAGAACGCAGTCGCCGACCACAGGCGGCCCCGGAACCGGCACGGCCTGAGCGGAGCCGGTCACCAGGTGAGGGCGCAGGCCCGCGACCACAGCGACCAGGAACACAGCCACGCCGATCACGACCAGGCCCTGCTGTCGATGCGTCACCGTCGCACGCTAACCCGAGCCCGCTAGCACCCACCACAACAATCGGAAGCCCCCGTGCTGCCCCGGGCAACCAATCGGAGCCTTGATGCACCGCGTCGAAATGCGCCCAGCAGATCATGTGTCCAACCACGAGGCAACGGCCCTGTCTCTGGTGAAAGGGTCAGAAGCCGTTGGGGAATCGGCGTTGCATCCGCGCTTTCCGGCGGCGGTCGGAGCGTTCGTAGGCGATCTGCATCCGCCGGGCTACCGCCGGGTTTCGACCGGTGATGCTGAGGCTGGTGGTGTCCAGTTGGTCGGCGATGATGCGTTCCCGGCCGGCCAGCGCCGGGTGCGATACGAACCCGAACTGCCGTTCACCGATGTAGGAGCGGCCGGTGTGGGTGAGTTGGTTGATGGCTACCGTCAATGCTTCATACACCGGGTGGAAGCACCCGGCGGGGAGTTCGGCTGCGGTGATCTGCCGGGTCAGCTCGGCCAGTTCTCCGACCCATTCCATCCGTTCGGGTCGGATCGTCACGGGCACCTCGACCACCTCCCGCACTGCCACCGACACCGACGGATCCGAGAGTTGCCCGGCCGCGCGGCGGAGCTCCCAGCCGCGTTGCCGGCACGTCTGCCCACACCATTTCCGGATCGGTCCTCTGGCCGCGACCGCCACCGCCGTTCCGCAGCCGGCGCACGGCACCGATGCCGGGCGGGCCCCGGTCCGGATCCGGCGGCGCACCGTCATCACCGCCCCGGCTCGCTCCGCCGGGTACGCCGACGCCGCAGAAGAGCCGGCGGACGAGTCAAAATTTTCGCTGCTCATCGACGCAGTTTCTCATCACAACGCTATTAATTCGCCGCAGTGCACGAGGTGTGTAGCAATTTGGGTAGTCGTTGGCACGATAGGTTGGCCAGGGAAGTTCGGCCGCGCGGCGGACGGTGACCACGCCGCGTTCAACCCCTGGGCCAACGCCGCGAGAACGTCGGTGTCGGCGTCACAGAGGTCGACCCACACCAGGCAACCGTCCTGCTGCAGATAGTTCGAGATCCGTTCGAAGGGGGTTTACTCCTCGAGCTTGCCGTTTCCCCACAGCCTGCTCCGCACCGTCGTCGCATTCTGTGTCATGCCACAAATGGGCCATCCCGACCGGCGCGGCGCTACGGCCGGGCCGGACGCAGAAGGACGGCCGTTATTCGGGACCGGGCGCCGGTGTCGGGGACGGGCAGGTCGGCGCACCCGCGCGCGTTGCGACTAATGTGAAGGTGTGCCGTCCGTCTCGTCTCGCCGCAGTCTGCTCGTCGTGGGACTCGCTGCCGTCGCCGGTGCGCTGGTCGGATGCACCCGAGTCACCAGTGGCGCAAAGCCGATCGCCGCTGCTGCTCGGGCCCTCACAGGCTCACCGGCGGACACTCCTGAGTCCAGGCCAACCGGGTCCCCACCGATCACGGCGGATACCGGTCCGGCAGCTACCACCGGGCACCAGACCACGCCGACAATCCACACCACTGCGCCGGCCGGTCCGAGTTCCCAGACGATCTCCCGACCGGAAACTCGTCCGTCTCGGCCAACGACGGCGACGAGCCGGAAACCACCCGCGACCACACCTTCCGCTCCAGTGCCCGTTCGCCCTGCAATTCAGATCGCCCACGGATCACCAACGCGTCCGTACGTCGCACTGACTTTCCACGGCGCCGGTGACATCGGATATGCGCGCGAGATATTGCGGATCGCGGGTGAGAAGCGTGCCCGGATCACGGTCATGGCGGTCGGTACATGGCTGAAGGACAACCCGTTCATCGGCAAGGAAATTCTCGCTGGCGGACACGAACTCGGCAATCACACGCTGTCGCACCTGGACATCAACTCGTTGCCGGAAAAGGAGGCACGTGCTGAAATCGTCGGCTGCCGAGAGTTACTCCGGCAGACGGCTGGCGTGCCCGGCGTCTACTTCCGGCAATCGCAATCTCAGACCGCCAATGCGCTGGTCAGAAAGACAGCGGCAGAAGCTGGTTACGGGGTGTGCCTGTCCTACAACGTAGATTCGATGGACTGGACGGACCCGGGCGCCAACGCGGTTCGACAGAACACTGCTGCCGCGGGCCAGGGAGCGATCGTGAGCATGCACCTCGGGCACAGCGACACCGTGCAAGCGCTTCCCGGCGTCCTGGACGACCTGGGTCGCCGGGGCCTGTCCGCAGTCACCGTGAGCACGTTGCTCAGACACTGAACGTCGGTGCGACGCCGGGCTGCGGTGGGCTGAGCCCCCAACGGTCGACCTCTGCGGTGACCTGGCAGCGACCGGTAGGGCTCAGCGAGTGATGCCGGTGTGTCCGAGGCTGTATCGCCCGGGCAAAGGCATCAGGGCCAGACCGTGCGGTCCGTTGCCGACCGGAATCTTCGAGAGGAGATGTCCATTGCGGGTGTCGATGACATAGACGACGTCGTCGTAACGGCCGGACACCCACAGCTGTTTCCCGTCGGCGGAGACATTACCCATGTCCGGGCTTCCACCGCCCGGCAGTACCCATCTCGTCCGGACCCGACCGGTATATGCATCCAGTACGCTGACGGAGCCCTCCAGTCGATTGGTGACGTACAGCAATTTCGCATTCCTAC
>JAABVA010001296.1_pt1 | contig 27295 bp, 29 predicted proteins | sample 5560331 | NCBI WGS metagenome assembly JAABVA01 (sample SAMN12812661, study PRJNA571458) | rock metagenome | isolation source: Antarctica rocks | place: Antarctica: Victoria Land, Mt New Zealand sud | collected 2016-01-07 | reverse complement strand
CGCCTTCAACATCCTCAAGGCAAACCAGACCGACACGCTCAGCCAGGACCGCTACCGCGCCGGTCTCGCAGGCATCAAGAACCTGCTCTCACTCACCGCCATTCGTAAGCGTTGAACAGCCCTGGCGCAACACCTCGACGACCGGCGCCAGCCATTGCGGCCCGAACACGCCCAGCAACTGCCGCCGTGCTCCCGCCGGGTTCGACAGGGGGCCGAGCAGATTAAAAATCGTGCGCGTGCCGAGCTCGGTGCGGCTGAGGCCGACATGCCGCATCGCCGCGTGATGCCGGGGCGCGAACAGAAAGCCGAGATCCGCCTCGCCGATCGTGCGCGACAGGGTGTCGACTGGGACGTCGATGTTGACTCCCAATGCCTCCAGCACGTCGGCCGCGCCCGACTTCGACGACACTGCACGGTTGCCGTGCTTGGCGACCCGGACGCCGCAGCCGGCGACGACGAACGCCACCGCGGTCGAGATGTTCACCGTGCCGGCTGCATCGCCGCCGGTGCCGCAAGTATCGATTACGTCCGCCGGCGCCTGCACCGCGACCATGTGTGCGCGCATGGCCCGGACAGCGCCGGTGATCTCCTCCACCGTCTCGCCGCGGACACGCATCGCCATCAGCAAGCCGCCGACCTGGGTGGGCGTAGCGACGCCCTGCATCATGAGGTCGAACGCTGTCTCGGTCTGCGCCGCGCTCAAGGGTGCGCCGCTGGCCAGGAGCCTCAGGATTGGCTTGAAAGCGTCGCTCAAGCGGAAGCCTGCGCCGGCAGGAACGCGAGGAAGTTGCGCAACAGCGCGTGGCCCGCATCGGTCTCGATGCTTTCAGGGTGGAACTGGACGCCGTGCACGGGCAGGCGCTGGTGCCGCAAGCCCATGATCAGGCCATCCTCGGTCCAGGCGTTCACCCGCAGTTCGGACGGCAGGCTGTCCCGGTCGACGATCAGGCTGTGGTAGCGAGTGGCGGGGAACGGGTTCGGCAGCCCTTCGAACAATCCCGTGCCATCGTGGTGGATCAGGCTGATCTTGCCGTGCATCGGCACCGGCGCCCGCACGACCTTGCCGCCGAACACCTGGCCGATCGCCTGATGGCCGAGGCATACGCCTAGGACCGGGCAAACCGATGCCGCGCGCTCGATCAGCGCGAGCGAGATGCCGGCACGGTCGGGATCGCAGGGACCCGGCGAGATCACCACGGCGTCCGCGCCCCTCGCGAGCACCTCGTCCGGCGTCGCTGCGTCGTTGCGCAGCACATCCACCCGCGCGCCCAACTCGCCGAGCCGGTGAAACAGGTTGAAGGTGAAGCTGTCGTAATTGTCGATCAGCACGAGCGTGCCGGCGGACCCTTCCGCCGGCTTGCGTCGTGCGGTCCGGTCCAGCCACTCGGCCATCGGGGCACGCGGACTGCCGGAGTCGGCAATATGTGCGCCGGCAGCGGTCATGCGGCCTGCTCCGAGATGTAGCTCATGCCGCGCGCGAACGAGGTGAGGTTGCCGGCCTTGTTTTCGAGGACGCGCTTCAGGCTCATGCTTTCTGCGCCGTAGTCCTCGATTTGCAGCTTGCCATGCCGGGGCAGGACGCCTTTCTCGAAAAAGGCGACCCGGTGCTGGATGCAGCCGCGAGCGTTCGGGTTGCCGAATGCGTAGGAGCAAGGGACGAGGACCAAGCAGTTCCGCTGCACCCAGTTCGAACTGCGGTAGCGGTGCTCGAACTCCAAAATCGTATAGTTTCCGAGGTCGTGCTTACGGAGTTGGACCTCAACGTTCTGGCCATACTCGTCGGTGAAGCGCCCCTCGCCGGCATCGACCGCGCCGTTCGGGCGGATGGAAAAGCCCCATTCGCCGAGGTTGCGAAGGTCGCCGAGGTACCCCGTCGCGAGGTCGTAGGGGCATCGACGAAGATCGAACTGGTCTTGATTTCAAAGCGGCCTTGGGCGGCCTCGGTCAAACCGGCCTTCCGCTCCAGCGCACCCTTCAGCGAACGGATTTCCGCCGTGTGCACCAGGTGAATGCCCTGCATGATCATGGGCGTGCGGCGCTCGGGACCGACGAAGCTGAGCGAGTGGAAATACACCCCGGACTCGTCCGAACCGAGGTAGTCGGTCGGGAACAGCAAGGTCGGGTAGCACTGGAAGTACTTGCCGTACTCGTAGCCGCAATGCCACTCGACGCCGCGGAAGTTCGGGGTCTCGATCGGGCGCACGTGGTAGTACAAATCATGCTGGTAGCCGGACGCCGTGCCGCGCCAGGTGTTTTCGTCCATCTGCTCGATCATGCGGCTGTACAGGGTCCACTCGTCGAGATTGCGCAGCTCGCGCAGGTAGTCGAAGGCTGCCGGAGGGGGGGTCGCGATATAGGTCGACGTCGCGAAAGTGTTGCTTTCCATGGTGCTTCTCGTTGCTAGTTGGCGGAGACGACGGGGAAGCTCAGCCCCTCTTCGCGCTTGACGACCCGAACCGGACGCAGGCCCTCGTTGCGCCCCTGGGTTGGCGCCAACTGGTCGGCGTCGATGGGGACGTCGATCACGACAGGTCCGGATGCGGAGAGCGCCTGCGCCAACGCTGCGTCCAGGTCGGCCTCGCGCTCGACCCGCACGCCCTGCGCGCCCATCGAGCGTGCCAGCAACGCGAAGTCGACCTGCGGGAAGCAGGCGTCGGCCAAGCCACCCATATCGAGGGCGGCCATGCCCTGGTGGCACATGTTGTAGCGACCGTCGTTGAGCACGATCCAGGTCGCCGCCAAGCCACGCTTCACGGCGGTGTTGACCTCGCTGCAGTTCATCAGCATCGCGCCGTCGCCGACGATGGCCACCGCCCGGCCGCGCCCCTGCGCCGCGCCGAGCACGCCGGTCGCGGCGTGGCCCATCGAGCCCAAGTTGGTGCTGACGCGATACCGGCCCGGCTGGGCGAAACGAAGGTAGTGCGTCGCCCAGGTGAACGCGTTGCCGGACTCGGCCAGGACGATGGCGTCGCTCCCGTCCACCACGGCGCGCTGGATGGCGCCCATCAGCGCGTCCGGACGCACGAGGCCTATCGACGATTCGATCGGGAAGTCCGGATGCGGCTTCGGCAGGCGCGGCACCGCCGCGGTGGCGCCCGCCGGCCAGAACGCGAGCAGGGCCTCCAGGAAATCCTTGACCTCAGCCTGCACGGCGTAGGTCTCGGCCTGCGGATAGGCGACCCCGGGGACCATCGGATCGATATCGACATGCACGAACCCGCCCTCGGGGACCAACGCCGGATTCCAGAACGAGGTAGGTTCGCCGAGCCGGGTGCCGAGGACGAGGACCCGGAACGGCGCATGCTCGCGCATGTAGGCGGCGGCAAACGCGCCATGTCCGCCCATGCCGGTCACGCCGACAAACAGCTTATGCTCCTCGGGAAACACGCCTTTCGCCCGCGGCGAGCACATCACCGGCGCCCCGGCACGCTCCGCCAATTCCAGCAGTTCCGGCGCCGCGTCACGCGCGCCGAAGCCTGCCCAGATCGCGAATGGCCCGTCGGACAGCAGGTCAACGACGTGGGCGATAGCAGCACGATTTACCGTCGGCCGGGTTTCACCGCTGTCGGCTAGGTGAGCGCCGGCGTCGGTCAACTGCGGCAATGGCTGCGACAACGACGCGCCCTGCACGGCGTTCGGGATGCTGAGATGCGCGACATAGCCGCCGGGCCGGCGCAACCCGCTTTCCAGCCGGCGCAACACCTGCGGCAACTGGTCAGGCGTCTCCAGCACCACCGCGTCGTCGAACCAATGGCCGGCCTCGAACAAGGCGCTCGTTGGCATCGTGTAGCCGCTCGTTTCCTGGATGCCGCCTCGGCCGCGCCGCGGGGCGGAGGCGTAGGCGGATACCAGGATGACCTTGGCGCCTTCGCTCCGTGCCGCGAGCAGGCCGGTCAGGGCGTTGGTGATGCCGGGGCCTGTCGTGGTGAACACGACCACCGGACGCCCGCTGGCGAAGTGGGCTTCCGCCGCGGCGAACGCGGCGCCGCATTCATGGCGAAAATGCAACAGTTCGAGGTGCTTGGAGAGGGCCGCCCACAGCAATGCTTGGGCGCCGCCGCAGACACCGTAGGCGTGCGCCACGCCCAGCGAGCGAAATGCCTGGGCAAGGCCCTCCGCGACAGTGGCCGGCACCGGAGCCGGCGATGCCGGGGCGCGTGTGGAAGGGGACTCCCGCGTAAGAAGCTTGCTGTCGGCATCCGCGAGATCAGCCGCACTCGTCATGCCACTTCCCCTGAAGCGATCGGGGTTAGATTCGCTCTCGATTGATAGGACACTGTTGTGCCGATGGGCAGTTGTTTTAGAACGTTGATGTTATTGCTTAACATATTTCTGCTTTCCGGAACCCATGTAATCGTCTGAGGAAACGTCAGCCTGAATTCTGGCATAACAACTGTGAGCGCATCGGAGCCGGATATATTTTGGTGATCGCTTGACAGTTTGTAAACGCCGAGATGGTGATATTTCGCTGGATAAGCCATGTCTACACCCGCTGCCAGCAAATAACTGACTGCCCTAGACTTTTTTGAAGCAGGAGTTGTTCGCAGAATCTCGCGGTATGTTGTTTTGGTATTGTGTTTAGTTCGTTTTCATACTTTGTCGTGGAACGGTTATCCTGGCTATCGCCCGACTTGCGAACGTCAGGTCACCGCAAACAATCGCGCTAACCCCAGCGACAATGGCCATAGCGCCAGCACGGCGAGGCCATGGAGCGAGCCGGCAAAGCAGGCTGCCAACGCCGCATCAAGCACGATGAGCGACACCACGCCGGCCCGCACGGCACGGCCGATCAATGACGGCCGGGGCTCCCGCGCGGCCACGATGAACGGCGGCAGCACGCGCCATGCCAGCAGTACTGCGAACGGCAGCACAGCCAAATCGGGCCGTCGCAGCGTTAGTCCGAGCGCGATCAGTACCGCCAGCACCGCGCCGACCAGCCCTACCGCAAGCCAGCCGGTCCGCGGCCGGCCGCCATGCACCTCGCCCCGGCTGATCGCGGTAATCGCGGCGATGTAGGCGACCGGCATGAGCGCAAGCGGCCACAGGACGCCGAGGAGGGCGGGCGTGACGCTCGCGCCAAGCAGCAGGTTCAATCCACGGCAAGTTCCCATCACGAACGGGCCGGCCAGGGCGCGGTGCTTCGCCCATGCATCGTATATCAGCACCGCCGTCGCGATTGCCGCCGCCAAGGCCAGGCTGGCAGCCGAGACAAGGCCCGCGCATGACACGCCAAACGCCAGCAGCCCAGCGCCGAGCCAAGCCGCGCCCACCTTGCTTGCACGACCGGATGGAATCGGCCGCTCCGGCCGCTCGACGGCGTCCAGGGTGGCGTCGAACACGTCGTTCAGCACCACGCCGCCGGCGTAGAGGGCGGCGGTGGACAACAGTAACCCGGGCAAGCCTGTAGCCTGTCCGGCTGCGGCGGCGCCGGCGAGCACGTCGGCCAGTGCGGTCACGACGTTGGCGGGGCGCAGCAAGGTTAGATACGCCCAAAGGCGGCTGGCGTGAGCCGAGTCCAGGCGTCGGGCGGCTATTTTCATGTCGGCATTCTCCAGGCGACAACCGTGGGGGCGTGGGGGCGTTCCGGAAGGGACGTCGCACGAGGGGCTTGTGGACCAATCTTCTAGTATTTCGGCGCTCTTGCGAGCCTGGCTCGCGGAGCAGGCAGAGACCGGTCTCGTCTGGCTCGACGGCGCAACGGCCGATCGGGCGGACGGCCTGCTCTACACGGCGTTCGCGGCGGCCCCCCGGCATGTCGGCCGTAACGAGCTTCCGGCCCTCACGATCGAAGGGCATATTCTGGCGGGATGGACACGGGACCAAGCCGCCCGCGTGCTGCTGCTCCTGTCCCGCCGCCTGGATGAGCCGCACTTCCTGCAAACGCTCGATCGCCTGTTCAGCGCCGCCGACCTGGCCGAACTGGTGACTCTGTATCAGGCGCTGCCGCTGCTGCCGTTCCCCGAACGGCACGCGGCCCGTGCCGCCGAAGGGGTGCGCAGCAACATGCTGCCGGTGTTCCGCGCGGTCGCGGTCGGCAATCCTTACCCGGCCGTGTGGCTGGAAGAGGGCGCCTGGAACCAAATGGTGATGAAGGCGGTGTTCGTCGGCTGCACGCTGCACGGCATCGATGGCCTCGACCGGCGCGCCAACCCGGCGCTCGCACGCATGCTGGTGGACTACGCCCGTGAGCGCCGGGCGGCGGGACGCGACGTGGCTGCCGATTTGTGGCGTCCAGTGGGGCCCTTTGCCGCCGACGATCGCGCCTTGCAGGAACTGCGGCACGCGTTCGAGAATGGCGATGCTGGAACCCAGGCAGCGGCCGGACTGGCGCTCGCGTCCAGCCCGCATCCTGGCGCAAGGGAAGTGCTTGCGACGCGGCCAGACGTGGCCGGCAGCATCGAGGCTGGCCGATTGTCCTGGAGGCTCCTGAGTGAAGATGCGGCGGCCTAGCGGGAAGTGCTGGCCGGCAACGTGCTCGCGCACGCTGCCGGCCAGCATCAGGACCTAAGCGCCGAAGCTGCCGAACATGCTGCCTGCGCCGGAGCCGGAGGTGGATGTGCTGCTGCTGGCTCCGGGGTAGTTGGTGAACATGGCGCTGGTCAACTGGCCAAGGCCGGCGAACGGGTTGCCGCCGTAGGCACCCGACGAGCCGCCGGCTGCGCCAATGCTCGCAAACGGGTTGCCGCCGCTGTAATTGGCGGGATTGACGTTGCTGAACAGGTTCTCGGCAGTGACCCCGGGAAGGTTGAGCAAGGGCCCGAATGGACTCTGTCCAAGGAGGGAGCTCAGGCTGCTGCCCTGGCCGCCGGAAGCAGCACCTCCCCCGGGGGCGGCTGGAGCGCCACCACCGGCTGCGCCAGCCGGAGCGCCGCCACCGGCCGGAGCGCCGCCGATGAACGACATGCCGCCACCTTGGCCTGCACCGTTCGCAGCGCCTTGCTGGAAGGTGCTGAGGTCGTAGGAATAATTTGGATCGTCTGCCATTTAAGATATCCTGTTCTGATGAATAGCCATCACAGTCCAGCGTCGCGTGGCAATCATGACATCGGAAAGCATTACTGCGATGCTGGCAGGATATGTATGATATAAAGACGCTAAATCAAAACATGAAAACTGAATTTTGAATGATGTTTTTATTGAACGTATTGTTGTTCGATTTGAACTTCTCAGGCAAGACTCGCAACCAGCAAGTCCCGCACGTCCGCATCCATCTCCGGAGCCTGACCGAACCATGCCGCGAATCCCGCGCCCGCCTGGTGCAGCAGCATGCCCAGGCCGTCGACCGTTCGCAGGCCGCGGGCGCGTGCAGTGGCCAGCAGCGGCGTTTCCAACGGCACATACACGATGTCGGCCACCACCAGTCCTGGACGGGCACGGTCGAGGCGCATCGGCAGCGGCGGCTGGCCTGCCATGCCGAGCGATGTCGTATTCACCAGCAGCGCCGAGTCTGCCATCGCCTCCCGCTGCTCCCACGGCAGCGTGCGCAATCCGGGCAGGGCAGCCGCGAGGGCAGCGGCACGCTCCGGGTTGCGATTGCTGACGGTGACAGAGGTGCCTTCGGCTAGCAGCGCCGCCGCGATGGCCCGCGCCGCCCCGCCTGCGCCGACCAGCAGCGCCGGGCCAGAAGCCGGGTCGACGCCGCTCGCCCGAAGATGGGCGACGAACCCGGCGCCGTCGGTGTTGTGGCCCACGATCGTCTCGCCGAATACCAGGGTGTTGACCGCCCCCGTCAACCGGGCCGATGGCGTCAGTTCGTCGCACAGCGTGGCTGCTTCGGGCTTGTGGGGCAACGTGACGTTGACGCCCGCGAACCCGGCGGCGCGCAGGCCCTGCACCGCTGTCGCGAGCATCCCCGGCCGGACTGGAAGCGGCACGTAGGCGCCATCGATGCCGTAGCGCTCCAACCATCGGTTGTGCAGCAGTGGCGAGCGGGAGTGGGACACCGGCCAGCCGATGACGCCGGCCAGCCGCGCACGGGCAGAAAGAATGGGCATGGCGGGAGTAGCCACACGAAGCGGCGCCGGATCAAGCCCGGCTGATGTCCATTCTACCTTCTACGCCACCGGCACGTTGTCCAGCAGCCGCACCGGTCCCAGCCTGGCCGCAGCGATCAGGCGCGCGCCACGGGGGATGGTCGTCGGCTGCAGCGACGCCGCCTCGACCAGCGCCAGGTAATCCACGTCCAGCCCCGCCTCGCGCAGCGCCGCCTCGGCGTCCGCAAGCGCGTGCGGCTCGCCGGCCCGCGCTGCTGTCGTTTGCAGCACCGCAAACAACCGCGCTGCCACGACCCGGTGCTCGGGCGCCAGGAACCGGTTGCGCGACGACATCGCTAGTCCGTCCGGCTCGCGCACGGTCGGCACCGCCACTACCTCAATCGGCCAGTGCAGGTCGGCCACCATGCGCCGCACCACCTGCAGCTGCTGCCAGTCCTTCTCGCCGAACATCACCGCCGCCGGGCTGACCTGGTGCAGCAGCTTGGCCACCACCGTCGCCATGCCGCGGAAGTGGCCGGGACGGATCGCGCCCTCGAATTCCTCGGACGGGCCGCCGACCGTCACCGTCGTCGCGTCGCCCGGCGGATACATCACCTCGACCGTCGGCAGCCACGCCAAGTCGCAGCCGGCTGCCTCCAGCAGCGCGAGGTCGCCCGCCTCGTCGCGGGGATAGCGGGACAAATCCTCGCCGGCCGCGAACTGGGTCGGGTTGACGAAGATGGATGCCGCGACCCGGGGCGCATGACGCCGCGCCTCCGCCACCAGCGCCATGTGCCCGGCGTGCAGCGCCCCCATGGTCGGCGCCAGCGCCCACCGCTCGCCGCCCAGCGCCGCCCGCAGCGACGCGACATCCCGCGCGACGATCAATCGATGACGATCCGCGGGGCGGCCATGGCGGGCGCCTGCAGCTTGGCCCAGACCCGGCGGGCGATGGCGGCGTAGGCCTGCGCCGCCGGGCTGTCGGGGGCGGCGGAGACGATGGGAGTGCCGGAATCCGACGTGGTGCGGATGTCCAGCAGCAACGGCACCTCGCCGAGGAACTCGACGCCGAGCCGCTCCGCTTCCAGCCGGGCGCCGCCGTGGCCGAAAATCTCGGCGCGGTGGTTGCAGTTGGGGCAGCAGAAATAGCTCATGTTCTCGACCAGGCCGAGCACCGGCACTTGCGTCTTCTCGAACATTCGCACCCCGCGCCGCGCATCTGCGAGGGCCACGTCCTGCGGCGTGCTGACGATCAGCGCTCCCGCCAACGAGACGCGCTGCGCCATCGTCAGCTGCGCGTCTCCGGTGCCGGGCGGCATGTCTACTACCAGCACGTCCAGCGCGCCCCATTCGACCTGGCCGAGCATCTGCTGCAGCGCGCCCATCACCATGGGGCCGCGCCAGACCATCGCCGTTTCCTGGTCGACCAGGAAGCCGATCGACATCGCTTTCAGTCCCCAGGCATCCAGCGGCACCATCCGGTCGCCGCGCAGCTCCGGCTTGCGGTCGACGCCGAGCATGCGCGGCAGGCTCGGGCCGTAGATATCGGCGTCCAGCAGCCCGGTGCGCACGCCCATGCGCGCGAAGCTGACGGCGAGGTTGACGGCGGTGGTCGACTTGCCGACGCCGCCTTTGCCGCTGGCGACCGCCAGGACGAAGCGCACGTCCGGCAGCAGGGCGTCGGTCGGCTTGGGGGTCGCGAGCACCGGCGTCGTGCGATGGGCGGTCAGCACGGCGCTGACGTTCAGCACGCCGGGCTGTGCCGCCAGCACGGCAGCGGCGTCGCGGCGCACGGCTTCCATCGCCGGCGCATGGGCGCGGTCGGCCCGCAGCGCCAGGTGCACCAGGCCGTCGCGCGCGGTCAGGCTATCGATCAGGCCGGCGCTGACGATGTCCTGCCGGGTAGCCGGGTCCATGACGGCCCGCAGGGCGTCCCGTAGCCGGTTCGCATCGTTCTCGTTCGTTGGCTCGCTCATTGGCTTGCAAACCTCTCGTATGTTATCATTATTGCGTGTAGCCGCGACGCCGGCGCTGTTCGCCCGGGGGTATGCCCTAGGGACGCACGCCTGCCAACGCCGACAGGAGCCTCCCTTACCTATGCCTTGGAACACTGGCGGCAACGACCCGACCCCTGGGCCGTGGGGTTCGCCCGGCAAGGGCCAAACCCCACAGCGCCCGCCGAACGATCGCGTCCCGAACCGGGGGCCTTGGGGGAATGGCGGCGGGGGAGGCGGGTCGGGCGGCCCGCCCGACCTCGACCAGCTGATGGCGCGCGCCCAGGCGTGGCTGCGGACCCTGCTGTTGAATGGGCCGCAAGGTCCGCGCCGCATTCCGTCCGGCCGCCTGCCGCGAATGGCCGGGGGCCGCAGTATCGCGCTGCTGGCGGCGGTGGCGATCGCGGTCTGGCTCGCCACCGGGTTCTACCGGGTGGAGCCGGACGAGCAGGGCGTCGTGATGCGCTTCGGCGCGTTCGACCGCACCGCCTTGCCTGGGTTGAACTACCATATTCCCTGGCCGGTCGAGACGGTGCTGACTCCGGCCGTCACCCGCATCAACCGCATCGAGGTCGGCTTCCGCGCCGCCCCGGAGTCGCAGACGCAGAGCGTGCGCATCCAGGCCAACCGCGACCTCACGCGCGACGTGCCCGGCCGCGACTTGCCGGCGCGCCCGGTGCCGGAGGAAAGCCTGATGCTGACCGGCGACGAGAACATCATCGACATCGACTTCGCCGTGTTCTGGCGCATCCGCGACGTCGGCGAGTTCCTGTTCGACACTCGCAATCCAGGCTACACGGTGAAGTCTGCGTCCGAGAGCGTGATGCGGGAGGTGATCGGCAGCACGCCGATCCAGCCCGCGCTGACCGAGGCGCGCGCCCGCATCGAGCAGAGCGTGCGGACCGGCACACAGGCGATCCTCGACCAGTACCACGCCGGCGTCGAGATCACCCAGGTCCAGTTGCAGCGCGTCGATCCGCCGTCCGAGGTGATCGAGAGCTTCCGCGACGTGCAGCGCGCCAACACCGACGCCGAGCGGGTGCGCAACGAGGCCGAGAGTTACCGCAACGACATCGTACCCCGCGCGCGCGGCGATGCAGCGCGTTTGACGGCCGAGGCCGACGGTTCCCGCCAGGCGAGCATCGTCGAGGCGAAAGGCCAGGCGCAGCGTTTCCTCAGCGTGAACGCCGCCTACTCGGCCGCCAAGGACGTGACCCTGCGCCGGCTGTATATCGAAACGATGCAGGAGATTTTGACCCACACCCCGACCGTGGTGGTCGATGACAGCGTGAAAGGCATCCTGCCGCTGCTGCAGTTCGGCACCGGCGCCGCCAGTCCAGCCGTTCCGGGAGCCGCGAAGTGAGCCGCGCCGCCCTCGCCGCCATCGTCACGGTATTCGTCATCGTCATCCTGGCCTCCGCGTCCCTGTATACGGTAGGCCAGACCGAGCAGGTGCTGATCACCGAGTTTGGCCAGCCCAGGGGCGTCATCAGCGTGCCCGGCCTGCACGTGAAGGTGCCGTTCGTGCAGACCGTCATCAGCTTCGACCGCCGCCTGCTCGACTACGAGACCCCCGGCGAGGAGGTGATCCTGTCCGACCAGCGCCGGCTGATCATCGACAGCTTCGCCCGGTTCCACATCACCAACCCGCTGCAGTATTTCCAGGCGGTCGGCCCGACCGAGGACGGCATCCGCGCCCGCTTGAACTCGGTGATGACGTCGTCGCTGCGCCGGGTGCTGGGCAACGAGACGCTGCTGGCCGTGCTGTCCTCCGACCGCGGCCGGATCATGGGGCTGATCCGCGCTCAGGTCGAGGACGAGATGAAGAATTTCGGCGTCGCCATCGAGGACGTGCGCATCCGCCGGGCCGACCTGCCGGAGGAAAACACGCAGGCGGTGCTGAACCGGATGAAGTCCGAGCGGCAGCGTGTCGCCAGCCAGGCTCGCGCCGAGGGCGCCGAAGCGTCCGCCCGCATCCGCGCCGACGCCGAGCGCGACCGCACCGTGCTGCTCGCCGACGCCCGCGCCAACGCCGACCGCCTGCGCGGCGAGGGCGAGAATGCCGCCATCAAGACCTACGCCGACGCGTTCCAGCGCGATCCCGCATTCTTTAGCACCTGGCGCACGCTGCAGGCCTATCGCGACGCGTTCGCCAATGGCCAGTCCCGGCTGGTGGTGTCGCCAAGCGACGATTTCTTCAAGATGCTGCACGAAGCCCCCACCGCGCAATGAAGCCAGCCCTGATCCTGGCCGCTTTGCTCATTCCCGTGGCTGCGCACGCCCTGGTGGAACGCAGCGAGCAGCATCACGACATCTACGCGCGGTGCACCGGCAAGGTGGGCCATGTCGTCTTCGTCGCCCCGCTTGGCAGTCAGTCGTCCTCGTTGTGCCGGGAGCTGCTGGAGCATTGCGCCAACGACATCGGCGTGGGAGTCGCCTACAGCGACCTGCCGCGCCGTATGCCGCCGCCTTATCGTGTCTGTCACTAAATGCGTTCTCATCGGCGTCGGCCACCCCATGTGACGGATTGCCGCCGGGGCAGGCGCGTGAGCATCATCACCTCAACTGAGGGCCCCATCTGAGGGAAACTATCACTATGCGTCTGAAATCCTTGCGCGCCATCGCTCTGGCTACGGTGTTCGCCCTGCCCGCGGCGGCGCCGATCGTGGCACCCGCCCCGGCCTATGCCCGCACGGCGCCCGACAGCTTTGCCGATCTGGCGGCCAAGCTGCTGCCGGCAGTGGTCAACATCTCCTCCACCACGACCATTGCGGCCCACGCCGAGCGCCCGGACCGCCCCGGTGGGCCGGAGGTGCCGGTGTTCCCGCCGGGTTCGCCGTTCGAGCAGTTCTTCAAGGATTTTATGGACCGCAACCGGCGCGGCGGCGGCGGTGGCGGTGGTCCAAATCAACAGCAGGCGCAGCCGGACGGCCCGCCGCGCCACACCCAAAGCCTTGGCTCCGGGTTCATCATCGACCCGGCCGGTTACATCGTGACCAACAACCACGTGATCGACGGTGCCGACGAGATCACCGTCACCTTGCAGGACAACATGTCGCTGAAAGCGACGCTGGTCGGCCGCGACGAGCGGGTGGACCTGGCAGTCCTTAAGGTCACGCCCGACAAGCCGTTGGCCTCCGTCGACTTCGGCGACAGCGACGGGTCGCGCGTGGGCGACTGGGTGCTCGCGATCGGCAACCCGTTCGGCCTGGGCGGCACCGTCACCGCCGGCATCGTCAGTGCCCGCGGGCGCGACATCCGGCAAGGACCGTACGACGACTTCATCCAGACCGACGCCGCCATCAACCGTGGCAACTCCGGCGGGCCGCTGTTCAACATGGACGGCCAGGTGATCGGCATCAACACGGCGATCTACTCGCCGTCCGGCGGCTCGATCGGCATCGGGTTCTCGATTCCGTCCTCCATGGCGCGCAACGTGGTGTCGCAGTTGCGCGACTTCGGCCATGCCCGCCGCGGCTGGTTGGGCGTGCAAATCCAGCAGGTGACGCCCGACATCGCCGAAAGCCTCGGCCTGCACCCGGCGACCGGCGCGATGGTGGCCGGCGTGTCCGACAATGGCCCGGCGGCGGCAGCCAAAATTCACGGCGGCGACATCATCCTGAAGTTCAACGGCCAGGACGTGAAGGAGATGCGCGCCTTGCCGCGGATCGTCGCCGAGACCGAGATCGGCAAGCAGGTTCCGGTGGTGCTGTGGCGCGACGGCAAGTCGATGATCGTGCAAGCCTCCATCGCCGAGCTGCCGGACGACCAGCAGCAGGCGTCCGCCACGCCCGACAAGAAGGCTCCGCCGCCGAGCGTGACCTCGGAGCTTGAGGGGTTGGGCATGAGGGTGTCGCCGATCACGGACGACCTTCGCGGCAAGTACTCGATCGGGGCCGACCAAAAGGGCGTGGTCATCACCGACGTCATGGGCAGCCCGGCGTCCGATCGCGGCCTGAAGCCCGGCGACGTCATCGTGGAGGTGCAACAGGAAGCGGTGACGACCCCGGCCGATGTGCAGAGCCGGGTCGACCGTTACCGCAAGCAGGACCGCAAGACGGTGTTGATGCTGATCCAAAGCAGCGATGGCCTTCGGTGGGTCCCGCTGCCGCTCGCGACCGACAAGAAGGGCGGCTGAATCCTTCTCCCGCTTGGGCGGGGCAGGGAGAAATTACTCGCTGACGAACGCTGCGGCTGGGTAGCCTTGCGCGAACAGCAGGGCGCGCAGGTCGCAGTGGTCGACGCGGAACCGCGCTTCCGCCGCGACGATCGGCTTGGCGTGGAACGCGACCCCCATTCCGGCGACGGCGATCATCGCCAGGTCGTTCGCGCCGTCGCCGACCGCCAGGGTGGCTGCGAGCTTCACGCCGCGCGCGGCGGCGAATTCCTGCAAGGCGGCGAGCTTGGCATCGCGATCCAGGATTGGGTCGCCTACCTCGCCGGTCAGCGCGGCGCCGTCGTCGATCAGCGTGTTGGCGCGGTGCACGTCAAAGCCGCATAGCGCCGCGACCCGGCTGGTGAAGTAGGTGAACCCGCCCGACACGAGCGCCGTTAGGGCGTTGTGGGCCCGCATCGTCGCCACCAGTTCCCGCGCGCCCGGGGTTACCGCGGTCGCGTTCCAGGTCGCCTCCAGCGCCGACAGGTCCAGTCCCTTCAGCATCGCCACCCGCGCCCGCAGCGCCTCGCGGAAGTCGATCTCGCCGTTCATGCTCGCGCGCGTGATGGCGGCGATGCGGTCCTTCAGCCCGGCGTAGGCGGCGATCTCGTCCAGCGTCTCGGACGTGACGATCGTGCTGTCCATGTCGGCCACCAGCAGCCCCTTGCGCCGTCCCCGCAACCGGTTGGCCAGCGCGTCGACCGGCGCGTCGCCCAGCACGGCGCGCACGGCGATCATGTCCGGCGGATCGGCGCACCGGATGTCCACGGCCTCGCCGGGGGAGAGCACGACAGGCGCCTGGCCAGAGATGACGTCCCGGATCAGAGCGACCGTGCCCGGAGAAAGGGTGGTGGCATCGCGGGCGGCAACGAGGGTGAGGATGTGCGGCATGGCCGGGCAATGGCAGGATCGGCGCCATGGAACAAGCAGCCGAACCACGCCGCGCGATCATCGTCGCCGGGCCAACCTGCAGCGGCAAGTCCGCCCTGGCCCTGGATTTGGCGCGACGCCTGGGCGGGACGGTGATCAACGCCGACTCCATGCAGGTGTATCGCGAGCTGCGAGTGCTGACCGCGCGCCCCACGCCGGCGGAGGAAGCGATGGCGCCGCACGCGCTATATGGAATCCGCCCGGCAGCGCTGCCGGGAAGCGCTGCATGGTGGCGTGGGGCAGCGCTGGACACCATGGCCGCCTGCGCCGTTCCGATCCTATGCGGCGGCACGGGCATGTATTTTCAGGTACTGACGACGGGCCTCGCCGAGGTCCCCGAACCCGGTGAGCCGGCCCGGGCGGAGGCGCGCGCGATGCTCGCCGAACTCGGCCCGGCCGGGCTGCACGCCCGCTTGGCTGCCGCCGACCCGGCCACGGCGGCACGGCTGCGTCCGACCGACAGCCAGCGGCTCGCCCGCGCGTGGGAAGTTTGGCACGGGACCGGGCGAGGGCTGGCGGGATGGCAGGCAACCGCGTCCGGCGCGATCGGTTGGAAGTTTTTCGCGATCCTGCTGGACCCTCCGCGCCCGGCCCTGCGAGCCGCGATCGCCACCCGCTTCGAAACCATGCTGGACAACGGCGCCATCGAGGAAGCCCGCGCCCTAGCCGAGTTGCGCCTCGACCCAGCGCTGCCCGCGATGCGCGCCCATGGCGTGCCGCAGCTCATGGCCTGTCTGCGCGGCGAACTGGCCCTGGGCGAGGCGGTCCGTCGCGCCACCCTGGCCACCGGCCAATACACGAAGCGGCAGGCGACGTGGTTCCGCCATCACCACATGGCTGACCCGAGCCAAACGCATATAATAGATGCGCGATACGGTGGTGAAACGCAATTTTCAGAAACTCTGGAGGCCAATTTGCTAACTTTCTTGAAGAGCCGAGTTGACGATGCGGCGTCTCGCGCGTAAGTGAGCAGTCATGGACAGTAGCGCAGCACTCATCGATGCCCAGTCGCCCGACCGTACCCTGAGCGGGTCGGAGGCGCTTCTCCAGGCGCTTAGGGACCAGGGGGTCGAAGTTGTTTTCGGCTACCCGGGCGGCGCCGTTCTTCCAATCTACGACGCGTTGTTCAAGCAGAACGCGATCCGTCATATCCTGGTGCGGCATGAGCAGGCGGCCGTCCACGCGGCCGAGGGTTATGCGCGGAGCACCGGCCGGGTCGGCGTGGTGCTCGTCACCAGCGGCCCTGGGGCGACCAACGCAGTCACCGGCTTGGTCGACGCGCTGATGGACAGTATCCCGATTGTCTGCCTGACCGGGCAGGTTCCGACTCACCTGATCGGCAACGACGCCTTCCAGGAGGCCGATACGACTGGGATCACCCGTCCCGCGACCAAACACAATTATCTCGTCAAGCGCAGCGAGGACCTCGCCCGCGTGGTGCATGAGGCGTTCTACATCGCGCGCTCCGGCCGGCCTGGCCCGGTGGTGATCGACTTGCCGAAAGACATCCTGATCGCCCCGGCGCCGTATGCGCCCCCCGCAGTTGGACCGCATCGGAGCTACCGCCCGACGACCCGCCCCGACCCAGCCGCGATCCACCGGGCCGTCGAAGCCCTGAAGCGCGCGCGTCGTCCCATCATCTACTCCGGCGGCGGCGTCATCAACGCCAACGCCAGCGACGCCCTCACGGAGTTCGTGCGGCTGACCGGCGCGCCGTGCACCAGCACGCTGATGGGCCTGGGCGCCTTCCCGGCAAGCGATCCGCAATCTCTGGGCATGCTGGGGATGCACGGGACCTACGAAGCCAACCTCGCGATGCACGGCTGCGACGTCATGTTCAACATCGGCGCGCGCTTCGATGACCGAGTGACCGGCCGCTTGAACGCTTTTGCGCCGAATGCGACCAAGATCCACGCCGACATCGACCCGAGCAGCATCAACAAGAACGTCGCCGTGGACATCCCGGTCGTCGGCGATGCCAAGCTGGTGCTGGAGGCGATGATCGCCGCCTGGCGCGACGCTCCGGAGCAGGACACCCAGGCCGTTGCCCGCTGGTGGCGGCAGATCGACGCTTGGCGCGAGGTGAAGTGCCTGGCGTACGCGCAGGATATGCAGCCCGGCGCCATCATCAAGCCGCAGCACGCCATTCGCCGCCTGAACGAGCTGGCTCTCGCGACCGGCCGCGACACCTTCATCAGCACCGAGGTCGGCCAGCACCAGATGTGGGCCGCCCAGTACTTCGCGTTCGAGCGCCCGAACCGCTGGATGACCAGCGGCGGCCTGGGCACGATGGGCTACGGCCTGCCCGCCGCGATGGGCGTGCAGGTCGCCTATCCGGACGCGCTGTGCATCGACATCGCCGGCGAGGCGAGCATCCTCATGAATATCCAGGAAATGGGCACGCTCGCGCAGTATCGCTTGCCGGTTAAGGTGTTCATCCTGAACAACCAGTATATGGGCATGGTACGCCAGTGGCAGGAGTTGCTGCACGGCAGCCGCTACTCCGAAAGCTACAGCGCCGCTTTGCCGGACTTCGTAAAACTTGCCGATAGCTTTCACGCGACCGGCTTGCGCGCCACCAGCATCGATCAACTGGACGACGTCATAATCCGCATGCTTGAGACCGATGGCCCGGTGATCGCCGACATCTGCGTGGACCAGAAGGAAAACTGTTTCCCGATGATCCCGTCCGGCGCCGCGCACAACGAAATGATTCTGGGTCCTAACCAGGAAGCCCGCACCGCCAGCATCACCGACGAGGGGCTGATGCTCGTCTGATGGACAGTTCCACTCGCCGGTCGGCCACCATATCGGTGCTGGTGGAGAACGAGGTCGGCGTGCTCGCGCGCGTCATCGGCCTATTTTCCGGCCGCGGCTACAACATCGACAGCTTGACGGTGGCGCCTGTCGACGATGAGCGCGGCATCAGCCGGATTAACGTCGTGACCTCTGGCACCGAGATGGTGATCGAGCAGATTCGCTCCCAGCTCGACCGCCTCGTGCCGGTGCACCGGGTTGCCGACCTCACGCGCGAGGGGCCGCACATCGCGCGTGAGCTGGCGCTGATCAAGGTGGTGTCCGAGGGCACCAGCCGCAGCGAGGCCTTGCGCATCGCCGACGCTTTCCGCGCCCGCGTGATCGACGCGACCATCGGCAGCTTCGTGTTCGAGCTGACCGGGGGCACCGAGAAAATTGACGCGTTCCTGGAGCTGATGCGGCCGTTGGGCTTGGCCGAGGTTTCGCGCAGCGGGGTCGCGGCCATAGCGCGCGGGCCCAAGACGATCTAATCCCTTCGCCTTTCTCTAGGAGCCATCTGCCATGCGCGTTTACTACGACCGCGATGCCGACGTGAACCTGATCAAGGGCAAGCGCGTCGCGGTCATCGGCTTCGGCAGCCAGGGCCATGCCCACGCCCTCAACCTGCACGACAGTGGCGTCAGGGACCTGGTCGTCGGCCTTCGCCCGGGTTCGGCCGGCGTCGCCAAGGCCGAGGCGTCTGGCCTTGTCGTCATGGACCCGAGTGAGGCGGCCAAGGCTGCCGATGTCGTGATGGTGCTCACCCCCGATGAGGGGCAGGGTGATCTGTATCGCGAGAATCTCGGCCCGAACATGAAGCCAGGTGCCGCTTTGGCGTTCGCCCACGGGTTGAACGTGCACTTCAACCTGCTCGACCCCCGCCCGGACATCGACGTGTTCATGATCGCGCCGAAGGGGCCGGGCCACACCGTGCGCAGCGAGTACCAGCGCGGCGGCGGCGTGCCCTGCCTGGTCGCGGTGGCGCAGGACCCGTCCGGCAACGCGTTGGAAGTGGCACTCAGTTATGCCAGCGCCATCGGCGGCGGGCGCGCCGGCATCATCGAGACGACGTTCAAGGAGGAGTGCGAAACCGACCTATTCGGTGAGCAGGCCGTACTGTGTGGCGGCTTGGTGGAGCTGATCAAGGCCGGGTTCGAGACGCTGACAGAGGCGGGATACGCGCCGGAGATGGCGTATTTCGAGTGCCTGCACGAGGTGAAGCTGATCGTCGACCTGATCTACGAGGGCGGCATCGCGAACATGAACTATTCCATCAGCAACACCGCTGAGTATGGCGAATACGTGACCGGCCCGCGCATTATCACCGCCGAGACCAAGGTCGAGATGAAGCGCGTGCTGACCGACATCCAATCCGGCCGCTTCGCGCGCGACTGGATGCTGGAGAACCGGGTCAACCAGTCCAGCTTCAAGGCGACCCGGCGGCGCATGAGCGAGCATCCGATCGAGCAGATTGGCGAGAAGCTGCGGGCGATGATGCCGTGGATCAAGCAGAATGCGTTAGTGGACAAGGCAAAGAACTAAGGCGAGGGGCAGTCGCCCCTCGACCCATTCTAAAGTAAAGGGGTCTGGGGCCGCCGGTCCCGGTCTTATGAGCTTCCTTGTCGTCCAATTCCTGACGGCGCTGTCCGGCGCTTCCTCGTTATTCCTCGTATCGGCCGGGCTGACGGTCATCTTCGGCGTCACCCGCGTCGTCAACTTCGCCCATGGCAGCTTATATATGCTCGGCGCCTACATCGCTTGGACGGTGCTGGCCCAGTTGCCTCGCGATCCTGCGTCGTTTGCCGCCGGGGTGGTCGCGACCGCAGCGGCCCTCGCGCTCGTTGGCGTGATGCTGGAGCTCACGCTGCTCCGCTGCATCTATCGAGCGCCGGAGCTGTTCCAGTTGCTTGCCACGTTCGGCGTCGTGCTGATGGTGCAGGACGTCGCCCTCCACGTGTGGGGGCCGCGCGACCTGTCCCTGCCGCGTCCGCCCTGGCTGCGCGGCTTCGTGGTCGTGTTCGGCGAACGCTTTCCCACCTACGACCTGGTGCTGATTGCGGTTGGCCCGGCGGTGCTCGGGGCCCTGGTGCTGCTGCTCCGGCGCACTCGCTGGGGCTTGCTCGTGCGCGCCGCCACTCAGGACCGCGAGATGGCGGCCGCCCTCGGCGTCGACCAGCGCATGCTGTTCACCACCGTCTTCGCGCTGGGCAGCGGCCTCGCCGGTTTGGCGGGCGCGCTCGCGTTGCCGGACGGCTCGGCCAACCTCGGCGTGGATGTGGCGGTGGTTACGGAAGGGTTTGTCGTCGTGGTGGTCGGCGGAATGGGCAGCATCACCGGCGCGTTCCTGGCGAGCCTGATGATCTCAGTCTTGCAGACATTCGGCATCCTGCTCATCCCAAAGGCCACGCTGGTGCTGGTGTTCGTCGTCATGGCCGCCGTGCTGGTCGTCCGTCCCAACGGCCTGCTCGGGCGGGCGATCCCGCCCTCTGCGCCGCTCGGCGCCGCCACCCTGGTTCGCCCGGCATCAGCCGGGTTGAAGCTGTTCGGCGCAATTGCCTTGGGCCTTGCCGTCGCGGCAGGCTTCCTGGCACCGCCTTACGTGCTGACGATCCTGACCGAGGCCGCTATCGCCGTGCTATTCGCTGCCAGCCTGCATTTCATGATGGGACCGGGCGGCATGCCCAGCTTCGGACACGCTGCCTGGTTTGGGATCGGCGCATATGCTGCCGGGCTGGGAGTGCAGCTGCTCGGGGCGCCGATGCCGCTGGCGTTGGTGGCCGCGCCCGTTCTCGCCGGGGCGGTGGCATTCGTGTTTGGGCTGCTTGTGGTGCGGCTATCCGGCATCTATCTCGCGATGCTGACCTTGGCCTTCGCGCAGATCGTCTGGGCCGCCGCATTCCAGTCGGTCGAGTGGACGGGCGGCGACAACGGCATCCTCGGCGTGTGGCCACCGGACTGGGCCGCCAGCCCGGCTCGGTTCTACTTGCTGGCGTTGGCGCTGTGCGTGAGCGGCACGTTGCTGCTGCGCCGTCTGCTGTTCGCCCCGGTCGGCATGGCGATCCGGGCGTCACGCGACTCGTCCGCCCGGGCTGAGACGATCGGGCTGAGCCCGGCGGCGTTGCGGCTCGCGGCATTCGCGGTGTCGGGCGCGGCCGCCGGGTTGGCCGGCGCGCTGTTCAGTTATGGCCACGGCAGCGTTTTCCCGACCTACGCCAGCATCCCGCGTTCGGTCGACGCGCTGCTCATGGTGCTGCTGGGCGGAATCGATACCGTATCTGGCCCGATCGTGGGGGCGCTGGCCTACACCGGGTTGTCCGATGCATTGCTGCGCGTAACGGAGCTGTGGCGCTTCGTGCTGGGCGCGGCGATCGTCGGGCTGGTGCTGGCCTTTCCAGAAGGCATCGCCGGGGCGGTGCATCGCCATGCTCGCGGTTGACCGCATCTCGCGCAGCTTCGCCGGCCAGCGTGTCGTGTCGGAGGTGTCGTTCAGCGTGGCGCCGGGCGAGATGGTGGCGCTGATCGGCCCTAACGGCGCCGGCAAGACCACGTGCTTCAACATGGTGGGCGGACAGTTGCGGCCCGATTCCGGCAGCATCCGCCTCGATGGCACCGAGCTGCGCTCCTCGCCACGGGCGGCATGGCGGCGCGGTGTCGGGCGCACCTTCCAAATCACTGCCACCTTTGGCTCCATGACCCTGCGGGAGAACCTCCAAATGGCGTTGACCTCCCACGCTGGCGGGGTTTGGCGGGGCTGGCGGCCAATGCGCCGGCGGCACGCGGCGGAGGCGGACGCGCTGCTGGGCCAAGTTGAATTGACGAGGCAGGCTGGCCGGGCTGCGTCCACGCTGGCCTATGGTGACCTGAAGCGGTTGGAACTCGCGATGGCGCTGTCCAACGCGCCGCGTCTGTTGTTGATGGACGAGCCGACCGCCGGCATGGCGCCGAGCGAGCGGACCGCCCTGATGCAGCTGACCCGGCGGCTCGCCACCATGGGCAACATCGCCGTGTTGTTCACCGAACACGATATGGACGTGGTGTTCTCCGTCGCCGACCGCATCCTGGTGCTCGACCATGGCCGCGTCATCGCGGAGGGGGACGGCCCGGCGGTTCGCGCCGACCCGCGCGTGCGCGAGGTGTACCTCGGCGCATGCTGATCGTCGAACGGCTGAACAGCTTCTACGGTCGCGCCCACATCCTCCGGGACCTTTCGTTCAAGGTGGCGGCCGGACAAGTGCTGGCCCTGATCGGGCGTAATGGCGCCGGTAAAAGTACCACGATGAAGTCCATCATCGGCCTGGTTCGCCCGGCGTCGGGCCGCATCGAGTTCGGCGGTATCGACATCGTGCGGCTCGAGGTATATCGCGTCGCACGCCTCGGCTTGGCCTACGTGCCAGAGGAGCGCCGCATTTTTGGCGAAATGACCGTTCGCGAGAACCTGGAGGTTGGCCGTCAGTCCCCCCGTGCCGGCTTGCGCCCGTGGACACCGGAGCGAGTGTTTGGTTTGTTCCCCAACCTCGGCCCGCTCGCCGACCGGCCCGGCGCCCGCATCAGCGGGGGTGAGCAGCAGATGCTCACGATGGCGCGCTCGCTGATGGGCAACCCGCGCCTGATCCTGCTCGACGAACCGAACGAGGGGTTGGCCCCGCTGATCGTCGAGCAGGTCATGGCCGCGATTCAAACCATGAAGGCCGAAGGTGTTGCAATCGTGCTTACCGGCCAGAACCCTCGCTTCGCCACGGCAGTGGCCGACCATGCGGTCGTCATTGAGCAAGGCCAAGCCGTGTGGCAGGGCAGCATCGCCGAACTTCAAGCCGATGCTGTCCTTCCCACGCGCTACCCCGCCATTTAGCAACACACTTCTTCTCCCTCTCCCGCCGGCGAAAGAGGGTTTAGACTCTCAGAAAATCGGCATGCCCCCGTTCACCGTCACCAGCGCGCCGGAGGTGTAGCTCGACTCCGGCGACGCCAGCATGACGTAAGCCGGCGCCAGCTCCGCGGGCTGGCCCGGACGCTTCATCGGGGTTTTGCCGCCAAAGCTGGTGATCTCCTCCGGGTTCATCCCGGTCGGGATGAACGGCGTCCAGATCGGCCCCGGCAGCACCGCGTTCACACGGATGCCCTTTTCCGCCAGCGACTGCGCCAAGCTGACGGTGATGTTGGCGATCGCCGCCTTGGTGGCGGAGTAAGGCAGCAGACTCGGCACCGGGTTCTTGGTGTTCACCGACGACGTGTTCACGATAGCGCTGCCCGGCGCCATGTGGGGCAGGGCCGCCTTGGTCACATAAAACAGCGAGTGGACGTTGGCGCGGAACGTGTAGTCCCATTCCTCGTCCGGGATATCTTCGATCGACGGCCGGGCGGTTTGGAATGCCGCGTTGTTCACCAGCACGTCGATTCGGCCGAACGCCTCAACCGCTTGCTGTACCAGCGCCCGTGCCGCGTCTGGCTTCGACAGGTCGCCGGGGGCCAGCACGCAGCGTCGGCCAGCCTCGCGCACCCAGCGCTCGGTCTCCTTCGCGTCCTCGTGTTCGTCCAGGTAGGCGACCACGACGTCGGCTCCCTCGCGCGCGAACGCAATCGCGACTGCGCGGCCAATGCCGCTGTCGGCGCCCGTCACCAGCGCGGCCAACCCTTCCAGCCGGCCGGAGCCGCGATAGGTCTTCTCGCCATGATCCGGCACCGGGTTCATCCGGGCGGAACTGCCGGGCGAGCCCTGCTCCTGCTTGTCGAACGGCGGCTGTGCGTAGGCGGTGCGCGGGTCCTGCGACATCGGCAGCTCCTGAAATGGGGTGTTGCGTTCCCAACAGGACAGCCGCGCGTTGGTTCAGTTTAACGTTCGGAACAAGCCCGGGCGGTTGACGGCGAACGACGCCGCCACCATCAAGTACGGTCTGAACAGGGATCTATCGGCGTGAGCAACTTCAATACCGAGACCGTAACCCACGTGAAGCACTGGACGGACACGCTGTTCAGCTTCCGCGCCACCCGCGACCCGAGCTTCCGCTTCATCAATGGCCAGTTTACCATGATTGGGCTGGAGGTGAATGGCCGGCCTTTGCTGCGAGCCTACAGCATGGCCAGTTCCAGCTACGAGCCGGAGCTGGAGTTCTTCAGCATCAAGGTCCCCAACGGCCCGCTGACGTCGCGCCTGCAGCATTTGCAGGAGGGCGACAGCGTCCTGGTCGGCCGCAAGCCGACGGGCACCCTGATCCAGGACAATTTGCACCCTGGCCAGACGCTGTGGCTGCTTGGCACTGGCACCGGCATGGCGCCGTTCATGAGCATCATCAAGGACCCCGACACCTACGATCGCTTCGAGCGGGTCGTGCTGGTCCATGGCACACGGTGGAAGGCGGAGCTGGCCTATAGCGATTTTATCACCGAGGAGCTGCCCCGCGACGAGTACCTGGGCGAATTGGTGAAGGAGCAGTTGTTCTATTACCCGACCGTCACGCGGGAGCCGTTCCGCAACACCGGGCGGATCACCGGGTTGCTGCGGTCGGGCAAGCTGCCGGCCGATTTGGGTTTTCCGGCGCTCAGCCGCGAGCGTGATCGATTGATGCTGTGCGGCAGCCCGGCGATGCTGGCCGAAATGAGCGTCTTCCTGAAGGAGGAAGGGTTTGAGGAGGGCAACCACTCCGAACCGGGTCATTTCGTCATCGAAAAAGCTTTCGTCGAGAAGTAGCGCCTACCGCTTCGCCTTGACCCCCTGCGTGGTTTCCGCCACACCCCCCGGGCCTCGGCGTCCGGCCGGAGCGGCGGCCAGCCGTCTGTGTGGAATCGCGACAAGGGGAAAACAATTCCATGCGCGACAAGGGCGAATATCTGTTCACGTCGGAGTCTGTCTCCGAAGGCCACCCCGATAAGGTGGCCGACCGCATCAGCGATACGGTGCTGGATGCTTTCCTGACGGCCGACCCCTACGCCCGAGTGGCTTGCGAGACGATGGTCACCACCAACCGCATCGTGCTGGCCGGCGAGGTCCGCGGACCGGAAACGGTGACGCCGGAATACCTCGCGCATCTGGCGCGCCTGGCCGTGCACGACATCGGCTACGACCAGGACGGCTTTTCGTGGAAGCACGCCAAGGTCGAGTGCCACCTGCACGCGCAAAGCAGCGACATCGCGGCGGGCGTGGACAGCCAGGGTAACAAGGACGAGGGCGCCGGCGACCAGGGCATCATGTTCGGGTTCGCCTGCACCGAGACCGAGGCGCTGATGCCGGCGCCGATCTTCTACGCGCACCTGATCCTGCGCCGCATCGCCGAGCTGCGCCGGAACAAGGACATAGCGGTCGCCGGGCTGCAGCCGGACGCGAAAAGCCAGGTGACCTTGCGCTATGTCGACGGCAAGCCGGTCGGCGCCACCAGCGTCGTGGTCTCGACCCAGCACGACGCCGGGCTGGACCAAGCGGCAATCAAGCAGATGCTATGGCCGTTGGTCGAAACCAGCCTGCCCCCCGGCTGGATGCCGCCGGAGCACGAGTTCTATGTCAACCCGACGGGGACGTTCATCATCGGCGGCCCCGACGGCGACTGCGGGCTGACGGGACGCAAGATCATCGTCGACACCTACGGCGGCGCGGCTCCGCATGGCGGCGGCGCGTTCAGCGGCAAGGACCCGACCAAGGTCGACCGGTCCGCGGCGTATGTGTGCCGATACCTCGCCAAGAACGTGGTCGCGGCCGGCCTGGCGGAACGTTGCACCCTGCAGATCAGCTACGCCATCGGCGTGTCGCATCCGCTGTCGGTCTATGTGGATTTGGACGGCACCGGGCGCGACGTGGACGAGGTGAAGCTGGAACGCGTCCTGCGTGAGATGGTGAACCTGACGCCGCGCGGCATCCGCGAGCATCTGCACCTGAACCGCCCGATTTATGCCGTGACGTCGGCCTACGGCCATTTCGGCCGCAAGCCGGATGACAACTTGGGCACGTTCACGTGGGAGAAGCCGGATTTGGTGCCGGCGTTGCAGTCCGCGTTCAATCGTTAAGCCACCTGCCGACCGGCTGTACGGCCGGGCCCGCAGCAACCAGCTCCGGCCCCGGCAACGCTTGCTGCTCGACGCAACCCTTCCCCGCCTGCGCTTCGACCCGGCGCAGGCGGCGGACCCTCGCCTGGCGTTCCCGCGCGCTCCGGCCGAGTTGTGGCTGGAAGTTGGCTTCGGCGGCGGCGAGCACGCCCTGGCGCAGGCTGCGGCGCACCCGGACGCCGGGCTGATCGCCTGCGAGGTGTTCGAGAACGGCCTGTGCTCGCTGCTGTCCCGGATCGTGCCGGAAGGCGGCGAGGCGACGGCGTCGCTGCCGGTTAACCTGCTGCTGTGGGACGACGACGCCCGCATCCTGCTGCGCGCGCTGCCGGAGTGCTGCCTCGACCGGTTGTTCCTGCTGTTCCCCGACCCATGGCCGAAGGCGCGCCACGCCAAGCGCCGCTTCGTTCATCCAGAGAACATCGGATTGGTCGCGCGCGTGCTGCGACCCGGCGGCACGTGGCGCATCGCTTCGGACGACCCAACCTACCAGGCCTGGACCACGGAGGTGCTCGCCGCGCAATCGGTGTTCGACGTGCCGCCGCCGGCAAACATTCGCCCCGATGGCTGGCCGCCGACGCGGTACGAGATGAAGGCGGAACGGGCTGGGCGGCCATCGCTGTTCTGGACGCTGACGCGGCAATCTCGTCGCTCGTTTTAGTTTCAAAACAACTTGCGCTTCCTCCCGCGCCTCGGCATTCTCACTGTAACGCAACGATATCCTGCTTAGGAGTGTTCGATGGCCTTCACGATCGAGTTCACGGACACGTTCACCGCCAAATCTCCGGATGCGAGCATCGTGTCGGCGCCGAGTGCGACGGTGAAGTATTCCTTTGACGCCGATGCCGACCTCAAGACGGACGAAGGCAAACAGCTGCAGGGCATCATTGCCGTCGAATTCCAAAAAAGATGGCGGGCTGGAAATCGGAACAGGAGAAGAAGTTCAACGAGGCGATCAAGTGGACAGTCGAGAATTACAAAAAGAAAAAGAAGCGGCGATCAAGGCAAACGAGACCAAGAAATTTGCTGACGAAATGGAAAAATTCGCCGAGACAGCGAGCCAGATGATCAAGCAGGGTATCCTGGCGATGCAGTCGCAGGTTGAGACCGTTGGCAAGGAGCTGTTCAAGAAGGCAATCGAGAGCATCGCCAAGAAAACCAAGCGCGCCATCACACTCAAGAAAGTGGTCGCTGTCGTTAAAATCCTCGCCTTTACCGCCCTTATCATCGGCGTCGCGGCCCTCTCGATCGCCGCCACGGTGCTGACCGGCGGCGCCGCGGCCCCGCTGATCCTCCAGGGCTGTTCAATGCTCTTGTCTTGGCTGGGTGAGTTTGGAACGCCACAGGCTGGCGACGATGTGCAGGCTGGGCTGAGGCTGGGGATTCCCTACGCGGCGAATGTCTGACTCATGGGGTGG
>JAABVA010001295.1_pt1 | contig 27297 bp, 32 predicted proteins | sample 5560331 | NCBI WGS metagenome assembly JAABVA01 (sample SAMN12812661, study PRJNA571458) | rock metagenome | isolation source: Antarctica rocks | place: Antarctica: Victoria Land, Mt New Zealand sud | collected 2016-01-07 | reverse complement strand
ATCGCGAGCACGGGTTGCAGTTCAAGGCGGCACAGGTCACCACCACGCAGCCGACCACGCTGGAGGGCATCGAGAAGTATCTGGGCTCCGGCATGATCCGCGGCATCGGCCCGACCTATGCCCGCGCCCTGGTGCGCGCGTTCGGCGAGGCGGTGTTCGACCTGATCGAGCAGGAGCCAGGCCGGCTTCGCGAGGTGACCGGCATCGGCGCCAAGCGCGCGGCCCGCATCGTCGCCGGCTGGGCCGAGCAGAAGGCGATCCGCGAGATCATGCTGTTCTTGCATGCGAACGGCGTCGGCACGTCGCGGGCGGTGCGCATCTTCAAGACCTATGGCCAGGACGCCATCGCGCTTATTACCGAGAACCCCTATCGGCTGGCGCGCGACATCCGCGGCATCGGCTTTCGCACCGCGGACCAGGTGGCAGCCAAGCTCGGCATCGAGAAAACGGCGATCATCCGGGTACGGGCTGGGCTGTCGTTCGGCTTGGCCGAGGCGACGGGGCAGGGCCACTGCGGCCTGCCCGTGGCCGAGCTGACCCGCAGCACGTCCGAGCTGATCGAGGTGGAGCCTTCGCTGATCGAGGCGGCGCTCGGGCTGGAGCTGCGGGACGGCGATCTCGTGGCCGACACCGTGGACGACGAGGCATGCGTGTTCCTGGCCGGGCTCTACCGTTCCGAGCAGGCGATCGCCGGACGGCTGCGCTTGTTGTCCGAGGGTCGCCCGCCCTGGCCGGCGATCGACGCCGGCCGAGCGATCCCCTGGGTGGAAGGCAAGACAGGGCTGGCCCTGGCGCCAAGCCAGGTCGCGGCGCTGCGCTTGGCGGTCGCTTCCAAGGCGCTGGTGATCACCGGCGGCCCGGGTGTGGGCAAGACCACGCTGGTGAACTCGATCCTGAAGGTGCTCGGCGCCAAGGGCGTGGCCGTGGCGCTGTGTGCGCCCACGGGCCGGGCCGCCAAGCGCTTGACGGAGAGCACGGGCCTTGAGGCCCGCACCATCCACCGCCTGCTCGAGGCCGACCCGAAGACGGGCGGGTTCAAGCGCGGCGAGGCGCACCCGCTCGACTGCGGGCTGCTGGTGGTGGACGAGTGCAGCATGGTGGACGTGCCGCTGATGCGGTCCTTGCTGCAGGCGTTGCCCGACCACGCGGCGCTGCTGCTGGTGGGCGATGTGGACCAGCTGCCGAGCGTGGGGCCGGGCCAGGTGCTGGCGGACGTGATCGGCTCGGGCGCCCTCCCGGTGATCCGGCTGACGGAGGTGTTCCGTCAGGCGGCGCAAAGCCGGATCATCACCAACGCGCACCGCATCAACCAAGGCGCCATGCCGGAGCTGACCGCGCCGGAGGGCTCGGACTTCTTCTTTGTGCAAGCGGACGAGCCGGAGGACGCGGCGCGCAAGCTGCTGGCCGTGGTCAGCTCCCGCGTGCCGGGGCGCTTTGGGTTCGACCCGGTGCGTGACGTCCAGGTGCTGTGCCCGATGAACCGGGGCAGCCTGGGTGCGCGCACGCTCAACATCGAGTTGCAGCGCGCGCTGAACCCGCCGGGGCCGATCCGGGTGGAGCGGTTCGGCTGGACGTTCTGCCCCGGCGACAAGGTCATGCAGGTCGCCAACGACTACGACCGCGACGTGTTCAACGGCGACCTCGGCCTGATCACCGGCATCGACGCCGAGGAGGGGGCGCTCACGGTCAACTTCGAGGGGCGGGAAGTCGAGTATGGCTTCGGCGAGCTGGACGAGCTGGTGCTGGCCTATGCGACAACGATCCACAAGGCGCAGGGGTCCGAGTACCCGGTCGTGGTGATCCCGCTCGCGACCCAGCACTACGCCATGCTGGCGCGCAACCTGCTGTATACCGGCGTGACCCGCGGCAAGCGGCTGGTCGTCATCGTCGGCCAGCGCAAGGCGCTCGCCATGGCGGTCCGCAACGGCGGCGCGCGCCGTCGCTGGTCCAAGCTGCGCGAGTGGCTGCTGCCCGATAGCCGGATTGATCCCTCATCACGCCGCACCGCTCTTCCAGTGCGCCAGCAGATTGAGCAAGCTTATACCAAGGCTCACTGATCAGAACCCATAGAGGTTGGGCACTCTGCCCAACGGCCCGTGTAGCCCGCAGCCGGTGAAGGTCTGATGGGTTCTGGTCAATGAGCCTTGGTATTAGTCGCCGGAAAGCAGGCCTATACCGCCGTTATCGAACGCCGCTACCAAGTCTCGAACTTCATACGCTAAATCGGCTTCAGCAAAGGGAGATCACGATGCCGCTCGATATTTCGGCCATCAAGGACTTCAACGCCCACGTCTACTTCGAGCCGGGGTGACGGAAGACGCAGCCGCGCGGCTGCGCACACGAGTGGCCGGGGCTTTGTCAGCAATCCTCAGCTTTGGATTGGCTGGGCTGTGACGCCAGGCAACGCGCCAAGCCACACAGCGACGCCTTCGTGCACTCCAGACGGCGAAGCTGTCAGCAGTCCATGCAAGCTCACGTTCTTCTCTCAATCGGGAGCAGCACAATCACTGCCAAGCCCAAGAAGACCATGCCGACGTGGAGTGACGTGAAGGCGAACTTGACCGAGTTCGACCGTGCTGGCCTGCTTGGCCTCGTCCAGGACCTATACGCTGCCGATAAAGGCAACCAAGCTTTCCTGCACGCCCGGTTCAGCCTCGGCGGCGACGTGCTCGCACCCTACAAGGCCCATATCGACCGCTGGCTTTGGCCTGACGTCGCTCGGAACCAGTGGACGTCGGTTGCCACGGCCAAGAAGGCGATTGCGGATTACAAAAGGGCTGTCGGACAGCCCGAAGCGCTTGCAGAGCTGATGGTCTACTACTGCGAGCGGGCAGCAGGCTTCAGCAAAGAGTATGGCCTGCAGGACGGAGGCTACTTCGATGCCCTGGTGAGGATGTTCGAGCAGGCCCTCAAGGGTTCGGCCACCCTGCCTGATCGGCAGCGTAACACCATGCTGAACCGCCTCGATGCCGTGCGCAGAAGCAGCCATAATTTTGGATACGGGGTCGGCTACGAGCTGGATGATCTTTTCGTCAAATACGGTCCGAAGTGACGGAACCTCCCTCGGCGCTGCCTTCAGAGCGCGCGGCGGAATTTACGATGGCAACGCCGCGTAGGTCCAACTTCCACCCCAAAGGGGAGGATGATCACCCAGCCCGCCAGCCCATGTCCCAGAACGCTGTTTCCAGTCGCGTCGCCGCCACGAAGGTTGTGAGGAGCTGCGGGTAGCGCGCCGTTGCGCCGTGCGTCTCGCCCAACCGGTCCAGCATCGCAATCGAACCGCACACCACCTCGCGATAGCCCTCGCTCGTGTAGGCGGCGATCCACTCGGCATAAGGATTTCCTTTGCGCCGCGTCGCCGGGTCGGCCAGCAACCATTCGCCGCTCTCGCCGTAGCCGACGAGGCAGGGCGCGAGCGCGACCTGCAAGTCGAGCAGATCACCGGCCAAACCGCGCTCCAACACGAACCGCGTGTAGGCCATCGTCTCCATCGCCTCGGGCGCGCTGGCCATCTGTTCCTCGCTCAGCCCCCAGCCGGCGCAATATGAGACGTGCAGCGGCATCTCCACATCGACGATGGCGGAGACAGCAGCCGCGGCGGCGCGGATATCGGCAAGTTGCGTGGCCTTGAAGCCGGCAAGCGCATGCGCGCGGGCGAAATGGATCAGAAACAGGTAGTCCTGGACGAGGAAGTGCCGGAACGCGGCCTCCGGCAGCGTGCCACGTCCGAGCGCACGGACGAAGTCGTGCGTAACATAGCCATCCCATGCCGCCCCGGCGTCGCGCCGCAGACGGCCGAACAGATCTTGATCGAGGGGAAGCGGATCATCCGTCATGCCCCAATCTGCCCGCCGCTTCTGCCACCCGCAAGCGTCGGGCCTGCCGGTTTCGGTGCGGACGCCTCGATCCATTGAGCGCCCGGTCCCAGGAGGGTTGAGTGGTTAGCGGATGTAGCTCCGCCGAGAATAGCCGTATCTTGGGCCATGGAACTGCGGTCTGCCGTAGTAGCGCGGGCGCCCATAAAAGCCCCGCCCGTAGTAGTGGTGCGGGCGCCCGTAAAACCGATGCCGTCCGTAGTAGCCCGGCCTTCCGTAAAATTGGATCACCTGAACCAGGCTGCCGGCCGGCCGGGCCACCGTGGCCAAAGGTTCGGCGTGGGCTGGCACGACTGTAAACAGCAGACACAGCGTCAGCGCCAAAGCTGCCAGGTGTCTCGTCAGCACATTCCGCACGAATCGCCTCCCGTTTCCATATTGATATCATAATAGAAGGACGGCAGGATCGAAGCGGCGAACCCGGTAGGCAAGCATGTTTTCGGCCTGTGCAAGGCCGATGCGGTTTCGTGTAATCCCTGCCATCCGTTCGAGGCCGTGCAGATTGACCTGTCGACGTCGTCCTGCAACGTGTCTAGGCCGCGCTGCCCCACCCGGCTAGTCCTGGAGCTTGTGCCATGCGTCCTTTGTTGATCGCGTTCACTCTTGCTGTCGCCCTGGCCGGAACGGCGCAGGCCCAGGGCGTGACATGCCGCGACGGCACCATGCTGACTGGCGCGAACGCTCGGGCCCTTTGCGCTGCCCATGGCGGCATGCCGCCCGGTTCGGCGGCCCCGACGACACCCACACCAGGCACTGCCTCGCCCAGCACGCCCCAGGCCAGCGCAGCCGCAGGCGGCGGTCCGGGCCAGGTCTGGGTGAACAAGAGCAGCAAAGTCTACCACTGCTCAGGCGACCGCTACTACGGCAAGACGAAGCGGGGCGAATACATGACCGAGGCAGCCGCCAAGGCGGCTGGGGCGCACGGCAGCGGCGGGAAGGCGTGCTCCTGACCGCGGCACGACGGCCATGATCGACCCTCTTCCACTGCGCCTGCACCGGGCCGCGTCCATCCTGTCCCGCACCGGCAACCCTGGGGCCGCCGATGCCCAGTCCGCCTGCGCCCAGACGGCCGCGCGTATTGTCATGCTGGAAGAGGCGCTGCTTGCGCTGCTGGCCGGCAAGGAAGGGGCTGCAGAGTAGGCCCGGAGGGTGCTGGCGATTGAATGGTCTTGATGCCTATCGTTGCGCCAAGCTGCTGCTCGACCGGCACGGGCACGATGCCGAGCTGCATGCCGCCATGCGCGCCGACGAGCTGGAGGCAGCCGGCGACGAGGCCGGTCTGCAGGCCTGGCTGCGCATCCTGGCCGCAATGGACGAGTTGGTGCGGACCGAGCGGCGCCGGGGCGAGCCGTTGCAGTGAGTAGGCTGGGGATGCTCTCTGCCTGACACTCGGCCTCGCATCCGCTGCGGCATCGTTCCGGCTCAGGCGTAGACGCGCAGAACCCGCTGCGCCTGGTCCAGCGCCTACGCCCATCGGGCGGCATCCGCGGCCTCCTGAGGGCGCCCGGCCCGGTTCAGGTGATCCCAGCGCCGCGCGTGATACCCGGCCGCGGCGATGCACCAGTGCTGCAGCTCCTGCACCAGCAGCACCAGCAGCACCAGCCGGTCCGGGATCAGGCCGCACTGGGCGTTCCACCACCAGCCCGCGGCGATCGCCGTGGCCTCGTGCGCCACATCGTCCGGCGGGCTGCCTGCCGCTGTCATGCCTTCCAGGCGGGCCAGCGCGTCCGACACACAGGCAGCGCTCACGATGTGGCGTCCGACGCCGCCGCAGCCGTAGTCCGGACAACCGTGAAGCCGGCTCGTTGCAGGCCCTCGACGCCTTCCACGCCGGCCACCCAGGCGGCAAGGTCCTCGAACGGGTCGGACAGGGCGCCGCCGCGCAGGGTGAGCGCGATCGCCTCCAGCGTCTCGCGTCGGTAGGCGGGGCAGGGGAGCAGGGCTGACTTCGGCATGGGGCACCTCCATTGAGCCGGGCCAGGGTAGGTTTCTGTTAGGAACAGATCAAGAACAAAAAGCAGCGGCCGGCCCGGTGACGGTGCAGTTCATGCTTGATTCTGCCAGGACAACAATCCTAAACGTGGACCGCTTGCAGTGAAGGACGCCACCATGGACCAGGCTGATCAGCAACACCGTTCCTGCAACGCGTGCGGGTCGATGTGCAACCGAATGGACGTTTCCGCCATGGCGCTCCAACCGGGACTTGTGCCGCGGCATGCCGAGCCGAGGCGCGGCCAGCGTCTGCTCGCCGCCGCAACCGCAGCCGCGGCACTCCTGGTCGGCCTGAACGCCCTCGTCCAGGCCCTAAATGTGCTCGCGGCGTGGTGGAACCATGGGCATTGAGGTGGCTCAGGGTGTTTACCCCGATGGCACATCTATCATCACCAGACCCGCTCCGCTTCATCCAGCATGGTCCCGCCCGACGTCCCCGGGCAGGAGCGCACAGCATGAACAAGCTCGCATACAGCTATCTCCGGTTCAGCACGCCGGAGCAGGCCGGTGGCGACATCCGGCGGCCCTGTTCCCGCCCACGGCGAAGGACCTGGAAGCGCGTCGCTATCCCGCCAGCCTTGTTCGGAGCGAAGGCAACGAGCTGGAGGATGTCGTGTCCGGCAAAGACAAGAACGACACAGGAGATGATGATGCCGTGGACGGCGAGGATCCTGACCGCGTCACCCCTGAGTATGACAAGCCGGCTGAGAACGAGGTGTCGCTTGCCGGCACCGGCCCGTCTGGGTGGCAGGCCGCCACCTGATGACCCGCTGCCCAGCGCAATGCCGGGCGGCGTCCCTTCATCCCATTTGCTCGCCCCGCGACCGATTTCAGGGGAGAAAACCATGACGTCCGGTGCTAAATCATCCGTCATGACCGTTGCCCTGCGCCAGCCGATGACCCTGGACGAGTTCCTCGCGTGGGAGGAGCAGCAGGAACTGCGCTACGAGTTCGACGGCATCGGCCCCGTTGCCATGGCCGGCGGCACGGCCGAGCACGACCGCATCAGCCTGAACCTCGCCGCGTCCCTGGTGGTCCGGCTGCGCGGCAAGCCGTGCCGTCCCTGCGGCAGCAATCTCAAGGTCGAGGTGATGGGGCGCGTGCGCTACCCGGACGGCTACATTACTTGCAGCCCGCTCGTGCCGGGCGCCACGGTCACCAGCGATCCCGTCGTGATCTTCGAGGTGCTCAGCAAAGGCACCGCCCGGGTAGACCGGGTGGAGAAGAACCGCGAGTACCGGACCATCGCCTCTGTCACCCACTACGTCATGCTGGAGCAGGACGAGATTGCGGCGACGGTGCTGGAGCGGTCCGGCGAGAACTAAATCAGCAGCCTGCTGGGAGCCACCGACACGCTGCTCTTGCCGGGTGTCGGCATCGAGATCCCCCTCGCCGAACTCTACGAAGGACTGGACCTCTCAAGCCCTGCCGCTGATGACGACGGCTGACGCCTGAGTGGATCACCCTCAGGCGTCAGCCGCGGCCCGAAACGATGAACGCGTCGCTACGCGGCATGTTCAGGTCCCTGCCTGGCGTTCGACCTCTTTGGTCATGTCGTGAGTTTTGGCGCTGGCACGAGTTCCAACGACCAGTCCGGCGGTGGCCCGTGATGGAACGTGCGGTGATGCCCGGCAATCAGGTAGACCGGAGCAGCCTTGCCCTGGCACGCCGAACAGCGCAGCCCCGCGAGCACATCCAGGAACAAGCGATCACCCCGCTGCTCAACCAGCAGACGCACGGGAAGGACCACGACCCGCTCCGAGCATGGGCAGCTCACCTCCAGGCAGCAATCGGGCCAGTCGGACAGCCGATGATCGGGATGAAACGGCGGCGGGTGCATCGACGCTCCGGCAAAACGCCCGCACGATGATCTGACGCTTAGAACAAAGCAAGAACTTGTATCAAAGGAGGTTCAAGCGGCGAAGGGCAATAGTGAAGGAGCGATCGGGGAACGGCCGCATTGGTCCTGCATACGGCCATACACCGTCAGGCCGGGAGCGCGGCTATACGCGCCTGGTCAGCCCGGCCCGCCTCAATCAGCCACTCCGTCGTTTCCTTCGCACTGTAGGGCGTCCACGTCTCCCCACGCTGTGCCAAGCTGATCGCCCGCTGAGCACCGTGCGCCTCGCGGCAGCGCGCATACGCCAGGATCAGCAGCTCAGCCGCCTGATTGCTCAAGGCGTTCGCCTTCTCTTCCAGCGAGGGGAGATGATAGCAGCCGCCATCGGTCTGCGCTTGTAGCAGCGCCAGTTCCGCCTGCACGGATTGCTTGCTCACCCGGTCCATGAACCGGCACGCATGCACCGCCCGCCTCACCACGGGATCGAGCAGCTCACCCAGTGCGGCCTTCTGCTCCGAAGGGGTAAGCGGAAGGATCTGCTCTGCGATGTAGATTGCTGTCTCGGCGTCCACCTGGTTCGCCAGATCGGGATCCGGCAACTCCACCTTGAACGACTCTGCGACCCGGAACACTTCGCGGCAGTCCGGCTCGATTTCATAGATCACCTCCATCGACGGCGCGACCCGAAGCTCGATTGGGAAGCGCACCACGTTGTCCAATCCTGGCAACATCTCGACATTCACAGATACCGCTCCTTGTTGGCTGGAGGAAGCATACAGCCGGACAGGCTGGTAATGCAACATTTAAACCACTGATATCACACAATAATCTGGCCGACGGCGACGTCGGCCGTAAAGGAAGGAAGCGTGGGCGTCAGCCTTCGGGACCAAGCTCTAGTCCACCAAATCAGGCGGACCACAACCCCGTAAAGGACGGGGTTGCGTCCATTCGGGATGACGATCCTTGACACAGGCAAGGGAAAGCCGCCCCACGATAATGTAGCATATCTTGGCGTTGCTGAACATGATAGAAGAAAGAGTTAAGCAACGCCAATTGAAAGGCGAATAACATAAACAATTTACAGCGTAATAATACCATTATTATTTCTTTTACTATTGATTAATTCGGCCGGATATGGGATAACAAATGCGCGGTTACTACCGACCGCAGCGAGACGCCCCCGGCCAAGTGCTTGCAACACAAGGCGGGGGCTGACCTAGAACAGAGGATGGATTGAACATCATGGACCAGGCTTCCAGCACCATTGCCGCCGACACCGTTTCCGACAAGGCCCCGCGCGCCAGCAAGGCCAAGACCGCCGCCAAGCAAGCCCCCGTTCGCCAGGTCGCCACCCAGGCGCAACGCATCGTTATCACCTTCAACACCGCCGCCCGCGAGTGCCCCGACGCCACACAGGTTGCGAACATCACCCGCGCATTCGGCTTGATCGAGGTGGACTACCACGCCATCCGTGAGGCGACCGAGGAACAGATTGCCCGCTCCGCCAAGACCCTCACCGACAACCTTTCGGAGAAAGCAATCGAGATGCACCTGCAGCGGATCGTGGACGCCTTCGTCCGCTCCGCCCACGGCGCCGGGACCTTCTACCAGGCAAAGGCGCAAATCGCCCGCGACCTCAACAGCAAGCTGTCCAACGAGGACCGGGACGAAGACCGCATGGGCGTGGACGGCACCGCCAACCGCGCCGAGCGCGCCCGCGAGTTCGCCGGGCAGATGGCCCTGCAAGCCTTCGCTTTGCTTGCCGCCGCAGAAGGCGCCGTGGACGCCTTTGCCCACGTGACCGGCAACGAGTGGAAGCCCTACCAGGGCAGCGCGCGACCCGGCATGGCCGTGGACCAGCAGGCAGCGGCCGCCCAAATGGCAGCGCTCGGGATGTAATGCAGACGGCGGGGGCCGGAAGACTCCCGCCAACCCGCGCCAGGATCTGACGCAAGGCCGCAATTCCTGATATAGGATAGTCTATGACCGCGAAGCCGCATGCCGCGCCCGAGAACCAGCCAACCCGCACGGGGACAGATAGGAACGTCCGCGCGGGCAAGGGACCTCGCGGCCGAGGCGCGATGCGCGACGTGCCGCTCAACATCGACCCGCGTATAAACCTGACCCAGCCGATCTACGAGCAAGTGCTGGCGCTGGAGAAAGCGGACAAGGAAGCGGCCGAGCAGGGATAGCCGGCGAGGGGCGCTCCCGGACGTTGCTGCTGCTCGACACGCATGCCCTGCTGTGGCTCGTGCGGGATGACCCGATGACGCAGCAGGCGCTGGACGCGCTGGAGGCTGCCCAGGGGGCCGGCACTCTCTATGCCTCTGCCATCACGGCGTGGGAGCTGGGTGTCGCCGATCTTAAGCGCACGAACCGGCCGGAGCTGGGCATGGCGGCGGGCGCGTGGTTCCGGCGGGCGTTGCGGCTGACCGGCGCCAGGCTCGCCACCATCACATCCGCAATTTCGGCCGAAGCGGCGTCGGTGCCAGCGGCCTACGGCCGGGGCGACCCGGGCGACTGCTTCTTGATCGCGACGGCGCGGGTGCGCCATCTGTCGCTCGTCACGCGCGACGGGCCAATCCTGCAGCTTGCGGCCGCGCGGCCATCCTACGTGCAGGGGTCACGCCATAGGACGGGCCTCGACTTTGCCCACTCCCACCGGTCTGAGCTGGTCGCGGACGTCCGTCACGGCGCGTAGCAGGCGGCCTCGATGATGCGCTGGATGGCGGGGCTGATCGGTTCCGTCATGTCGGCACTTCCCGCCGATGTGACGATACGCTCGAACCAGAGGTGCTGGCGCAATCGGGCGATCGCGTCGGCAAAGGTCGGAGCTGGCTTTGGATACCAGGCAGCCCGGCGTGGCGAGAGCGCCAGGCGCTCGGCATTCTGGTGCACGTAGAGCGTGACCACGCTGTAGAGCCCGAGCAGCACCGGCGTGGTGCGGAAGATCGCGGGATCGGACCACTGGCGCTGCGTTTCCATCCCGAGATGCGCGCGGGCCTCTTCGTAGGTGGTCTCAACAGCCCAGCGCCGGTTGAAGCAATCCAGCACGTCGCGCGGGTCGGCGCTGGTGTCCGTGCACAGGAAAGCTTCTGGCTCGCGCCGGCCGTCGGGGTAGCGGACCAGCACCCACAGGATCGGCACGATCGGCTTGCCCCCGTGGTGCCACAGCGCAGTGCCGGAAGTGTATTCAATCCAGCCCGCGCTGCGCCACGACGTCCGGCTGGATTGCACGGCCCGCAGCCAGCGCGTGGCCGGGTCGGCGATGCGCGCGGACAGCAGCGGTTGGCGCGCGCCTTTGCGGGCGGGACGGCCGGGCTTGTCCTCGGTGTGCGACGGTGGGTCGAACAGGCGCGCGTCCTTGCGCATCCGCGTGATGACCGCCATCGACGGGCGCAGTGCGTGCAGCAGTTCGAGCGCGGCGAACTCGCCGTCCATCACGGCGACGATCGCGCGCTTCGGCAGCCAGCGCCGCAGGATGAGCAGCACCAGGCGAGCCCACTCGGTCACGGTGCGGTGGCGCAGTCCTTGGCGCTCGGACCACGCTTTGCTCGGGGTCAGGGCAGTCAGCACCGGCAATCCCCAGATACGGCCCGCGAACGGCACGTCGACCAGCACCATGGCACTCAGCCAGCGCAGGCCGCGACTGGTCGGCTTCGGCGTGTCCGCGCGGCGGCTCGCGTCGTAAAAGCGCCCGGCCGGGCCGATGTGGGGACCACGGCGGCGTTCAAGCGTGTGGTCGAGGCCGATGATGATTGGTCCCGACGGCACAAAGGTGGCGACGACCATGTGCAGCAGCGTGCGCGCCAGCGCGAGGCCCGACCAGGTATTGCGGTTGAGCACGCGATGAAAGGCGGTAAAGCTCGGATGCTCGGCGAGGCCCAAGGCGCGCAGGCAGTTGGTGACGGTGCGCGGCCCGACCGCCAGCAGCGCGCCGGTGGCCAGGGCCGCCGTCGTGGAGCGGGTCCGGCGGGAAAACGCGGCCAGGAAGGGCGCGAGCCAAGCCAGGAAGCTGGGCGGCAGATGAAGATCGGGACGGACCATGGCGGACCTGCTCGGGCTATCGTGGTGCGGCGGGTCTCAACAGAATACAGCACAGGAAGATTGCGATGGGGTCGAGCGATCCTGTGATCGAGCGCATTGCGGCCTACGCATGGCCGTGCGGCGGCGTGGAGGCGCGTCGGGTTCGGCGGCTACACCCTGATATCCGCTCGCACGGGCGCGCCCGTGGCGCGCCTCAAACCGCTCCCATCCGGCGACTGCCTCGAAGTGTTGTGGTGGCGTCGCGACGCCTGGGGACCGGCCGGGCCGTTCGGCGCTGTCCTGCCACTCGCCGACGCACTCGCATTCATCGCCGCCGAGCCGGCATTCTGGATCCGAGCCTGACCTCTCAATCACGTGATATGGGCAAAGTCGAGACGGGCACGATTGCACGGTTCGTGGAACGGGTCAGGAACATTGACACTGGATGGGCTGTCCCAGTTGATCTAGAGCCGCCCGATCAATAGCAACCCTTTGATTTTACTGGCGGCTGTCTCGACCCAAACAAACTTTAGCTCAGTTGGGACAAAGGTCATATTTGGCGCTGGTTTCAGAATGATCTAGAAAATTCTTCAGCTATTTCAGCAGTCTATACTACGAACCGTGCTATCCTGCCCGTTGTATGGCGTACCCCCTGGCCGAGCTGGTGCGCAAGCGGCGCAAGCCGATCGTGCTGATCGTCGATGAGGCTCATGACCTGCGCCAAGACACGCTGACCAGCCTCAAGCGCCTGATCGAGACGGCCGCCGATGGTGAGGGCAAACTGTCCGTGCTGCTGGCTGGCCATCCCAAGCTGCGCCGGGACCTGCGCAGCCCGACGATGGAGGAGATCGGCTATCGCACTACGGTGTTCTCGCTGGAGGGCGTGACCGGCAGCCAGCGCGAGTACATCGAATGGGCGCTGACAACCTGCGCGGCCGATGGGGTGCAGGTGGACGACATCCTCGATCCAGCGGCGGTGGACCTGCTGGCCGCCAGGCTGCGCACGCCGCTGCAAATCGAGCAGCACCTGACGCTAGCGCTGGAGACGGGATACCAGGCGAGTGAGAAGCCCGTCGGCGAGGGGATCGTGGATTCGGTCCTGTCCAAGCAGATCGACGACCTGGAACCCACCCTGACCCGGCACGGCTACACCGCCAAGGTGCTGGCCGAGCTGCTGGACACCAAGCCTGGCGAGGTCAGGGCATTGTTCAGGCAGACCCTCGGCGTCGAGCGCTCGCGCGAGCTGAAAGAGCAGATGCTCGCCGCCGGCCTGCCCGTCTGATGGATGTATCGGAACCGGTCGTTTCCATGCCCGTGCCAGGGCCCGCCGTCAGTTGCAATCAGCGTGGGCACAACCCCGATGATTGCGATCCCACACGCCGATGATTGCGGTTCGCTATAACTACTGCGCCCGCTTAGTGGATCCGTACAACACGCTGCCTCTCGCTTCTCGTCAAGCCTTGAAGTATCCTCTGTTCGTGTGAACGGGCTGGGAAAAGCGATGGCCACACCGCGACAGCATATGGCGCTCACGGCGGCCCTTGTCGCCGGCATTGCGCGCGACGTCGAGGACGCCGGGCCAAGCCCCGGCGCGATCTATCTCACGGACGCAGAGTACGACACCATTGTTCGGGAAACACTCGCCCAAGCCCCTTCCGGTGACTTGTGGCTGTTCGGCTATGGGTCGCTGCTGTGGAAGCCCGGTTTCGACTACACCGAACGCCGGATGGCGACGGTTCGCGGCTGGCATCGATCCTTCTGCATCAAGGTGGCGCGCTTCCGTGGTACCCGCGATCTGAACGGCCTCATGATGGCACTCGACCGGGGTGGCCAGTGCCGGGGCATGATCTTCCGTATCCCGGCCGATCAGGCCCAGGCCGTCCTCCATACGCTTTTCCGCCGCGAGTTGGTGGTGAAGCCGCCGGGGACGCCCCCGCGCTGGCTCACGACGCAAACGGACGAAGGCCCGATCTGTGCCATCGGGTTCGTGGTGGATCGCCGTAGTAAGTTCTACTCGGGCGAACTTTCGCTCGAGGAGGTCGCCGATACCTTGTCCATGGCAGCGGGGCACTGGGGGACGTGCGCGGAGTATCTGCACAATACCGTTTTGCACCTGGAAGAACTTGGCATCCACGATCGTAACTTATGGCGTTTACAGGCCCTTGTAGCTGAAAGGATCGTTCACCGCACGCCTGCGAAATGAGGTTTGACCGGCCTCAATGGTCGGGCCGAGTTGCGCAAGCGAGAGCTGATCAACCTGGTCCGCAAGCGCAAGAAGCCGATCGTGCTGCTGTTCGACGAGGCGCACGACCTGCACCATCACACGCTCACCGGGATCAAGCGGCTAATCGAGATTGTGGCGGACGGCGACGGCAGGCTGTCGGTGCTGCTGGCTGGCCACCCGAAACTCCGGCGCGATCTGCGCAGCCCCACCATGGAAGAGATCGGCTATCGCACGACGGTCTTCTCCCTGGAGGGCGTGACTGGGAGCCAGCGCGAGTACATCGAGTGGATGCTGACGACGTGCGCCGCGGACGGAGTGCGGGTCGAAGACATCCTCGATCCGGCGGCCGTGGATTTGCTGGCCGCACGGCTGCGCACGCCGTTGCAGATCGAGCAGCACATGACTCTGGCGCTTGAGACTGGATGCCAGGCGAGCGAGAAGCCGGTCAGCGAAGCGATCGTGGACTCGGTGCTGTCCAAACAGATCGACGACCTCGAGCCGACCCTGACCCGGCACGGTTACACGCTCAAGGTGCTGACCGAACTGCTGGGCACCAAACCCGGGGAGATCAGGGCGCTGTTCAAACAGACGCTCGGAGTTGATCGATCGCGAGAGATCAAGGAGCAGATGCTCGCCGCCGGGCTGCCGGTGTGAGCCAAGAACCCAGAAACCGGTCGTTTGAATGCCCGTGCCAGAGCCGCCGTCAGTTGCAATCAGCGTGGGCACACGCCGATGATTGCAATCCCACTTGCAATGTTTATGCGCTCAGTTGCAGTGATTGTGGGCCGGAGCCCTCAAGTCTGTTGCAATGAGCGTGGGCACGGCCGACCGATGATTGCGATCCCACGTGCGGATGATTGCGGTTCGCTATAACTAGGGGTCATCTCACGGTTTGCTCAAAATCGCACGCGAAGCCGAAAGTTTCGATTTTTCAAAAGCTTGCACAAACCTTCCAGACCGTGTGAAAACTCCATGCCGTAACGGCAATGAGCATCTTTCGAACCCGGCTAGCTTTCAAAGCGACATAGCCTTGCGACCTCACAGCCACCACGGAGGCTATCTTGCGCGTGGTCGGTGCGCCTTCGAGTTTTCACACGGTCTGCTTCGTTTGCGCATGAGGGCGCGGCCAGAGTCTCGGAGAACTACACTGACCTCAAAATTCGGGTAATAGTCTAGCTTTGCGATTTGCCCAGCTAATGTTTAAAGGGATACTACCACCAATCAAGCCAGTCCTGTTTTCCCGATTTCGTTCAAGTAAGTCAAGTAGGTGAGACACAAAACTATACTCTTTAGGATTCTGAAATCTTTCTAGAATGACAGAGATAGCCTTGTCCTCTATTGAATCAACACTGTAACACAAAACGCTTTCAACATTTGCATACCTCGGCTGCTCACCATTTGATGGGAACAAGAAGTTGAAGCATCTATAATTAATGTCAACCGGATTTACATTATGACACGTATTAAGGATGAAAAGCATACCACGCGCTTTACTAATTTCGAGTAGTTTTTTAGTATCTCTGATTTGCTTATCAGCTTTCGAAAACATCTTTTGGATAAATGTTGTGTCATCTAAAAAAAATCTTTTGTATTGTGCAATTTCAGCTTCCGACCATTTGCTAAATTCTGGATAGCCTGTTCTAGGATTCAAGCCATGTTTCATATGCGCTTCAACTAGACCTGGATACGTTCTAATATTATTACCAGCAGATACATTCGAAATATGCTTTAGCTCGACTATAACTGATCTATTCTCGAATGTGTAATCCGAAATACGCATACCTTGTGGAGGCCTTGGTTTTAGTTCGTCCAAATCCTCTGCACCGCAACTCTCGACAAGATACTTTTTTAGACTTTCGTAGCCGCTAAGTGGCTTTTTCATTTGCAATAATTCCCTACATACCTCCAAGTCTTGAAATCGTGGCGATTCCCACGTTGTAGGTCTGCGCTAGTTGCTTAAGGGTTGCCCCCTCCGCGCGACGCTGCCGGGCCTCTGCCGCCTGCTGCGGAGTGAGAGCGGGCGGACGACCCATATGCTGACCTCGCGCCTTTGCGCGGCTTCTGCCTTCTGCTGTACGGGTGCGGATCAGGTCGCGCTCCACGTCCGCCAGGCCGCCCAGCACGGCAATCATCAGCGGCCCGGTGCTGGTGGCCGTATCGGCCCACGGCTCCGCCAGCGACCGGAATTGCCCCTTTGCGTCGGTGATGGCCTTGACGATGGCGAACAGGTCAAAGGTCGAGCGGGCTAGCCGGTCAATGCGGGTGACTGTCACCACCTCGCCGGGCCTGATGGCTTTCAGCATCCGTTGCAGTTCACGTCGGTTGGCCTGTGCGCCGCTCGCCTTCTCGCGATAGATCGTGCCACATCCGTCACTGCGGAGCTGCTCAAGCTGGGCGTCGAGCGTCTGGCCGTAGGTGCTGACGCGAGCGTAGCCGAGGCGTCGGATTTGCGGGTTAGTTTCGGTCATATCTTTCGGTAAACCTAACTCATTGACTGGACAGGCTCAAGAGGAATTACCGAAAGTCTTGAGTTTCGCAAGGACGGCAATCCCTCACAGCTCCACCTTGGTTCCCAACTCGACGACCCGGGGCGGCGGGATGAGGAAGTAGTCCGGCGCTCGAACGGCGTTGCGCGCGAGGACGGCGTAGATGCGCTCCTGCCAGATCGGCATGTCCGGATGAAGAGCAGGCACTGGGTCTTCTCGCCCCATGAAGAACGATGCCGTTGTCGGGTCGCAGCCCGCTTCGGGATGCGCGGCCAGCGCCGCAGGCACGTCCGGCTTCTCCGCAAAGCCAAATCGGATCTCGACCTGGCGGAAGCCTCCGGTCAGCTCTTCGACGACGACGCGTTCGCTTTCGGCAACCCGGGGCGCGCGGGAGGTCGACACCTTCAGCAGCACGGCATGCTCATGCAGCACGCCGTTGTGGCGCAGGTTGAGCGTGAGCGCTGCGGGCACCACGTCGTGCTGCTTGGTGAGGTAGACGCCCGTGCCTGGCACGCGAATGGGGCCGCTGGGCTGGCCTAGTCCTGCGAGGAACCGATCAAGCGGCATCGCGTCTTCGTCGCGCTTGGCGAATGCGATGTCACGACCACGGCGCCAGCACAGCATGAGCGTGAGCGCCAGCGCCCCGGTCAGGAGCGGAAACCAGCCGCCTTGGGGTATCTTGTGCACGTTCGCCGAGACGAACACGACGTCGAGGACCAGGAACAAGCCGGCGACCGGCGCCACCAAAGCCAGCGGCCACTTCCACACGCCCCGTGCCACAGTGGCGACGAGCAGCGTCGTGACCAGCATGTCGCCCGCCACCGCGATGCCATAGGCGTTGGCCAGCGCATCCGAACTGCGGAAGCCGAATACGAGGCCAAGCACGGCGGCCGCCAGCAGCCAGTTAATCTGGGGCACGTAGACCTGCCCCGCCGATTCTTCCGAAGTTTGGTGCACGTCAAGACGCGGCAGCGCGCCAAGCTGGATCGCCTGCTGCACCAGGGCAAAGGCCCCGGAAATCACGGCCTGGCTCGCGATCACGGTGGCCGCTGTGGTCAACAGCACGGCCGGCACCAGGAGCAGATAGGGGAACAGGTGGAAGAACGGGTTCTCGGCCGCTGCCGGGTCGGAAAGCACGAGCGCGCCTTGGCCGAGGTAGTTCAGCACCAGCGCCGGCATGACGAAGGCGAACCAGTCGATCCGGATGGCGCCGCGGCCGAAATGCCCCATGTCGGCATACAGCGCTTCCCCGCCGGTGAGGGCCAGGAACACGGAGCCAAGCACGATGAAGGCGGTCCAGCCATCGGCGTGGGCGGCGTAGGCAATGGCGTAGCGCGGGTTCAGCGCCGCAATGATGCCAGGGTGCTGGACCACGTGCGCGAGCCCGGCCAGGGCGAGGGTGGCGAACCAGAGCACCATGACGGGGCCGAACAGTTTGCCGATCCCGCCGCTGCCATGGCGCTGGATGGCGAACAGCGCGACCAGCACGGCTGCGGCGATCGGCACGACATACGGCGCGACGCGGGGCGCCGCGACCTCCATCCCCTCGACCGCGCTGAGCACCGAGATGGCCGGGGTGATCATGGCATCCCCGAAGAACAGCGACGCGCCCGCCAGCCCGACGACGAGCAGCGCGCCCCGCAGCCGCCCGGCCACGGGCAGCGCAAGGGACAGCAGCGCCATGGTGCCGCCCTCGCCGTGATTGTCGGCCCGCATGACGAACACGACGTATTTGAGGGCAACCACCAGAACCACGGCCCAGAACACCAGGGACAGCACGCCGAACACGGTGGCCTGCGCCGAGGCGCCCCCGGCGGCTTTCAGAGACTCGCGGAAGGCATAGATCGGGCTGGTGCCGATGTCCCCGAACACGACGCCGAGCGCGCCCAGCATCAGGATGTTGCGGGTGGGCGCATGGGCAGCGGCAGGGGTGGAGACGGCGGCGGCCGTGGTCATGGGGCAAGAACCTTCGCAAGCGGGGTGTCAGCCTGCCGCAAACACGGCAGGCTTTCGGTGTTATTGCCGGGTTCGGCAGGAGTTCGCGGTATCATGTAGCAGCTGCCACTACGCCTTTGGTCCGAGGAGTGGGATCGTCCGGCTACCATCCTGAACCTTGATGTTCCGGAATGGAGAGTTGCAATGGCCGAGCTGCACGTCATGGACGCTTGCGCGAGAAGCGGTCCGAGTTGAACGGGATTGTGAGCTGTCTGGAGCAGCAGCTGGCGCAGCATCGTGGCAGCCTAGAGCGTGACCGTCTCTGATTGAGTCGGCGTTCTTGCCCGGCTCGGGCGCGATCTGATTCAAGGTGCTGGCTCGATCTGGAGGCAGCGGCGATGGTGCGACCCTACTCGATGGACTTGCGTGAACGCGTTGTCGCAGCCATCGACGCGGGACAGTCCGGGCGAGCGGTAGCAAAGCTGTTTGGTCTTGGCCCCGCCACCGTGGCCCGCTGGGCGGATCGTCATCGCACGCTGCCGAGCTCGCCGCGCGAGGCGATGGTCGGGACAACGCGGAGGACGCGCAGCGCCTGCACGGCCAAGCCGCCATCGCCAACGCGCGGCTTGCTTACCAGATCTACGAGGCTGCGCCCGCGTTCCCGCGCTGGAAGGCGCTGGCGGCCAAGGGCGCCCGGATGCAGCGCCTGCTCTGGGCTTCCACCGGCGTCAAGGACAAGGCGTTCGAAGACACGCGCTACGTCACCGAGCGGGTCGCGCCCGACACGGTCAACGCCATGCCGGAAGCGACGCTGCAAGCTGTTGCCGACCACGGCAGGGTGCAGGGCGACCCGATCCGGGGCAGTCACGACGACGCCCATGCCGTCCTTGCCGACCTGGTCCGGCTCGGCGTGGGCATGCCGACGTCGCCATCCGGCTTGAAGAGCAGGGCATCGCCTCCTTCCCTGCCAGGGTCAAAGGCGGCCGAGCACGTAGCCGACGCCGGCGGCGATCAGGAGCGACGCCAGGGGATGCTGCACCACGAAGCCGCCCGTGGCGCCGCCAAGCCCCGGAGTGGTCGTGCGTCTGGATGCCCGGGCAAAGGCCCGGCTCTTCCGCAGCCGGCGCGAGGGGTGCTTCGGCGCGGCCACGGCCGGCACGGGCGCCTCGCTGGCCACATCGACGTAGGTGTCCCGCATCTTGCGGCCGAGCTTGTTGAGCTGGGTCTCGTCCATATCGCGTCCTTCGTCGGCAAAACCCGCCGGCATTGGAGGGCTACAAGAGAATGCAGTTAACACGGGCCGCATGGACGCTTCCAGGGCTAGAGAGCGTCAAGCCACCACCGAGTTGTTGAGCGCGGGCCGGCGGAACCAGGCAGCGAGCGGACGCTTATGGGAGCTCCCCGACCATCGCCGTCGATGGCTTACGTCGCAGGCAACTCGCCCTGCTTCCCGTTCCAGGAAAACCCGCCCTATGCCGAAAGCCGTGATCTTCGACGTCGATGGCACCCTGATCGATTCCGTGGACCTGCATGCCAAGGCTTGGCAGGACGCGTTTGGCGAGTACGGCCGTGACGTCCCGTTCGACGACATCCGCGGCCAGATCGGCAAGGGCGGGGACCAGTTGCTGCCGGTGTTCCTCAGCGAGGACGACATCAAGGCGTTCGGGGAGGAGCTGGAGGAGCGCCGGGGCGCGATCCTGAAGGAACGCTACCTGCCGAAGGTGCAGGCGTTCCCTGGCGTGCGTGCCTTTTTCGAGCGCCTGCGGGCCGAGGGGCTGGACATCGCGCTCGCCTCGTCGGCCAAGGAGGACGAGCTCGAAACCTACAAGGAGGCGGCCGACATCGGGGACCTGATCGACGAGCAGACCTCGTCCGACGATGCCGAGAGCAGCAAACCGCATCCCGACATCTTCCTCGCGGCCCTGAAACGGCTGGGCAACCCCAATCCCCCGGACGTCATCGTCGTCGGCGACACGCCCTACGACGCCGAGGCCGCGGGCAAGGCAGGCCTGCGCACGATCGGCATGCTGTGCGGCGGCTTTCCGGAGGACAATCTGCGGCAGGCCGGCTGCATCGCCATATACTGGGACCCGGCCGACCTGCTCGCCCGCTACGACGGTTCGCCGTTGTCCGAACCGCCCGCGTCGTGAACAGGCCTTTCGCGTGGCTGGCGGCCTTGCTGTGCACCGGCTGCGCCTGGGCGATGGCCACGCCGCCGCAGGTCGAGGTGGCAAGGGTCGAGTTGCGCGGCATTGGCCTGTTCGACCGACACCTGGCGTGACCTTGTGTGTCACCAATCCCAACACCTCGGAGCTGGCATTCCGGCGCATCCAGGTCGCGGTGGATGCGGCAGGCAGCCCGTTGGCGGAGGGACGCAGCGAGGCCGTGGTGTGCCTGCCGCCGCAGTCGTCGATCCTGGTGCCGTTCACCATCGTGAGCACGGTGCGGAACCTTGGCCCCCAGCTTCTTGGCGTCTTCAGCACCGGAGCGGTCGAGCATCGGATGCACGGGTCCGTCGCGATGGACACCCTGGGCCCCACCGTGCCGTTCAGCCGCAGCGGACGGTTGGATTGCTGACAGCAGGGCGGGAACTGCTGGCCGATGCCGCCGCGCCGGCGGGTCTTCGCTGCATGCCAACCCTGTGATCCCCGTGCGCCCACGTCACGGGACGGCGCGCCAGGATGGCAGGCAACCCTGCAGTTCGGCGCTGCGATGGCCCTGGTCAGCGGCGCCCTGGTGCCGTTCCAGTGGAACAGCCGGCAAGGCAAGGAGTTCGCCAAGGAACACGCCCCGGACGAGCAGAAGCAGGCGGCCGGCGAGCTGTTCCACGGCAACCGCGAGGAACGCACCATCGGGCACGACCCCAACCCGTTCAGCACGGCGTAGGCTGGACGCCACCCGCAGCCAGGCCCGGCCTGCTGCGCTTTTTGGAGACTGGACAATGACGAGCGGCAGCAAGGACGACACGGATACGGCTCCCTCCGACGTGGCGCCTCCCACCTCGGACAGCGCGCATACCGACCACGGCGCGCCAACAGACGAGGCGCACCAGGATGCGGGCGACGGCTCGCTGACCGGCTCGATACCCGCTGGCCTGACAGCCGACGAGCTCATGAAGCGGGCGAACAGCAACAAGCCCAGTGACGGTGGGACAGGCTGACGCAGGCCAGACGGGCGAGTGGCATCCTCCTTGGCCTGCGAGGCAGGAAGGTTGCCGGCGGATGTGCCGTGCGTCGGGTGCACGCTGGGCCAGCCCTGGACCGGCAAACAACCGGCGCAGCACGATGGGACGCACGCCTTCGAAGCGTCCTGCAACTGTTCCAGCAAGGACATCGACAATGAGCACCGCTGAAGTTCCGCCCGATGCGCGTCCCGCCGTGGCCCCTGTGCCGACGCCGAAGGACCCCGAGCTGCGCCGGCTGGCAAACTGCGTTCGCTTCCTTGCCGTCGATGCGGTGGAGCAGGCGAAGTCCGGCCATCCCGGCATGCCAATGGGCATGGCGGACATCGCGACCGTGCTCTACCGCGACTTCATGAGGTTCGACGCCGCCGATCCGCACTGGATCGACCGCGACCGCTTCCTGCTGTCCAACGGCCATGGCTCGATGCTGCTCTACGCCCTCCTTTACCTGACAGGGGTGGAGGACATGACGCTCGACGAACTCAAGCGCTTCCGCCAGGTTGGCAGCAAGACGCCGGGGCATCCGGAGTACAAGCATTCCGACGGGATCGAGACCTCGACCGGCCCGCTTGGCCAAGGCATCGGCAACGCGGTCGGCTTGGCGCTGGGCGAAAGCATCCTGTCGGCGGAGTTCGGGCCGGATCTGGTGGATCACCACACCTACGTGTTCGCCGGCGACGGCTGCCTGATGGAGGGCATCAGCCACGAGGCGATCTCGTTGGCCGGGCATCTCAAGCTCGGCAAGCTGATCCTGTTCTTCGACAACAACGCCGTTTCCATCGACGGCGCGACTTCGCTTTCCGTGTCCGACGATCAGTCTGCGCGCTTCCGCGCCTGCGGCTGGCACGTGCAGGAGATCGACGGCCACGACACCGCCCAGATCCATGATGCGATCGTGGCGGCCCGGGCGGCGTCCGACCGTCCCTCGATGATCGCCTGCCGCACGGTGATCGGCCTGGGGATGCCGACCCGGGCCGGCACATCCAAGGCGCACAGCGACGCGCCGGGCGAGGAAGAGATCAAGGGCGCCCGGGAACGTCTCGACTGGCCCTCCCCGCCTTTCGAGATCCCGCCCGAGCTGCTCCAGGCCTGGCGGGGGATCGGTGCCCGGGGACAGGCCGACCACACCGCCTGGGCGGATCGCCTTGCTGCGGCCCCCGAAGAGAAGCGCCAGGACCTGGAGCGCCGCATGCGGGGCGAGCTGCCCCCAGGCTGGCGCGAGGCGCTGCATGCTGCCAAGGCCGGCTTCGCCGGCGGCAAGCCGCTTGCGACCCGGGCAGCGAGCGGGCAGATGCTGGATCGGCTGGCCCAGGCGATCCCGGAGATGCTTGGCGGCTCGGCCGACCTGACGCCGTCCAACAACACGAGGGCGAAAGGCCAGAAGGACATCACCCCGGGCGACCATGCCGGCTCCTACGTCCACTACGGCGTGCGCGAGCACGCCATGGCAGCGGCGATGAACGGCCTCGCGCTGCACGGCGGCCTGATCCCCTACGGCGGCACCTTCATGACCTTCAGCGACTATTGCCGGCCCGCCATCCGGCTGGCGGCGATGATGGAGGTGCGCACGGTCTTCGTCATGACGCACGACTCCATCGGCGTGGGCGAGGACGGGCCGACGCACCAGCCGGTCGAGCAGGTCGCGGCGCTGCGGGCGATCCCGCACTTGGCGGTGTATCGCCCAGCCGATGCCGTCGAGACGGCGGAATGCTGGGAATGCGTGCTCGATGCCGACCGGCAAGCAGCGGTGCTGGCCTTGTCCCGTCAGCCGCTGCCGCTGCTGCGCGCCGACGCGGGACCTGAAAACCGGACGGCCCGCGGCGCCTATGTGCTGCGTGAAGCAGAAGGCGGCGCGCGTGCGCTCACCATCCTCGCGACCGGGTCGGAGGTGCAGCTGGCGGTCGAGGCGCGGAACATGCTGCAAGCTGAGGGCATCCCCACCGCGGTGGTGTCGATGCCGTGCTGGCTGCTGTTCGAGCAGCAGGACGAGGCCTATTGCGACCAGGTCCTCGGAACGGCGCCCTGCGTCGCGGTGGAGGCGCAGGTGCGCATGGGCTGGGACCGCTACATCGGCCGCAAGGGCAGGTTTGTCGGCATGAGCGATTTCGGCATGTCTGGAAAGATTGCCGAGGTCTACGAGCACTTCGGGATCACGGCGCAGGCCGTGGTGGAGGCCGGACGCGCTGCCGTCCACGGCTGAGCGTTCCGCTGCAGCCGGCGCTCTTGAGGCGACGGCGCCGACGGACGGCTTCCAGCCTGCGTGAGACACCCCGAACGGCGACGGCTCGAGCCCCAACGCTTGGAAGCGGGGCGAGACAACCAACCATAGAGGGCGCAAGCCTGTGTCGGGCCAAAAGGCCCCACGGCGATTGACCAGAGCCGTTGGCTGGATCGCCGCAGCTTCCAGCGCTCGTCAGAAGGGGAGAACTCCATGCGGGTGATCGTGATCGGTGCTGGTATACTTGGGGCCAGCGCTGCGTTCCACGTGGCCCTGGCCGGCGCACAGGCCGTGCTGGTGGATCAGGCGCACGACGGCCGTGCCACCGCAGCCGGGGCCGGGATCGTCTGCCCCTGGCTGTCCGAGGCAGCCGATCCGGAGTGGTATCGCATCGCCAGTGCGGGCGCGCGTTATCTTCCTACGCTGGTTCAGCGCCTGGCAGAGTTCGAGGAGCAAGAACTGGGCTTCCGTCGGGTTGGAGCGCTCTCGGTTTCTCGGAGCGAGAAGGATTTGGACTGGATCGAGGGTCTGGTGCTCGCTCGGCAGGCTGGCGCGCCGGAGGCGGGCGACGTCTCGCGGCTGAGCCCACAGCAGGCGAGAAGCCTGTTTTCGCCGCTGCACCCGGAACTCGCGGCGGTCCACGTGTCGGGCGGCGCTCGGGTGGACGGGCGCCTTCTGGCCGGCGCGCTATGCCGAGCGATGGAGCGGCAAGGCGGGACGTTGCAACGGGGAGGAGCGAGGTTGCTGACCGACGGCGTGCGGGTGACCGGCGCATGCGTCGGCGGCGAGCGCATCGAGGCGGACGTGGTCATACTCGCTGCAGGAGCCTGGGCGCCGGCGCTGCTGGCGCCGCTGGGACTGACCCTCGCCATCGAGCCGCAACGCGGCCAAATCGTCCACCTGCGGATGGAGGGCGTGGAAACGGGCGGCTGGCCTGTCGTGCTGCCGCCCGGAAGCCACTACCTGCTCGCGTTCGAGGGGGGCCGCGTGGTCGCCGGCGCGACGCGGGAGCGAGGGGCGGGGTTCGACTGCCGGGTGACCGCTGCTGGCCAGGCGGAGGTGCTCAACCAGGCGCTGGCAGTGGCGCCGGGCCTGGGCCACGCCACTGTGCTCGAGACGCGGATCGGCTTTCGCCCGCTTGGCCCGGATGCCAGGCCACTGCTCGGCGCTGCGGCGGGAATGGACGGGCTGGTGATCGGCAACGGCATGGGCCCGTCCGGCCTGACAATCGGGCCGTTTGCAGGACGCTTGCTGGCGCAGGTTGCATTGGGTCAGCCGCCGGACCTGCCTCTCGCATCCTACGATCCGCTCAGGCCTCGAACCGGTGCGTCCGCCTCCGACGCGGATGCCATTCGGTGACGATGCCACGAAGCCCAGAGGGCAATCGCGGCCATTGCCGCACAACAGAACAGGCCGAGGGCTTTCCCGAACCAAGCCTGGGTGCTGAGACGACTTCGGAAGCATGGCTGCGCGCAGCATGGGCCAAGCCATGGCAGCCGGCTTGTCGTTGCCCTCAGACACCAGCCTGGCGTGCATCTGCAGCCGGAGCACTGCAGCAACGTGCAGCTTGGTCAGGGACGCAACAGTGCGGAACGACAACTTCCCGAGGCTCACGGTCAAGCACAGCGACCGCCATCAATGGCGCTAATATCACGACAAACTGCAACGCGGGACCTGGAACCGCGTCGAAGCAGTTGGACGTGAGGGGCGCGCCGCTGACGGGGCTACGGCGAAGGCGTCGGCGGCAGCAGCGACGGCCGGCAATGAGGCCAAGCAGAAGAAGCTGGCACAGCACTCAGCTCCGGCCCGTACAAGCCCGGGCGATCATGGCCCGATGCTGACGCTCGCTGGAACCGCTGCATCCCGTGGCCGTCCAGAACCTGTTGCCTGGTTCGTTGCAGTCGCCGGAGCCTTGAGCTGGAAAGTTGGCGCAGCGGGGCCGCAACCTTGCGTCTGCGCACCCGTTCGCATTGGCCAGAGCATTTCCAGCACAAGGTGGCGCCTATGCCCAAACGAGGACAGTTCCTGCTGATCGTTCAAACAGCCGTGCTCGCCAACGGGGTGAGCTTGGCGTCGCAGCCGGAACTGGCCGAGGCTTACCGCGCCGAATATTCGGCGGCGGGGGTGCTGGATCTGATGGCCGAAGCGGTTGCCGCGGGCGAACGCATTCCAGACGAGATGAGTGCTGCGGAGGCAGCGACCGAGTTCTGTCGACACAAGCTGCGCCACCTCAGGGATGCGAGCCAGGTGGCGGGCACGCCAGTGCTGCTCCCTCAATGGCTCGCTGATGAGTAGCAAGCAAGTGACCCGGACAGCTTGCCGCCGGGGTTGAAGCACCGTCGCCCTTCACAGGAGCAAAAGCAATGGGCTTCGAGACATGGATTGCCGAGGTCCAAGGCATCGTCACCTTCGTGGTCGAGTCGGAAGAGTGGCGCAGGTACTACGATGCTGGCTTGTCCCCTTTCGATGCCGTTGCACAGCACATCAAAGATGAGGAAGTCTGACCACCTCCACGATCTGCGGCCGCGTTTACAGGAAACGTTCTACTTTGCTGACAAAGTCTTTGCCGGTGCCTTCTCGGCCTTGCCGAGTTCAGCCTTTTTGTCGGGTGCCTAGCCCAGTGTGTGGCAGGCGATCATTCTTGTTCCCGAGCTTTCTACGCACCTTTCCGAATCACTATCTCAGCTCCTTGAGGTGTGATGCGATACTCGGCAATTAGCTGCTGATCTTCTCCGATCAGGTAGGCTTTGGTGGGCTTGTCCTGGCTTTTGCGTTGAGGGTCGTTAGAAGCGCTTTCCAGCTGTTCAGCTGTAAGTCGCTGAGCTTCCGTAATGCTGTCGCTGGAGCAGAAGATGTCGGAAATTCCCACGTCACCTGGTTCCGTTCGAAACAGCTTGATTGTCAGAAGTTCTGGTCTCGACACAACACACCTTCTTCCCACGGTCAACCATATAACAGTAAGTCTACTGCATGGACCTGCCTAGTGGCCACCCAGGGCCATTCAGTTCTAATTACTGGGTTCCAAGAGCGAGCAGCTGCTCGAAGCTGACGGCGTTGGTGTAGAGGATGAAGCGGAAGCTAAGGTAACTTGCTCAGCGCCGGTGCCTTGGTGGAGCTTCACGAAAACCACGCTGGCCGCGGCGGCGCTTACGCTGGTCGCCCAGGGCCAACTCGATCTCGATAGGCCGGTCGGCCGACGGCCCTTCACCTTGCGCCAGTTGCTCCAGCACCGGGCCGGTCTCGCGAACTACGGTCGGCTCGCCGCATATCATGAGGCGGTCCGCAACGGCGAGGCACCTTGGCCGCGCGAGCGGCTGCTGCGGCAGGTCGAAGCAGACAAGCTCGTCTTTGAGCCTGGCCAGGGCTGGGCCTACTCGAACATCGGCTATCTGCTTGCGTATTCCGATGAAACCGCCCGGGTATACCGATCTGAAACCGCCCGCCGTTCCGATCTCAAAGCGCCCACCGTTCCAGTCTCAAACCGCCCGGGATGGTGTCGTCTCGTAGGCCGCGTTCGTCA
>JAABVA010001293.1_pt1 | contig 27320 bp, 29 predicted proteins | sample 5560331 | NCBI WGS metagenome assembly JAABVA01 (sample SAMN12812661, study PRJNA571458) | rock metagenome | isolation source: Antarctica rocks | place: Antarctica: Victoria Land, Mt New Zealand sud | collected 2016-01-07 | reverse complement strand
AATTGTGATACGATACCCATTTACCTGCTATCTCAACGATGGTATAATTAACGTGAGTTCGGGATAAGCTACGGCTGTGAAAGAGCGAAAGGGCGTAAGCCCAGAGAAGGTTTCTTGGGGTGATGACAGTAAGCAATGAGTCCTGTGATGAGATTGACCAGGAAGTTGACAGGACTGCGATGGCGTGAATGCTCAATCTGGCACACGGTCTTGAGTTGATCGTTGATGGTTTCAATGATGGCTCGCTTCCGAAGCAGCAGCTTGTCCGACAGGGAGAGCAGACGATTGGGCATGTTTTTGCGGAGTTTGGTAATCAAGTGAAGGCCGTGAGTCACGAGCAACTGTTCAGCAAGGGGCTGAGAGAGATAGCCTTTGTCGCCAAAGAGTTTGCCAAAGAGGTCAGTAGCCAGCTTGGGAACGGGGTGCCGATCATCGCCGTTGCTGGGCGTCAGACAGAAGGAGAGCAAGTCGCCCTGATCATTGACCACCAGGTGCAGCTTGAAGCCAAAGAACCAGCCAACGGAAGTCTTGCCACGAGCCGCTCGTCCGGCAAAGACCCGATGCTGATGAATGCGAGCGTTGTGACAGACTTTCAGCGAGGTCGAATCGATGAAACTGATACCGGTACAGTGAACGAGTTGTGTATGCAGGTAGGCGACCAGCGGTACCAGCAAGGTTGGCATCAATTCGATAAAGCGATGATAACTCACTACCGTGGGAAATTCGCTGCGGAGGTGAACTTGCACGTAGTCGGTGTAATATGCCTTGAAGGTACGATAGTGCGACTCATGGAACCAGATGGAATGGTCATCATTTCACTTGGGTGCATCTGGGTTGCTCGCCTGCGATGCCGCTGGTCTGTCGAGAGCAAGCTGACTTGCCACTCTTGAGCAAATTGCAGCCAGAAATCATCGACCGAACAAAACAGTTCAAGTATACTCATAGCGGAACCTCCTGATGATAGAGATTGTTTTTCTTCTTTCCTCTATCTTACCAAATTGGAGGTTCCTTATCCCGAACTCACGTTAATTAGTAAAAAGCTTGTAGAGAATATATGCCACCAAAGATTAGACAACTCAAGGCTGCACTCAAGAAGGCGGGCTTTTCACAAATACGAACAAGGGGTAGTCACACAACTTGGTCACATCCGTCATTACCAAATATACCTGTAACACTTTCAGGTAATGATGGAAAAGACGCTAAGCCTTACCAGATTAAAGATGTGCAGAATGCCTTAAAACACCTGGGAGAAGACAAATGACTCCGCTACACTACTCTATAAACATTCAATGGAGTGACGAAAACCAAGCATTTCTCGTCGATGTTCCTGAACTACCAGGGTGTCATACGCATGGAGATACCTATGAAGAAGCTATCAAGAATGCTGTTGAAGTCATTGAACTCTGGCTCGAAACAGCAAAAGATTTAGGCTGGCCTATTCCCGCTCCTAAAGTTACAGTCTAGTAAAGAAGTAAGAAAAAATGGGAAGGCAGTAGGTATAGAGTGGAGTATTCGTACAATAAACATCCATTTAGGGAGTTTTGAATAACACTTCTTACAGCTTGTGGAGCCAGTTCAGGATAGAGGAAGTGGGCGATTAGGGATTCGAACCCCAGACCTACTGCGTGTAAAGCAGCCGCTCTAACCAACTGAGCTAATCGCCCTTGCTTGACTGATTGCTACCATGAAAAATGTCCTCGACTGGACTCGAACCAGCACGCCTCTCGGCACAGGCCCTCAACCTGCCGCGTATACCATTCCGCCACGAGGACTCGTTGTTTGTCGTGAATGACAAAGGCAATATTACACCTTTCCTTGCGCTTTGTCAACGGGTCTGCACGCCTCTTTCAGCAACTTTTGTACGGATGCTGGCAATAGCACACAATTCACTTGACAGAATGCTTGAGACTTGTGTACGCTATAAGTCCCAGACTTCGTAGGGACAGCCAGTAGCGCGAATTCTGTAGCCGTAGAGAAGAAACTTCTGTTCTGCTAAGCGTATGCTCACAAGACGTTCTTTGAAAGGTGCTTGCATGAAACCACGTTTTACGCTCGGAGTCGAAGAAGAATTCCAGATGGTGGACAAACACACTGGTCAACTTGCCTCGCATATTCATACAATCCTGGAGAAAGGCACACCTCTACTCGGAGAGAGCATCAAGGCGGAGATGCTCCAATCAACCGTCGAACTCGTCACCGATGTATGCCCGACCATGCACGACGCACGGCGTGAGGTGCAACGTCTCCGCACCACGCTTGCACAACTCGTCGATAAAGAAGGGTTGGCACTGATTAGCGCGGGCACGCATCCTAATGCACACTGGCAAGACCAGCAACGTACACACAATGACCGCTATCTGTTGTTGGAAGAGGAATACCAGGACGTGGGACGCTCGATTCTGATCTTTGGTCTACATGTGCATGTGGGCATAGAAGAGCGTTCCATCACCGTCCCGCTTATGAATCAGGTGCGTACATGGCTCCCACACCTGCTTGCAATCTCCTCCAATTCACCATTCTGGGCGGACCGTTTTTCTGGCACAAAATCGTACCGCGCCGTGGTGTGGAAACGCTTTCCACGTTCTGGCGTTCCCGACACATTTACCTCTATGGGCGACTTCGATGGCTACGTGGAACACCTGATACGTACTGGCTGTATCGACAATGGCAAGCGTATCTGGTGGGATGTGCGCCCGCACGCTTTCTTCAACACCATCGAGTTTCGCATCTGCGACATGCCTGCAACCGTCGAGGATACATTAGGCATCGTAGCCCTATGTCAGGCACTTGTGGCAAAGCTACATTGGTTGTATACCCACAACATGGCAACTCATGTACTACCTCGCAACTTCATCGAGGAGAACAAGTGGCGAGCGATGCGCTACGGACTCGATGCCGAGGTAGTTGACTTTATCCAGGAGCGCCGTTTGAGTATGCGCGAGTCTATCGAAGAACTGCTCGACTTTGTTGAAGATGTGATCGACGACCTCGGTAGCCGACGCGAGATCAACTATCTGCGTGCCCTGCTAGAAAGTCCGCGTGGCACTGGAGCCGACCGCCAAATTGCCGTGTATAATGAGACACACGATACGCAAGCTGTAACGAATTTTCTGATGCAACAAACGATGCAAGGCATGACGCTCCATCCTGCACGTTAAAAACACCTCATTCATAGTATTGCAGCGCAGTACGCGCTGCAATACTATGAATATTATCCCCCGTTTTCCATTTTCCACTGCATCTGCGTTTGTTGCAAACCTATCAGTTCTTGCTCAAGTTGAATAATCTGTTGTTGCAACTGTTGCTTCTGCTGCTGTGGTCCGAGCAGGTGCATATCTTCAAACCACTTATAGCCTCGCTTGATAATACCTTCAGGGACGAATGCTGAGGTCTGGTTATACTGTGCGCGCGTCGCGGACATTTGCGTATTGACTTGTTTTAGGTAGAGCTTCATCTGCTTGAGTTCAAGCTTGAGTTGCTTAATCTGGTCTTGATAGGGGTCCTGCGGCTTAGAAGTCCTGGCGGCTCTCACACTCCTTGTACTCCGACGGGCTGGTGTTTGTACCTCTTGTTGGTTATATATTGGATAAGGATCAATAGGTGGACGCTGCATTACAGCCCCTGGTGCTTGTAGCGCACTCCCACAATTCTGACAAAAATGTGCGCCATCCTGATTGTGCGCCCCACATTTAGCGCAATACATAAATAAATCCTCCTCTACAAACATGCTCTTTCTTGTAATACGAATGAAAGCACCTGTAGGGACCGATGTATCGCGTCCTCGGTGGGGTTGGGAAGGGAGAACGTGTGAGCAACAATTCCCTGTGGTGACGTTTAACCCCACTACCCCCATCTTTGGACGCGATACATCGGTCCCTACAATTCGCGTTTGGCGTTTACATCGTAGCCAATCTCGGTCATGTCGGACCAGAGATAGCTGTCTCCCAGCAACTTTAGCAAGACCCACGGACGCTTTGCGTCGTAGAGCAGTTTTTGCTCTTTCGTAAATGCCCTCAGAAACTCTTCACCGACAAGGTTTTTGTCCAAACGGTCAACGACGCGCTGAATTTTCGCGGGCGTCAGGTCTTTCAGATATGGCTTTTTCGCAATGTTGTTGAGCATCGCCATTTTCAAACGGTTCTTTTTACAATCATTCACAAAATCGTCGTAACCATCGACCGCAACCTGTATCTGTGTAAGTTGCGTATGAATACTTGTCACGGCACTATCTACTGACTTCTCCAACTCCTCTAAGAAATGGAAAATCGAGTGAAAGTGATCTTTTTTGAGAATAAAGAGATTATCGCCGCGACTAATGCAGTCTATGGTATCATCGAAAATCAATGCATTTTCGTCGATAAGATCAAACTCGTTTGTACCGCGCCACATAGCTGCAAAGAAACGTGATTGGCTAATTACTTGTTTACGATTATAAAATCGGTAAAAATACACCATCTCTTGTGGCATATTTAGTGGTGTAACTACAATCACATAGAAGCGCATAGTATCGACGAATGTCTTCTCGTCACTTTGAAAAGAGAGCATATCTTGATACGCCATTATTGGCTTGATTTGTTCTTTAATAAATTGGTAATCATTGACATAAAGATACTCAACCTCATGCTCCCTCGGCCTGCTATCACCTTGATAAGGGTAAATGACCTGTCCTCCATTTGCCCATATCTTGCTGTATGTGACAAGAAAGTCTTGTATTTTGCTCCGAAATTTTTCACACAGCTTCTTGGAAAGTTCCAGTTGTCGAAACTCCAATGCATCTTCATTTTGTGAAGTTGCCGAAGCGAGACAAACCTTTACATCGCAAACATCCACTACTTTCTTTCCATTGTGCCTCTCCAATTCAAGAGAGAAGAGGTCTTTGAAGAGTAAACTATAGGGAGCAATCATAAGGTTGTGCGCTCCTTCGCTATACGTTGTAGACATTATTTTACCTGTAGAAATGTTGTGTCGCCAATATGCACTACATGCATGTGACTACGTAGTGCAACGCGCTGCCGTGTAAGAAGGTAAAACGACGCTTCATTGCGGTCTATTGTGATTTCGTAAAGATGATAGCCCAGAATGTTCAGCATCGGATTGATATAGATCATATTGGAATTAACGTAAATAATCAATAAAACGCCAAGAAACACCAGAACGGCCCATATCTGCGTGCCTGTCAGGTCGAGACTCACGAAAGGAACAAGATAACTGGCAACATAACTCAATACATCGCCATCGTGTCGTTCCAGGCTGGTAATTGTTTCGTGTGAACGTACACGGCGTGGCACAATCAATAAGAAGTAGAGTAGCAAGATAACGAGACCTGACAGACCAATGAGTAGAATAAGTACAGCCCAGAGCAGGTGTTTTTCCCAGAGTAGAATACAGAAAATCGCTGAGAGCGGAAAGTAGGAACTGATGAAGAGTAGACAGCGTACAAAAAGACCAGGCATAGTGAAGAGTGTCCTTTCCGCGTGGCGTAGTAGATGTGTCTCTATACTATCCTTATTCTTTCTGAATTGCAATAAAGCGGTATATATGTATGGTTGGTACGCAGAAGGCGAAGGTAAGCGCGGGAGATATATTGTATTGCGCTTATCTTCACCTTTCGCACGGTATCACACGGTATCACATAGAGGCTCACATTAGTAAGTTTTCTGGTTTGTGGGTAATGGTTCTGTTTGTTGTCGAGCATTAAAGCTACGTTCTTTTTCCTCAAATTCACGCTCCATCTCACTAAGGACGCGCTGTTCTGCTTCCTGACGTGCAATCATATGTTTGCGTGCATATGTAATAATGCGGTTCACGTAAACATGCCTGATCTCCTCGCGTTGCCACTTCACCTCTGGCATTGGCCGTAAATGCAAGAGCGAGTGAGGGTAAAAAGCGTTCTCATGAAGGGCGAGAGCGAGTAACTGAGCATATTCACTCACCGCCTGCCGTGCCATTGGGTCTGCAAAGAAGCCCGTCTGAGTGCTGGATATAATCAGCACGCCAGAGATGCGCCCTGCATGCATTACAGGACAGGCGGCGGCACTACGTTCAAATGTGTCGATATCAACCTGCAAACGCTCCTCATTATTCAGGTTGTCCCATGTTTGGAGACGTTGTTGAGTCGCTGCAGTACCGGCAAGAGTTGTACTCCCCAGGTATGCCCGACTTTCAAGACTGTACGGCCAGGGATAGTTGCCACGCATGGCGGCTTCACGTAGCGAGTGAATACCATCCTCCTGGGGAGGCATGAGGTTAGCATAGGTGATGGCAAGGCCGCGTCGGTCAGAATCGAGGTGTAAGAGGGCATATTCAAAGATGTCCTGCGTTACCTGCCAATAACGTGCATCATCCTCTTGCATGGTAGTCACAAGCTCAAGCACACGTCGATAGATGTCCTTCTTTACCTCATGTATCCCAAGAGAAGGGGGATCGAGTACACCGGGGAATGTCTGGTTGATGGCAGAAGTAATGTCGCCACGATGCTCTCCCAGTACCTCTGGCAAGTGCTTGAGATGCACTGTACGCGGCTCCGAGCTTCCACTCATCCAACGGTCGATAGTAATCTCGGCAACGTCCAAATCGCGTGCCACACGTGTAATCTCGGCACGGTCATGACGAAGAATATGTCGTAGCAAACTACTAAAATGCGAAAGCTTTTCATCCGAGAGTGTATATGCTAATTGTTCATCGTCAAAAGTCGTGTCTTCCATTGATTGTTGTGGCTCTTCATCCAGTTTCTCAAAAAGTTTCTTTTTTTTAGAACTGAGAGGGCGCCCTCTTTTCTTGGGTTGCTCCGGTATGTTCCTATTCATAGTCACTGAACATGTCCCTTCCGTTTGCAGTTTAAACATTCGTATTGCTACAAAAACCCCATGCAGCATAGTATAGCACACTAGATACACATTCTTGAAGCAAATTTACAGAAACCCCGTAACAAACCTTTCGTATTCGTAACATGTGTATATTTATTTCTTCTGCACGCGCAATTTTTCAAAAGCAAGCATCTCCCTAGCAGAGACGCATGAACAGATGCTAATGGGCATGTACCATTTCCTTGCTCCCTTCGTGTGTAACTTTTGAAACATAAAATACGTTTCCTTAAACATCTTTGTATTTTTTGTTCTTTACAATGTTGTCTATAAGTACTACATTGTTGTAACAGTGCAAATTTTCGTGTAATATTCACCTGTGCTGAAGAGCAGAGTAACTGCTTTTCGCAACTACAAGGGAAATGATAGGGATGAAAATAGTCATGGCAGTAAATGATGTCGTGCATGGAAATGAATGTGGGCTTCCACTTAACGCTATTGAATGGTTGGAAACACACCATCAAAGTAAAGCATACGAACGCGAGCAGATGATTCGCGATCTTGCAATTAGAAAAGAATGTTTTGTTGTCGATGCTGGTTGCGGTCCCGGTTTATGGACGCCATTGCTTGCAAAGGCCATTGGACCACGAGGGCATATTGTAGGCGTGGATATTTCGCCAGAGGCTCTGGTTACAGCACAAAGCCGCAGTGCCAACCGTGGGTATCGGCATCAAGTAGAGTACAAACGTGCCTTGCTTGAAGAATTGCCGATTCCGCAAGGCAAAGCGGATTTGATCTTTAGCGCAAATGTGAGCCAGTATCTCCCTGACCCCGTATCTACCTTCGCTGCTATGGGTCCCTATCTCAAACAGGGGGGAAGGCTCGCGATCAAAGATATCGACTTTGGCACAATGCGTTTCCACTCCATCGACGCTGGCCTACAAGCTCGCGTCTTACAAGCACGAGAAGACTGGGAATTCCAGCGCGTTGACAGGGGTTATACCTTTGAAGATAGCTGGGTTGGCTCCAAGCTTGCCGGTTATCTGCGTAAAGCTGGCTATGAGGATGTACGCGAAATGGCCTATCCTATTCGACGCCGCGCCCTGCTGCCCGCTAATTTCCGCTTCTATCTACAAGGTATCGCCGAATGGTTTGTCAGCGAAGGTGCCCCTTTTCTCTGTGATGACGATGTACGAGATTGGCTACGTAGTTTCCGCGATGGGCCAGAGAACGCTCTCGACAAAGCAGATTTTCAGAGCGAAGAGATCGAGTATATTGTTACAGGCACCTGGAATAAAACTTCATCCAGATCGCTTCACTCTGTCAATATGTATATCGAGCTTCCTCAAACTGAGAGCATTGAAGAGCAGGAGCCATTAGTCTTGTGTCCAGCATTTTAGCAAAAGTAGCGTATAAATAGGAGACACTCACAATCTCCTGTTTATACGCTATGTTGATTAATGCGTGTTATTCAGTTGCTCTGCAATCATGGCAATGGCACCATCACCAACGAGGGCTTGTAACTGTGTATGAATTTGTCCCATATTCTCCATGCGAGCAGTGATAAAATCGTGTCGTGCATTACCATAGGCGAGACCCGACATCCCCCGCTGTGCGGCTTCGTACTCCGAGCTAATTTGTGATAATAAGCGTGCAACCTCACTCTGTTGCCCATTTGCACCAGGCATAACCTCTTTTCCTTCCCCCTACATAAATATTCTTCTTACCTTTGTATGTATCATCATACACACACGATTTTGTAAATACAATGTATGTTGTTTGTAGTAACACGTCTACAACACACGTTCATAGTATGCACGAAAAGGTATCTTCTTGTCTAGTGATTTATTGACCAATTTTACACAATAGCACTTTTTTTCACACAATGCTCACACTGTCTCACACTGTCTCACACTGTCTCACACTGTCTCACACTGTCACCACAATGTTATTCATATGCTTCGATAAATCAATGCTCTCGTAGAGCCTATCAAGAGGCTTCTTTACGAGGAGACCCTTGCGGTCTCCCTGATTTTCTAAATAAAAATTATAGCAGCACTACAGAAAAATATGTGGTACTTTTAGATGTGTACACTTTGTGGTGCATATACATTTCGTGAGAGGAGTTCTTGGCTTATGGATATTTCGTCGATAGCACTCGAATTATACACGGTACGCGATGAGACAGCGCGGGACTTTGCGGGTACACTCCGCAAGGTTGCGGCACTAGGATATCCTTGTGTTGAGTTTGCGGGCTACGGAGGTCTTACTGCACAAGAAATGAAAGCGTTGCTAGCGGAGACACGGTTACATGTTGCGGCAACGCACATTGGATTGCAGGCAATCGAGCAGGATTTAGCAAAGGAGATCGCCTATTGTCAGGAGATAGGGTGTACGTTATTAGTGTTGCCCTGGCTTGCACCGGAACTACGCACACCAGATGCATTTCATCGACTTGCGCCGCGTCTCAACGTATTTGGTCAGCAGTGTCAAAGGCAAGGTATTACATTCGGTTATCACAATCACGACTTCGAGTTCGCGCAACAGAATGGCGAGACGCTGATGGACATTTTTCTCGCGCACACCGAGCCATCGTTAGTCAAATTTGAACTCGACGTGTACTGGGCTGCCTATGCCGGAGTTGACCCTGTAAGCTTCTTACGTCAGCACCCTGGACGTATTCCAATTATCCACCTTAAAGATATGACGCCCGAACGCACCTTCACTGAGGTTGGTGCTGGAACGCTCCCAATGGCCGCAATTCTCGAAGCTGCGCGTATCAGCGGAACACAGGAATTTGTCGTGGAAAACGACGCGCCAACTATCCCCTCTTTAGAGAGTGCGAAACGCTCACTAGAAAATTTACGCAACATGTAGTTGTATGCTGTGTGTCTTCAAGGTGGCTACATGTAGCCACCTTGAAGACACACATCTTCTATATGTTATTATATATCACAAACGCTATATGAAGATCATGGACAGGGAGCAAACAGGTTATGGACCTACACCTTGAACGGACGGAGCCATCGCAACACGTCGAGGTTGACGCGGAGCGGCAGGGTAAGGCGCGGAAATATGCGCGTATCCGTCGTCGTCTCTCGTTTATCAGCATCGGTATCTCGGTGGTGAGTATTATCGTAATTTTCTTGATTGGCTTTGATGTATGGCTACGCAACACCTTATCGGCGTTACACTGGCAACCGCTCACAGGTTGGTTCCCGCTCATCGTTGCGTGCTATCTCCTGATACTCACGGTCGGATACACTCTTATCACGGCACCACTCTCATATTACGGCTTTGTACTCTCACGCCGTTATGGTCTTTCAACGATGACGTTGAGGAGTTGGATAGCCGATCAATTGAAAGGATTCGCGCTGGGTCTCGTATTCGAGATCGTCGTGGTCGAGCTAATCTATCTTCTGCTGGCAACTCAACCGCAACTATGGTGGCTCTGGGTCGCGCTCATTCTGCTTTTTTTCTCCGTCGTGATGGCAAATCTTGCGCCAGTGTTGCTGCTACCCCTGTTCTACAAATTCAGTCCCCTGCCCGATAGCGACTTGAAACAACGTCTTGTGGCATTAGCAGACCGCGCTAATACACGTATTCAAGGCGTCTTCGCCATGCACATGAGTAGCAAGACAACGGCAGCGAACGCGGCATTGATGGGACTCGGTAACACGCGCCGCATTGTGCTGGGCGACACAATGATTGATCGTTACACACCCGATGAAATTGAGGTGGTCCTGGCGCACGAACTGGGTCATCACGTGCATCACGATATCTGGAAACTGCTTGTCAGTCAGTCGCTTTTCACGCTTGTAGGACTCTACCTGTTCAATGTGTGCCTATCGTGGGCAACGACGCACCTTGACCGCTATCATAGTATCGCCGACCCTGCGACACTGCCTCTGCTTCTCGTATTGACAGGCATCTTTGGTTTCATTATCGCGCCTCTAACAAATGGCTACAGCCGCGCAATCGAGTATCAGGCCGATGAATACGCGCTACAGGCGACACACATGATCGGGCCATTCAAAAGTGCCATGACGCGGCTCGCCAACCAGAACCTCGCCGAGATCGAGCCATCGCCCATCGTCGAGTTCTTGTTCTACGATCACCCCTCCATTGGGAAACGCCTGACACATGCCGAGCAATTCGCAACCAACAGATAAAAATTGGGTGTCGTGTGTACGACGTACACACGGCACCCAATTTTTATCTGTTGTCTTAATTTGCCTTGAGTGCCTGCATAAAGGCCGAGAGTTGTGCGCCCGCCTCGTCTATACTACCACCGGGCATACCCATGAGTGGTTCATCGACGCCGCCTTCAGCCCATCTATCGAGCTTTGCCACGACCTCTTCAGGTGTGCCGATAATTGCGGTTGCGTCGAGCATACGCGGACTCACGGCAGCTACCGCGCTTTTCAAGCCTTTTTTGTTGGCCTCAATCACCGCCTGCACATCCTCACCAAAACCCTGGCGTGTTAACATGTCAGCGTAGTACACGCCCATACGTGCGATATAGTAGGCCAGAGGCTGGGCTGCATTCATCATTGCCGTTTGGCGTGTCTGCTCGTCTGCATTTTCGGGCAACAATATGCTCGTGATATAGGGAGCAATCGCAGCACTATGCGTGGGTCGTCCCGCTTTTAGCGAGCCAGCATCGAGTTGAGCGCGTAGTTCTCCCCAGCGGTTGCCGGGCCAGTACACAGGCAGGATACCGTCGGCAATCTCACCTGATTGCTCAACGTTTTTGGGACCCATCGCGGCAATATAGATGGGTAGATCGGGACGCAAAGGCTTGAAACGGAGTGTGAAGCCGCGCTCAAGATGGAAAAACTCACCGTTGTAGACCAATTTTTCGCCGCGTAAGATCATTCTGATGATCTCAACGTACTCGCGTGTCCGCTTCACAGGCTTCTCGAACTTGAGGCCGTGCCAATGCTCAATCACATTCGCCCCCGATGGACCGAGGCCAAGCAGAATACGCCCACCAGAACGCTCATCGAGAGTTGCAACTGTGCTAGCGATGAGGGCAGGGGTACGCGAAAAAATATTGGCGATGCCTGCCCCGATCTTGATACGCTTTGTTTCACGTACAAGGTCGCCCATCGACGTAAAAAGCTCGTACCCCCACGACTCACCAAGCCATACCGAGTCGAAGCCCAACTGGTCTGCAAGCTTCACCTTCTCGACTACCGCGTCCCACTCGCCAGGGAAATTGGGTGAGTCCGCCACAAAACCGATACGACTACGATACGCCTTCGTTACGTTTGAACCTGCCGCTGTGTCGGGTCCACTGTTTGTCATCATGCGCTGCTCCATCCTTTCATCGCTAAGTCGTCGCCATAAAATTACGATTGTATTTTCTTGTTCCACCCGCGCAAAGCATAATACCCTCCCAGTTCATTTTGAACCGAACTAATAGCTATTATAAGATTGTCTATAACATCCACGTCCTGAATATTTGCAGCTTGCTCTTGAGCCAAAGGGGCTAAGTTGGGAAAGCGTTTCTCGGTCAGGATGAGAAGAATATGTCTTGCAGCCTCTAAACGTCCTTGCTCAATACCCTCCTCTCTACCCTCTTGTCTACCCAATTCGACGCCTTTTTCCATACCCTCTTTTAGTATCTCTTGATAGATAGGCGTGTCTTGCATTATGTCATGCATTTCTCGAAACCTCCTGATAAGCCATTCTTGGTCTACTGCATCTTTCTGTTGTAAAACAAACGAAGCCAATGTGTAACCAATCACCTCTAATTCGGTTATCTGTGCTTCAGCCTCTCTCTGTTTTTTGAGTTCTACAAACATGCGCTCTATAACTTCACGACTAGCACCACCTCTTGTTAGTGGCAAGAGCGGGATCAAAGCTACAAAATTTATATTCAAAATATCGTCGGGCGTCAATTGTCCTATCTTGATGTTCTCAAAATGAAACTCGTGAATTATTGTTCCATCAGGAAATGTGATACGTAATGGTGATTGTGGTACAATACCATCTTTCAAGAGATAAATCACACATGAGAAAACTGGTAGCCGATGTGCATTTCTTGCTAATACATTATACAGCAAAAGTCGTTCTGCCATAGTTGTATCATTTGTAAGTGTAACATGGAAGCCCACTATTGTCGAGCTATGCGTAATAGTATTTATGACCTCACCTCTACCCATAATAATAGTTACATATGCTACCATATACATATGAAGATGAGATCACTGAGCCTCGCGCTCTTGCTCTGCATAACACTCTTGAGTGCGTGTGCAACCACAAATACACCACAACCGAAAACACAGAAGACGCCCGCGACTACTATATGTAGTGCGACTGGTGCGGCGCAAATCGCCAGTAACAATGGTAGCGTGCCTTCTGCTGCGGGAAACTGGACGACGTTTCATGGTGATGTGAACCGCGATGGCGCGGCTCCAACGAGCGGAAATGGAAGTATGTTGCATCTCGCGTGGACATATTGTACGGGCGGCTCTGTCTTCTCATCGCCCATTGTACAGGATGGGGTGGTGTACATCGCTTCAACCAATATGACGCTGACCGCAATTGATATTCAGAGCGCAAAGATGCTATGGCAGATACAGGCCGACGATGCCTTTTATGGCACACCTGCCCTCGTTGATGGTGTACTTTATATTGCCTCGCTCAGCGGTGTCATCTACGCCATCAACGCGGAAGATGGCTTTGTACGCTGGCATACACAGCTTGACACCCCCAGTGCGAAAGTCTGGTCGTCACCCGCGGTGGCAAACGGGCTAGTGGTCATCGGGGCCGCCTCTACCTTGAGCGAAAATCCTAAGCGAGCAGGGCAAATCCTGGCATTTGACGCAGCAACGGGCAAACAACGTTGGCGGGCCTATATCGAACAGGGTGGCAAACCTGGCGGTGGCGTGTGGAGTTCGCCCGCAATTGATGTGTCAAGCAACACAGTCTATGTGGGCACTGGCGACCCCGACGATGGGGTAGAGGCACTCAATCTACGTACAGGCCGCGTACTCTGGCACTGGCGTTCTGTGGTGCAAGACATGGGCGATACCGATGTGGGAGCCGGTCCACTGCTCTATCACGATAGCAAGAAACAACTCCGTGTCGTGGTTGGTGGCAAGAATGGTAACGTCTATGCGCTCGATGGCAAAACGGGAAACCCCTTATGGCATACCTCGGTAGGTCAACACGTCTTTAGTTCGCCCGCTTATGCCAACGGTACGCTGTATACAGTAGGAGTCATAGAACAAAGAGCGACAGCATGGGCACTTGATGCTCAGACAGGTAAGGCACGCTGGCACCATGACATTCCCACGATTGTCTACGCCTCACCTGCCGTCGCGGGCCAGGCACTGTATCTTGCAACGGGCGATGGTTTCGAGCCTGGGGATGGCGGCATGACCGTACTCAATACCACCAATGGAGAACAAATACAAGCTATCGACCTGCATAGTGCAGCCTCCTCTTCCCCTGCATTGCTCGCTACATGGTTGTTTGTCGGAGCGCGGAATGGCAACTTATACGCTTTTACGCGCTAGCGTGCTAAGGTGTCGGTGGTAGGGGTACTTCGGGCAGCAGTGGCAAGTGTTTAAGAAGCAAACGCAGGCTGAATCCTTGCACCATTAAGGTAAACAGAACAACGGCGTAGGTGGCGAAGATGAGAATAGCACGGTCCGGCACCTCTAATGGCAAGGCCAACACAAGTGCCATTGACAACGCGCCACGCAATCCACTCCAAAAGATGAGGAAACGCCACGAGTGTAGCCGTTTGCCGGGTGCCGGGGGGATATTGCGTGGTAAAAGTGCAACTAGAATAAAACGCGCCAGCAGTACAGAGACAATTGCCAACCCAGCAATGAACAAGAATGAGAATGCCTTTGGCGACGAAAGATATGCTACTGGATTTAATTGGACGCCAACAAGTAAGAAAACAAGCGCGTTGGCAATGAACGCTACCATGCCCCAGAAGTTATCAATCGTTTCGCGTGTCTTGTCCGACATCGCACTGTCACGCCCATAACTCCCTAGAATAAGCCCGGCAAGGATCACCGCGAGAATGCCAGATGTATGTAGTGCATCTGCCAGGAGATAGACACCATAAGCGGTTACAAGCGTAATAGTTGTCTCGATCAACGGTTCATCAATGTGACGGACGAAACGACTCACGAGAAGACCACATATACCACCAATCAAGACGCCGCCACCAGCTTCCAGAGCAAAGGTGCCTAGCCCATTTAGCCATGCCTGACCCCCACTAATCGTTTGATTGTGTACCGAAAGCAGCACGAGCGCAAGAAAAACCTGATAGAGGGCACCTGCGATACCATCATTAAAAAGACTCTCACCTTCGATAAGCGTCGAAAGGTCTTTATCAACGTTCATCTGTCGGAACAGCCCCAGGACAGCAACGGGGTCGGTTGGTGAAAGAATTGCGCTCAACAGAAATGCACTCCCCCAATCCAGTTGAGTAAAAAAGTGCAGCGGAACCGCAATCAAGACCAGTTCCAATAACACTCCTGGCACCGCTAGCAAAAAGATCATGAGCCAGTTTTTTCGTAGGAATTGGATTGAGACCGACCAGGAACCTTCAAAAAGAAGCGCAGGCAAGAAGACAAAAAGAACGAGTGCCGGATCAAAACGAATTGCCGAAAACCGACCAATGACGCCAATAAGAAAGCCCACAATAACAAGACCAAGCGTGTATGGCACAGCTAAACGGCGTGTCACAAGGATTACTAATAACGCAATCAGAAGGAGTACGACCAGGAGACGCACTATACCAACAACATCCGTCATAGAGCTACTGAACCTTTCACAACACAGGAGGAGTATTCCCATTGCAAAACGCAACTTTTCATGCGTGCTACCCGTGTATTAAGAGAACAATATAAAATCTTTCTTCTATAGTATGTATAAAATCCAGAAAAAGGGAGCGTACCTATGTCAATGACAGAACAATCAACGGTGATCGGCGTCTTCCGAGATCACGCTCTGGCAGAAGCAGCAATACAAGAGTTACACCATGCTGGCTTTAGAGACGATCAGATATACCTACTCGAACACTCTAGCGGCAATGCTCTCGGCGGGCTTAGAAGCTTTTTCTCCTCAAAGCATACCACAGCGAATGATGCCACAGATACTGCTAGTGGACTCGCGAACGCGGGTGTAGCACAGGATAATCTCGCCTTTTATCAACAAGAAATAGAGGCGGGCAACTCAGTTGTCGTTGTTCAGCCTTATGGACATCAGAGAGAGGCAAAAGATATTCTTTACCAACATGGTGCCTATGATAACTCAACAGATGTGAATCGCATAGGCGGCGGTGGTCGCACTATTCCGATACGTGAAGAACAGCTCCATGTGAATAAACAGGTTGTGCAGACAGGTGAGGTCGTCATTCATAAGCGTGTCATTACCGAGAATAAGACCTTTACCATCCCTGTTACACGTGAAGAGGTAACTATCGAACGTTTACCTGTTGGAGGTAACACAAATGTTGCCGCTAACACACCAGCAACGCGCGATGAGACAGCAACTGAGCGTAGACCAAGTTCTAATCAAGCCGAGTCCCGAGTTATTGATGGTAGTGAGATGCTTAGCAATGGTGGCACAATCCGTATACTTGTGCGTGAAGAACAGGTGACATTCAATAAACAGCCAGTTGTTATCGAAGAGATTATTGTACGCAAGCAACAAATACAGGAGAACAGGGAGCTATCCGATACGCTCAAACGTGAAGAGGTGCGTGTCGAACATACAGGCAATATTATCGTCCATGACGACGGAACAATGTAGGGGCCTGATTCATCACGCCCTCGTCCCCATTGACAACGGGAACGAGGGCGTAATAAATTATGGTCCCATAGGCTAGAAACCAAAGCTACTGGCTGGTCCGCCTTGCTGTCCCTGTTGCCCTTTATGTCCATTGATGAGACGATCAAGGAACATGGGATTGTTGCTGATCTGCTTTGTTACCATATCGGCCTGAGATTGAGTAACATCGCCAGCACTCACTGCCTGCTTGAGTTCGCTCTGAATGGCGTTGTTGAGCAAGGTTTTGAGTTGTGTATCAGAGACATTGTGGACTGTTGCGACATCATGTAGGCTCTTGCCGGATTGCAACTGGCTGGTCAGGTCGGCAGAGCTAATGCCGAGTCCCTTCGCAACCTGCGCCTCGGCTGCTATAAGGTACTGTTGAAGCTTCTGCATGTTGCCATGACCGAAGTTGTTGCCCTTACCTACACCTTGAAATTTACAGTTGGTGGCATCACCAAGCTTCGACTCGATCTGCGTTGCCTGCGCCTGCGTGATCTTGCCATCCTTGACCATCTGGTCAATTGTGTCTTTGGCCGCGCCACTCTCCGCGCTTTGCAGTTTGTCTGCAGCAACACCTAGACGTTTGGCGAGGTTCTGCTGAAACTGCATGCAATAGTTGTTCGTCGCGCTGTTCGCACTCGTCGCTGCTGTAGTGCTGGTGGTCGTCGCGTTCGCGTTTGCGATACGCGCACTACTGTACACGGCACCTACCAGGATGCCGAGCAGCAAGAGCAGACTGGCACCGCCGATAACTAAAAGTCGCTTCACTTCTGTATCTCCTCATCACTAGGAAGTTGTTCAGAGACATCACTGATGATGCCTGCTCTTACTTCGTCGTATATGGAACCTTTTTTAGATGTCACACGGATAGTGACAAATATATCATACCTCAAAGCGGAGCAAAATGTGTGTGGAAAGCTTAAAGTTTTTGTGAAATCTCAGTATATCATCATGTATTGACATAGCCATAACGCAAATTTTCACCACGTTCAAACAACGCATAATTAAGTGCTTCGTCGCATGAAAATGTTCGGTTGTACGTGTCTTCTTTGAAGAGTTACAGCAGCTTGTATTGTTTATATAATACGTTGAATACCGGACGGTGTGAGTTGATGAAGTGTATTCGTCAAGTCTTGTCCTTGAAGTTGTGCTAGCATGGTTACGAGATGACTAACAATCTCACGACCTGATACTCTTGGCAAAGAAAGAATAGGGATACCAGCATGAGGTGGGCTATACTGAGGTTCAAAAAAATCAGCATCGCGTGTAATAATAATGAGATTTCTTGCACGAGCATAAGCGAAAACGAAGGTGTCGGGTTGCGCTCGCAATCCAACTTCGATCACGCGAAATGCTGAATACCCCATTGTTCGCAACGCTGCTACAGTACGTTTAGGCATATTTTCATCAAGAAGAAATGTCCATGAAGAATGGGACTTCATGCTGTTCGTTCTCCTTACGGTACCAAAGCGGCTGCATAGTTAAGGGCATTTTTGATTTGCTGCTCTGTAAGGTCATATTCCTCAGAGACTTCTTGGACTGACATGCCCTGTGCAATATCAACAAGAACGATCTTGACTGCGACACGAGTTCCCTCTACTATTGGCTTTCCACCGTTGATCTGAGGGTCCGTTATGATGCCAGGAGAGAGATTTTGCCTCCCTTGTTGTTTCTGCGGCATATACACTACTCCTTTATTCACTCTACTTCTGTACTTACCATGTAGGAAGAGTATAACACAATTTTTTTGTAAGAGGGTATTCTTGCCGAAAAAGCATTTGGTTCACGAGCGTTTTTCGAGCAGTTCCAGTAGAACTCCGTTGGTACCTTTGGGGTGCAGGAAGATGGCGCGGCCCTCGGCGGCGGTACGCGGCTGCTTATCGAGGACAGCGGCCCCTTTCTCTTGCATCTCTTGCATAGCGGCATCGATATCGTCAACTTCGAGGCAGATGTGATGCATGCCCTCGCCACGCTTTTCGAGGAACTTTGTAAGGCTGGAATCAGGAGATGTCGGCTCAAGCAATTCGATCTCACTGCCCTCTGGTCCACCCATTGGTAAGAAGGCAATACGTACCTGCTCGGTTGGTACCTCTTTAATGAGACTTGGCTCTATGCCCAACGTATCGCGATAAAACACAAGTGCCTGTTCGAGATTGCGTACAATAATAGCTACATGGTCGATACGTTTGGGCATAGCTGTATCTCCTCTATGAACAATGGGCAAGGTGAAAATCTGTCTGCCGCAGGCGGTGTGGCACAACGGTAAACAGGCCGACGCTACGCTGAATAGAACTTGTGACGGTGCGTGTTGCCATCAACGCGCTAATACGCGTCTCTTCATCATAATGCAACATATCCGCCATCTGGTCAAACTCGGCCTGTGTCAACACCTCGTAGGATGTGTCGGGCTTGACGAGAACGCTCAGATCAAGATCGACATAGAGTACACGATCAATGAGTAGCGTAGGAGGCTGGATAATATTGGCATAGGTATGAATAAGGTTCCGTCCATTATAAAAAGCACTTAACATATACCAGCGTTCAGGCCAGAAGAATTGCAGACAGTTCGAGCGCAAAGGACGTGTACCAGAGGCCCAGCGCATCGGCGTTCCTGCAGGAAGCCAGAGACGTGTAGCATGAGCATGGCTGTTTTCTTCTTCGCCACATGGTCTGTCTTCAAGTTGAGTATGTGCATCAAGTTTATACGCCCGCCACGAGCCGCGCACCATCTGATCATAACTACGGCTCTCCACCAAAAATTGCTGTTGTTGCATACTTCCTCTCCCTTTCATTGCCAAATCATAGTACGAGAACATTGCACTATCGTCAAGCTTCTCTGAAAATAGTCCCATCCACCTGTAAAGCCGAGGGATGAAAAGGCGTTCCAGCATTCATGGGTGTCTGTGTTGTACAATTAGTATACGCTCGTATTCATGACTTTCACACACAAGAAACAGGGTAATACATACGTCTATGCGCTGTCCTAACTGCCAAACCCTTAATCCAATCAACGCGAAGTTCTGCCTGGAATGTGGCAATAGGCTCGTTGTGTGCCCAAATTGCGGTACCATCAATCTGCCCGTCGCGAAATTTTGTATCGAATGCGGTACCGCCCTTCAGCTTCGTGGTGATACCGACGCATCACTAGCGGCAGTTTCAAATAGCTCTACACCTCGTACCACGCATATTCCACTCACGCCAGAGGTTTTGCTGCCACCGGAAGAGCGGCGTATCGTCACCGTCATGTTCGCGGACATCATCGGCTCGACACCAATGGCTGCGCGTATGGACCCGGAAGATATGCGGGCAATTCTCATGGGCTATTTCAATTTGATGACGCAGCAAATACGCAAGCATGGTGGCACCGTCGAAAAATATATCGGTGACGCAGTAATGGCGGTCTTCGGAGTGCCTATCACGCATGAAGACGACCCCGACCGTGCGATTAGAGCCGCTCTCGATATGCAAACAGCCCTGACGACCTTCAATGAGCAACGACAGGCATTTGATGGCGACGCCATACGCTTACAGATGCGTATCGGCATCAATACGGGCGAGGTTGCGGCACCCAGTAACGAGCAACAACGCCAGGATTTTTTGATTACTGGCGACGCCGTAAACGTGGCAGCACGTTTGCAGCAGGTCGCGGCACCCGATACTATTTTGGTAGGAGAACGCACCTATCTTGCCACGCGCGAGGTCTTCGATTTTCGCCCTCTCGAACCTATGCAGCTCAAGGGAAAGAGCGAACCACTTACCGCCTTTGTCGTACAGGGCTTGCCCGGCCCAACACAAACTAACGCACAACATCCACGCGGCGTCGATGGGCTACAAGTTCCACTGGTTGGCCGCTCACTTGAACTGACGCTCTTGCACACAAACTATGCGCGTGTGACCGCCGAACGTAGTCCATTTCTTATTACTATTCTCGGCGTCCCTGGTATCGGTAAGTCGCGGCTCGTGCGTGAATTTGTGCAGCGCGAACAAGAGGATGCGAAGAATAAGGACCCACATGATGCCGTTCCCAGAGTATTACAGGGACGCTGCCCACCCTATGGTGACAGTATCACCTTCTGGCCGCTTATTGAGATTCTGCGTTCGCTGCTACAGGTGCAAGCGGATGAGAGCAATGAAGCACTACAACTGCGTTTCACGGAGTTTGTGAACGGAACGTTGACAGCGGCAAAGCGTACCGAGTCGAGCGAAGAGATTGCAACCACCATACTTCGCAGCATTGGGCGTGGTCTGAGCGCGAATATTGATGGGCAAAGCACGCGCGAACATCCCAAACGCGAATATCAGCGCAGCACCTACGCAGTTAGGACCAAACAGCCAACAACACAGGCTCCATTACTACGCGCGTGGCGCGTGCTACTCGAAGCATTGGCACAGATGCAGCCGCTTATTATTGTGGTTGATGACCTGCAATGGGCGGACGAAGCACTACTCGATCTGCTCGAATATCTCACCGACCGCATCACCACCGTACCGATTCTCTTTCTCTGTCCTGCACGTCCTGATTTCTTTGATCGTAGACGCGACTGGGGCGGTGGACAGCGTAATTTCACAACTATTGAACTCGATGCCCTTTCACGCGAGGAGAGCAGTGAACTCGTCGATACCATCCTCAACACCAACGACTTGCCAGAGATAATACGTTATACCATCTTGACGCGAGCCGAGGGTAATCCCTTTTTTGTCGAAGAGATTATCCGTATGTTTATCGACCAGGGCTTGCTTGTGCGTGAGGTTGAAGGAAATGGCGCAACCTGCTGGCGGCTCAGTCATCAGAATGAAACATTGGTGAGTGAACGCACGACGCTCGCTGAACCGCCCGATGATGCATTGCTCAATATGCACTATGTACTGCCTCTACCGCGTGTGCCTGATACGGTACAAGGAGTGTTAGCGGCGCGTGTTGACCTGCTCCACCCACTTGAAAAACTCATATTACAGCATGCGGCGATTATCGGACGCACCTTCTGGCTCTCGTTACTGCTAGAGCTTGCATATAACTTATCGGCGGCAACTGCTCTAAACGCCCTTGACTCGCTCATTCAGCGCGATTTTATTATCGAGGATGTCGATGCACAGGTACGTAGCCCTATCGAAGATGACCGCGTATTCAGCTTCAAGCACATCCTGATCCGCGATGTGGTGTATAACAATATCCCGCGTGTGCGACGGTCGCAGGAACACGCACGCCTAGCTTTCTGGCTAGAGGAGCATACAATCAACAACCAGGGAGCATTTATCGAACTACTCGCCTATCACTATCAGCAAGCACTTATTACATGGTCGTCGGCGGTAACGGCTGTGGATGTCAATAGTGTGCAAGAAGCTCTTGCAGGTAAAGAAGTAACAACGGTGCAATTGACGCGTGCTGAATTGCGGCATCGAGCAATTAAGTATCTTACACTGGCAGGCGATCAAGCATTGAACAGTTATTATACGCTACGTGCATTACAGGCGTATAATGACGCCTTCGAGCTACTGCTCGACGATCATAGTAATACCGCAACATTAGTAGCGATGCATGAAAAACTTGGGGACGCTTATTCACAACGCGGTACAATGGACGAGGCATGGCAGGCATATCGCAAAGCACTACGCCTCGCCACCGGAGACGATGTATCCCCTGACAGTGTTGATCTGCTCTATCTCTACGAACGTCTCGCGGATATTGCAACACGTTGGTTAGGGGGGTTCGACACGCCACCAGATGCATGGGAGGCACGCACCTACATAGATGCAGGGCTGCGGCTGCTGGATGGCAAAGCGTTAAACACGGAGCGTGTTGCTTTTCTCACCTATCAAGCTTTCTGGTATATTCGCCAACTAGAGGCTACTACTTATGCTCAAAAAGCGGAAATGGCGGAGCAGGCACTGGCAAGTGGACACGAAGCATTACGCCTCGCGGAACAACTGAACAATCCCAGTGCCCTCTCGCTCGCGTTCGATGCGCTTGGCTTTATTTACACGGAATATCATCGTTACAATGACGCACACCAGATACAACATCGCCGCCAACAATTGGAAGAGAGGCTGACCGACCGCGAAGAATTATACGACCTCTACATCTCGCTCGGCAAAATTCACGCGGAGGTCGCCGATTATGCCACCGCGCTGATGTGGTTCGGGCGAGCATGGAATAACGCGCAAACGATGGAAAGCCCCTCGTTATTGCTCACCAGTATGGCGTGGCGTATGTGGACATGGCTACAGTGGGATCGCTGGCAAGAGGCGCATCAGGTCGCGCAAGACATACTCCACTTGAGCGAACAATATCAGCAAGATGAAAAGCGGCAACTGTGGGCATTGGAAACGCTGGCGATGCTTGAATACCGACAGGGCAATCAGGAGCAGGGCGAATACTACGCAAGGCAGTACAAACGGCTTATCGACAGGCAGGCGGAACGTGCAAACAGCACAACAGAGATATTCCTGAGTCCATCAACAAAAATGCGTGACATCTATCTTGCCCGCGAAGATTGGACGAATGCCACCATCGAATACAAAGAAAAGCTCAAAGAAAGTGAGCCACTACCCTCGCCAGAGGTACTCACTACTCTGGCAGAGCTTATGGTTACGACGAACGAGGATGCACAGGCGCAAGAGGAGATGTGTACTCGTGCGCTTACATTGGCTGAGGAGTCGGGCGCGTGTAAAAGCCTTGCCCTCGCATTTCGCGCACGAGGTCGTATGTACATAGAGCAGCAAAAATGGTCCCTGGCAAAAGACGACCTCGGTCAGGCATTACAACGCTGTGAAGCACTGGACATTCCGTGGGAACGCGGCTTGACTCTTTACTATATTGGCATGCTCTACAAGCGACGCGCAACGACATTTGATAAAGATACGCCGAATAGACGGAGTACCGACCTGGAGCGTGCGCGTTACCACTTCGAGCAGGCCCTCGGCTTCTTCGAGTCGATGCACGCCGAACCGAGCATGGAGCGCGTAAAACAAGCGATGGGGCAGGAGGGTAAGGTACATGTGTAGGGTTTCGGTTCGCCTAGTCATTGAGAAGCACTTGCTGTTGTAAGCCTTTCAGCCGCACGAAGCATAGTAGTACGGAAAGTAGAGGCATTGAAGTCAATACCAACACCTTGAATAGCTGAAGTTGGTGGGAGAATGTCCTGCACAGCCCACGAGTAATCAACAAGGTAGATGTGTATCCCAGAAATGCGCTTGTGATAAGGCTTGAGGTCACGCCACACCTTCCCTAATACGTTTGCTTCTTCCAAGCCATTCAAGCTCTTTGTGAAGTTCGCGTGTTCCTCCCGCAAGCCCGACACGGAAAGGTAACGCAGCCACAACTCCGTGAGGAGGTCCTCAATTGCTGGCTCGCCTTGCCATACCGATGATGGATGAGTGAATTTGAAGAAAAACTCGTCTGCATCTCGACCTTGTAACTCCGCTATTCTTGTTTCTTGCTCCAGTGACACGATATTTTTTACCCAAGACCGCCAAGATACTGCATCAAGTCCTCTTGCCCGGAGTTTGCCATCTCCATCCTGATGGAGATCGAAAGGTGATACGTGCAAGCCATCAGATTCAAGCACCCATATACAGAAATCAATCTGCATGCTAAAACTGTAGCCACAACTCCAACGATCAGCTGTTTTTAGCGAAAACATGGTTATTCCTCCCTTATAGATACGCTCCGAGTTTGTCGTGCTTCTCGATGAAGTATACTGAGCATGCCTGTACGAACTACGCCTGAGGTGATACCCATATCGGTTAGTAGGTGGGCCGCAACGTTTTCACTCTCAAGGACAAGGCCGAGCAAAAGATGCTCTGTACCAACCGTAGAGCATGCGCGACTTCTCGCCTCATTTTTCGCAAGTGTGATCACTTTTTGGAGCTGTGGTGCCAGTTCAATTTCTTTCACAATCCGTTGCCTGTTAGGTACAAGCAGAGACTCTACCTGAGAACGTACCTTACTCAGCTTTATACCTGAATTCTGAAGTAATTGGGCTGCTTCTGCCTCATTGTCATGTATCAAACCAAGAAGAAGGTGCTCAGCACTTACATCTGTATGATTAAAGCGAACTGCTTCGTCTCGCGCCACAGCAAGAGCTTTATTGGCTCGCATCGTAAATGGTTCATCGCTTACGTATGTAGCAGAAACCGGAACATTTTCCCATGATCCTTCTTCTAACGCCTTTCGCTCCATCATTTTCCATCGTTCATAGAGGGCCGAACTCTCCTCAATCTCACGAGAGAGGGCAGACCACAGAAGAGTTGCCCCATATGAAGCGGGAGAGCTTCCATCAAGAGTTGCACATAAATCCAATGCTTTACGTACACGCGGACTCAAAGTAAGATAGAGTCTATTTTGGGTATTCATAAGGTGATACTCCAATGCTAAAAAGCTTTTGTTTAGCAGCATTATAGCATATTTTTAGCAACTTTTCAACAGGGAAAAAGCGAGAGAGGGGGATATAATAAGAAGGATGATGAGTAGTATCTTCGGTAATATTGCACTTTCAACTAGAAGTTTTAGCTTTATTTGTGCCATGTTTACTCGTACTAGTCAGTCGTATCAATGCTAGTACTAGCATTGATACGACTGAGGATATGTGTAGATTATTCTCTATGGCGTAGCCAGAGGCGTATGGAATATCCTACAACACCGCTAGCAGCAAGTAGTATTACACCCGTAATGATCGTTTGGGTTGTGTGTACAACATGCATGGTTCTCTCCTTTCCGAGTAGTAATCTGACATTAAGCTAGTAAGCGTGCTTCCCATTGTGTGGCTACTTCTTTCTAACCACTCGCTGATGTGGTAGTAAATGGAAGGTTTGCAGCACACTCGCCACCAAAGAACGTATCTACATACATGTAGTCAAGATTGACACCAAAGACAGTACCGGACGGGTAATTTTTAGCAGCCTGCGAGTATCCGTAAAAGTAGTTAGGACTATACAAGTATCCAATGGGTTGACCATTTGTCCCAGCGTTTCTCGCAGTAATTTGCCAAGACCCTCCCGTAATCCAACCTTGCGAGGAGTTAGCTGCGATGCTAATGCCAATAAGTCGGGACCCAGTAGGTCCTGGATTAGCTTTGAGCGTAATTGTTCCACAAGTTCCATTTTTCGACACTGTTCCATATGGATTCGCATAGAGAGGTTTATGCGTTTTTGGATTTACTATTACTAACCCCACCGTAACTGTGTGAACCACCCCAACAGACACAGTCGAACTGGATGCGTGTACACTTGCAGGACTGATGCCTAAGAATGCTGCCAATAAGAGAATACTCACTGTACTCAATACAAAGTACATTTTCAGCTTGAGAACAAAGGGTTTCATGTACTTTTGCTCCTTCAGTTCTATAGAGCCTTATCAAAAGGTTCTATACTGCTCTTTTTGTTTACATGGAAGCCCCACACGCGCTATACTATTAACGTGCGGTAACTTCCGCTCATGGCACTCTGTCTAAGCGACCAAACTTTTCGCAGAGTGTCATGTCTTTTTGTTGTTCGAGACTCAATAAACGCGCTACAATGCCATTTTCCCGAATCTTTCTGTGATAGTTGGCCTCTCTTCCTCCTTTCATATATTATTCTCTTTCTATTTCACGGCTTGCACTCTGACTCCTGTTGAGAGCTATTTGGCACATTCCGCTACTTCCTAGAGTACCATATCCACACTCCATTTGTTATCTCATAAACCGGGTATCTTTTCGTTCTGAAACTACTATTTTTTCGGTAGAAAACGTGTTTTTATTTCCTTATTCTGTTCTCATGTGCTGGCATTGGTTGAGCTATCGCTTTCCATGATGAGAGAGCCGCATTAGTTCATCTATCCTCAAGAAGAGGAAGGAGATCAGCTTGGTATCCCGCCAGGATTGCATCTCGTTCAGAATTCACCCCTAGCTTGCTATAAATATTTTTGTAATGCGTGCCTACGGTTGTGCGTTCAATACCTAATTGAGCGGCAATCTCATCAAGGCTATATTTCCGCCACATCAGCCCTAACACTTTGCGTTCTTGCCTTGTCAAAGGAGCATGCATCTGATACACGAGTCGCTGGCATGGCTCATGGATGAAGGCTGTGACTTCAAGAGCGTAGAGCAGGAAGCCGCATGTCCGTGCTAACTGGTGGGCGATTTCAAGAGGAAGGATTGGATCAGTTGGATGCACAGGATCAGTGCTTATGTACAGCATTCCATAGCTCCGGCCTGAGCATTGAATAGGAAAACGGATAGCCGCCGTAAAGGAGAGTAGCGATACAGTGCCTGATACTTGCTGATGGTGGAGTATCAATTGTGCTTGCCCTTGTGTCGCTGTCATCACATTTTGACAGAAACGATGAGTGATGTTTTGTGTTTGTATAACATATCTTCGGTAAGACGGAAAAGATCCTCAAAAATATGCGTATAATCTCTGCTATCCTTAGCAACTATACGGTTTAATGTCAATGCTTGAGTATGAGATGGGTTCGTTTCCATAGAGGATAGGGGGTTTTGTGGTCGCTTTTGTCCTTTCAAAGCTCACTCTCCTTCACAAAGTGTCTTGTGAGTGTAAAACACTCATAATCATCTTTCAAAGCATCATGGAGACGCGACTAGGTACGCGGTTCAGCTTACTGTTATGAGTGGATCAAAACAACATAGAAGTATCATTTTTTACTACCTAACAAGTGCATTCCTTTAAGAATACCTTATGTATTATAAAAAATCAAGTGCTTTTTTGTATTTG
>JAABVA010001291.1_pt1 | contig 27325 bp, 33 predicted proteins | sample 5560331 | NCBI WGS metagenome assembly JAABVA01 (sample SAMN12812661, study PRJNA571458) | rock metagenome | isolation source: Antarctica rocks | place: Antarctica: Victoria Land, Mt New Zealand sud | collected 2016-01-07 | reverse complement strand
TCGTTTCGTGCGCAAGAGCCTGTCGTTCTCCAAATCGGATCGGATGCACGAGATTTGCCTGCGGCTCTTTCTGCACCGCTACAACCTCTCTCACCTCCCATGATTGAGCCACTACCCGGGGATGAAGGGCACGCCTATCCACTCGCAGTAGGCGGCCACTATCCCCTCCGGATCCTCTGAGAGATCGGAGGCGTTGACCACGACGGGCTCCTGGCCGAGCTCTGCCGCATAGCCGAAGAGGCGGTGCAACTCCTCGTAGCCGGCCTCCTCGAAGGTGAAGTCCGGCCAGAACTTGCTGAACGACGCGAGGACGGCCCGCGGCTCGCGGATTATGAACGTGTTGCGGAACCTGCCCACGAACTCCGGCGTCACGAAGCCCGAGACGTGGTAGGCCATGTCCTTGAAGAAGACCGGCCGGCCGGTAGACGCCAGTATCTTGTTCAGAACCTCCGCGAGGCAGTATTCCTCCTTTGGCTCCACGTCCGAGAAGCGGTCGCTGCGGCGCTCGGTCGAGTAATAGTAGGAGGCGGAGAAGGGCTCGTGGAAGACCTTGAAGTCCCCCCGCTCCACGAAGACTCGCTCGAAGGCCGTAGAGATCGAGCGTGGCACCGCCCACAGGGCGACGGGTTTTTGACCCACCATTTCTCCTCGCATCTTCTGGTTACGGATAAGGTCTGCTCCACCGAGCTCCACCGAGCTCCGCCGGCGACGGTCTAGCCGCGCCCGGCTCTCCCAGCTAGACCGTCGCGGGTCTTAGCCTGTTCTCGTAGAGCTCCTGGTAGAAGGGCAGGCAGTGCTCGTAGATGTCTTCCTGGCCCACGGGAAGCTCCTTATCGTCCTCGAGCGGCTCCCTCTTGATGCCGGTGCTGTCCTCCGCCTCGGTATGCCACTCGGCCCACATCTCCCAGTCCGGGATCTTGCGCGCCTCCCAGGTAAGGGCCTCGGAAATGAAAGGTACGCCTATCCGCTCGCAGTAGGCGGCCACAATGCCCTCCGGGTTCGCGGTGAGGTCGGCCGCGTCCACGATAGCCGGCTCCTCACCGTTCTCGACGGCGAGGCGGTAGAGTCTGTGCTGCATCCCGTAGCCGATCTCCTCAAGAGTAAAGTCCGGCCAGAACCTGTTCATCGAGGCGATGACCGGGATGGGGTCGCGGATGATGAACGTGTTCGTGAACGTCGAGACGAACTCCGGCGTCATGATGCCCTTCGTGTGCAGAGCCATGTCCTTGAAGTACACGCGCCTCTCCCACGAGGGGTCGAGCATCGTCGCGAGTACGTTCTCGGGGTTGTACTCGGCCTTTGGCTCCTGGTCCGCGTAGCGGTCGCTCTGGCGCTTCTCGCTGTAGTAGTAGGAGGCGGAGAAGGGTTCGTGGAAGACCTTGAAGTCCCCCCGCTCCACGAAGACTCGCTCGAAGGCCGTAGAGATCGAGCGTGGCACCGCCCACAGGGCGACAGGTTTGCCGTTAGTCATAAGAAACTCCTTCTCTTCAACCGGAGATGAGGGCCTTCAGTCGCTCCCGGACGGCCTGTATCGGGATGCGTTCCTGCTCCATTGTGTCCCGGTCGCGGATCGTGACCTGCTTGTCCTCCAGGGTATCGAAGTCTACCGTGACGCAGAACGGCGTGCCGGCCTCGTCCTGGCGGCGGTAACGGCGGCCGATTGAACCCGAGTCGTCGTAGACGACCCGGTAGTCGCCCTTCAGGTCATCGTAGAGTTGCTTGGCGACTGTCGAAACGGGCTCTTTCTTGGAGAGCGGGAAGACGGCGGCCTTCGTGGGGGCGAGGCGGGAGTGGAGCTTGAGGACAGTACGCTCCTCGCCGTTCACCACCTCCTCCGTGTACGCGTCGACGAGGAAGGCGAGCATGATCCGGTCGGGGCCGGCCGCCGGCTCGATAACGTAGGGGAAGTAACGGCTGCTGGTGGCCTGATCGAAGTACTCCAGGTTCTCTCCCGAATGAGCCGCATGCTGCTTGAGGTCGTAGTCGGTGCGGTTGGCGATGCCTTCCAGCTCCGACCAGCCGCGGAACGGGAAGTTGTACTCGAGATCCACGGTGCGCTTGGAGTAGTGGGAGAGCTTCTCTTTTGGGTGCTCGTAGTAGCGGAGATTCTCCCCTTTCAGGCCGAGGTCCATGTACCAGTTCCAGCGTTCCTTTAGCCAGTACTCGTGCCACTCCTCATCCGTACCCGGCTCTACGAAGAACTCCATCTCCATCTGCTCGAACTCGCGGGTGCGGAAGATAAAGTTGCCTGGTGTGATCTCATTGCGGAAACTCTTGCCCTGTTGGGCGATCCCGAACGGCACCTTCACTCGGCTCGTCTGCATGACGTTCTTGAAGTTTACGAAGATGCCCTGCGCCGTCTCGGGCCTCAAGTAGACGACGTTCTCCGGCGCCTTCACCGGCCCGGTGTACGTCTCGAACATCAGGTTGAAGGGCCGGACCGGGGCGAAGCTCCGCCCGCCGTCCGCCGGGTCCTTGATGCGCTCGTCCTCCCGGATGATCCGGGTCATCTCCTCAGCGCTCATCCCCTCGGCGTCGAGCTCCGTCGTGTCCTCTATGAGGTGGTCCGCCCGGTAGCGGCGCCCGCTGGTCCGGCTCTCGACGAGCATGTCGTTAAAGCCTCCGACGTGCCCGGAGGCCTCCCAGACTCTGGGGTGCATGATGATCGCCGCATCCAGCCCCACGACGTCGTCGCGCATGTGTACGGTGCGGCGCCACCATTCTTCTTTGATGTTCCTCTTCATCTCGACGCCCAAAGGTCCGTAGTCGTAGGAGGAGCGGATGCCGCCGTAAATCTCCGAACTTTGATACACGAATCCCCGACGCTTGCAGAAGGCCACTATCTTGTCCATCGTAACGGTCTGCGACACGAATCCTCCGAACCACTCGAACTCTCCTAACCGCAAAATACTAACAAAGTTGCCCCAGAGTAGCGGGCATTTCGGTCATCGTACTCGTATAAACTTCGTGCCACCGAACACGGATTGGTTAGAGAGAGGAGAGTTGCCGTGCCCGTCATCCAATGCGACATCCGGGAAGGCCGCACCGAGGAGCAGAAGCAGGCGCTCGCACAGGAGATAACGCGCGTCGTACACGAGACCATCGGGGCCCCTATCGAGTACATCTACGTACTGATCCGGGAGACCCCCGGCTCGCACCACGTCAAAGCCGGTGAGGCGCTCGAAGACTGGGAGCCCGAGATGAAGTAAGGGAATCGAAGGGCGTGGACCACGGCTAAAGACCGGGACCTGTAGGCTATAATCTCGGGCATGGAAACTCTACTCGCTGCCGGAATTGGCATGGGACTCTCCTCTGTTGCGGGATTGAGAGCGTACCTGCCGCTCGCTCTGGTCGGGCTCTTCGCCAGGTTTGGTCTCTTTGACTTGCCCGCGCCCTTCGACCTGTTGAGCGGCTGGTTCGTGATCGGGGCGCTTCTCGTGCTCGCGCTCGTCGAGACGGGCCTCGATAAGGTGCCGGCCCTCGATACGGCTTTGGACGTCGTGCAAACGCCCCTGCGCATCGTCGCGGGGGCTGTGCTCTTCGCGGCGGCTTTACAGGCGGGGCTACCTCCCGACGGCTTCGCGGAGCTCGTCCCAGAGGCGGCCGTGGGCGGGGCCATCGCGGCGGTGGTCGCCGTGCTGAAGGTTATCTTGAGACCGTCGGCGAACGTGGCTTCGGCCGGGGTTTCGGCGCCATTTTTGAGCACCTTCGAGGACGTAGTGGCGGTCGTGAGCGGGGTTCTGGCGGTGCTAGTACCGCTCGTGCCGCTACTTTTTGTAGTATTTCTGCTATTCTTCTTCTACAGGGTAAGGAAGCGGCGGGGGAGGAAGTTCGGGGGCCTCCGCATACTCGGTGACTAGCAAGCGTCTCGAATGCGCTCCGTGGGGAGGGTGCTATGGACGAACGAGAGATCTTTATCGTCAAAGGTAACCGGGAGACTCCGTTCTCGCGTGGCGTGCTGGCCCAGATGCTGGCCCAGGCGGGCGCGAAGATTGACCTTGCCCATCGCATAGCGAGTGAGGTTCGGGCCGAGCTTCTGGCCGAAGAGCGTTTGGTCGTCGAGGAGGAAGAGGTCCTCGCGCGAGTGAGGGCGAAGGCCCAGATCACGAACGCCATAGACGTCTCGCGGCTGGATAAATGGCGCGTCCTGCGCGAGTCGAGCGAGCCGATAGTGGTCCTCGTAGGGGGGGCGACGGGGGTGGGGACGAGCACGCTCGCCGCGGACATAGCGCGACGGTTGAACATACAGAGTGTGATCGGGACAGACTCCATTCGCGAGGTCCTGCGTCGCGCCATAAGCCCGGACCTCCTCCCCGTGCTCCACAAGAGCTCCTACGAGATAGAGCCGGAGGACATTCGTATGCCGGTGGAAGACGGAGAGACGGTACTTTTTGGTTACCGATCACAGGCCGCGCAGGTCTCCGTCGGGATCGAGGCGATCGTCGAGCGGGGCCTCAAGGAGGGGACGAACCTGGTCGTGGAGGGCGTACACCTGGCGCCGGAGATCATCCTGAACCGCTACAAGGACCATCCGAACGTCTGCTCCCTGATCGTCCACCTCTCCGACGAGGAGACGCATCGCTCCCGGTTTCACATACGCTCTCTTGGTACGGCGATGCGCCGGCCTGCCGAAGAGTACATCGCCCACTTCGACAAGATACGCCAGATCCACGACTATATCCTCGAGAGCGCCTCGCGCTCCGGTATCTATACGGTCGAGAACCTCTCCATAGAGTCCGCCTCCGACGCCGCCGTTGCTTTCGTCGCCAATCGGGTCTACGGTATCGCCGAGAAGGCTGGGCGCCGCCCGTCCTCGCTCCTTCTGGACGCGAGCCGGGGCTAGAAAGTCGGTGCCCTACGACCTGGAACGGGTAGAATATGCGGGCAGGCTCAGGAGGCAGGTGGTACGCGGTATGCTGGATAAGCAGAAGCTCGGGACTTTCGTGCTAGGCGGACTGACTGGTGTTTTGGCGGGCATCTTGTTCGCCCCCAAGTCCGGCAGGGAGCTCAGGGGAAACATAAGCTCCCGGGCGGGCGAGACCCGGGAGCGGGGCCGTGAGACTTACTTCGATGCGCAGGAGCGTATGCAGGAGCGCGTCGCAGAGGCCCGCGAACGGCCCCACCGGCCCTTTGGGGCCGACCTCGCGGAGGAGGAGGCCGTCGATCCCCTCCCGAAGTTCGGACTGGCTGCGCCGGAGCACGGCTTCGAGCCGCTTGTCGATCCGGCACCCGCCGAGCCGCCGCTCGCTGGAGCGCCGGCTGATTCGCCACCCTTGCGCGACGTTTCGCGCGACGCGACGCGGCCGGTCTCCTCGCCGACGGAGAACACGGAGGAGATGCGGCGCAGGATCCAGGAGACCCGCTTACGCCTGCGGGCCCGGTTGGAAGACCCCAGGAGGGACCCGGATGAGTAGGCTCACGGTATGAGGAGACGGCCAATACCCTTCGTCCCTTCCGTCGAGGAGATTCGTGCAGGCGAGGCTGGCGAGATAGCGGGGCTGGAGAAGACAATTTCCTATTGGACCGGGGGCGCCTACGAGGCCGGAGAGTGGTTCGGCGAGGTTGCGGAGTCCTGGGGGACGGCGGGGTTCGTGGTGCGTCGGGGAGAGGAGGTCTCAGGGTTTGTGGTCTACGGGCCGCAGGCGTACCTTCCCCGCGCCGGTCGGTATCCTGTGGGGCCCTTGGGGGAGGACGCCGCGCTCCTGGCATACGTGGAGGGCGACGCGCGCACGCGTCGCCTCCTCCTGGTGCGCTGCATACGGGATCTCAGGCTGCGCGGCTTCGGCGGGGTCGAGGCGATAGCCAGCGACCTCGGGCTGCCACGGCACGTCCCGACGCGGTTCCTCTCGGAGAGCGGCTGGAAGCCGGTGAGACGAAGCGCAGGCTACTCCTACACGCTGATGCGGGCAGACTTCGGGAGCGTCATGGAGGTTGGAGAGCTTGCCCGCGGCCTGATGGGCAGGGTGAAGCTGCCGGTCCTAAAGGCGCCGGGTAGACCGGCGCTCGTGCGCGTCAAGGCGCAAGAACGGCGGTCTTGACGGCCGGGGTGACCCCCGGGGCGGACGCGCTGAGCTGTAGAACTTCTCTGGCTCGCGGGTCGGCGGCGCCCGGCGGCCTAGCCTCCGTGGGGAGCGACGGGGAGAGGTTTAGCTCGAACTCCACGCTGGCCGCCTCCCCGGCCGCGAGCGTCTCCAACACCTTCCGGTAGTCGCGCTGGCGGAGTCTGGCAGTCTCCTCACGGACGAATTCAAGCTCGAGCTCCACGCTGGCGAGGTCCTCGCTCCCTACGTTGACGACATCCAGGACGAGCCTCTGTCCAGGGGATCTTTTAAGCCCCACGAGTCGCTCCTCCGAGAGGTCGATCACTAGCGCGGGCGACGACGAGGATCCGGCGCCAGTTCGCTCGGCCGGGGGGATCGGGGCGCTCGTCTCCGAAGAGATGCCGAGGCTGGCGAGCAGCAGGAATGCGCCGGCCGTTGCCAGAAAGGCCGTTATCCCACCCAACGCCCAGAGAAAGGCCCCCTTCATTTCGCGTCTCCGGCCGCCCCGACCGGCACCTGGTAGAGGTTGTAGAAGGCCGACGAGAGCTCCTCCGCCGGGACGTCGTAGACTGCCGGACCGGAGAGCGCCTCTCGGGCGACCAGGACCACCGACCGCCCGTCCGGGGACCAGGAGAGGTCGCGGGGGTCGGTCTTTATCTCCATGCCCTCGTTGGTCGTGGCGGCATCCAGGGCGCCGGAGTCGAGATTCAGTACGTACAGGTTGGTCGGGGAGGCGGGGTTTCTGCGTCCGATCACCGCCAGGCGATCTCCGTCCGAGGAGACGCTCGCGCTCGCGGCTACGAAGTCCTCACCGACCGCGCTCACGGGCTCAGGCTCCTCCGAACCGGGTACCGCCCGGTACAGGGCGTAGAGGCCCGGGCCGGAGCCGCTCGCCGCGGTGCCCTTCTATAGGGCATAGGACGAGGAGGGAGTGGAGCGGGGGAGGGGGGACTTGGGCAGGTGGATCTCGAAAGTGGAGCCTACGTTCACGTCGCTCGTCACGGAGAGGCTGCCGCCGTGCAGCTCTACGATCTGCTTGCTAATGGCCAGTCCGAGCCCGCTGCCGCCCGTCGCCCGTGAGCGGTCCTTGTTCACGCGGTAGAACCTGTCGAAGAGGTTAGGGAGATCCTCTTCAGGGATGCCGACCCCCGTGTCCGTTACCCGCACCGTTACGGAGGTCGGGTCTTCGAACAGCCGGACCGCCACCCTCGCGCCCGGGTCGGAGTACTTGATTGCGTTGTCCAGTAGGTTGATGAGGACCTGGTAGATCTTCCGCGCGTCGCAGAGGCACAGGTGCTGCTCGATGGAGTCCTGATCGTCCTGAAGATTACCTCCAACGTAGCGGATCCCGATACCAAATCTCTTGGCCTTCGCCTCTATGCTGTCTAGGGCGCTCCTTATGACCTCGTCAAGATCCGTCGGCGTCATCTCCAGTGAGTATTGCCAGGAGTCCATCTGGGCGAGGGTGAGTAGCTCCTCGACCATCGCTCTTATGCGCTTGAGCTCCTGGTCCGCGAGCTCCAGGGCCCGGCGCTCCAGCGGGTCCAACCTATCCCCGGCCCGCTCCAAAAGGTCCACCGCGCTCTGGATGGTCGTGAGCGGCGTGCGCAATTCGTGCGAGACGTCCGAGACGAAGGCCGTCTTGGCCCTCTCCAACGACCGGTGCTCGGTTATGTCCCGAACAGCGAGTATGGTCCCGCCGCCTGAACCGTTGGCGGACACGTTGCTGGCGGAGTCGTGGGCGCGCTGGTCCTCTCTCTGTTCTTTCATACTGGCGGCGTAGGCCCAGTAAGTCTTCTCTCCTCCTACCTCGATCTCCCGGATGGCGGCGCCAGCCGCGGAGGCCTCGCGCAGGCAGGTGAGGATGTCGGCGGGCACGTCTAACTCCGAGATCCTACGCCCAAAGGAGGACGGCTCTATGCCGAGAATCCGGGAGGCGGCAGGGTTGGCCATTGTCACGCGCTCCTCGGTGTCTATGGCGACGACCGCTTCGGGGGAGGCCTCGAGGACCGCCTCCAGGCGTGACTTCTGGCGCTGTATCTCGCCTACGTAGTGACGGATCTCCTCGGCCATATAATTAAAGGTCCGGGCTACCTCGCCAAGCTCGTCGCTGCTCTTTACGGGCATGGATCTGTAGTCGCCGGAGGCAACCCGGATGGCGGCGTCTCGGGTCTCGGTGAGAGGGCGTGAGACCTGGCGCGCCAGCGCCGTACTCCCCAACCCGGCCAGGAGCACGCTCGTCCCGATGGCCCCGAGGATGCCGTACCTCAAGAAGGCAAGCGTCTCCTCCAACCCGTCCTCCGGAGAGTTGTAGACGAGGACCCCTTGCACGCTCCCGTCCTCCCCCGAGAGCGGCCAGACCGCCACGAAACGCGGGGAGTTGGAGGGGCCGCCGCCCGGCGAGACGAGACGGCCCTCACCACCGGAAGAGTTCGCCTTGGCCTCCTCCAGAACCTGTTCGTCGAGGCCGAATCGCTCGTAGGCTTCGTCGGGAGAGACGGGCGTCCCCGACGAGCCCTTCCTGGCGGCCAGAGGCTCCCCGTTCGGGCCCGCCTCGAGCACCTCGAGCCCTGTGGAGTCCGCGACCGAACGGACTAGCTCCTCGGCGTACGTATCGGAGGTAGGGAAGACACCGTTTTTGGGGTCGCGCAGGCCCTCCAGAAAGACCTCGGCGCTCGCGTTCGCAGTCTGGGAGCGCCGGATCAGGGAGTTGCGTTCCTCATTGACTAGCCTGTCTTCGGCGAAGTAGTAAAGGACGAGGCCGACCACCAGGCTCGTCGTCGCCGAGATCCCCACGAGCGCCGCGAAGACGCGCGCCCTGAAGGAGGGCGACGGAAGGAGATGCGTCCCGCGCCCCTTACCCAACTATTCTTAGGCGCTCCGGGTCGCGGTCGCGGTCGGTCGGGCCACCCGGTAGCCGATGCTCGGCACGGTCTGGATGACGCGCGGCTCCCTGGGGTCGTGCTCTACCTTGCCGCGCAGACGCGAGATGTGTACATCTATGTAACGGCTTGCAAGGTAGTGCGAACCCGTAGAGACGGCCTCTGATATTTGGGTCCGCGAGAACGCCCGGCCCGGACGCCTCATGAGGAGTGCCAGTATCTTGAACTCGGTCGGCGTAAGCTCCAACGGCTCGCCGTCCCTGGTCAGCGTGTAACCGTCGGGGTCCAGCTCCAGCGGGCCGAGCCTGAGGGTGCCGTTGTGGCTCCTGCCCTCCTGGCGCCCGAACCTCCGCAAGATCGCCCGGATGCGCGCCAGGAGCTCCTTGGTGTCGAAGGGCTTGGTGATATAGTCGTCCGCCCCGAGCTCCAGGCCGACGACCTTGTCCACCGACTGGACCTTCGCCGTAAGCATCACCACCGGCACGTCGCTCTTCTCCCGGATCTTCTTCAAGATCTCGAAGCCGCTGATCCTGGGCAGCATTACGTCCAGGATCACGAGGTCCAGACTCTCCCGCCCAATCTCCCGCATCGCCTCCATCCCGTCGGCAGCCGTGATGATTTTGTACCCCTCCGACGACAGCACGATGGACATGACCTCCAGGAGCGCCGCGTCGTCGTCAACTAGTAAAATCGCCTCTTCCAAAAAACTCGTAACCTCCGTTGGAACGCACCAACCTACCGGTGCCCCCGCCCCGCATACTTACATTATACTCTCCTCTTGCCCGAACGATCTTGAAGCTAGTACGCTTAGATTTTATAATCATGACGATTTAGATCAGTGTTACTCCAACAGGAGGAAACGAGATGGGCAAGAGCATCGGTATAGACCTTGGTACCACGAACAGTTGTGTGGCGGTACTCGAGGGGGGCGATCCGGCCGTGATTACTAACTCCGAGGGGGAGCGGACGACACCTTCGGTAGTCGCGTTTGACAAGAGGAGCGGGGAGCGGCTCGTCGGGCAGCTCGCTCGCAGGCAGGCGGTGACCAATCCTGAGGGTACGGTCTACTCGGTAAAGCGCTTTATGGGACGCCGCTTCAAGGACATCGAGAGCGAGGCCAAGCGCGTGGGCTACGGGGTTGTCAGTGGTCCTGGTGGCGACGTGCAGGTGCGCGTCGGTGACAAGGATTACTCGCCGCCGGAGATCTCCGCGATGACCCTCCAGAAGCTCAAGAGGGATGCGGAGGAATATCTGGGCGAGGAGGTCACCGAGGCCGTCATCACGGTGCCGGCATACTTCGAGGACGCCCAGCGCCAGGCGACAAAGGACGCCGGGAAGATCGCCGGCCTCAACGTCAAGCGTATTATCAACGAGCCGACGGCGGCCGCTCTCGCCTACGGCCTCGATAAGGAGCAGGAGCAGACCGTCCTTGTCTTCGACCTCGGCGGTGGCACGTTCGACGTCTCCATCCTAGAGCTTGGGGAGGGAGTCTTCGAGGTCAAAGCGACGAGCGGCAACAACCACCTCGGTGGCGACGACTTCGACAACAAGATAGTCGAGTGGCTCGTGGCGGAGTTCAGGCGGGCCGAGGGGATAGACCTCTCGAAGGACAAGATGGCGACCCAGCGCCTCATCGAGGCGGCCGAGAAGGCCAAGAAGGAGCTATCGTCCACGACGAGCACGGCCATAAACTTGCCGTTCATCACCGCCGACGCCAACGGCCCGAAACACCTCGACCTGACGCTCTCGCGGGCACAGTTCAACCAGCTAACCGCGGACCTCGTGGAGGCGACGGCGGGTCCGGTTCGACAGGCGATGCAGGATGCGGGGCTTGGCCAGGGCGACATAGACCAGGTCATCCTCGTGGGCGGTTCCATCCGCATCCCGGCGATCCAGGAAAAGGTCAAGGAGATCACCGGCAAGGACCCGAACCGCTCCATCAATCCGGACGAAGTGGTAGCAATCGGCGCCGCGATCCAGGCCGGCGTGCTCGCGGGCGAGGTCAAGGACGTGCTGCTCCTCGACGTCACGCCGCTTAGCCTCGGTATCGAGACCAAGGGTGGAGTCATGACGAAGCTCATCGAGAGGAACACGACTATACCTACACGTAAGAGTGAGGTCTTCACGACCGCTGACGACAACCAGTCTTCGGTAGAGATCAAGGTGTACCAGGGTCAGCGGGAGATGGCGATGTACAACAAGCTCATCGGCAACTTCCAGCTCGTGGGGATGCCGCCCGCGCCGAGGGGTGTACCTCAGATTGAGGTTACGTTCGACATAGACGCGAACGGCATCGTGAACGTCGGGGCCAAGGATCTCGGGACGGGCAAGGAGCAGAGGATCACGATCACCGCCTCCAGCGGCCTCTCCGACACGGACATCGACCAGATGGTCCGGGACGCGGAGTCGCACGCTGATGAGGATCGCCGCCGCCGCGAGGAGGCCGACGAGCGGAACAACACCGACACACTGGTCTACTCCGTCGAGCGCTCTCTGAAGGACGTGGACGGTAAGGTGGATGTCGGAAGCCGGGCCAGTGTCGAGGAGGCCCTCAAGAACGCCAAGGAAGCGCTCGCAGGCGACGATGTCGAGGAGATAAAGCGCCAGCGCGAGGCGCTCCTCGCGGCGTCCCACGTCCTCTCCGAGGCGCTTTACCGGCAGGCCCAGCAGCAGCAGGAAGGCGCGGCCGGGAGCGGCAACCCCGACGACGTGGTCGAGGACGCCGAGATCATCGACGAGGAGAGCGACGGCAAGAAGGAGAGCGACGGCAAGAAGAGGTAACACCCCCGTAAGATCGACCGGCGGGGATCTGAAGATGTCCCGCCGGTCTTCTCGACCTATATATGTAGGAGGTTAGGGAGGCTTTGAGCAGCGAAGAGCGGCACGGCCGGGAGGGGGAGTCCCCGCGCGAGGAACCCTTAGTGGAGCAGCGGGAGACAGATCACGTCTCCGGGCCGGTGGAGGCAGGAGGGGCTGAGGACCCGGGCGTGATCCCGGAACCTCCCAAAGAGGAGTACATCGAGGAGGCGCCGGAAGAGAAGCCTGCAGAGGATGCTTCCAACGAAGAGGTGTTCTCCGAGGAGGCTTTGGAGATCATGCCGGAGGAGATCTCGATGCTCGCGGATGAGCTGGAGGCGGCTCGCCGGGAGCGGGACGAGTACCTGGACGACATGCGGCGCATGAAGGCCGAGATGGAGAACTCGCGCAAGCGCCTGGAGAGAGAGCGGACCCGCTACGTGCAGGTCGCCTCCGAGAGGCTGGTAGGCAAACTTCTGCCTGTGCTGGATAACCTGGAGCGGGCCCTTGGAGCTCCGGGGGAGGTCCGGGAGGGCGTAAGGGCCACGCGCGACCAGCTCGTCGCCGTGCTCACCCGCGAGGGACTCGCCCAGATTCTCTCAGACGGTGAGAGCTTCGACCCGGCAGTTCACGAGGCCGTTTTGAGCATGCCCTCCGACGAACACAAGGAGGACACCGTAGTCCAGACCCTCGAACCCGGCTACATGCTGAACGACAGAACCATACGTCCGGCTAAGGTTATAGTTTCCAAACAGGTTTAAGGATGAAGACCAGGGACTTTTACAAGGTACTCGGGGTGAGTAAGGGGGCGTCTCAGGAGGAGATCCGCCGCGCCTACAGGAAGCTGGCCCGTAAGTATCACCCGGACGCCAACCCGGAGGATGGGGAGGCCGAGGAGCGCTTCAAGGAGGTCCAGCACGCCTATCATGTCCTCTCCAACCCTCAGAAGAGGCGCGAGTACGATGAAGGCCCCCGCGCCTACTTCGGCGGCGGCTCCGGTACGCCGGGCGGCGCGGGCGGGCGGGCGGGCAACTTCTCCGACCTCTCGGACCTGTTCGGTAGCTTCGGAGACGTCTTTACCGGGCAGGGGGGACAGCCCCAGGTCGTCCGGGGCGAGGATGTTAATATAAACGTAAACCTGAAGTTTAAAGATGCTCTGGAGGGAGTTACGACGCGGGTTTCGGCGCCGGTCGAAGAGGTATGTGGGCACTGTCGAGGCACGGGGGCAGCTCCGGGGACGGCGCCGCGGGTGTGTCCTGAGTGTTCGGGGCGTGGGGTGAGGGGCCGAGATCAGAGGTTCTTCGCTCTTTCGGAGCCGTGTGGGAGGTGCGGTGGCGAGGGGACGGTCGTCGAGAAGCCCTGCGCAGGGTGCGCGGGGAGTGGGCGTCTGCGCAAGTACCGGCAGGTGACCGTCAAGATACCCGCCGGAGCGAAGGACGGGATGAAGATCCGGGTGCCCGGCAGGGGAAGCGACGGGAGGAAGGGGGGGCCTCCGGGGGACCTGTACGTGGTGACGCAGGTGGAGAAACATCCGGTCTTCGAGCGGAGTGGAGACGATTTTCTGGTAGACGTGCCGGTTAGCTTCGTCGAGGCGGCGTTGGGGGCGGAGATCGAGGTTCCCCGCCCCGATGGGGGCACGGTGAAGCTCAAGCTGCCTGCTGGGACGCATGACGGCAGGCGATTCAAGGTGCGTGGGGCGGGGGCGCCCCGGGCGCGTGGGGGCGGCGAGCCCGGGAACCTCGTGGTGCGGACGCGTCTCGTCGTACCCGCGAAGCTCAGCCGGCGGGAGAAGGAGATCCTGGAGGCTCTCGCCGACGAGCGTGACGAGGACGTGCGCGAGGGGCTGTTGCGGGCGTCGCGTGAGGCCGAGCAGCGGTAAGGACCGGGGGTAAAGGCCGATATGCGAAAGAGACCGCTCTTCATGATAGGGATCGCGGCTGAGTTGATCGGTGTACATCCGCAGACTTTGCGGATGTACGAGCAGAAGGGTATCCTGCGTCCGCGTAAAAGCATTAAGAACACGCGGCTCTACTCCCAGGAGGACGTAGAACTCGGGAGGCATATTCAGAAGCTCACCCAGGAGATGGGGATGAACCTCGCCGGGGTCAGAAAGGTCCTGGACCTGGAGAGAAGGATCGAGCGGGTAGAGGATGAGAACCGGCGCCTGCGCGAGGATCTCGAGAGGCAGAGCGTGGAGCACGGCAAGGCCGTCGAAGAGGTACACCGCAGCTACAAGCGGGAGATAATGCTGCTGCCGCGCGGAGAGATTGTGCGGAGTATGAGACGGAGAGGAATCTAAGTGGCCGAGGTCAAGCACTGCTACCGGCATCCCAGACGGGAGACGCGCGTCTCGTGTGCGACGTGCGGGCGGCCCATCTGCACGGAGTGTATGGTACAGACGGAGGTCGGGATCAAGTGCCCGGACGATGCACGTCTGCCACGGGGAGCGAGGGCGGGCATGATGAAGCCGAGGCAGATCGCGCTGACCCTCCTCGCCGGGCTCGGAGTTGCCCTCATAGGCATTCCCGTGGTGTACCTCATCTTCAGTCTCCCCGCGTTTCAGTGGATCGCCTCCGCCGCCGCCGGCTACGGGGCGGGGACCCTGATCAACCGGGCCGGAGGGCGCAACGGTGGACCTTTAGCGATCGCCGTGTCCGTCCTCGCCGCGGCTATCCCGTTCCTTCTGGCGTCGTACCTCTTCGTGGGCAACGTCGGAGCGTTTAGCATCATCCCGATGCTGTTCGCCGCCGTAGCCGCCGGACTGGCGAACCGCCAAAACTAGGGTACGTTCGTGGACCTGAGCAAGCTCTCGCAGAACGCCCGTGAGGCCGTGGACGTTGCGCAGGCGGTAGTGCGGCGGGGACGGTCGAATACCCTGGGCACGGAGCACCTGCTCCTGGGGCTGCTCGCCCAGCAGGGAGGCGTGGTCCACAAGGTCTTCGCGGAGCTGGCGCTCGACCTCGGGCTCGCGCAGGCGAAGACGAACGATGCGATCAGGCGGGGCGAGGCCCGCTCGCGGGTCTCCGGAAGCGACGCCCCCGTCTACCCGACGCCCCGCGCCAAACGCGCCCTGGAGCTGGCGGGCGAGGAGGCCGCGCGGGTTACGAGCCCGCATGTGGGCACGGAGCATCTACTCCTGGGCCTCCTGCGCGTGGACGAGGGCGCGGCGGCGATCCTGCTGCGCGAGGTCGGCCTCACGGAGACGGATGCCCGGGCGACTCTGATCAGGATGCGGGGCGAGGGCTCCTATGGCACCGACCCCGAGAGCATGCTCGTGAAACACGGCCGCGACATCACCCGGCTCGCTCGCGAAGGAGAGCTCGACCCAGTGGTGGGCCGGGAGGACGAGACGAAGCGAATGCTCCAGATCCTCAGCAGGCGCACCAAGAACAACCCCGCTCTGATCGGCGAGCCCGGCGTCGGCAAGACGGCCATCGTCGAGGGTCTGGCCGAGAGGATTGCCCACGGCTACGTCCCCGAGGCCCTCAGGGACAAGAGCATCGTTGCGCTCGATCTCGGCTCGCTCGTCGCCGGCACCAAGTTCCGGGGCGAGTTCGAGGAGCGCCTCAAGAAGATCGTAGACGAGGCCAAAGGCTCCTTCGGCAAGGTCATCCTCTTCGTGGACGAGCTGCACAACATAGCGGGGGCCGGGGCCGCCGAGGGGGCGATGGACGCCGGTGAGATCCTCAAACCCGCCCTAGCTCGCGGAGAGGTGCAGATGATCGGCGCGACCACCATCGAGGAGTACCGGCGTTACATCGAGCCCGACGCCGCCCTGGAGCGTCGCTTCCAGCCCATCCTCGTCGACGAGCCGACCGAAGAGGAGACGTTCGAGATCTTGAAGGGACTCAGGGACAAGTACGAGGCACACCACAGCGTGGAGATTTCCGACGAGGCCCTCACCGCCGCCGCTCAACTCTCCCACCGTTACGTCGCCGACCGCTTCTTGCCGGACAAGGCCGTGGATCTGCTAGACGAGGCGGCGAGCCAGCTGCGCATAGAGACGACGATGATGCCCGACGACCTCCGCGAGAAGGAGCTCCGCTTGCAGGAGCTTACCCGCGAGGGCGCCGCGGCCGTAGAGGAACGCGATTATGAGCGCGCCGCTACCTTGCGCGACGAGGCCGATGTCTTGCAGGCGGAGTACGGGGAGGCCTGCGACCGCTGGCTGGAGGAGAGCGGGGTGAAGAGCGCCGTAGTCGGCCGGGAGGAGATAGCGCGGGTCGTGAGCGCCCGCACCGGCATCCCGGTTGGCCGGATGCTCAAGGATGAGGCCGAGCGCCTCCTGTCGATGGAGGCCGCGCTGCACAGGCGCGTGATAGGCCAGGACGCCGCCGTCGTCGCCGTCTCGGAGGCCGTTCGCAAGGCGCGAGCCGGGCTCGCAAACCCGAACCGTCCCATCGGGAGCTTCATCTTCCTGGGACCCACGGGGGTGGGGAAGACCGAGCTGGCGCGCGCCCTGGCCGGGTACCTCTTCGACGACGAGGACGCCATGATCCGGCTGGACATGTCCGAGTACATGGAGCGCCACGCCGCGAGCCGGCTCGTGGGCGCGCCGCCCGGCTACGTCGGCTACGAGGAGGGCGGCCAGCTCACCGAGGCGGTCCGCCGCCGCCCCTACTCGGTCGTGCTCCTGGATGAGATCGAGAAAGCCCACCCGGACGTCTTCAATATGCTCCTTCAACTCCTCGAGGATGGCCGCCTCACAGATAACAAGGGCCGCACGGTCTCCTTCGACAACGCCGTAGTCATAATGACCTCGAACGCCGGCGCCCATCTCATCCCCGCACCTAGAGAGAAGCGCGAGCCGGACGATAGCCAGGAGGAGGTGCAGGAGCGGCTCCTCCTGGAGCTCGGTGTCTACTTCCGCCCCGAGTTCCTCAACCGGGTAGATGAGATCCTGGTCTTCCATCCTCTCGGCGACGAAGAGCTTGCCGAGATAGCCACCCTCCTCCTCGAAGGCCTCCGCGAGACTGCAGCGAGGCAGGAGATATGCCTGTCCTTCTCCGGCGCCGTTACGAGGCGCATAGCCCTCGAAGGCCGCGACTCGCCCTTCGGCGCCCGCCCTCTGCGCCGCGCCGTGGGCAAACTAGTAGAGTCGCCTCTGAGCAAGGAGATCATCGCCGGTAACATAGAATGCGGTGACTCCGTCCGCATAGAGGCAGACCCCGAAGGACGAATCCTCTTCAAACCCGCCGAACCGCCCGTGGAACCCGCCCCGCCTCCGCCCCCGGCCGCGTCTCCATACCCCTGAGACTGTACCTAAATTCCTGACTGAACCTCGGGTATTCGAGAATACCTGGCGCCTCTTTACTCACCGATTCCCCTTATATAAGCCTCGCAAGACACGAGCGCGGGGCTCCAAACACCAACCTTAACCCGTAGATAAATGCAAACTTGACCCGAAGGTCAAATTATACCTGAGAATGAGGTTAAGCTCTAAAAAATACTTTCAGAAAGCCTAGCGTAGCCTCAAGAGCCATGCTAGGGTTGACAAACATGAGAGAGGACATGGAGTACATCAACGGAGTATTGGACGAGATGGAGGCGATAGTCGAGGACGCCTCTGGGGTACCTATGCGTAAGGGGCGGGCCATGGTCGACCGGGCCGACCTGCTCACGATGTTGGATGAGCTTCGCGGTGTGCTGCCGCGGGAGCTATCAGAGGCGGAGGCTATCCGGCGAGAGTGCGCGGCCGTTGTGGCTGCCGCCGAGGAGGAGGCGCGCAGGATCGTCGAGAACGCGCACGAGCGGGCCGAATCCAAGGTGTTGGACACGGAACTGTACAGGCGCTCGCAGCGGCGCGCGGCAGAGGGCGTGGAGCGTGCGGAGCGGTACGCCCGGGAGATAAGGGGCGGCTCTGAGGTATACCAGAATCGGGTGTTGAGCCAGCTTGAGAGCTGGTTCCAGGACTCGCTGATCTCGGTCGGTGAGTCCAGGCAGGAGTTGGGAAGTTCGCCGGTGCGCCGGTCCCCGGCTACTAACACCGAATCACCACCGCCGGAGGCCGAGGAGAACGGTCAGGGATGGAGGGCCAGCTCGGCCTGATAGAGATCTTCCGCGGCTAAGCTTCTGTACGTGTGCATTCTGCGGCGTGCATATTCCGCGGCTTCCTCTCACAGCCCCTGGTTCCTCCTAGCTGGCTATCAGCAAGCTCCTTCCGAGTTCGTGGCAGCAGGGCGTCGGCGATGAGGGACAGGGCGACTTGTTCCTGACACCGCTTTCATTCTCGTGGGAGGGGGACATCAGGTTCAGCGCCGCTCGTCTCATTAGGGCCATCGGCTTGCCGGAAGGAATGCATTGTGGCCCGTGAGGAAAACCTCCGGCGCTACTTTGACGCTATCTTGTCCGTGGATATGCCCGTCCGGTCTGTGTTCGTGAAGGACATTGCGGAAGAGGAATGGGCAACGGCTGAGGCTTCTTCGTGCGGAACTGTCCAACGTAGCGTGCAGAAGACGGAGAGTGAAGACTTTGACTCATGTCTCTTCTCGCTCGCGGCAGTTGGAAGCTCCGTATGCCCTGTTGGATGCCTGCGTAGGCGCCCACACCGGTACCGCGACCCGAATGAGGCCGAGGGCTGGCCAGCCCGATCGCTCCGGTGCAATATGTGCATCTCTCAAGGGACTGGCGGAAGCAGAGTCGGCGCTAGCGGGCCAAGTCATCTCGATGACGATGCCTGGTCAATCATCTCAAGGAGAAGGTCAACAACCGTTCCAATAGCGGCTGAGGCCCTGCTAATGACCGGGAATTACTGAGGGGACGTTCTGGAGAGCAAGGTGTCAAGGTGTAGGAGCGTCTCGTCGAGGTCGGCGATGAGCCTGCCGGCGGCCTTCCTGGCGTCGTCGCCGCTCTCTGTGGAGACGCGTACTACTCGTGGCCGGAGCGCTGAGATCTTCTCTAAGGCGTCGGAGAGCTGTGCGTCCATAGTACGTAGCTCTCTCTCCTCTTCCTGCTCTGGGGTGGTTTCCGAGGGACGGATGGTAGCGGCTACTTGCTCCCGCTTCTCGGAGACGTCTACGAGGCGTTCGAGGAGAAGATCCAGCTTAAGCGGCGCGTCCCGGAGTAGTCTTCTTGTGGCTTCGCCCGAGTTCTCGATGGAGACCAGTGCCCGATCTCGGGCCGTGAGCGCGGCCTCTACCTTGTGACGGGTCTCTCCATTTGGCAGCCTGCGGACGCGTTGCTCGGGGGGCGATGTTCCCGAGAGGCTGTCGCGGCCTCTGAGGATATGCCTCTTGAAGAGCGGGGCGCTGGCGGCCAGGTAGACGAGGGCGAGGTAGGTGACGAGGGTGAGGGGGAGGACCCACCATATCAGGGTAATCGCGAAGAAGGCGATCCCGACCCCCGCCACGAGCAGGTGCATCGGACGGAAGAGGGAGGCCCGCGTCACCTGTCGCTGCTCCTCGGACGAGAGTTGCTCCTGAACGGGCGGATCAGGCCCCGGCATCGTTCCCTGTGCCGTCTTCGAGGAGGGTCAGGCGCACCCGTCCACCTACCTTTAGGAGGAGGGCCTGGGCGGCGTTGCCGTTATTGACGGAGAGGCTGAGGCGCTGGTGGGAGTCCGGGACGAGAACGAGATCCCCGACCTTTGAGTGACCGAAGGTCGAGACGTAGCGGATCGGCATCTCGCCCTCGCCGGCCTCCACCAGGAGCTGCGTGCCGAACTCGAAGCCAGCCTCTTCCACCGCCGCCGAAAGCCGGGCGTTGCCGTAACGATCCACACCTATTATCGTCGCGATGATGGTGTCCGGCCCCTCCTTCCGTGCACCGGGCGGCTCCATATGCACGAGCGAGGCCGGGTCTACCGCCTCCCCGAGCTGCCTTAGGTCCAGCGCCGAAGCGAGGTGCGCCGCAGCCGGAGAGAAGATGTCGCGGCCGTGGAAGGTGTGCGAGACGGGCCGGAGATGGTAATCGGCATTCGTCAACTCGACCGCATCCGAGATGCCGCCCAAAGCTTCGGCGGCGGGCGTCAGGAGGCCGTTGTCAGGACCGACGAGGAGGGCCCCGTTCGCGGTTCGCAGGGCCAAAGCGCGCCGCTCGGTGCCGACGCCGGGGTCTACGACGGCCAGATAAACCATCTCCTCGGGCATGTAGCGCGTGGCGTGTTCCAGAATCTCCGCCCCCGCCTCCACCGCGAAGCCGGGCACCTCGTGTGTAAGATCTACAACCGTCGCCTCTGGCGCGATGCGAAGCATCACGCCTTTGCACAGCCCGACGAAATCGTCGCCTAGCCCGAAGTCCGAGAGAAAGCAGATTGGTCTCATGCCTCCAGTATAGAGTCCGGCGGCCTCTGGAGCATGCCAGGAAATCCTCGTCGGAATTTTGGGGAGCTTGAGAGCACGCCGGGGCGCGGTCTACAGGAGCGTGCTCTGATAAAAACGGCGCTCCCCGAGCGTCTGGAGAGTCTTGCCGGGCGCGATGTCGCGGAAGGTGCTCTGGTTCTTAGCGAGCCGCGCCGGGGCCCAGCGATTGGACCATCAGGCGGAAGTCCTGCTGGCGGCCTTGAGGGCATCCTGGTAGTTAATGCGGTCCTCCTCGACCAGCTTCAAGAGGGCCTGATCAAACGTCTGCATCCCGTAGTACTCGCCCTCGGCGATGACCGTCTGGATCCGGCCGGTCTGCTCGGGGTCCAGGATGAAGTCCTTTATGCGGCCAGTAGTAACCATGACCTCGCAGGCCGCGGTCCTCCCCTTGCCGTCCTTGGTCCGTACAAGGCGCTGCCCGACGATGCCCTTGAGCGTGCCGGCGAGCATGGTCCGAACCTGCGCCCTCTCGTGAGGCGGGAAGAGGTCGATCATGCAGTTTATGGTCTCCGTAGCGTCCAGGATGTGCAGCGTGCTCAGAACCAGGTGGCCGGTCTCCGCCGCCGAGAGAGAGCTATGCGGGCGCTCTCGGAGTTCCGGATCTCACCTATAAGAATGATGTCCGGATCCTGCCTGAGGATGCGCTTGAGGGCCCGCGCGTACGACGCCGTATCCTGTCCAACCTCGCGTTGGTTGATGATGCTCTTCTCGTTGAGGTGGAGTTCATCGTACTAACATCGAACGGCACATCTCCCGTGGCTTCTAGCGATTCATCGGGATAGGCCACGACCTCCAAGCGCATCACCTTGTACACGTAGTGTTGCTCCTCAGGGGCGAGAGCGTCCAGCTTCTCCGGCGCTGCCTTCTCGTAGGAGGCGAGCAGGGCGGCCGCATCGTGCTCGAGCGCTTCTATCTCCTCTTGCGCGCCTCGGAGCTTGGCGAGCTCCCGCTCGGTGGTCAAACGGGCGTTTTCGAGCTCCGAAAGCCTGGCGGCGAGCTCGTCCAGGGTCATCAGCCCGGCTGCTTGCTGGTCTTGGAAGGCAGCCCTCTTGCGGGTGAGCTCGCCGAGCTTCTTGAGCCAGACTGCCGTCTCGCGCTCGGGGTTCCCCCTTAACCGGCTCTTCTTGCGCTCGATCATGGCCTCCAGGCCGACCCTGAGTCTCTCCGGGTCCTTGAGGAGCCCGGAGACCTCCTTCCAAACCAGGGGCTCGGCGTGGTCCGCGCGCTGGTTCTTGCCGTTTTCGCAGCCCGCCTTGCCGTCCCTGACGCGCTTGGGGCAGCGGTAGTAGTGGTGGACCTTGCCGGTGGTGGAGGGGATGCTGGTGGTCTGCATGGCGCGCCCGCACGAGGCGCAGCGCAAGATCCCGCCCGAGAGCTCCCAGAACCGCAGGCCCGCCGAAGAGGGACGACTATAGTGCTCTATAGCAGCGCGCGCACCGTCGATCCACTTGCGCGGTACACCTGAGTCCGATACGGGGATGGGCACCCATTCCTCCCGTGGCTTCTCGAGTGTCTTGTAGGCGTAACGGTAGGGCTTGCCGTCTTGTCCCTTCGCTGCGACCTTCTTTTTGGATTGGCGCCGGCGATCGTAGTAGAGGACCCCGTAGCGCCTGTCAGGGTCGAGTTTGTCCCGGACCTCGGGCGAAACGATGCCCTCGATCTCCTCGAAGGTGTGTGGGCGGTAGATGTCGTCCAGGATCGCCTCCTGAAGGTAACCCTGACGCCAGAGCTTCGCCCCACCGGGGCTCGGGATACCTTCCCGATGGAGGGCCTTGCGGATTGCGTAGAGGGACACCCCTTCGGCCCCGGCCATGCGGAACACGCGCCTTATCACGGCCATCTGCTCCTCGTCCACCTCGTAGCCATCGCGCGACTCGTTGAAGCGAAACCCGAAGCGCGGGCGGTGGGTGGCCACGACCTTGCCCTCCCGCGCTTTCTTGAGCAGGCCGCGCCTGGAGCGCTTGGTTATCTCTGAGCGCTCCAGCTTCGCTACCCCGCGCCTAATGTAGCTCACGAACTCTCCCACGGGGGAGCCATCAGCCCCATCGTCCAGGGCTTTAAGCTCCGTACCGTAGTCCTCGAAGAGGAGCTTGAGATACTCGTGGTCCCATGGCTCGCGGCTTATCCGGTCGGCGTCCTGAGCTAACACCACGGTCACGCCACCGCCCGCTACGAGCTCTCGCACGCGATCCAGCCCAGGCCGCTCAAGGTAAGCCCCACTCTCGCCGGGGTCTGTAACTAATTCCAAGACCTCGTACCCCTCACGGTCCGCATACATCCTTAGAGCTTCTACTTGCTGGGCAAGACTGTAGCCTCTGCGGGCCTGCTCCTCGGTAGATACGCGAGCGTAGAGGATGGCCTGCTGGGGGCCGTGACCGTTGGTGCTGGGCATATAACTATTCCCCTCCCATAAACTCTTCGGGCTTCACCCCCAGGGTGGCGGCCAGCTTGCTAAGAGCGCTTGCCTCCGCCTCAACACCGCCTTTTTCGATCTGGCGGATAAAGCTTGTGGAGAGACCGGTCTCGAGGGATAGCTCTTGTATACTCATTTTTATTCGCTTACGGCGTGTCTTCAAATGCTCCCCGTCCACCAGTAGCTTCTTATCATCGCTCATTCTCACGGCCTCCTCTTCTCCCTACCTCATCAACTCTTTGGGCTCGACGCTCAAAGCCTCTGCAAGCTTGCGGATCGTCCTCGGCTGAGCCTTGCGCTCTCCACGCTCGAGCTGACCTATAGTGTCCGGAGCTACTCCGGCTATGGCGGATAGGTCCCTCTGGCTCAGCGCTCGTTCTTCCCTCAGCTCCAACAACCTCATTCCGTTCACCTCCATAAATCTAGTCATTATCTGAATATTTTACACTCAAATACTAGACAATACAAGTACAATGTGCTAGAATGAAAGTGTCAAAACAAGAAATAATGGCCCCGGCGGTGCTACCAACACCCCGGGGCCTGGACCAAAGGGAAAGGACCCCTATGGCCGAGTTCAGTTTAGCGCGTTCCGCGCACGAGTCCCCGGAACTTGCTGAGTGCTTCCGGCACGAGGATGAGGAGTGTCCCCGCTGTGACGGCTCGGGCTTCAGGCCCCGCAGGTATTGCGCCGGGTGTGGAGAGCCTTCCGGGCGGCCCAGCTCGTAGGGCTCAAGAATCGGCGGGAGAGAGACCAGCCGATGTGGTGCCTCCATTGCCACCCGGAACTCGGGGGCACCAGCGGGGACCTGGCGATGCTCGAAAGGATGGGCGGCTGACATAGCTGCCCTCTTTCCCCTTGATCGACTCGTAGCCACGCCCGGCGCTATGGAGCTGCTCAAGGGCGCCACTGACGAAGGCCTCTTGTCCGCCTTGCTTGAGCGCCACCGATCAGGTGATCGGGGAGATGTGCCACCAGGCTTGAGGATCGTCTCCTCTTACCGTATTGCCGATGAGACGCTCTGGGTGATGACCGAGGCGGGCCGGAGTGCGACAACTATACTGCTATCTGAGGATTACTGAGCCAACAAGGCTCGCTAATACTATCTTTACATCTCCAGCCTGACGACTTTAGACATAACAACTCAGCTAGCCTGGCTAACTCTGATAGCTGTGCCCGGCTAATTAAAGCTTGCTACCTTTGTGCCGATAACTCTATAAAAACTCTCGCGTATACTGCAGCTTATGCTAGTCCTCTGGCACACTTTCTATGAAGGGTAGAGGCTGCGTAGCTTGATGCGCGCATCCTCTGTGGTGAAGCGCCAATCCACGCTCGCTCCCGACCGGGTTCGCTCGGTTTGCCATGCTTCTACCTCCCGCTCCAGTGTTTCCATGTCGGGCAATCTTCTTTTCAGGCACTGGCGCACTAAAACCGAGAGTTCTATCTCCACCATGTTCAGCCAGGATCCATGCACCAGTGTGTAGCAGAACTCTATTCTTCGCGCCAAGCGCAGTGCTTGCTCTGGAGTAAAGCTCTCGTAGAAGGCGGCGGCCGTCCGGTGCGTCGAGAGGTTGTCGAGGACCACTCGGATCTTCTGGGCTTGCGGGTAGATTTCCTCTGCCAGATGGCGCATCGAATGGGCGAACTCCTGGTTTCTGCGACGCTTGGTGACCACCGCTTCCCGCCAGCCCGTGAGTGGCTCGAAGCTCCTCAAGACGTGGCAGGTGCCGCCCCTGTTGTAATGCGAGTCGAACTTGACGATCTGGCCCGGCTTCGGCGGCAAAGGCTCGATCACATCGCCGATGAGTTGGCAGGGACGCTCGTCGAAGCACACCACCGGTTTGTCTCGATCGTAGGGTTCTTCGTAGAGGTCGAGCACGGAACGTTTAGGCACCAAAATCTCCCGACCCGATCGAGTTCTTCCAGGACGATAGGCTGGAACGGTGCAACGGATGGGGGTAGTTTGGACCCTGGACCAGGGCGACTATATCAACGTCAACTAACCTCACGGCAACACGCTGTCAGACGATGAAGAGGGCTCGACTCAACTCCTTCGCTACTTCTCGCTCGTTCGGGCTAGCACTCTCGGCATTGAAGATGTTGCGAGGGTCGAATTGCCAGTGCAGGATCAGGACGCCCCGCACGGCCACTTGCGACCCGAACCCGCCGGAGAAGGCCTCCGGAACACTTACCGCAAACGCCGCCATTCCCAGCATCCGGCCAGCATCATCGCCCGGAAGACGGGGTCGTCGATGTCGCTCGCCTAGAGGGCGTCCGGGCCGCCATAGGAGGAAACCACCACCGCCGTGATCATGACATGCTCCTTCGGTCCGGTTCGACATTCCGCTTCTGCATGCCTTCGGCTGCGGGGTCGATCTCCCAGGCGATAATGCGTCGTGGATGGATCCGAATGATCTCGTTGATGGCAGCCTTCCCGGGCGGGGGCTGATCGACCAGCGTCTCGGCGCGTCCACGGATCTCGATACCCCGGACACGCCAGGGCGTAATCGAGGCGATGTCGTCGACGACGAAGGCGACGCGGCCGTTGGCTCGGACGTTGCGGAACTTCCGGCTAGCTCCCATGTTGTAGCCGGCGATGTCGATGGTGCCCGCCTCGGCGTTGTAGCGAAAGCCGACAGGGTTGTTCTGTAGGTTCCCACCCGGATCGACGGTAGCAAGACGACCGAGCCGTTGACCTTTCAGGTACTCGATCTCCGCTTCCGTAAACGCGCTCATGCTTCATCCTTCTCTCCTTGGCTTGCGGCCCGCCTTTCGGCGGCAGCCTTCGCCCGGTCGTAGTTCCAACCCAAGATCTCCAGGACCGCCGAGACGTCTTCCTGGTCCTCCACCGGGTAGCTGACGTAGCCTTTGGAGCCCGCCCTGTGCAGCCGTGCCCGGCCCTTCGCCATCAGGCTCCCGCGCGCCTCCCAGGTAACGGGGAGATCTGCCACGCGGTCGCGGTGGACGTGCCCGATCTCGCGCTTGCCGTAGCGAAACACAACGGCATCGAACCTGCCGGGCTCCGACGTTGTCCCAGTCCAGCGGAGCACCTCCCGCTCGACCGACGCAAGCAGTTCGTCATCCATCCGGTTCCTCCTCTCGTGAGAACTTCGCGGTGTCATCGGCCGTGGGCCCATGCCAAACCTCCGCTGCCGATCGCTTCCGTGCCCGTATGCTAGAGCGGCCGGCAGCCTCGCGCGTCGTACGAAGGTACAGTTTTCGGTCTGTACCACCGTCCGGGCTTGGCCCGCTTGCTCGATCACGGGGATTCCCAATCTCCGAGCACGGTCCCGCCGGTAGAGGACGGTCATGCCGTCCACCCTCATCAGCACCTCGATCAGCTCGTTCTGTGCTGCTCTCATCCTGATCGTCGCGCCCTCTAGATCGCCTAATCGCCTAAGACCTTGATTAGAACCTCGTGCTGTTGGGCTCCCACCGTCGCAGCGTATCGCAACGCATCGTGGCGCGAGCCAAGGCGCATCTCAGCTTCGATCGTCCCTAGGCCGCGGCGTCGCGCGGCCGCTACGCGATGATACCCATCGGCGAGGAGCAGCCCCTCTGCGGTGTCGAATACAACGACGGGTGGGAGAGCGTCGAGCATCTCGGCGTACCGCTCCACCCGTGCAGCATCGAGGTGCGCCTCGGGATCGATCTGCGTGTTCATGAGGAGATCAGTGATTCTCAATTGTGTCATCGTACCCATCCTCGCTGACAACTCGACGAGCCGCAACCCAGTCACATTATCAACCTTGCCTGACAAGATACTAGTAGCCTCTATACACCGTATTGCCGCTAAGATGTCTTCTCGGAAACTGAGAGGGATCGGGGTAGATCTGCCCCGATCCCCTACTTAGCTTAGGACTGGCGCAAGCGCCACCTAAGGTAACCCAAGTTGTCCCCACAGACATTGGATGGAGAAGGCCAGCAAGAACCAGGCGATCTTCAACTCGAAGCCTCGCGCCGTGACCGCGTGGATCTTCTTGGCGAACAGGCCGCTCAGTCGGCTGAAGACCGTCTCTATGTATTGGCGGATCGGCTTGCCCAAAAACTCTTCCCATGCCGGCATCGGTCTATCGGAGTTCTTCTTGCGTTGTGCCTTCAGACTCAAGCTTGTCCTCCCGATTCAGAGAAGGTTTAGGCGGCCTTCGAATCGGGAGGATATTGACTATTGGGATAGGGGGCAACTTGGGTTAGATATGAGAATTCATAAGTTCTTCACAGGATGACCATAGGCCCGAGGCCCATACTAGAGGGTGAGTAGATAGAGGAGAGTGCGCCAAGATGACGGTGCAGAACAAACGAAAGGTGGTGCAAGATGAGCAGAACTGCAAGTAGAGCTTCATCTGGAGCTTTGCGGGGTTTGGGCAAGCTACGTATCATGGGGGTAGCGTTGATCTCTTTGGTGGGTTTGATCCACCTGCTCGTGACCCCCGAGTACTTCGCATATGCAGCCTACGTGGGCCTCCTGTTCCTAGTCAACGTCGCCTGTAGCGCCCTTTCAGCTTACGGGATCTACCGTGGAGCGAGCTGGGGCTGGATGTTGGGTCTCGTAATATCCGTAGGCGCGTTCGTGGGGTACATCGTCAGCCGCACCGTCGGGCTCCCCGGGGCGCCTGGTATCCTTCGGGAGCCCTTTACGGAGCCGCCGGGCCTACTCTCCCTCGTCGTAGAGTTGGCCTTCATAGGGGTCGCCGCATACGTGCTCACCCGGCGTAGGGAGGCTACAGCTTCGTCCGGTGAAGTTGCGTAATCCGAGACCATCGACGTACGGTAATGGTTCAAGGTAGAGAGGCACGGTACACTCACGATCATGGTTACGATTCAGATCGCCTGTCGCCATTGCGGCAGCGAAAACATTATTCGCAACGGGATGACCTCCAACTCCAAGCAGCGCT
>JAABVA010001290.1_pt1 | contig 27326 bp, 25 predicted proteins | sample 5560331 | NCBI WGS metagenome assembly JAABVA01 (sample SAMN12812661, study PRJNA571458) | rock metagenome | isolation source: Antarctica rocks | place: Antarctica: Victoria Land, Mt New Zealand sud | collected 2016-01-07 | reverse complement strand
AGAAACGCCACCGGATCGGCATGGATACGGTCCAGTTCGAGCCAACCCGCCGCCGGGTTCACGGTGTTGGGACTCCAGCCTCGCTCAAGCGCGGCGCGGTAGCTCGGGAGATACTCGGCCGCAGGACCTACCAGCTGCATGCCGCCATTATGCCGAGCCGCGTCACAAATTCGGCGGGCGCCCCGCATCAGCTTTCGCCTGTTCCGACGTCGACGACAAACTCGAACTACTAAGCACGGCCCCTTTGCCAGCGTTGCACTCCATCACGTCTGGGAAGTGAGCGGCTCGGGTGACCATGCTCCAGAGCAGCTCGGACGTCTCAGTTGACCATCGGTGACCGGGCATGGATCGGTGACCGGACACCGATGGGGGTACGGGTCACGTGCTCACGGATGACGCGGTGCGGAGCTGTACCTGACAGGATCGGTGTGTGCGCTTCTTTCGTCCTGGCTCGTTGTTGTCGCTGGAATCAGGCGTGTGGGTGGTCGATGAGTTCCAGCCGGTCGCCGCCATCATTGATTCCGGTTCCGGCGACATCCTTAATTTGGTGAGTTGGCCGGAGGTGCCGGCCGCGTCCCGCCTTGTTTGGCCGGGGCCGGCGCTGATGAGCGACGGGTCGTCGGTGTGGGCGCAGCAGGAACGGTCCGGTCCGCTGCTGCGCATCGGGTCCGACGGTAGCCGGAGCGTGGCGTGGACCGACGGGATGCAACTGGCTGCCTGCGGAGCGGGCGAGGCGTGGTGCATGTCCGCGCCGCCCAACCAGGAACTGGTTCAAGGCGCGGACGCCCAACCGATGGCCCTGGCTGATTTCGGCTTGTCGACGGTGCTGCGGGTCGGAGCGGACAGGCGGCAGGATCGGTTGATGGTGAACCGGCCGGTGCGGGCGCTGCACGCGACGGCCGACGCGCTCGTCATCGAAGTTGACGACGACCCGTGGCAACTGCACCACCTGGGCGTCGACACCTACGAGGTGGTGCGGACCAGCCGCTACCTGCCGCTGCCGTGGGGCACCGATCTACCTGTCCAGTTGGTGGTCACCGCAGACACCGGCTCCCAGCAGCAACCGACCGGGATTCAAAGGCCGCCCTCGGATCTGTCGATGACCTGGTATGAGCAGACCGAGGACCCACGCGCCCAACTGCACGCCACCGGTTTGCGGTGGCGACTGGGCCGCACCTGGCAGGAAGACACCCAGCACCGGTCGCCATGGCTGCCGGTCCTTGTCACCGCGCACGACGACGACGACAACATCGTCCGCCGTTTCGACCTCGGGCCCGGCAACGTCGTCACCGCCCGCTCGATCGCCGGCGACACCGCAGTCGCAGTGGCAATCGCGCGGCCCGGCCCCGGCCATCCGGTGGAGTTGTTGTCCCTGTCCCCCGCAGCAGACACCATCACCACGTTGCTGGGCGCGGACTCGGTCGACATCACCGAGGTGTGCTGGCCGCTGGTGCCCCGACCGATCGAGGCCGACTCCTACGCCGCGCAGATCCTGGCCCGTAACAGCTCACTGCAGCAGTACTGGCACGGCGACGACGGCGTGCAGCCGCTGGCCGGCGGAATGAGCGAGGTAACCACCCGCCTGGACGGGCAGTGGCCCGACACCCGCCTGGAGTGGACGTTCCACTGGACACACCGTCCAGGCCTCACCTTGCGCCGCCGGGTACCGCTGTACGACGAACTCGGCCGCCTGGCCCCACCCGAATACGCCGACATTCATCTGATGGAGCGACTCCACACCGGAGCGATCCCCGTCGCCGCGACCGCTCACCACGGCATCCTCGATATCTAAGCTTTGCGCCGCGGTGTCGATGCTGACGCACTCCTTGACGAGCAGCCCGCCTCTTTGCCCGGTCGATACTGCAAGGACCGTCGGCAGGTGGCGCTTTTCGAGCTCGAGCTCGAGTTGGCTGCGTAAGGCGAACGTCTACCGATCACGATCAGCGATCGCACCAGGGCTCGCTGAGCATGATCGTTTCGACCCGATCGGGGATCGTCTTCCGGGCCTAGCTGAGGCGGGCGTTGTGGACCAGCATAGGCACGATCATGGTCGCGGACAGCAACACGATGGCGGTCAATGCCGCGGTCGCCAGTCGAGCCGGATCATGAGGCTGGCCGTAGAAGACGTTCGCCGCGAGGGCTAGCAGGATCGGCCCGCAGCACCACAACAGCCTCGTGGACATCGGCAAACGCGGCCCTTGGTCACCGAAGCGCTGACCGCGCCGCGCGCGCAGCGCCAGTGCGGTCCCGGCAGTCCACATGACGGCAGCGACCGCGCCCAGGATGATCGCCAGAACCATGTGTTCAGGATGACATGAATTCACGCTGGCGGCGCTCGCTCGAGGTCGCCAATCTGACCTTTGCGGTTGGCGGTGTCAGTAACCGATCCCGTAACGGGCTTGCGGCATGTGTTTGGTTTGTTCGCGGGGCGCTCGACTGCGTTCGGGGTCAGTCGGCGCCGATTGAGTTCAGGAACTCCCGGGTGGGGTTGCCGGAGGTGATGGTGCCGTTAGAGATGGACGGGCAGCCGAGCTGGGTGGAGTACCACAAGGCAGCGTCGGGCCGGTCCGGGTAGCTCACCGCGATGCCGTAGGCCGCGATCGGTTCGGTCATCGGGCAGGTGGTGAGGTAGCCGTTCTGGTGTTGCACGCTGATCTTCCCGGCGGCGGTGGCCACTCGGGCCGCCGCATCCCCGGCGAGCAGCACGCGTTTTGCAAGGGATAGCGGCGGGTGGTGGTTGCCGTCGTAGTAGGCGCAGATGAGAATCTTCGTTGGGCGCTGCTCCGGGAGCAGGGACCGGGTTCCGGCCCCGGTTGCCTTCACGTCGGATTTGTTCTCGTCGGTCGTCGGGCAGCCGCCCGCGACGGTCAGGTTCATCCGTTCCGTGGGTCCGGTGGTATCCGGTACGGGCCGGGGGTCGAGCCATTCGGCGAGTCCATCGATCCGCCAGGCTGTGGTCCGGGCGTCGATGGGAAAGACGCCGATCTCCAGTTGAGCGCCGGTCCAGGCGTCGTCGTCCGGTGCGGCGAAACCGACCCCCCGCGACAGGTTCGGTGATTCGTCCCCTCCGGAACTGCCGCTCTGGGTCAGCCCGGCCGGCCGGTGTGAGGTGATCCATTGCACCGCTGCGCCCAGCGGCATCGCGACCGTGAAGTAGTGGACCGTGTCGATCAGTGATCCGGTACCGGGTGTGCCCATCGTCGGGCCGGACAAGGCGGCGGGGACGGATTTTGTGGCGACCGCGCCGGGCGGCAACTGCGCCAAAGCCGCCAGACGCTCGGTCTCCTGCTGCGTTTTTTCCCGGTGGGTCTGGGCCAGCGCGTCCAGATCGGGCAGCGACGTCTTGCTGACTGCGATTGGGGTTGAAGACGCGGCGATGGACGACGACACCAGCTGCCGCGTGGCGGCAGATTGCGACGCCACGGTGCCCACAGAAGCCCGCGAAGCGACGGGAGGGGAAGCGCAGGCTGCGACGATGGATGCGACACCGAGCACAACAGCGCACCTGATCAATCTGTTTCGCATCGTTGCAGTCTTCACCAAGGAATGACGGAATTTGTGCTGGCCCGGTTGCACGATACGACGGTGTCCTGATCAGTGCTGGCGACCCGACAAGCCACGTCGCGGGACAGGTCGGCAGCGATCCAGTCAGGGATCGTCCTGCGGTGCCCGCGACGCGAACTATCACCGACACCTAAGCTTCGCCTATGCCAGACCCAAAGCAAATTCGAGACGCCAAACGTGCAGCTGAACGAACAGGGCTGATCGCAGCGACGGTGATCTTCGCTGTCCTTGGCGTCGGCATTGTGCTCCTGGCGACGGTGGGCGGCCGAGCCGGTAGCTCTATCTGGATCGGAGCTGCCGCTCTCTTGTTGGGAGCAGTGTCTCTCCTACGCCTGTCGCGCCGCCGAGGAGCGAGATACCGCGAAGAGGATGCAGCCAGCTCGACGGGTGGCGCTGCACAGTAAGGCGGCAGTAGGAGCAGCGCAGTCCCGAGGATCGCGAACCGCCAGTTCAACCCCGGTCCTGCAGGACTCGGGCCTTTGAACTATGTCGGGAAGGATCGCCGCGTTCGATGTGCCGCAAGCCGAACCCTCCCCGGGACGCTCTGCCCGTCATCGGACCGCCGACGAAACCCTCGTGATGACATTGTGCTCGGCGTCCCGTAAGACCTGTCCGCTTTAATGCTCGGTGAAGGTAGCTCAACCGGTACAGTCCGATCATGGCCGCGATGCTCATCGGACACGCCCGCTGTTCCACCGACGACTAAGATCTGACCGCGCAACGCGACGGCCTCACCGCGGCCGAAGTGAAGCTCAACATCGGCGGATCGGTCCACGACCCGAACGATCCGATCGGCCGGCTGCTGTTCAACGTCCTGGCCATGACCGCCGAGTTCGAATCCGACCTCATCAGGATGAGAACGAGGGAGGGCATGAAACTCGCCAAGGCCAAGGGCCGGCTCCGGGGCAAGTCACCGAAGCTCAGCGCTACCCAGGAGACACACCTTGTCGGGCTGTACCGAGCCGGAAAGCACACCACCGCCGAACTCGCTGAACTGTTCTCCGTCGGCCGGTCCACCGTCTACCGAGCCGTCGAGCGCGGCGGCGGCACCAAAGTCGGCTGATCACCAGTTCTCACCCGGCCCGGCTGCGGCCGATGGGCACCGCTGCGCCGGACGACGTCACGGTGACAACCTGACGAGCGAATCCGGTGACAACTTCACGGCGCTTCACAGCAGCCGGCGAGCCGATCGGTCGTGGTCCAACTGCCGTGTCCGAAAACCCCGAGTCGCCGCGCCGCGAGCTGGCGAAGTCGTCCTGGCGATCAACGACTGCCGTGTCCGAAAACCGCGAGGCATGGAGCTGAACGGCTGGCAGAGTGGTTCTGGTGATCAACGATGCCGACGCCGCCTACCGGGCGGTGCAAACGCGAGACGCCCGCTTCGACGGGCAGTTCGTCACCGCGGTGCGAAGCACCGGGATCTACTGCCGCCCCGCCTGCCCGGCGCGCACCCCACTGCGCCGGAATGTCGCCTTCTACCCGACCTCCGCGGCAGCGCAGGCAGCCGGATTCCGGGCCTGCCGTCGGTGCCTGCCCGACGCAACGCCTGGCTCACCGGAATGGAATCTGCGGGCGGACACAGTGGGAGCGGCCATGAGACTGATCGGTGACGGGATCGTCGACCGCGAGGGGGTGCCCGGCTTGGCCTCTCGGCTGGGCTACACGCCGCGGCACCTCGGGCGGTTGCTCGCCGCCGAGGTCGGCGCACCGCCCCTGGCACTCGCCCGGGCCCGTCGGGCCCACACTGCCCGGGTCCTGCTGACCACCTCCACCGTCCCGATCAGTGACATCGCCTTCGCTGCAGGCTTCTCCAGCATTCGGCAGTTCAACGAGACCATCCGCGAGGTGTACGCGGCCGACCCGAGCACCCTGCGCAGCGACCATCAGCCGCGCAGCACCGTCCCAGGGACCCTGACTCTTCGGCTCGCGGTGCGCCAACCCTTCGCGTCAGATGCCCTGCTGGCCTTTCTCTCGGCACGAGCAGTGGCCGGGGTCGAATACGTGGAAGGTCGGACCTATGCCCGCACGCTGGCGCTGCCTGCCGGGAACGGGACCGTGCACCTGGAACTTCCGAAGCCCGGCGCACCGTCCGTGGTCATCGCCACCTTGCGCCTCGAGCAGATCTCGGACCTCGTTCCGGCCGTCGATCGGTGCCGCAGGCTGCTGGATGCCGACGCAGACCCGGTGCGGGTGGACGAACAGCTCCGAGCCGACTCCGCGCTCCATGCGGCGGTGGCCGACTGTCCCGGCCTACGAGTGCCGGGCGCGGTCGACGGGCCGGAGATCCTGCTGCGCGCGATCTTCGGGCAGCAGGTATCGGTGGCGGCAGCCCGGACCACCTTGGGTCGGCTGACGGCGGCGGTCGGACGGCCGCTCGGTCTGCCAACGGAAAGTGCGGGCGACGATCTGCGTCTCACCCACCTGTTTCCGCACCCGACTGATCTGGCAGCGCTCGATCCGGCTGTGCTGCCGGGACCGAGGCGTCGGGCCGAGACCATCGTCAACGCGGCCGGCGCAATCGCCTCGGGCAGTGTGGTGATCGACGCCGGACGGCGAGGCCAAGAGCTCTCCGACGAGTTGGTGGCCTTGCCGGGAATCGGGCCGTGGACCGCTCAGTACGTCCGCCTTCGAGTGCTCGGTGACCCAGACGTCCTGATGACTGGCGATCTGGTGCTGAGGCAGGGGGCCGCGCGGCTCGGCCTCCCCACCGGTCCGGTCGCCCTCGCCGAACGCGCCGCGCGCTGGAGTCCGTTCCGTTCCTACGCGGGGATGCATCTCTGGCGCGCAGCCTCCGCCGGCTCCGCCAGCGCCACGACTCCTCGACGGACAAATTCAACCCAGCTTTCACCATCGGAAGGCCCGGCATGACGAATTCACTTGTTGCCACCACGAACACCCCGATCGGTCCGTTCACCGTCATTGCTACCGAATCGGATGTTCCCGTCGTCCTGGCATCTGGATGGACGGCAGAGATCTCCGACCTGCTGCCCGTCATCGCGCCGGCGTTGCGGCCGATTTCCGTGACTACGGTCAAGAACATAGGCGGTGTGACGGATGCGGTGACCGCCTACCACGACGGGGAGTTGGCGCGGATCGACCATGTTGCGGTACAACAGGTCTCGGGGATCTTTCTGCTGCATGCCTGGGAGATCCTGCGCGCCCAGCCGGCCGGACGACCCGTCACCTACACCGATTTCGCCCTGATAGCCGGGAGGCCGGCAGCTGTCCGGGGTGCCGCGATGGCCTGCGCACGCAATGCGGCCGCGCTGTTCGTGCCGTGCCATCGGGTAGTGCGCAGCGACGGTAGCCTCGGCGGGTTCCGTTGGGGCCTTCCGGCCAAGCGTTGGCTGCTGGACCACGAGGCCGCCTGATCGGACGGACGTGCAAGCTGCGCCGAGGTGGTCGAGGTCAGCTCGATGGAAGGGCCGGAAGATGGCGCGTCGCACTCAACGCAGAGTCGTAACGGGCCAGCACGACCTGCGCCATCGTCGGCCACAACGGCTGTGCGACAGCCACTCCCAGTTCCGCTGCTCGCCGAGCCACCTGGTCGAGCAGTAACCCGGGCGCGAGGAACAGAGATGCGACCGCCGGCAGGGCGTTCCAGGGCTGGTCGAGTGCGTCCAGTGCGCGCGGCGTCGTGGTCGCGAAGACGGCTCGAACTCCACCAGGACGGCGGGCGGACCACAGCTGCGCGAGGTTGTCGACCGCCTCGTTGGCCACCGGGTCCGACGTACCGACGGCCACCAGCAGAATTTCCTGCTCGTCCACGATGCCGACCGCACTGGCCTGCTCTCGGAGTGCCTCGAGCACGTCCGGCCCGAGACCGAGAATCTCCGTTGCGAACAAATTCTTTCCGGTGCTGCGGACCGCGTCCCGAATGGCGTCGGGAACGTCCTTGGAAGCGTGGAACGCCTGGGCGAACAGCAGCGGCACGACGACGGCGCGGTCCACGTCGAGTGCGGCGACGGCGGTCCTGAGGTCGGGCTCGGACAGGTCCAGAAAGGCCGAATACGTCTGCAGACCTGGACGAAGCGCGGCAACTGCAGTCATCAGTCGACCGATGGCCAGCGCCGACCTCGGATCCCTGCTGCCATGCGCCAGCCCGACCAGTGGAATGCTCGAATCCTCGCGCAAAGATTCCTTTGCCGCTGCCGTCACCGAGCGCCCGGCGTCAAGCCGCGAGCCGACAGAATGGCCCGCTCGACCGGCCGGAAGAACGCGAGCTCGATACCGATGCCGACGAGGAAGATCAGGATCAGCGCGGTGTACATAGTCGGCGCGTCCCCGAGGTCACGGCCCTGGTTCATCAATTGCCCGAGCCCGAGTCCCAACTTGCTGGAGGTGGCGATCAACTCTGCCGCCATCAGGGAGCGCCAGGAAAAGGCCCAGCCTTGCCGCAACCCGGACAGGTAACCCGGCAGGGACGCTGGAATCAGCACGTCCTTGATCAGCCCGAACTGCCCGAGACCCAGTACCTTGCCCACCCTGGTCAGCAACGGCGGGACCTGGTCCATGCCGGCGATCAGCCCATTGGCGATCGACGGCACAGCTCCCAGCAGAACCACCGCATAGATCGCCCCGTTGGTCAGACCGAACCAGAGCACCGCCATCGGAACCCAGGAGACGGAGGGCAGCGACTGCAGCCCGGTCACCAATGGGCCGAACGACACCCGCAGCCAACGGAAGCGGAACAGCGCCAGACCCAGGACGGTTCCCAGCACGATGGACGCCGCGAAGCCGATCAATCCGCGGCTCACGCTGGTCCAGATCACCTCGAGCGCGGAACCGTCCGACACCATCGCGGTGAAGGTCGTCCAGACGCTCGCCGGCGCGGGCAGCACATAGTCGGGCTTCCACTTCTGCGCATAGGCGAACTGCCACAGACCCAGCAGCGCCAGCAACGCGATCAAGGGCGGATAGAACCCGCCGACGAATCGACGCCATGCCGGCTTCGTCGTGACCGCATGTTGCTCCAACGCGTCCAGTCCGGCACCTACGGCGGCGGTGTCCTCTCGTTCAGACTGCTCGTCCGACTCGTCCGATCCGGTCGGAAGCCGGCCGGCGGTCCGCCCGGCGCCCGGTCGGACGTCAAGAGCGGGCATGGCTGGCAATCTCTTCGCGGAGGCGCACTGTTATCTCGGCGGCGAGCGCGGACACCTCCGGGTGCTCGATGGTGCGGGGACCCTTGATGTCCACCCGCCACTCGCCCACCACCCGACCGGGACGAGAGGACAGCAGCACCACCCGCTGACCCAACCGAACGGCCTCCCGGACGTTGTGCGTCACGAACACCACACTGTTGCCGGTCCGCTTCCAGACCCGGGTGAGTTCGTCGTGCAGCACGTCGCGGGTGATCGCATCGAGCGCGGCGAACGGCTCGTCCATCAGCAGCACCTGGCCACTCTGGGCGAGCGCTCTGGCCAGCGCCACCCGCTGCCGCTGTCCACCGGACAACTCGTGGATGCGACGGTCGGCGGTCCCCGACAGGCGTACCAGAGTCAGCAGCTCCGCCACCCGATCCGGCCGCTGCGATCGCGGCACTCCGGCAAGTTTCAGGGCGAGAGCGATGTTCGCCCCGGCTGTCAGCCAGGGGAAGAGCGCCGACTCCTGGAACATCAGCGCCGGCCGACCGGCAGTGGAAACGGCTCCCGCAGTTGGCTTGTCCAAACCGGCGATCAGATTGAGCAACGTGGACTTTCCGCAACCGGATGCACCCAGCAGGCAGACGAACTCGCCTGGGGCGACGGACAGATCGATGTTGTCCAGCGCCGCGACATTTCCACCCGGACCGCGGAAGACCTTGCTGACGCCTTCGATCGATACACCGGGCGAAATTTCGGACTGTGACTCGGGGGCCAGCGGCACCACTCGCGGATCGTCCTCGTGAAAATCCAGCTCATCCACCGGCATTGCGATGTCAGCGAGCGTCGTCACGATCTCACTCCTGCCCGAGTCCCGCTGCGCTGACCGGGCTCTTACCCTCGGCTTTGAGCAGCTTGTTGAGAATGCGAAGGTCGAAGATGCCCTTGAGATCGGGCACCGTCTTGAGCAGGCCACTGTCGACGGCGTGCTGGCTGGAGGTGTTATAGGTGCTGGCCACCGGGTCGTAGGTGATCGTGATCTGCTTGAACGCATTCGAGACGACGGCGTCGGACAGCTTCTTGCCGGTCAGCTTCCCGATGGCCGTATTGATTGCGTCGGCCGATCCCTTTGCATCCGCACCGATTTTTTTGACAGCGCCCAGTTCCCCGCTGATCAATGCCGTCACGGTATCCGGATGCTCGTCCAGGAATTTCTTCGCGACGATCAGGATCGTGGTCGGAAATTGCTTGTTCGGCCACAAGGTCGCCTCGTCGACCAGCACCTTGGCGCCGGCATCGAGCACCAGCCGGGACGCCCACGGCTCCGGCAGCCAGGCTCCGTCGATCTGGCCGGATTTGAACAGGGTCAGGGTCTGCGCATTGTCCTGATTGATGATGTCGACGTCCGAGCCGCCGTTCGTCTGGACCTTCAAACCGTTGTGCAGCAGGTATTCTCGAAGCGCGACATCCTGGGTGCCACCCACTTGTGGAGAGGCGATCGATTTCCCCTTCAGGTCCGCTGCCGAGCTGACCCCGGGCCTGACCACCAGAGCGGCGCCGTTGTCGGTGGCGCCGGCAACGATCCTCAGTGAGTCGCCGTGCGATTTGACGAAGGAATTGATCGCTGGGCTCGGACCCAGAAACGCTGCGTCGATCGCGCCCGCGTTCAGCGCCTCGATGGCCGCAGGTCCCGCATTGAACACCTGAGTTTCCAGCTTCGTCGGACCCAGCGACTTGGCGAAGGTGTCATCGGCAACGCCGAGAACTGCGGCGGCATGGGTGACATTGGCGAAATACCCGAGACGCAGCGTTGCGGCGCCGGCAGTCTTACCTGATCCACCAGATGCTGCGGCGGCCACGGACACCGAGCCGGCGGAGGAGGATGGGCTCGTCGAACTGGAACTGCAGGCACTGCTCAGCGCCACGGCACCGGCAATGGCCGCAACAACAGCGGGTCTGTAACGCGACAAGCGAAGCATGGTTTGACCTTTCGGGCCGGATCCATTACGGACCAGGAGTTGGGAAGCTTTCGGAGGGCACGGCAGCCTCGCTGGCGTCGGCTGCAGTGCCGGGTGAGTCGGCTGCAGTGCCGGGTGAACGGAGATCGGGGAGCGGACATCGAATCCCGCTGCCGTCGCCATTCGCCGAGCCCGAGGCGCCGCGAACTGCCGCCCGTCGGTTCCCCACCATTCCGGCCGCAAGTGTGGTTCCGTCGGCAGGATCGATGATCAGCAACGAACCGACTCCCCCGCCCGGCCGAAACGCTTCGACGGGGACCGCTTCGGCGGTTCGCAGACTGATATACGCAATGTCGTTCAGTTGCAGTACGTCTGGCGCCTCGCACTCGGCCAGGGTGTCGATGTCGAGCAGGTGCTCGATGCCGGCCACGACCACTCGACAGGTCGCCGTGCCGTACCGCAGCAACGCCCGCATTCCCGGCCGAATACCCTTCTCGGCGAGTTGGGTGACCGTGGCGGAGAACTCGGTGACCGCTTCCGGCGCCCCGGTGAGCCCGACGATAAGGTCACCCCGGGAAAGGTCGACATCATCCTCCAGCAGCAAGGTGACCGAGTCGCCTGCCTTCGCGACTTCCAGTGCACCGTCGGCAGTGTCGATGACGGCGATCCGCGAGCGCCGGGCGGAGGGCAGCACAACGATCTCATCGCCGGGGCGGACCGTTCCGGCCGTGATCCGGCCGGCATAGCCGCGATAGTCGGGGAACCGTTCCGAGCGCGGGCGGATCACGTACTGCACCGGGAAGCGCAGTTCGCCCACACTGCTGCTATCGGCCAGCTCGACCTGCTCCAGATGCTCGAGGATGCTCGGCCCGTTGTACCAGGCGATGCGCTCGGACCGAATGACGACATTGTCGCCGTGCAGCGCCGAGATGGGAATTGCGGTCACCTCGCCGATACCGAGATCTACCGCATACCGGTCGAATTCAGCGGCGATGCGGTCGAAGACCTGCTCGTCGAAATCGACCAGGTCGATCTTATTCACCGCCAGCAGAAGGTGCGGCACGCCGAGTAGGGCCGCGACAGCGGCATGCCGCCTGGTCTGCGCCACCACGCCGCTGCGCGCATCCACCAGAACGATCACCAGATCAGCCGTGGAAGCGCCGGTGACCGTATTGCGGGTGTACTGCACGTGACCTGGTGTATCGGCGAGGATAAAACTGCGTACTCCGGTGGCGAAGTATCGGTAGGCGACGTCAATGGTGATGCCCTGCTCACGCTCAGCGCGGAGCCCGTCGACGAGCAGCGAAAGATCAGGGCTGTCAAGGCCTCTCGCAGCCGAAGTTCGATGGACTGCGTCGAGCTGATCGGACAGCACGGATTTCGAATCGTGCAGCAGGCGGCCGACCAAGGTCGACTTGCCGTCGTCCACCGACCCGGCGGTCGCGAACCGCAGCAACCCGCGAACCGCGCTCGGCGCTCCATTCACCTCCGGTGACCCGGTTGTGCAAGCGATAGTCATCTCGCTCCTCAGAAGTACCCCTCCCTCTTTCGGTCTTCCATGGCGGCCTCGCTGAGCTTGTCGTCGGCCCTGGTGGCGCCGCGCTCGGTGATTCTGGTTGCGATGATCTCCTCGATCACGGCCGCGACGTCGGTGGCGCCCGATTCCACCGCCCCGGTGCAGGACATGTCGCCGACGGTGCGATATCGGACCTGACGCCGCTGGAGAACTTCCGAGCCGACCGGACCGCCCCAGTCCCCCGGTGTCAGCCACATTCCGCCCCGCAGGAAGACCTCGCGTTCGTGGGCGTAGTAGATGTCCGGCAGCACGATCTGCTCGACGTCGATGTAGTTCCACACGTCCAGCTCGGTCCAGTTGGAGATCGGAAAGACCCGGACATGCTCACCCGGCGCGTGTTTGCCGTTGTAGAGATCCCACAATTCCGGCCGTTGTCGCCGAGGATCCCACCCGCCGAAGGCGTCTCGCAGGGAGAAGATGCGCTCCTTGGCGCGTGAGCGTTCCTCGTCCCGGCGGGCTCCGCCGATGACGGCGTCGAATCGTCGGTCGGCGATGGTGTCGACCAGCGGTACGGTCTGCAGCGGATTTCGAGTTCCGTCCGGACGTTCGGAGAGCCGGCCGTCGTCGATCCAGTCCTGAACGCGCGCCACGTCGAGCCGGAGATCGCCGCCCGACACGACGGCGTCCCGGTAGGCGATCACCTCAGGGAAGTTATGACCGGTGTCCACGTGCAGCAGTGAGAACGGGATCGGAGCCGGATGAAATGCCTTGCGCGCCAGGTGCAGTACCAGGATCGAGTCCTTGCCGCCGGAGAACAGGATGACCGGTCGATCGAATTCCCCGGCGACCTCGCGCAGGATGTGAATGGCCTCGGATTCCAATGCTCGCAGGTGGCCCCTGGCGTGGCCGGCCGCTGACAGCACCTCCGGAACGACGTCCAGTCTTGCGGTCATCCGAGTACTCCTTCGTCGGTGAGCAGATCGAGCAATTGCGTGACTGCGGCGGCTTCGTCGACCGTCGCCGTATCGATTCGCAGATCAGGGTGCTCGGGGATCTCGTACGGGTCGTCGACGCCGGTCATCGAGCTGATCTCGCCGCGAAATGCCTTGGCGTACAGCCCTTTCACATCCCGTTGCGCGCAGACCTCGAGCATGGTGGAGATATGGACGAGCAGAAGCTTCGTACCGTTGGAGATGTGCTGTTGACGCACCTTCTTCCTGGCCGGGGCATACGGCGCGATCACCGGAACCAGCACCAAGACGCCGTGGCTCGCCAGCAATTCGGCGACGAAGCCGATCCGGTCGACGTGCACGTCCCGATCGGCCCGGCTGAATCCGAGGCCCGCAGACAGGTGGGTGCGTACCTGATCACCATCGAGGACTTCGACGCGCGCGCCACCGGCTTGCAGTTGCTCCGCGAGAGCGAGTGCCAGCGTCGTCTTTCCCGCGGAGGGCAGCCCGCTCAACCAGATCGTCGCACCGGTGTGGTTGCGATACGACGGCCCAAGGTCGAGATGCGCGGTGCTCGTCATGTGTGCAACCCACATTCGGTCTTCGTCAGTCCGGCCCACCGACCTGCTCGAGAGTCTTCCCCGAAGGCCACCCGGCGCGTGCAGGGTTCACAACCGATCGATGGATATTCGTCCGACAGCAGGGGATTGACCAGCACGTTGTTCTCGGAAATGTAGCGATCCACCTCGTCATCCGACCACGCGGCCAACGGAGCAATCTTGACCCGGCCGCGCTTCACGTCGAAGGAAACAATCGGTGTATTGGTTCGCGCCACCGATTCTGCGCGCCGTACACCGGTCGCCCAGGCCTCGTAACCCTCCATCGCGGCATTCAGCGGCGCGACTTTCCGCAGGGCACAGCACAAGTCAGGATTGCGGGCGAACAGCTCCGGTCCGTGCACGGCGTCCTGCTCGGCGACGGTCTGCATAGGAAGCAGGCGACGCACATTCACGTCGTAGGACAGCTCGACCGCGTCCGCCGTTCCGATCGTCTCGACGAAGTGGTAACCGGTGTCGAGGAAGAGGACATCGATGCCGGGTCGCACTCTGGCAGCAAGATGGGTCAGAGCCGTGTCCTGCATGGAGGCTGTGACTGCCAGACCGGCGCCGAATTCGTCGGCGGCCCAATTCAGTATTTCTTCCGCCGTCGCGCCTTCCAAGGCAGTGGCCGCGGCAGCTGCAACGGCCGCAAGAGCCTCCGGCGAACGCACCATCGTGATCATGGAACCATCCCTGTCGTCGCTGTCCGCGGAACTTCGGAGTCCGCAGCAACGACAACCGATTGGCCCGCGGTATTCCCGCCGACCGATCCGGTCAGCCCGATGAATCGGACAGCAAAGACTCTTTGACAATCCCGGCAGCTCCAGGCGCCGTGCGATTCCTCGTGCGGCCACAGATTCGTCTCGCCGCAGTAGGGGCAGTATTGGGCCGGAGCGCGGTTATCGGACATGTTGATCGCGGCCCACCGTTCGCATTCTTCTCATCGGAGCACCGATTCTTCCGACCGCGCGACCCAGGTGGCGAACCGCTCACCGGATTCTCGGCCGGCCGTGTAAGCGTTGACCACCCGCTCCACATAGTCTGCGAGGTCCTCGCCGGTCACCTTGTGGCCACGGACCTTTCGGCCGAACCCGGCGTCCAGTCCCAGACCACCACCGAGGTGCACCTGGAAACCTTCTACTTGGTCGCCGTCGGCGTTCGTGACGATCATGCCCTTGAGTCCGATGTCGGCGGTCTGCGTTCTCGCGCAGGCGTTCGGACATCCGTTGAGGTTGATGGTCAGCGGTACGTCCAGATCGCCCAGGCGCGACTCGAGCTCGTCCACCAGGGCGATGCCGCGCGCCTTCGTCTCCACGATCGCGAGTTTGCAGAATTCTAAACCGGTGCAGGCCATCATGTTCCGACGAAAAGTCGACGGAGTGGTGGACAGTCCCAGGTCGGCCAGACCCGCCTGCAACGAAAGCAGCTGCTCCTGCTCGATGTCCAGGATCACCAGGCTCTGTTCGGTGGTGGCCCGGACCCGCTCCGAGCCGTGCGCTTCCACCAGATCGGCGATTCGGGTCAACAATTCTCCGCTGACCCGACCGGCCGTCGGGGCGATTCCGACGTAGAAGCGGCCGTCTTTCTGACGATGAACTCCGACGTGATCACGCGGGCCGTCCCAGATAGCCGGCGCCGGTCCATCGGTCAACCGGCGGTGCAGATATTCGGTTTCGAGAACCTCACGGAATCGGGCCACACCCCAGTCGGCGACCAGATACTTCAATCGAGCACGATTGCGGAGTCGGCGATAGCCGTAGTCGCGGAAGATGGAGATGACGCCCTTCCAGACCTCCGGAATTTCTGCCAGGGTGCAAAAGACTCCGAGGCGCTGGGCAAGCATCGGGTTGGTGGCAAGCCCTCCCCCGACCCACAGATCGAATCCCGGTCCCAATTCTGGATGCACCACGCCGATGAACGAGACGTCGTTGATCTCGTGGGCGACATCTTGGCGAGGCGACCCGGAGATAGCGGTCTTGAACTTCCTCGGAAGATTCGAGAATTCTTCGCTACCAATGAATTCCCTGAGAATTTCCTCCACCGCCGGGGTGCCGTCGATGATCTCGTCTGCCGCGATCCCGGCGAGCGGGGAGCCGAGTACGACCCTCGGCACGTCGCCACAGGCCTGCGCCGTACTCAGGCCGACGCCCTCCAGCGCCTCCCAGATGTCGGGCACATCCTCGATGCGCACCCAGTGCAACTGGATGTTCTGGCGATCGGTGAGGTCGGCGGTGCCCCGGGCGTATCTGGTGGACACCGCGCCAATGGTGCGCAGGGACGCCGTGCTGAGCAGGCCACCGTCGACCCGGACCCGAAGCATGAAATAGGGATCCTCCAGTTCGTGCGGTTCGAGAACGGCCGTCCGGCCACCATCGATCCCGGGTGCGCGCTGGGTGTAGAGCCCCCACCACCGAAAACGCCCCCGCAGGTCGCCCGCATCGATCCCGTCGAACCCGGTGTGTCGGTAGATGTTCTCGATGCGCGCACGGCAGTGCAGCCCGTCGTCATCCTTCTTCATCTGCTCGTTGGCGTTCAATGGCTCGCGGTGTCCTAGCGCCCACTGACCCTGGCCGCGGTTGGCATCGGGGCGATTCCGGGGCGACCGGGATGCCCCGGCCGCCGGCCGCGGAGGAACGGCAGCAGCGGGTGGGGTCGCAGCGACGCGCGGGTCAGCTTGGGCATGGCCCAGCGACTCGAGCTGAACTGTCGAAGATTGAACAGGAGGCACGGCGGATCCTTGCGGAATGGGCCGAGGGGCGCAGAACGACGAAGCGGGGAAGTCCTGGCATCAGTGCCCGGGCCGTCGACGCACGCCCGACGGCTCGATGAGCGGCGGGTTCAGCGTTCGACGCGACAAGCCGCGCTGGAGACGCGCACCAGGTCTACCTCACGGCGGCAGACCAGGGGAACACCAGACACGGACATGTACGGAGCATAGCGTGCACCCCGCGGATCTGTCCCCCCACCTCCCACCTTTTGGGAAATGCTCTTTAGAAGTGGGACAGCTCACCCCAGGTGTCACCGGACACCCGCCGCTCCGGACGCGTGCGATCACTTCGATGTACGAGAACTCGCGCTGAGGGGGCGACGGCAGCAGGAAGTGATGCGGCCCGTCGTCGACAGACATCGCACCCTCGATCGAAGGGCCGCAGGGCCACTGTCGGTGCACCGATGGATGCTCTACCCATGAGCGCACCCGCCCTTTTGATCGACGCCCTGCTACTGCTGCTGGGTGTCGCCATCGGCATCGCGCTGGCCTCGCTCTGGTGGCGCCGTCGACCCGAGTCGACGCAGACCCTGGAAGTCGCCGCTCTGCTGGCTCCCGCCTCGGATGCGTTGGTGCGGGTGGAACAGCGTCTCCGAGAGGTTGAACGTGACCGGGCCGGCGCCTACGCGAGCCTCTACGAGCAGGTGGCCGCGTTACACCGGACCTCGACAGATCTCGGCGCCCAGACCCGTTCGCTGGTCAACGCGCTGCGCGCACCGCAGGTTCGCGGCCGGTGGGGTGAGGTGCAGTTGCAGCGTCTGGTCGAACTCGCGGGCATGGTGGAGCACTGCGACTTCGACACCCAGGTCTCCGCCGCTGTCGCCGACGCGGCCGGCGTTCGACCGGACATGATCATTCGGCTGGCCGGTCGGCGGCACATCCCGGTGGATGCGAAAGTGCCTTTCGACGCCTGGCTGCAAGCGCGGGAGTGCGACGACGAAGGCCGTCGAAAGCAGCTGATGGTCGGTCACGCCAGGGCGGTGCGCGCCCATGTCGACGCACTGGCCGGGAAGGCCTACTGGCAACATTTCCAGCCGTCCCCGGAATTCGTGGTGATGTTCGTTCCCGGCGAGCCACTGCTGGACGCCGCCATGACGGTCGACCCCGGCTTGACGGAGTACGCCTTCGCGCGGCAGGTGGTGATCTGCACCCCGACCACCTTGATCGCGCTGCTGCGTACCGTCGCCTTCACGTGGCGGCAGGAGCGCCTGTCCGCGTCTGCGACCGCCATTCACACGCTGGGTCGCGAATTGCACGGCCGGCTCGCCACGCTGGGCGGCCACCTCGGGCGGCTGGGGGCCAATCTCGAGCGAGCGGTGGAGTCCTACAACTCGGCGATCGGGTCGGTCGAGAGCCGAGTCCTGGTTACTGCTCGCCGATTCAATGATCTCGGGGTGAGCTCGGACGAGCTGCCGGTCGTCAGTCCGGTGCAGTCGGCGGTCCGCCGTCCGAGGGCGCCGGAGTGGCCGGAACCCGGAATCCGACAGCCGGAATCCGGAAGGGAACAGGACGGAATCGAACAGGACGATCGGGACGATGATCCAACGCTGGATCCGGCCGCTCAGCGAGCGCGGCCGACGCTGCGGCAGATGGCCTCCGGCGAGTTGCGGCGACCTGATCCGCGTCGCGAGGACGCCGGATGAGTGCCGCAGCGGCCGATCGAACCAGCAGCCCTCGGTCATCACTGCTTTTTGCCGACCATCAACGGAACTGGTCCACGGCCCGCTACCGTAGAGGAGTGAATACGCCTGTCACCGATTCCCGAGCCGCCCGGCCGAGCGTGGCCAATGCATCAGCGGTGCCCACGATTGCGGGCCTTCGCTCGTGGGGGGCCGTTCTGGTCGCTGTACTGCTGACCGGCCTTGGCGCCGTCATTGACGGCATGTCGTCCGGCGGTCTGGGGTGGGGCTTCACCGTCGGTTTCGTGGCAGGCGTGGGTTTGGCCGCACTACTGGTTCGGCGCGGGTCGATCTTCACCGCCATCGTTCAGCCGCCGTTGGTCATGGTGGTCCTGATGTTCTTGGCTCTGAAAGTGATCTCGAACGACGCACTCAAGATCATCGGAATCAAGCTGGTCGGCAACTTTCCACTGATGGTCGTCGGGACAGCGCTGGCTCTCCTACTGTGCGTCATTCGAATCTTCGCGCAACCGACGCGGCGCCAGAAAAAGTCGCCGATGCCGCAGGGTGCGCACGCCTGACTCCAGCGCAGTAGCGCCGATTGGAAGCCGCGCCGATTCAGGCTGGCGAAGGCGAGACCGCTCGTTCGGTCACTTGCGCGCCGGATCTACTTCACGCCGGCATCCAGTTCGCACCGACGCCGAATCAGTGGGCGGCCACCTTCGTTCCCGCCGGTCGCAGGTCTCGGCGGAGCTCTTTGGGAAGCGAGAACGTGAGCGTCTCGGTGGCCGCAGTGAACTCCTCGACGTGGCCGAATCCGCGCTCGGCCAGCCAACTCAGCACGCCGTCCACCAGCTCCTCCGGCACCGAAGCCCCCGACGTCACCCCGACGGTGCTCACCCCATCGAGCCAGGACGACTGGATCTCATGTGCGAAATCGACCAGATGTGAAGCGCCCGCCCCGGCATCCAGCGCCACTTCCACCAGCCGCACCGAATTCGACGAGTTCTGCGAGCCGACGACGATCACCAGCTCGCAGTCGCCGGCGATCTGTTTGACGACTTCCTGACGATTCTGCGTGGCATAGCAGATGTCATCGCTGGGCGGCGCACTCATCAACGGGAATCTCTTGCGGAGCAGGTCGACGGTCTCCAGCGTCTCGTCGACCGAGAGCGTCGTCTGCGACAGCCAGATCACTTTTTCCGGATCTCGTACCGTGACCGCGTCGACGTCAGCCGCCTCGTGGACCAATTGGATGACGTCCGGAGCTTCGCCCTGGGTGCCCTCGACCTCTTCATGTCCACGGTGCCCGATCAGCAGGATGTCGTACCCCTCGGACGCGAACTTGACGGCTTCCTTGTGCACCTTGGTGACCAGCGGGCAGGTCGCGTCGATCACCCGCAGATCGCGCTTCGCCGCCTCCTCGTGGACAGCCGGGGAAACGCCGTGCGCAGAGAATACGACCAGCGCTCCTTCGGGCACCTCGTCGGTTTCGTCGACGAAGATTGCGCCGCGCGCTTCCAGCGTGGACACCACATGCTTGTTGTGCACGATCTGCTTGCGGATGTAGACCGGCGCCCCGTACTGCTCGAGAGCCTTCTCCACCGTTACCACCGCTCGGTCGACGCCTGCGCAATAGCCGCGAGGCCTGGCGAGCAGGACACGTTTGGTAGAAGGGTTGGTCATATCTCCCATGGTAAGCGGCCGAACCGACGTTTGGAGTTGCGGCAGGGTGCTTCGAGCCACCATGGGTTTCGGCAAGCAATTTCCGGCGCGGGTTTCCGGCGCCGCGCCCCCAAAGCAGCAACGGCCGGCCCAGCAATTCCTGGTCGATCAGAAGCCGACCTGCCCCGGAGTACATCAACGCGCTCGAATGGGGCACCCTGATGTCATGGTCCTCAAGCTGCCCATCGGAATCAGAGTTGCCGCCGGCCTGTTGGGAGCGGCCGTCGATCGTCTGGGCAAACTGCCCGAAGAACTGCCTGCAATCACCGTATCGCTGGCCGGTCAGGCGATCCGCACGTCGTTGTTGGTTCGCCAGGAGATCGCCGGACTTGCAGCCCGAGGGGACGAACTGCTGGCCGGCATCACCGGCGGTGCACAGGAGCATCCGGCTTGGGCGACCTTCGACGAAGACGAGACCGATGATCAGAGTTCCGGCCACGCATCGTTCGATACCGCGACCACACCCGGCGACCCGTTGATCGGCGCACTTTTCGTCGCCGAGCAGGGAGTGGCCGACTTCGATAATCCCGACGGCGACCAGTCGGCCGCACCTGGATCTGGGCCGGACGCCGACGAACGCAGATGGGAAACGCCAGCAGCCGTCTCGGACGAGCCGCCCTCGGCGCCCGAAGAACGCGCCACATCGGCCGGCCAGGCCGCAGCGAACGCACGAACCGCCGCCGCCGTCCGCGGCGCCGCCGGACAACGCACAGCCGGCCAACGCGCAGCCGCAGCACAACGCGGCACCGCTGAACCACGCCCGGCCGCCGCAGCACGCGCAGCCGCCGGACAACGCACGGCGACCGCCCGCCGCACAACAGCGAGCGCGTCCACACCGCGTCGCCGCGCGGAGGATCCTGACGAACGCGCGCAGGATCCTGGCAAAGCGGCGATGCTCGACGAGTCGGCCCTTCCCACCGAATTCGCAATCGCCGAACCCATCAGCGCCGAATCAATCCCCGCCGAACCAGTCCCCGCCCAATCCGTCAGCGCCGAATTCGTCAGCGCCGACTCATTCCTCGCCGAACCAATCTCTGCCGAATCCGGCAGCGCAGAGCCATTCCTCGCCGAATCGATCTTTGCCGAATCCATCGAGGCGCCCGCAGTGCCGAATGCCCTCCACGAGCTGAGCGTTTCCGAACTCAAGGACCGGCTGGTCGCCCTGAACGTGGCGTCGGTGGTGGAACTCCTGCGGCAGGAGGAGGTCGGACCGCAGCGGGCCGCCTACCTCACGCTGCTCACCAACCGGCTCACCACCTTGCGGCACGAGGCCAGGTGACCGGTCCTGACCTGAGCGGAACGCAAGCGCGACCGGCGCGCCCACTGCGCGCCGGCGATACGACCAGGGAGAACCCCTGGCCCGTCCGGGCGCTGTCGCAGCGGATGGTGGACTACATCTCGAAGGCACCCGCGGCCTGGATCGAAGGCCAGATCGCGCAATTGAGCATCCGTCCCGGCGCTGCCACCGTCTTCCTCACTCTGCGCGATCCGTCGGTGGACATGTCGCTGTCGGTGACGTGTTCCAGATCCATGCTGGCCGCCTTACCGGTGCCACCCACCGAAGGTTCCCGGGTCGTCGTGCACGGCCAGTTCGAGTTCTATCCGGCCAGAGGTTCGCTGTCGTTCCGGCTGGACCAGTTTCATCCGGTCGGCCTCGGTGAGCTGCTGGCGCGGTTGGAGCGCCTGCGTCGCCTGCTCGCCGCAGAGGGTCTGACCGCCGCGGCAAGGAAGAAGCCACTGCCGTTCCTGCCGCGCACCGTCGGTCTGATCACCGGTCGGGCCAGCGCCGCCGAGTCGGATGTGCTGGCCAATGCCCGCGCCAGATGGCCGGCCGTCCGGTTCAGGATCGAGCACACCACCGTGCAGGGCGTGACAGCGGTACCGCAGATCATCGAGGCATTGCGGATCCTGGACGGCACTCCTGAAGTCGACGTCATCATCCTGGCCCGGGGCGGCGGCAGTGTCGAAGATCTGTTGCCCTTCTCCGACGAAGCCCTCTGCCGGGCGGTGTCGAACTGCCGCACGCCGGTGATCTCCGCGGTCGGTCACGAGCCGGACCATCCGATCGTGGATGACGTCGCCGACTTTCGCTGCTCGACACCGACCGATGCCGGGAAGCGGGTCGTACCGGACGCCGCCGCCGAGACCCGCATGGTCGAGCAGCTGCGGCTTCGCGCCCGGCGGGCGCTGACCGGCTGGGTGCAGACCGAGACTGCGCGGCTGGCGCGCCTGACGGATGCGGCCGTTCTGCGCGACCCGATCGCCCCGATCCGGGCCGGATTCGATCAGGTGGACAGAGTCGTACAACGCGGCCGGGCAGTTCTCGGCCGCAACCTGGACGGGCTGCACCGGGACCTCGCGCACCGGCGCGCCCAGTTGCTGGCGCTGGGTCCGGCCGCAACCCTGGCGAGGGGGTATGCGGTGGTCCAGGTCGGCGCGGGCATACTGCGGTCGATCGAGGAGGCGCCCGCCGGTTCCCCGCTCCGCATCCGAGTGGCCGATGGTGCCCTGCTGGCCACGAGCACCGGACCGGAACCGGCCGTGCCCGTCTGAGCCATCGGACTGCCGGACGCGCCGGACACCGCATGCTCTCTTGAAGAACTCGCACCAGAATGCCGAAGAACGGGACGAACCTTGACCGACCAGAGACCAGCGACGACAGACCAGAGACCAGCGACGACCGGCCGCGGACCGGCGACACCGTCTGGCGAGAATGCGGGCGGGCAGGCCGAAGTCGCGAGTTATGAGGTCGCCCGTGACGAACTCGCGTCTGTGGTCGCCCGGCTTGAATCTGGCGGTCTGAGCCTCGACGAGTCATTGACCCTGTGGGAGCGGGGTGAACACCTCGCAACGGTCTGCGCCCGGTTCCTCGACGGAGCGCGCGAGCGGGTTGAAACCGCCTTGGCCAAGGCGGATCCGCCGGGCTGATACCAGCAGCCTAGTGAATGGGACCGCCCGCGCCACGTAACCAATAGCCGAACGGTGACCGGTCACGGATCGTCATGCGGTGATGCTGTGATCTGGTTGGCTGGCACCCGTGCGCAGAGTCCCGCGGACGGACCAAGCCTGGGTGGTGATGGGTTCCGAACGATCCTCGACGGCTCACTGCGGATCGTCGACCGGATACCGGTCGGTTTGGCCAAATGGGCGGACCCGACCGCTCCATTAGAAGTGATCGGGCTATTCAGTTGACCGGACCTTCGCAGGTCAGACCGTTCTGCAAGGTCGGCTCGCCCGTGGCCGGTCCAAACTTGGGGGATGACCCGGCGATGAGGGCGGCTTGGGTCGGACGCTTCTGGGCTGCGGGTCGGCGACCAGGTCGCGGTAGCGGATCGGGGTGTGCGCGACGGCTAATTCCAGGACCCGGTAGAAGAGCATGCCTCGGCTGCGGGAGCGGCGCCGATTGAACCGGAAGACGAACTCGTCGAGGTAACTCTGCAGGTGGGCTGCGTCGACCGAACCCTGATGGGTGCCCAGCAGCCCCCGCCGTCACGGATGTGCGGCCCGAAAGACGCGCACTTGTACCGCCCGTCAGCAACCCGCCAGCCCCCGTGGTGGCCGCACTCAGGACACACGAAACCATCCGGCCAGCGCAGCCAGTCCAGGTAGTCAAGGCAGTCCGCGTCCGTCCCGAACCAGGAACGAAACTCACCCGCCGAGCGGGGATAGTGCGCGCCTACGCGAGGCCGCAACTCGCTCATGACTTCTCAGCGTAGTCCGGTCAAACTAAATAGCCCGAAGCCGCCAATAGTGTCGGGCGGGGCAGCCGACGCGGTGACCGTCAACAGTCACCACCCCTGCCGGTCGCCAAAGCCGATCGACCCGCGTTCGAGGCGCCGCTGTCCCACCGGTCAACCGGTGGGGACAGATGCCGTTCCCCCTCGAGCCACTGAGTCCACACTCCACATCCCGACTGGCGCGGCAGGCCGACACCGGCCTCGCCTGCAACTGTTCGAACTAGGTGGCGGGTTTTGTTCTGGCAAGTCACCCCAGAGACCGGGATCAGGGGACTTGCACACGGATTGCAACCAACCGTTACACTGAGTTAACTTTCGGTATATGGTGTGGTATGTGCGCACGGCACCCGACTGCGGGTACACACGTGGAAGCGGTTCGGTCTGGAAGGACGGAGCATGGCGGTTGACCGTGGTGGCGACGCCGTACGCGCCGCGGCCGGTGACGGTGCTAGTGCTGACCCCGTGCATCGGAGGCCATTTCTTTGGTGAGCTGGTAGCTGGCTTGAGTCGGGAGGTGGCCCGCGCCGGCGGCCACATCGTGCTGGTGCAGACTTTGGACGGTGGCGTGCGGGTGGACGAGGAAAGCGAGTTCAGCGACTTCGCCGTTCCTGTGGCTTGGGAGGGGGTGGACGGAGTCGTCTCCATCACCACGGCCGCCCGAGCCTGCTACCTGCAGCGGCTGCGCGAGGCCGGCAAGCCGGTCGTGCTGGCCAGCACCCGAATGCAGAGGTTCCAGGCGCCGGTCGCATTGCCGGACAACTACGGCGGCACCGTTGCTGCGGTCGAGCACCTGATCGGACACGGCCATTCGCGGATCGGCTTCGTCGGCAACCTGGCCCAGCCCGACATCCGCGACCGTTACACCGCCTACCTCCACACGCTCGAGCGGCACGGCATTTCCGCAGATTCCGGCCTAGTATTCACAGCCAACAACAACGATTTCGACGGCGGAGCTGCGGCGGCCAGCGAAGTACTGGCGGCTGCCGCTCGGCCGACCGCAGTCATGGTTGCGACCGATCGCAACGCGATCGGCCTGATGGACGCATTGAGTGCAGCCGGGCTCTTGGTCCCGCGCGATATTGCAATGGTCGGGTTCGACAACATCGAAGAGGCCGCGTTCAGCTCGCCGCCGCTGAGCAGCGTCAACCAGCGATTCGATGAGATTGGTGCGCTGGCCGCACGACTGGTGCTGGATCAGATTGCTGGCAATACCGTCGCCTTCGGGCCTCACACTCCACCGTCATCACCGCTGCAGCTGCGCGGTTCGTGCGGTTGCAACACCAATGCCCTCGGCATTGCCATCATGGCGGGGCCTGACCGCGTGCACGGCGGGACGGTCGAGCAGTCACCCAGATCGCTGGGTGAGGAGCTGGACGCGGTGCTGCGCAAAGAACTATTGGGGGAAGGCCGGCCGGACGATCCCGGGAGTGCGTCTGTCGCGGAGACCGTTAGCGGCGTGGAGCGGTTGGTGCAGGGTGGGGCCGAAGTCACCGCCAAGGACATCCAGTGGCTGACGACCTCGTTGAACCGCCTGGCCCTGCGACCCAATGTGCTCCGCCGCATCGCCATGCTGGTGATGAGCCACGTGCAACGGGTTTCCCTCACGCTGGGGGAGGGCGGTACCGGTGTGATGGGGATGACTGACGTCTGGCAACTGACGACGACGTTATGGCAGATACAGGCAGGTGCCTTCCTGACCCAGTCCGAGACGGCGCGGGCCTTGCTGCAGGAGCAATACGCCGTCGATGCCCGGATGCTGGCTGTCGAGCAGGCCGACCTGCGTCGCCTCGACTGGCTCGCCGAAACCCACGTAGCCGCCGGCGTGTTGGCGTTGTGGGAGGAAAACTTGACGTCCCGGCGACTCCGTGTTGCCGGCAGCTACGATCCGGACGGACTCCTTCCTGACCTGGTGGACCTGAGCACGACCGCCGAAGAGTTTCCGCCCGAAGAATTGATCGCTGCGGCCCGCACCGCCGAGGGCAGCGTGTGTGTAGTCGTACCGATCTGTACGAAAGACCGCGGTTGGGGACTGCTCGCGGTCATTGGCAGGCCCGACACCGCCTCCGCGCTGCAGACCTATCGCCACTGGGCAAACCAGCTGTGCGCGTCGTTCGAGGCCCCCCGCTCCTTCATCGCGGAGCTGACCACCAGTGACCGCACCGAGGAGCTCGTGCGTGCAATCGTCGCCATGGGCCGCGCCCTCAACCTGGACGTGATCGCAGAGGGCGTCGAGACCCGCGAGCAGTTGGAATTCTTAAAGGAGATCGGTTGCGCGGGCGGCCAGGGCTTCTTGTTCATGGCTGCGGTGCCCGGTGAGCACGCCCTGGCGACATTGGGGAGCGTCCTGGCACCCGGGCCGCGCCGGAGGCTGCAGTGGCCGGCTTGAGGTTCCCCTTACGACGCTGGCAGACCGCAGAGTTCCGCGCTGTGTGGTGCACAAATCCAGGAAAACGCAACTGGCGCAGGCAGTCCCGAGCTTCGCGATCCGGGTCTTGACGGTGAAACCGACGTGTCGTCGGTGGCCAAAAGTGCCGCGCCGGCGGCGGCGTCACCGGTGCCCGGGCCCGTGGCTTTGGTCAATGACACCGCGGTGATGATTCCGGTGTCGGGTTCGGCGACCACATGCGCTTTGAAGCCGTCGTGGCGGCGTTCCCGTGTTTTGTGCGCATGCCGGGTGCCGGGGTCCACGGTGGAGATGACCCGATCATGGGCGACCTGCCGGGCGATCTGCCACCACCGGCTACCGGGTGCGTTCGGATCGTCCATCCATTCCACGTCCTGCCCAGCGATCCACGCCAACAACGCCAACGTCGCTCCGCTGCAGGCGGCGCACCCGCAACGTTCCCACCCGCCGCACTGGACCCGACCGTGGTGTCCCCCTCACCCGACCGGCCCTGCCCTGCGGTGGTGTCGGTGCTGGTCAAAGCGGCCAGCACCGCCAACACGTCCCCGGACCAGGGTGTCCACCAACTAGTAGCGCCGAGCGGCTCGGTCGTCCCAGGCGATGTCGGGTTCGCCGGGCTGGGCGTAGTGGACCATCGATGTCAACGCGGCCACCGCTTCGGCGCCGAGCACCTCCCGGGCCACCCGGCGGATCGCCGCGACCAACTGCGTCACGGTGTCCTCCGGTGGCCACCGCATCATCCAGGACCGTGGAATCCAACGCCCGCCGCGTCTTGCCTTTGAGCACCCCGGTGGCCACGACGACCGCCTTCACCGCATCGAAGATCCGATTCGGCGAATCCGAGGCGGCCAACCTTTGCCGCCAGTACGTCAACGTCGTCGGATGAAACGAGGTATCTGTGATCGCCAACCCGCACGCGGCCTTCCACCGCAGGTCGAACAGCACCGCCTCCGCCGCCTGCCGATCGGACAAACCGTGCAAGACCGCAGCACCAGCACCGAGGCCACCACATCCGGCGGGATCGACGGCCGACCGCGGCCGGTCGAAAACAGGTCGGTGAACATTGACGCCGGGAACAACGCCAACCGGTGCGCCGCCAGGAACGCGAACACACTCCCGGCCGGCAGCAGGTGGCCGGCACCGACTCGGCATCCAACAACTCCCGCTGCGACTCCGACACTCCCTGCACACCAACACTATTCCAGAAGCAAAACCTCTTCACCAGCGACAACACGCCATGTCATGATCAACTTCGAACCAGCGGATTGTTCAGCAGTCTCCTAGTACTACAGTCGTAGTTAGGGTTGGTGCCCGCGAGTCCGGTAGTGGCATTGACGGGCGCGTTGTTGGTGGCGGCGTCGCCAGGTGGATCGGGTGAGTGTGGCTTTCTGGTCGGGTGGGTCGGT
>JAABVA010001289.1_pt1 | contig 27326 bp, 26 predicted proteins | sample 5560331 | NCBI WGS metagenome assembly JAABVA01 (sample SAMN12812661, study PRJNA571458) | rock metagenome | isolation source: Antarctica rocks | place: Antarctica: Victoria Land, Mt New Zealand sud | collected 2016-01-07 | reverse complement strand
TATGCGATTAAATATGGATGCAGTTGACAAAGATAACATGCATACGAATGTACTATCAATTTTGTACACTCGTCCCCAATGCAGTACGATAGATGCGGTAAAACCTGTTACACGCCTTATGTGAAAACGTCTGTTGACACACTCTATCTTTATGGGAAAGCGATCTATGAAACAGCTTGAAATATACACATTGAAATACTTTTTGCTTACTCTATTGGTGCTTTTACTCTGCACTGCTTGTTCATGGTTTGGGGGTGATACAGGAAAACCAGCACAGGTAAAGCATACTAGTAGTATATCCAACGCGACACCAGCACCTATAGGACTAGGAACACAGCCATGCCCTGATGCTGTAAAGAGTCCTGATGCATGGAAGAATACAGTAGCACTCCGTGCAGGTCAGAGTATAGAACGTGTACTATGTGGAAATTTGCTAGGCATACCTACATTGCAAGCAGTGATACTGGTGCGTCATACAGGTAGTGATAGTGTACTGGATATCTCCGTGTACAGTGATATTACTGCCGCCCACCCTAAAGCTATCTTTGACCTGATGGGACTACTACACGGCGACGCGAAGATTAGTGGCTACAATACGCTACTCACGGCTCAAGAGGATCGCAACTCGCTTTACAATAAAGGTCAGACGAATCAATGGACTGCCGACTTATGTCGCGAATACAAATGGTCGGATGCAGCGGGCGCACTGATACAGGTACCATTTTCAGGTATATTCCCCGACCTAACGCGCTATCAAGCAGAATTTGAGCAAAGCGAGGTGAATAACGGACAAGGCTTTCAGCAGTGGCGGCTCTCAGCAATAACGACGACCCAACGTTTCTGTGAAGCTCTGCTCAAATGGCCGTTAGATACACCCGTCAAAGTTCTCAGTGGGAGTGGGGATCATGACATTCATGCGACTGTACAGGTGAAACAGTCCTCTTCATCCCCCATCACCATCAAGCTAGATCGCCTGGAACGCAACGCAAATGGCGGCCTCTGGGAGGTGATCGACGTACAAACGGATAACCTTGCTCTCACCGTCCCTCACAGCGATCAGCCCCTTACAAGCCCCGTTATGGTTAGCGGACATAGCAATGGTAATGGCACTACTGGTATACTTCACGCATTAGATCATGTCTACAAGGATAGTGGGCAAAGTGAGGCATGGAATACGGATAGCAATGGAACAACGAACTCTTCCAAGCTCATTTCTTATACGCTTAGCTTTCAGGGAGGAGCGCAAGAGGGTGTTATTGCGCTATCTGTGTCGAATGGTTCTAATAGCATGGTGACAGGGATGGTTATGGTCAAGCTGTTGTTGAGTGCGTGATAAGACATAGAGAAAATATCTAGCACATTTGCAGTATTGCCCCACTACAGTTGTTTTTGTAGTGGGGCTACAACATCGGGGACCACTAAAGAAAGTTTGCTTGCAGTCCTTCGTTAAAGCAGTTTATTCTGCTTTGTATCACTGCCTTTTTCTTTTTCAGCCTTTGCTTTTAGCTTTTTCCTAGACCTGCGTCGCTCATCCAATAAAGGTTTGATAGATGGCTCTGTGGGAAGTGCTTCAGGCATACGTCCACCAATACGCCCGATAGTCTGACGAATTTCCCGGCCAACTTCAAAGTGCGTACTCATAGCTTTTGCCTCACCGATAGAACCACTTTGATTCAGCTTCTCCTCTGTTTGCGTAATACGAAACTCGTTAGCGGCTAACTCTGCTCGCCCCATTCTGTCTAAAATATCTTCATGAGTCCCTATATTTTTGTGCTGTCGTATACCCTCCGCATCAAGCCCACCATAGAGTCCCTCATAGCCTCTATTGTGGAATGTACCAAAGTTTTGCGAAAGGACGCCAGCATTTTGAGCAGCTTCCGTGAGTTTCGTATTGCCAAGTGCTACACGCTCACGAAGGTTTAACCGCTTCTCTTGCTCTATAAGCAGTTGGTGCAATTCATTAGCGCGAGTGGAAACTGCAAAATATGTTTGTGCAGCAGCAATCTGAGGCTTTCGAGGATCGCCATTCTGGGCTATTAGATAGCAAGCGAATCTGCTGAGCAAGTAGTTCTCAATAGAGCGCTGGGCACCTTTAGCCATATCTATCAATTTGTTGGCTTCAACAAATTGATCTGAAACGGCCTGATTAGCTTGTTCACAAGCTATTTTTGCCCTATTAATGGCAACTTCAAAGTTTCGCCAAGATGTGTACCCAAGTAGAGGGGCAAGATCACGTGCGCTCCAATACTCAACACCATAAGGGTTAACTTGCTTAATCGACTCAAAGTCAGGCAGTTTATTTTCCATAATAACCTACTTTCTCATTAGAAGTAGTAATTACTATATCATCTTCAATCATATACATCAATATATATGTCACAACTATATTGATATACGCTCTTCTCCATTTTTCCCTTTCAGTATACTGAACACATGACCCGATATAGTTACAAAAAAACAGCTTTGTCTCTGTTTGATGAGATACTTTTGTTGAGATTTTCATTTTTTGAAGATCAGGTAAGCCAGTTTTTTATGTCGGCAAGTTATGGTATAGAAAGGTTGGTACTCATTTTGAACATTCAACGTACATTTGCTCTTGTTGTTGGTATTGTCTTTATTCTTATTGGTCTGCTCGGCTTCGTGCCCGTACTTGTGCCAGGGGGTGCGTTGCTCGGCATTTTCGCGGTGAACGCGCTACATAGCGTTGTGCATCTTTTGATTGGTGTGCTTGGGGTTGCCGCCGCATACACTGGTTTCTCACGTCTTTTCAATCGAGTGATTGGGATTGTCTACTTCCTGCTGGCTATCCTCGGATTTATTCCCGCCCTCGTTTTCAGCGGTGCCTTGCTCGGTTTGGTAAGCATCAATCTTGCAGATAACCTGCTTCACCTCGTGGTCGGTGCAGCCGCCATGTATGTTGGCTTCGCAATTGCGGACCGCACTCCTGTAGTAGGTAGAGCATAATAGTTCAAGTATTCACAAAACCTTGACAATGACAGGCGATGAAGTAATATAAGCTTCATCGTCTCTTCATTTTATATTGTATATAAGGTAAAGTATGTTTTTTCTTGCTCAATGTTTACAAAAACGACTCCTTTTAGTATTCATTTTCATCTTGCTTTTTTTAGGCACAGGTATGTTATATCCTTCCACTATTGTTCATGCCGATGGAGGCGCACCCAACCTCGCCTACGTTTCGGGAGCGGCAGGTGGCATTAGCGTTGTTGATATATTGCAACAACAGGTGACGCGCCATATTGCTGTACAGGGAAATCCACAAACGCTGGTGCTGAGTGTCGATGGTAGAACGTTGGCAGTCACGCAACCTGATTTAGGGCAGGTTACTATTCTCGCCGCAAAAACAGCGCAGGTAATTTGCACAACTCATATCCCTGGGCATCCATCACTGCTAACATTTGATCCCGGCACAAATACGCTCTTTGCAGCGGCAACTGATGCAAATCAGGTATATGCGCTTGATCCCCTGAATTGTGCTACCAGACATATTTTTGATACACACAGCCGCGTAACTGGCATAGCGGTTGCAATTGTAGGAAATGGTATTGCTGGTGGTACAGGAAATCAATTGTGGGTGGCGACAATGAACTCGTTAACCTTATTTGATGTAAGTGGCTCTCAGCTCGCTATCCTTTCCGTTGCGGGTGGTCCACAATATTTGTGTATTCCATCCGGTCCAACTGCTTACATTACAACGCGAGCCGGAACGCTTATTGCAATAGACGTGAACAGCAGACAGAGTACCCCACCATTGCTTACCGGAGGTAACTTTGGGTTAATGGACTATGATGCGATTACTGGCGAGGTGTATGTTCCTGACCAACAACATCAACGTCTCGATGTGCTTTCATCTATTCGTGTAAATGAAACGCCTTTGCGACACGAACCGGAACGTACTTTACATTTTCCAGCTTCACCACAATCCGTTGCGATTACGAGCGATGGGCAGTTGGGTTTTGTGGCACTGGCGAATGGCGATGTGATTATGCTCGATGTTCCTGGCCGACAAACAATCAAAACGATTGCGGTGGGAGGCCATCCACGCTTTGTGATTACAGGTCTTTACCCTTCACTTATCAGCTTCACACCACAACAATCACTGCTCTACACATTTTTAGATACTCTAGCGCACTATGGAGCAGCGGTGTTGGTAGCACTATTAGCTATCGGGCTAATAGTGTACGACCGTCTACGAGTAAGACGTGCTAAAGTGACCTGACAGGTATAATATTATCAATATTTGTTTGATAATGTTTCGTAGGGACCAGATTTATCGCGTCCGCCGCGCAATGAATCTGGTCCCTACGAAATTTTGTTATATAAGATTATCAGAGTAGAATGAATAGGTGAGTTATGGCAAACGTGGTTTCAACACATAGCCACCAACCTCGTAACCTCGGCCTGGACGCCCGCTCTCCGGCAGATCGGTAATCCATTCCCACTGTTTTTCCTCGACAACCTCAAACGTATCATGCACGAGGTCAGGAAAAGTGCGTGGGATAAGAGGTATGGCGCGATGGTGAGCGGCATCGTGGTCGGTACCGTAGACGTTGAAGACAAAGCCGCGCAGGTCACTGAGCAGAACAGCACTGCCACCTCTATCGAGCAGATTCCGAATAAGGTGAAGGTGCGCGTTGATAACACGGATACGGAAGGCTTGGGCAGCTTCTTGATAGCGACGGTGCCGTTCTTGCTCACCAAGCAGTTTGGGGGCGACATGTTTGATATGGTCAAGCAGATCAAGAATGGGATAGCTGAACAGTTGCGAAAGCACCAGCGAACTGACAACAAAGCCATATGAACCACTGGCAAGGGTTTGTATCTCTGGTGGATCGGCTATACGACATTGTTCGAGACAAAGGGCGGCAAGATCGAACACGGCCTGTGGACCCTGTGCGACTGCTGCTTCCCAGTTCTGACGATTGATAAGGCGTGTCAAGGTTGCGCTGATGCCGTTCTTAGGCTCACCACTGCTACTACTGATATCACACTGTAGAAGTTGTAGGCGTTTATTCAGTGCTGATGATGTAATTTCATCGCTTGCGGAACGTAAAGCAGCAATATCGAGATCCGCGAGTACCACTTCGTCGGAGGCACGTAGCAGGTCGTTCAGAGGAACTTCGGTACACGCACCAGCACCAAGCACAAGGGCGTTAGGTGCGGCTTCGTTACCACGTTGCCACAATCCGTGAAGTATCAGCGTTGTACAATTTTCGAGATGTTGTGGTGCATATTGGCGCAACCACTCGCGGCGGCGTTTACCCTGTGTTTGCGCGTTGTTATGAGAAAGGCTATCAATTCGCATAATTTTTGTAGAGATGCTGGCTGACAGATTTTCTTTGAAAATCTGTCAGCCAGCATCTCTACCTGCTACTTTCCAGTATATTTTGCTTGTCGCTTCTCCAGGAAAGCGGTGACACCTTCTTTGTGGTCGGCGGTGGTGAAGGCTTCGTCTTGTAGTTGTCCTTCAAGGTTGAGCGAGGCTTGCAGGTCGCTCTCCATTGACTTATAAAGCAGTTGTTTGATGAGACCGTAGCCATGTGTAGGACCGTTGGCGAGGCGGTTGGCGAAGGCAGCAACGGCACCTGGAAACTCTTCAACTGGTACACATTTGGTGACAAGACCGATACGCTCAGCCTCTGGACCACTTACTTCATCAGCAAGCAGACACATTTCCATCGCTTTGCCCAGACCGATTAGACGTGGCAGGAAGTATGCGCCGCCGCCATCGGGAACGAGACCAATGCGAGCAAAGGCTTCGATGAAACGTGCGTTATCGGCGGCGATACGTAGGTCACATGCAAGGGCAACATTACATGAGATACCTGCTGCGACGCCACGAATAGCCCCAACAACAGGTTTGGGCATGGTACGCATACTTTTGATGAGACGGTGATACTTTTGCAAGTGTTCGCTTACTTTAATTGGTGTACTCCCATTAGCGGGGACGGCAGGAAAGCCAGAAAGGTCCTGCCCTGCTCCAAAAGCTCTACCTGCACCAGTGAGGACGACACAGCGCACTGAATCGTCACTAGTTACGGTTTCGACGACCTCGATTAGCTCCTCTAACATGACATCGTTGAACGAGTTCAAGACCTCTGGCCGATTCATGGTGATGGTGATGACACCCTCTTCTTGATGAATGAGTAGATGCTGGAAGTTTGTTCGCATGTGACGCTCCTCTTCGTTGTTAGGAATACGACGAAACAAATAACGATAGCAGGTGTGCGAATACTACGCTTTGATTGTCGGCACGTCGAGCATCAGCACTTCGAGGGCAACGCGCGGATTGACGTTTTGCGCGATTGACTCCATCGTCTGCAAAATCGCACACACCATACGCTCTGACTCCGCCGTACCAAGTTTCGTAGCCTGTGTTTTTAGCAGGGGCCGCATGTCTACGTTGACGGTTAAATCGAGACAATTATTCGCTGCTAGTACCATATCACGCCACCACAATAACCACAACTCTAACAGCATCTGCACTTTTTCGCTATCACCACTGATGCGCTGTACGAGGTCGAAACGCTGCACACGACCAGCTGAGGGCAGCTTTGTGAGCAAGTCGAGTTGCGCCTTGCGCTGTGTGAGCATCTCTTCGTTTTCGATAGCCTGGACAGCCCAGCCCATGCGTCCAGCGGCGAGGGCGGCGATCAAATCAGCCTCTTTCGGCTCAGCGTCCCACTCTTGAATCAGGGCATTCTTGATCTGCATCGATGTAAGCAGTTGCATCGTGACAAGCTGCACACGCGACTGAATAGTGGGCAGAAGCAAACCAGCATCAGGCACGGTCAAGAGCAAGACAACATCTGGCTCTGGCTCTTCCAGCGTTTTCAAGAGACAATTGGCCGCCTGCAAATTCATATCCTGGGCGTTTTCGATAATGAAGATGTTGCGGCGACCTTCCAGCGTGTGGCGTGCTGAGTCGCTTTGCAAGGCGCGTATCTGCTCAATCAAAATAAATTGTTTGTCGGCTGGCTTCGCGATTACATGCACATCGGGATGGTTGCCGTGTAGCACTTTACGACAGGAGAGACAGGTATTACATGGCTCCTGGGGTGAGATAGTGGGGTCGGGTCCACCTGTACAAAGGAGGGTCTGAGCAAAACGACGAGCGAGCAAGGATTTCCCGATATGTGGTGGTCCAGTGAAAAGATAGGCATGGCGAACCTGCTGTGCCGCTAACGTGCGGCGCAGAATGTCGATAGCGTGGGCGTGACCAATAATATCCCAGCCTTGTGCTGCTACTTCTTGCGTTACCATAACCTGTATAGTAGCAGAAAACGGGGATGATGGCAAGGCGAAAACGAGAAATAGAGTAATTTATAAAACCCTTGACACATTGATACTTTGATACTACAATGTATATATTCACTGTTCATAGAAAAATTGGACAGTAGTGGTAAAAGTGAGACACATGGAAAGTTTGGTTCACTCCAGCGAAGGTACCCTCTATCAACAGGTACTTTCTCGGTTGATTGAAGCTATTGAGTCTGGCAAGATTGGGGCCGGAGCTAAACTTCCGACTGAGGCAGAACTTGCACAATCCTACGGCATTAGTCGTACAACGGCACGACGCGCTCTTGACGAGCTACGTCGTCAGGGACTTGTACGTCGAGAACCGGGGAGAGGAACATTTCGAGCTGATCCTGTACTGAGAGCTGACCTTCCTTATCTACATAGTTTCTCTGATGAGATTCGACGACTTGGCTATCGTCCGGGTGCGAAATTATTGTTGCAAAACGAAATGACGGCAGATCAGGTAGTCGCGAACCAACTGAATATTGAGCTGGGTAGCCCCGTTCTGTATATTCGTCGGTTACGTACAGCCGATGAAAAGCCTATTTTTGTGTGCGATTCCTATTTACCTTTGACACGCTTCCCTGCACTACGCGATGCTGACTATTCGGGCAATTCGCTCCATGATCTTTTCGTACAAATTGTAGGAAGAGAGGTTGTTCGTGCAACGCAATGGATAGGAGTAACGACGGCGAGCAACGAAATCACAATGCTGCTCGGCATTGAAGCTGACAGTCCGGTGCTACAACTTCAACGTGTTACCTACGTAGAAGGCAACCTACAGATCGAGAGCGTGCAGGCATTTTTTCATCCTAGCCGCTATCAGCAATACAGCGAGTTGGTCACTCAACCGAAATTATGAGTAGCACAGAGAAGTTGGCTTATCTAAGATGATTATTTCGCCCACAAAATAAATTCCCCTTCTTCTTTCGATGGATGTTAAGAAGAGAGTGTTATAAGATAGACATTGTGTCTGCCTACACACCTTGCTTCTTAAACTGGTTCAAACGGTATATGTACCCGTTACAGAAAGGAGGTACGAGAAAGATACTTTGCATCCCCGATTTTACTACTCTCCCTGTGACAATTCTCACCAGTAACCGCACACGCGAGTTGAGCGAGGCACTCAAGCGGCGTTGCTTGCATCTACAAATCGACTTCCCCAGCCCAGAGGTCGAGCTAGAAATTGTGCGCCTGAAGGCTCCTGGCTTGGGTGAGGGACTAGGGCAACAACTCGTGGATATGGTTCAATCTATGCGGAACCTCGATCTGCGTAAAGCTCCCAGCATCAGCGAGACACTTGACTGGGCGCAGGCTCTGGTCGTACTTAATGCACCACGCCTCTCCAAAGAATTGATCGAGGATACCATTAGCGTGATTATCAAATATGAGCGCGACACCGACAAGGTACTTACTCATCTAGGTATACGTAAAGGCGATACGGCAGATAATAATCCCACGCGTGAAAGTTATAGTAATTCTCGTGCTAGTCATTCATATGCTCACGGGCATACTCATGAGGATGGGCAACAACCGCAGAGTATGTATGATCAGCTACGTGATCCCCAGAAACGATAATTGCTCATGGATAAAGTGATTAACGACTTCATATTCTTGTTGCGTCAGCAGAGTATTCGCGTCTCTCCCGCGGAAACACTGGACGCTCTGAAGATGCGTCGCGCACGCAATGTTTTCAATCCTGGTGCTATTGCACCCAGCAATGATGGCGAAGAGCTTCCTCTCGACATCTCGGCAGCAGAGATGCAAGATTTAGTTGACCATCTGCAAGATTTAGAGGTAGACGAGGCTCTTATCCAGCAATTAACCGCAATGGCAGACTCTGTGATACAGGGATTGCCTGAGTTGTTCAAGGCAATGCTGGAACGGCAGAAGGGGTTGCAGAAGCAATCCGACGATATAGAGATACAACAGAGGTCGTTGCGCCGCATGTTGAATTTTTCTCCCAATGAGCAGCGCGATATGGAGGCGGCAATTCGACGTATTGCACGACAGATTCATGGTGCAAATACTCGTCGCATGTACCTGGATCGTACTGGCAAAATGAGCATCTCTCATACCTTGCGCCACAATATGCGCTATGATGGGTTGCCTTTCCAGCCTGTGCTACGCAGTAAACGCGAGCAACGACCTCGGCTTGTCGTCCTGTGCGATATTAGCCTCTCTACGCGTAATCTGGCACGTTTCTGGTTGCATATGATTTACCAAATGCAAAGCCTGTTTTCTAAGGTACGCACGTTTGTCTTTGTGGCAGACCTCGTTGAGGTGACACAGCTTTTCGAGGAGCAGCCAATGAGTCGAGCGGTCGAAACAATCTTTAGCGGACAGCTCCTCGACATCGATACCAGTAGTGACTTCGGGCGTGCAGCGGAGCAATTTCGTAACAATTTCCTGGGAGCGGCGAATCGGCGTACAACGGTTGTAATTCTTGGCGATGGCCGTAATAATGGTCGTCCAGCAAATGCAGCGGCACTTGCAGAGATTGCCCAGCATGCTAAACAGGTGATATGGATGACTCCCGAACCTAAATAGGGCTGGTCGCTTGGCAGTTGTGACATGCCGCTCTATGAGCCACTGTGCCGCCGTGTCGAAGTTGTACGCACGGTAGAGCAACTCGCAAATATGGCTGAAATTCTGATAAATCTTCCTACGTTGGTGCATCATTGACCTGTAGCCAACGTGCTGTTGTTATTTTTCGCGGAGTGCGTCACATATAGTTGTTTTTGTGTAGCAGACTCGCTACTCACTTTCATTAGGAAAAGGGGAAAAAAGCAATGCCGCTTTACATGGACATTCACCAAAAAGTAGATGGTTTGACCGCCGATGCAGTTATGCACGCTCACGAAGCAGACCTGCAAACCCAGGAAAAATATGGCGTGAAGTACTTGAAGTATTGGTTTGATGAAGGGTCGGGTAAGGTCTTCTGCCTTGTCGAAGCTCCAAATAGAGAGGCAGCGGCAACGGTACACCGCGAAGCGCATGGCCTCGAAGCGGACGAAATCGTCGAAGTTCAGGAAGGTGCCTAATCGTACATAGGTAAGACAGGTAGAGATGAGCTGTAATTGACGATCACAGCTCATCTCTACCTGTCTTACCTATGCATCCTCAATTGATGAGGGGGAAGAGTAAAATTCGTCATAGGTCTTGATGAAATACTCATCAACATTTTATTTTATTGCTACCTCACGCTATTGTGGTTCGGTATATGCCACCTGCACAAGGGTCGGCGGATGGTTGCGCTGCACCAAATAGCCACGTCCTGGTGGGAGCAGAGCGGCGGCTTGATTATGGAGCAACTTGCCCTCTTGTGGGTCGCCACTCATGATGAGCGCGGAACTTCCCATCTCGCGCAGACGCTGAATGACTGGCTCGAATAACGCACGACCAGCACCACCAACACGACGGGTTACAACAAGATGAAAGCCAATGTCACGACCAGAAAGCAATAGCTCGACCAGGGGATTGAGCGGGCTGCCAGAAGGCGTCACAATAGCATCATAATCATCGACAAAAATGAAAAAGTGGCATCCATCCCAACGTTTCTGCTTACGCAACTCCGCGAGTGGCACGTCAGCACTTATAGAAACACGTTTATCAAGGTCTACCTTGAAGTTATCGACACATGCTTTCAGCGTTGGCGGGTTGTGTGCATACGTGAGCAGGTAGGGACTTTCGGCAAAATCGAGGAGTGTTTTGCGATAATCGACAATGGCAAAGGCAACCTGTTTTGTTGTGTAACGTTGCTCCAAACTCCGCATCCATGTCCTTAAAAGCGTTGTCTTGCCACATTCCATATCGCCGAGAACGATGAAATGTGGACCAGCAGTCAGCAGGTCGATAGAGACGGTATGCAAACGGAACTCCTCGATACCGAGAGGAACGCCTTCTTGCTCTGGCGAATGTGGCAGGTTCTGTGCCGTCACCATAGAAGGTAACATGCGAATTGGTGGTGCCGGTTCACCATCCCAGGTGCATTTTACGTGTTGTACCAGTTTAACAAGAGACTCTTGCACAGATACATTCTGCTCCGTCTCGCACTCTTCGCTACTGCGGATAACGGGTAAGGCGGAGTGAAATTGCAGTTTCTCTTTGGTCAAGCCACGTCCGGGAACACCGACGGGCAAGGCGGCGGCAGGTGCTTTTCCAACCTCGGACTCGATAGGATCGTTCAAACGTAGTTCCAGGCGACACCCGATGTTGTCACGCAGTTTGGAGCGAATTTCCGCCCAACGGTTCGCGGCGAGAACGACATGGACACCATACGTGAGTCCAGTTGCCACAATCTCGACAAGATCACTTTCTAATTGCTCAAAGTCTTGCTGAAATTGCGCGAAGTTGTCTATGACGAGGAAGACATCACCAAATGGTGCGTCTTGCAACTCGCCTGCTCGTCGACGCATACGATAGGTCGCCATGCTATCAATACCACGCTCACGGAAGAGAAATTCGCGATCTTCAATGATCTTCTGCATCTGACGTACAAGGCGGCGCACTTTGTCACGCTCGGCCTTGCCACAAATGGCTCCGACATGTGGAGCAGACTCGAAGATACGTAAAAGGCCACCACCAAAATCAAGCCCATAGAGTTGTACGTCACGCGGCGAATGCGTCACCATGAGTGAGGTAAAAAGCGTTCGTAACAGGGTACTTTTACCCGACTGTGGCGCACCGACAAGGGCAAGATGACCACTGGAGCCTGAAAAATCCAGCATCAATGGAACTTGCACCTGCTCTAACGGCTTATCGAGTAGGCCAATTGGTACACACAAAGGACCAAATGGCTGTAGAGGTTGCGAGTATTTCCCGTTGCCGTAAGTCTCCTGCTCCATTTCCAGTACGCTGTCAAGCAGTAACGTCTTTTCTAAGGGGGGTAGCCACACTTGATGCACACACACTGAGGTTTGAGCAGGTTGCGATAGGTGGTCCAGCACAACATCCATCTCGGTATACAAGTCATCTCCTTCCACAGCCTGATCCCCTTCCGTTTCGTACTTGACGAGTTTACCAGTGCTATCGAAGGTGCGAATAAGGCTTGTGGGCGTCACCTGCTCTGTTGCGGGTACATAGGGAATGGAGACCAGAGCCGTTTTGAAGAGACTATAGATATCGGTATCGACCTTGAAGTAGCCAACGCCAGGTGAGGAGGGAAGATAGTAGGCATCAGGATTACCGAGTACTGCTGAACTTTCGGGTGCGCTGAATGTACGCAGACAAATACGGTAACGGAGATGACCTTCCAGCCCTTTCATGCGTCCCTCGTCGATACGTTGTGTCGCCAACAAGAGATGCAGACCAAGACTACGCCCAACACGTCCAATCGCGATAAAGAGGTCGAGGAAGTCAGGACGATTGGCGATTAGTTCCGCAAATTCGTCAACGATTATCAAGAGATGTGGCATCGGTTCCATAGCCGGGTTCATGTGCCATTTTGCCTGATACTGCTTGATGTTATCGAGGTTGCCAGCTTCATGTAACATGCGTTGACGACGTTGTTGCTCACCCGACAGCGAGGCATAGACACGATCAATCAGCGAGGCATCGTTTTGCAGGTTTGTGATAACCCCTGCAACGTGTGGTAGTTTGGCAAAATCTGCAAAGGAGGCACCACCTTTGAAATCGACAAGGACAAAATTGACGGTATGAGGGTCATGCGTGACGACTAGACTTGTGACAATGGTACGAAGTAGCTCGCTTTTGCCGGAGCCGGTTGCGCCAACAATCAAGCCATGTGGTCCCATCCCTTTTTCGGCGGCCTCTTTCAGATCAAGCACAAGCAGCTCACCGTCGGCGCGTCGCCCAATCGCGGCTTGTAGCAAGCTCTGGCGCGTGTGCTGCCATGTCTGCTCCCCGTTGACAGCATCGGCAGAGCCGATATTCAGCAAATCAAGGAGCCGTACATCGTGCGAAAGGTCTTGCTGCGCTCCCTTATCGGCGAGCGTGAGAGGAGTAAGGCGGCGAGCGATACGGTCACAAAGTACGCTACTGGCGGTATCTAATGAAAGACCTTCCAGCACACGCCCACCAAAGGTGATCTCTTTGAAGGCAAACCAGCCAACACTGGAAACGGTAATACGCGCATGCAAAATAGCTGGCTCCTGCTCCTCATGCTCGACGAGACAAAGTACCGTGACACCGAGTTGCGCGGCATCACGAAATAGCTCTTCCATCTCTGGCAAGTGGGCAAGTGAACTACTCGGATTGAAGCCATCAATTACCACAAATAAATGTGGCTTTACCGCCTGTATGCTTGTGGCTCGCTGATCCTCGATCAATCGACGACGACGGTCCAGTTCTGGCTTGATCTGCTGCACCAAGATATCACGGAATGCATCAGGCGTATCGGCGAGCAAACACAGGGGATCGGGTGCATACTTCTTTTCGGCTTTCACTTGACGCAGACGACGCGTGTGCGGCAACCATTTGAGCCATTCCCATTCTTGCGCCGCATGTTGAGGAAAATAGGCGGCGCAGCGTACATCTTCAGGCGCATGGAACGCGATAATTTGACTAAGGATGGAGCGTGCTAACCCATGTGTCAAGGCGTAATTACCATTGAGGGCAAGCGTCCCGACGTTGCGTAACGATACAACAACGGGCATGTCGTCGAGATGGTCATATTCCGCGACAAGAGACTCGGCCTGTGAGCGTAGTTCTGGCACAAATTGTATCATTGGATTGCTGCCGAGATCGAGGCGAACGGGGCTAGAGAGTTGGGTGGGTCCCGTTCCAAGACGCACGGAGAGAAAATCGGCATCTTCTGGCCGCCGCTCCCACAGCATATTGTGTTGAAATGCATTTTGCTCGATCTGCTCTGGTGCGGGATAAATACGCGTGCGAACTTCACGTTGCATGTGTGCAATTGATCGTAGACGGGTACGGCAATCAACGAGATAATTCAGATAGGTGGTGCGTTCAATTTTGCGCTGACGTTTATAGGTTACACGTTGCTGCACGCCCATCGTAATACCCATACCAACAGAGCAGAGAGCCATAGCAATCACCGCAACCAGAATAAATGGATTGCTACGGAATGCGAAGAAAAAGACCATTGATCCCAAACCACCAACAATAGGAAAGAGATACTGCAGCCACGAAGCGGCTCCTCCTTGCCTCTGTTGAACAGGAGGAGGAGCGGTAATAGTCATTTCATCTCTGGGCAGAGGCGGTGGGTATGCTCGTGCTGGACGATAAAATGTTAATGGCATACCCTATTGCTCTTTCTTTGTAGCTTATGCATCATTCGCAAGCCCCTCGCTACTCCATGTGACTCCAATGCTACCCATGCTATTACCTGGTGTAACGGTTCTGGGCGTAAAATGCTGAGGTGTTGGCTCAACGGGAGCAAGCGGTTGTGTCATCTGCTCCTCCTGATTTTGCAAAGTGAGAAGCGCACCATCAACCACGCCTACATCAATCAGAGAGCGATTTGCGGACAAAGGCCCCTGCTGATGAAGGAGTTGCCATGAAACGTGTTGTGTTTCTATGGATGTATGTGTCATCGAGGGAACACACAGCTCAAGTAGTGCTGGTAACAGGTCGCCAAGTGGCATCTCTCCTGGCACCTGAAGATCGAGGCGTTTCTGTGGTCCAACGATTGTAACAAGGAGCATCTGCATATACGCCTGACATTTTCCCTTATGAAGTCTCACTACTTCTTGCTATAACAGTACCTACTTTTATCTATTTTTGCCGCCTCTACTGTATCATAGAGGTTCAGCGATTGCAATAATTTAGGATTTTAAGGGTCCAGTTCTATCCTATTAATCATGCAGACTCTCAGCATCATAGCAGAAAGTATATCGCTATTGAGAGGTGAAACAGAAGTCCCACTTGCAAGCCACTCATATACCAGAACTGCTACCTTTGCCCTGTCCAAATTTTCTTGTGAACGAGCATACGCGGCTGTGAATTCAGCAAGTCCTAACCAGTTAAACGGTTCTGGAACAGGTTGTTGTCCTGTTCAGACACGCTTGAGCCAATCTTCGACGTATGCTGGAGATTGCTGTAATAGGCTACGTAAGAGTTCCTGCGCTTGAGTTTGAGCCATAAACATACTCGTTAATTGAAAATATGCCTATAAGTGTCAAGATAAATTCAAGGTTGGTTGATAGGCATGCGAATCATAGACATCTGGCTGTATTTCAATACAGGGGAAAGACTCCTCAATATTAGTAAGGGTGGGTGATGTTTGCAATATTTGTTCCATTTGCCGCCAGATATCTTGCCAGGCACGGTTGAGTTCAACATTCTCGCCCTCAACAACTTGCCATGTCTTTTCAAAGACGCTCGAAACACCGTCTGTTTCCACTCGTAAGGTGCAAATCTGCAAGGTATCATCTTCCCACGAAGTTGTCTGAATAGTCGTTGGAATATTCTCCAGCGAATGAATCCATTGCTGAAGAAGTGCCAATGGAAGCCGCACAAATTTGACCGCTATTGTGAATGGCGTGTCAATGGAAGTATCACGTGTCCTATAGCTAATTGCCGTATTATCCCAATACATACCACGTAATAGAGTATCCTGTGATTCATCAGGGTTTAAATAGGCATAGACAGCACGAGACTCAATCATCGGCATTGCAGCTTCACCTTTGCGAATAGCGAGGCGCAAAACACGACCTCCTCCCAAAAAATCGTCCTCATTTCCTTTCTTTCTCTTCTCTACGTAATCTGGTCCATCCCAAAGATCAAATGCCGTACTATGCACATGACCGTAAAATGACTTTTTAATGACAGACATCTCTCTACCTCCTATATCTAAAGCAGCTTACGGGTATTCTATAACATTATCTGATCCTGGTCTTCCAATCCAATACTCGCCATCTTGATCTTCATAAATCTCATCAGTAGCTTTGTATCCTTTCTTTGCACGATGAAAACTTTGCCCCCATTCAGCTTGCAGTTTACTAACTTCCTTCGGACTCAGTTTTCTAACACGTATACGTCTCCCATCAGGCGTTGTTTTCATCGTACTAAAAAGTTTTCCTAAGCTTACGCCTGTTGTCGAAGCCGCAACAAGTGTTCCGAGACCAATCAACTTCAAGAATCCACTCGAATCACCATTGGCATTTGTTGGGGAAGGTGGGAGTTGTGCTAATGGTTCGCTTGCGATGCCTCCCATTTCTCTGGACCACTCGGCTATTGCAGTATACTTCGCCATCTGTGCTTGCTGGCTCTTCTCCTGATCGGCATTATATGCTGCTGCGAGTCCTGCTGCTACTAAGGTTGCACCCGCTGCTACGATGTCCCAGGGAATATCTACGCCTCCCTGTACAACCGCTCCTGTATCTAATCCTATGGCAATCCCTGCCGCGTCTTTTACCGTCTGATCCTGTTGCGCTGCAATACTATCTAATTCTTGCTGAAGTTGATGTGCCGTTCTCTCACTATCTTGTGCAGCTTCTAGCAAGTGACCGACAAAATCAGTACCACTGCCTGTAATACTTTGCTCTGCGTTCAGATAGCTTCCTATGAGGTTCGCCAGTGCCATAGAGCCATCACCTTGAAATGCTGTCTCGCCATCAGAACCAGTTAACAGGCCAGCCATGACGTTTGAAAAGTCTCGCGTGTTCTCGTTGTGAATTTGATTGAGTGGCGATGTCTTTCCACGAAAAGCGAGCAAAGGCTGAATGACAACTGCTTCTATCTCGGCTTTGATCTGTTCAAAACTCATGCAGTTTCTTTCTCTCTTTCTCCAATGCAACGACAAATTTTCACGTCGTTATTGAGGGCCAGTATCTCGACCAAAGCCGTGAACGGTAGGAGTAAAGGCTTGAGCAACAGTGCTATCTGTGCTTTCCATAAGATCAACAGCAGCAAAGAGCGAAGAGGCCAAATTCATTTGCCAATCGTAAGCGGCTCGGAGACGGGCCGCATATGGCTGCAAGAGGTTCATGACAGAGCCTTGCATATCAGGTTCAAAGTTATTTAGAACGTATGCCTGAATCTGCGCCCATGTAGTGTCGTGTTGTTCTTGAGCATAACTCGCCTTCGCTACAATCTTTGCTGCCGTTTGCCGCATATGCTCTATTGGATAGACGATTGATTCACCAGAAGAACTGTCTGAAGGAACGTGAGGCATAAAAGTAACTCCTCCATATACTGGTATCTAGACACCCAATCACTTCTTTACTATCAAGGGATGTTTGCAAGGCATTTCATGTCCATTACATGGGTAGTCCAATATACTCCGCAACAGCCTCTCGATCATGCGTGTCGTGAGGATCATAGAGCAGAACAGGAATCAGCAGAACACCTCCGTCTTCAAATGGTTGGACACGCCATGCTGGTGCAGTTAACACACGGTCTCGTCCCAGTTTGTCAACGATCTCAGGTCCGAGAATGTTGATATAATACATATCGTGAATATCGAGTGCTAATGCTTCTTCACGTGTCGTATCAGGCACGGTGGCACTGTAATCGAAGTTGAAAGCATACAGCGGATGCCACGCATAGTACAGAATGGAAAGCGCCTCTAACCAATGCTCAAATCTAGTAATGCCTCTCCGGGCATCTTCTACAGTAAAGTAGCGGTCTTCGATGGAAATGTAGACCTGTCCTTCTGCTGGCTCAAACGCGAGCGAAAAGTCTATTCCCCTCATGAGACCTGCACGCTCAGTGGAATAAGCCTTAAACGAGAGAGAAGGACGTTGCTCTTCAACATACACACGGATTTCCTCCTGAAAGGACGGAGAAACTCCTGAAGTAAAGACGATGGCGGGATCCAGTTGTAAAGCAGTCTCCGACAATGGTTCTGCTCCCTCCTTCGTTCCATAGAGCGTGTCCCACCAGACATCAAAGTAATCATTCTGCTCAATCTCTGAAACCAGACGATAGCCTTGCGATGCAATCGCGGTGAGAAAGTGTTGGATAGTCGTAGTATCGTAAAGCTGCTGTGGGTCGCGCACATAGTTGTAGATGCTGATATCTTCTATTGCCATGTTCTTCGTTTCTCCCTTTCTCTTTCCTCAAGGCCATGTTTCTACCGTTACGCCTAAGTTCTCTAGTGCCTGTCTGATGGCATCAGGAACTGGCCCCGACGCGGAATTGAAATCAAAGACAATTTTCCTATCAGGGTACAATCTTTTATCCCTCTTTACCTGCTCCTCTAATTTCTTGATTACTTTATCAAGAAGACTCGAGCTTTTATAAGCATACCAGTTATACGACTTCAGGTCTACCACCGTCCCATCTTTGAGAACAACGTCTATGGCACGGTTTCCATCTGCATCTCGATCTTCAACGCTAGCAACTTCGCTTTGATGGGCAACAAGCCAACTTAGCATATGTAATGCTCCTGTATAGCTTGTATCCGAGTTACTGGCTAAATCTTTCAAGACTTGTTCTATGCCTGGAATACCTAGTAGTGGCACAAGAAGCTGCCATATAAGTGCAATATCTTTTGCATGCTTTGTGAGTAACCTGGCTATTTGATCTTTAGTAAGACCTGCCGCTACAAGTTCTCTCAGCAGATCAAGAGGCACATCGGGGAATTCATCCATCAATTCTTTCAGTAGTTGTTGCTGCTCTTGATTTAAAGTGACAGGTGGCAATGTAGGTGGCGGTGCTGGCACAGGCGTTGGCTTCGGTGGAAGCTGAGGTAGTGGTGTATCACCAATGTTGTGCATCATATGCTGCCATCGTTGAATAGCATGATAGATGTCCCAGGCAAGTTTAATAAGAGTGCCAATCAGCGCAGCACCCGCGATCACGGTAAGGACGATGGCACCTATGTCGGCGATGGGATTTGCACCACCCTCTGCTACGGCAGCAACATCAACTATGCCAGTTATTTCATCGAGTACCGCATCACCTGCTATCTCACCTGCTGCAACCTCGGCTGCTCCTGTCACCTCTGTCACGCATTCTTCACATACAGCGATGGCCTCTTCTATCACACCTCCTTCGGCAACACCTACACCTGCCCCAGAGAGCGCACTTTCCGTGTTGAGGTATGTCTGCACCTCAGCCCAGAATGCATCTGATAGTTCTCCTGTAAATGCCTCTGGCCCCGTTTGTGGTGCGATCAATCCGCCCGCGAGCATGCCAAAGGTTTGTACAGAGTCTTGATGAATGGTGTTGAGTTTCGTCACGTTGCTACGGAACTCTGTTAACGGATGTAATACGGGAGTCAGCCAGTTTAATAAGGTCGAAAGTGCCCCCATATACGCATTCCTTCCTTTTTCACTATCATAATTTCGCAGAAGTTATAGAAAGCTAAAAGTCGCGTCCAAAGCCGCGTGCAATGGCAGTATCAGTTTGTTGCATTTGTTGGGATCCATTGGTAAGAGTATTGGCGCAGTCGAGCTGCCATTGATAGGAGGCACGCAAACGACGTTCATATGGAGCAAGCACGGCCATTACAGGGCCTTGCATGAAGCCTGGGAAGGTTTGAACAAACGCTTGTATTTGTGCCCAAGCTGCATTGTGCTGTTCAAATGATTTGTTCGCGTTTGTTGTCATCTGTTGTGCAGTCTCGATAATACGCCCAGATGGATAGGACATGTGACCGCTACCAGAGGAAGAGCCATCACCAGAAGGGATTTGAGGCATGATGCTATCACTCCTTCCATACGAAGATGTCAATGTATGGGCAGAGATGAGGTCTTGCTCCTCACCTCTGCTCATCGAAAAAGACTGATGTAGGCTTAGCCGATACGCCTGAAGCCCTGGGCGACGGAGGTATCGGTGTCGGAGTAGGTGGTCGAACTGCGGTTGACGTTCGCGCTGATTTCGCTCAGCGTAGTGTTGAGAGCGGTCACTTTCTGATGCCACTCCATCGAGACTGTTTGGAAGCTCGAGTAGCCAGCACCTACCCAGGTTGCTCCCACCTGTTCGATTGCACTACTGATCTGTGCCAGTGCCTGCTCGAATTCGGTGTACTTGTTGTTGAATTGGGTTGCGGTTGCGCTCAATTCACTATAATTAGCAGCAACGTTTTCATTAGCCATGAACAATCCCCTTTCAAAGGACAACTTGCGTTTGCCTCTCCTCACAGAAAGGCGCACGAATAAACAGTCTAGATACACTGGTACGTGTATCATTGGCTTGTTGAGCAAATTCCTGTTGTTGCTCTTGCACCGTTGCAACTATACCATGCGAAAAGCGCAATTTCAAGGTAATTAGCCACAAATAGCAAGAAAGTAGGGCGTTCTTAACACTATCTTGAGAATTACATGCATTTCTGCTACTTCCTATGTGGGAGCAATTGCGTAGCCCAAGAACTCAATTTAGGGCATTGCGCGAGGTCTGATGAAGTCCACGCTTGATCGAAAAGGGAGAGCAGCATTGGGTCCATACGCCATAAGGTGTCGCGTACCGTGTACCAGCGCGGGAAATCGACTTTTTGCAGTTCATCGGCAGCAAATAGGGTTTCCGCGTCGTCGGCGGTATGAGCGCGGACAAGAGGATTCCACCATGTTAGCATTTCGGTGAGGAGGATGGCACCCGCGAAACGATCACCATCGGGTCGGCACTGCCCACGCTCATCAAGGTTGCGATGCTGATAGCCCGGTGAGCCATGACTATGCAGTGTAGGGATGGGCATATTCGGCAGGAAGATACCCTCGATATCCAGCAGTTCTATCCATTGATAGTTCGGCGCAAGCAGAATATTTCCACCCGCGATATCCGTGTGAGCGAGGTTGTGGGTTTCCAGGTACGCTAAGACGTTTGCGGTTGCTGTAGCAAGACTGCGAGCTTTGGCGGGCGTGTAGGCGGCACTCGCGGTTGCATCTTGCAAGAGGCCAGCCCATGTCTGACTCGTAAGCCAGGGCATCAGAGTCGCATAGATAAGGTCTGGATAGGATGCGATTACAGCGGGGTTGTTTTCTTTTGTCAGACAGAGACGATGACCAAGAAACATACCGGGGGCGTCTTTGTGCGCGATGAGTGCGGCGGCGACACGAACGCATTGCTCGCTACGATAGGCAGGCTTCATGACTTTCAGAGCGTATAATCTCGCGTTTGCAGAATCTCGCAATTGGTAGACAAGAGCTTCGCCACCCTCTACGACAAATACCTCGCTCTCGTCATCTGGGAAAAGAGGATGTGGCACAAATTCATACGCAGTTGACGCAAGAGAAAGCACCATGCCAACATGTGGAGTGAAAACGCTCACGATGTGTACTCACCTTCTGTAAGGTCCTGTTGCCAGTGTATCTCCAACGCGGTCATATCGTCGTTTGTGGGTAAAGAGAGGAGATGCTGCGTTTGCGCGTGCCACTGATCGTCGGTGAGTTGTGCAAGGCTCTCACCAATCGCATCAAGCCCATCGGTATATACAACAAGTCGTTCAAGCATAGGCACGGTTGCATGCCAGATACCAACTTTACCCTTGCGTCCTTGCACTGTAGACCAGCGTCCACTCTTGTCACTCGTATGGCCTAGTACAATCTCGGTATGTGAAGGAGTGGTGAGACGGGCGGCAACATTGCCCATCCAACAAAATACGGCTTGAGCAGGGTGTGAATGCTGTGAAACATCAATACGTCCACATAAAAAGACGGTTTCGCTGCCATACGCATCACGTAGTTCTTCCATCACCTCTCGTGCTAATGGTGGTGTTTCAGGCGCAATGAGTGTTTTCTTCAGCTTGCTATGGGCATCATATGCCCATAGATCAAGCAGACCGTGCAAGGTGCGCGTAAATAATTCGATGTCTCCGGGTATCTCAGTCAATTCCTGTAACCAGGTGAGTAGCTGCGCGGTCAGATAGCGTGCCGCGAAATCACCTTTATATGAGCTACCGACGCCATCACAGACACAGAAGCAGAGTGAGTCGCCACTACTGCGGCTTACAATGCTCGCATAGTCCTGATTGAGTAACGATTGAGTCTGCGCCTCACGACAACGAATAGAGAGCAGACGTGCTGTGGTATGTGAGTTTACCTGTATACGAGTAAGCGTGTCTACCTTCTGATCAGTGGAAAGTTGCTGATGTGTTATTTTTTCCCGCATATCTCGCCTACTTTCATCAAAGCTATTTTAGTTGTGTCGCTGCGGAAATTGCAAATGCCAGACGTACAAGGTCGTTATGTGTGCCAGGAAAGAAAAGAGCGGCCCCACTCTGTAAATGATAACCATAATTGTTGATGTTTTGTCGGTAGGTCTCCGGCAATGGAGAAGAGAGACGAAAGAGGAATTTCGCATACTCGTCGTTCAAGGCGTTGGTTTTGAGAACGCCCCCCCATTGTTGCCAATCTTGCACAGGTTTACGCAACATGTTATCCGCTACATACACGTTTTCTACGAGGACGGGACCATCGTTTACACCAAGCGTCTGAATCCGTTTTACGACAGGGGAGGGATCGTTCGCGGTCACAAGCGCATCCGTAAGATGGCAGATGAGTGGAGCAGGGCTACGCTGGTATTCAATGAGGCACGTTTGTAATAGCTGTTCAACGGCGGTAAAGCCAGCGGCTGTATCGGTCTCGCCCCCAGCACTGAGGACGGGCACACCGAAGCGTACAATTTCAGAGAGATCGCGAATACCACCGAGTACGTCGATAACCTCGGTACTATAAGCGAAAATAGCGACCTTGTAGCGTTTCTGCACAATGCCATCGCGCATAGAGCGACGCACCATGTCTTTCACCGCGTTTTTCAAGGCTTTGTTGACTAGCTCAATCTTTGTTGTCGAGCCACAAAAATCATTCATAGAGTGGCTCGCATCAATCAGATAAATAATAAGTGCTGGCGTCAACGTAGTCGCGGGTCGCGTGTAGGTATGTATATCCATGAAGTTTTCATCATTTCAAGTGACAACAATAAGAAATTACTCTCATTTTTCTACAGAACATTCAGAGTTATTGTACACAGGCACAAGCAAGATGGCAAGCAGCGGCAAAACTCTTTTTTCTTCCATTATGCCTATTGGACTCTCTTGGTGCCTTCTGTTATACTGCGTAGCGTATTCTATGTTTCTATTACTCATCCATAGCAAAAAGGAGATAGTGTATGACGGGTCCGCGCATCTTTGTCTGCTATAGAGAAGAGGTACAGCGAGACCATTTTTTCGCGCAGCAACTGATAGATGATCTCCATAATGCAGGCAATGATATAGCAACATTGGAGAATATAGAGATAAATATAGATGATGAGCAATTTGACGATGCACTTCACCAAGAGCTTCTGACTTGTGAATGGGTTCTGCTCGTACTCACACCAGAGGCTTTGCAATCTTCAAAGATAGGAATGGTTGTGAATACTGCGCTTACCTGCATTATGCAAAAGAAGATACGCAATCTCTTCGCGATGCTTGCAGCACCCGTTGAGCAACAGGATATGCCGCCAACCTGGACGACAATACGCCGATTTGATGCCACGCAGGATTATCCAAGAGCATTAGCTCGCCTGCTTCTCACATTGCATCCTACCGACGCGACAACAACATATGATGCACAGGTATATAACGCACCCTCACCATCCTTGCATCCTGTACCACCATCTATAGAAAGCCAGCCTACGCGACCACTCCTTTTTACTGATGGCAAGCCACTATCACTGACACATGGAAAGCCACCGTCACTGCTAAAATCGACGGCTGCACAACAAAACACTCAACGCTGGTTTGTTCCACTTATCATCTTCTTTATTCTCATTCTCATAGTAAGCCTGATTTATTCGATACGTGCATTTTCAACACAGTCGATTTCACCACATCCGCTATCAGCATCGACCGTATCGCCTTCACCAACAATGAAACCTTCGCCGACTATCAATGCCACTACGACAGCATTATTTGCTAATCCACAACGTCTATATGAACAGATCATACAAAGTAAACCGCTTCTCAGTGATCCATTAAAAGATGCAACCCTCAATAACTGGATGGTTGGTACACACCCGAATGGAGGTTGTGCGTTTGTTAACGGTGCATATGACGTAACGTCGTTGCAGTTGAACAATCGTCAATTATGTCTCATAAAAGGTGTTATGTTTCATAATATTGCATTTCAAGCGCAGATGTCGTTTGTTGCTGATGGCAATAATGGCAGTCCATGTGGTTTGATCGTTCGTATGCAGAAGCAGGTAATGGCATCATTCCGCTTCAATCTCTATGCGAGTGGGCATTATGAACTTATTGGGGCGGATCTTGGCAATGGCAAGGTTAACAGTTTAGGCAATGGGAATATTGCATTTACGCCTCATCAACCCGTCACGCTTGCCGTCATTATGAGGAACAGCCAGTTTTATGTCTATGCTAACGGAAAGTTTGTCACCTCTGCAACTGATCCAACTTATAGCAAAGGTAGAATTGGCTTTGTGTGTAGAGATAAAGGGACACCAGTCGAGGCAGTATTTAGCAACGCGCAAGTATGGAACATTTGAATAGGAGTATACAAATGAGCGCATCGCGTGTCTTTGTGAGTTATACGAACCGCGCAAGCAAGCAGTACGAGCAATTTGCAGTACGTTTCATGACTGACCTTCGCGCTGCTGGTGCTGAGGTGATCACGGATGGTGGGAGTGTCTCTGATGTAACGTTTGTACAGACGATAAATCAGGAGCTACCCATGTGTCAGTGGTTTATTTTTGTCGAGTCGCCGGATGCGCTGCAATCGCCGCGCATTCAAATGACCGTCAATACGGCCATCAATCTCCTTATGCAACGACAACTACAGGGCGCATTTCGTGTGGTTACAGAGCAGACGCAACCACAAGACGTGCCACCAGCGTGGTCAAAGCTGCGTATATTCGACGCAACGCATCAATATTCTACGGCCTTAACGCAGGTAATAGCGGCTCTACATCTTAAAACAAGGCACGCGACGGTATTCGTACCACCAATGCCTTCCCATTCTCCAGCTCAGTCGGCATATGATAGACCGACTGGCTCACCACGTCCTCCGTTTTTTCGCTCATGGAAGGGACGTGCCTTGCTTGGACTCATCGCACTCCTGCTGCTTGGTCTGATTGGTTCACTAGTGATACGTGCAACATTCTTTGCGTCACCAACGCGAGCGAACATCAATCCTACCTCCTTTGGCAATGTTCATTTTACCAGTAGTAATCTTTTAGATAGAGCCAATAGTCAAGGAATAGATGACGGGCTTGAGGTTGATTTAGCCAACCTTGCTTCTCCGTCCTCTGGTAAAAGCTACTACGGATGGTTACTACCAGATAAAGGGCAGGTAGACGCCAATCCAATCTTGCTTGGAAAATTGCCGATACAACATGGTACAATCCATTTCAGTTATGTCAATCCTTCTCATACCAACCTGCTTGGAAGCATAAGTCGCTTTCTTGTCACGGAAAATGACGCGAACTTCTCTCCTGGCACGTTATCGGATAGAACGGCATGGCGTTACTACGCGGAAATTCCACAGGTGCGCGGTTCCGCTCAGGCTTCGGCGAATCAGAGCCTACTTGACTTGCTCAGGCATCTGCTCGTATCTGATCCCAAGCTTGTCAACGTCTCGCTACAAGGTGGACTAAATATCTGGCTCTTGCAGAACTCGCGTAAAGTGCTTGAGTGGGCAACGGCGGCGCGTGGTACAGGACTACCGCAGGAGCCTCCATTGATGCATCGACACTTTGTCCGTATTCTCGACTATCTGGATGGCGCACCCTTTGTACAAAACGATGTACCAGCCGGAACACCTATTTTGAGCGATCCCCAGGTCGCCAGGGTAGCTTTACTGACTTTCGATCCGACACATCAAGACGCGCAAGGATATGTAGATGTTATTACGCAGTATCTGCGCGATATGGGAAATGCCCCTGGTGTTACCAGCACACAAAGAGACAACATCACGAAAATCATCAACGAGCTTGCCATCGTCAAAGTCAATCTTGAGCAGGTTCATCAAGATGCTAAAAAATTGGTCGGCATGAATAATGCTCAATTGCTCGATCCGGCGACTGCTCCCCTGCTTGATAACCTTGTCGCATACGCCAACAACGCATATGTTGGTCAGATCGATAGCAACACAGGTATGCGACAGGGAGGTATCATTTCGATATACGATGCAATCGGATCGCTCGCATCAGTGAATGTCATGAGTTATAGTGCATCATAAAGGGAGAGGAGCTTTAGCATGCGTATCGTTTCTTTACTAGCGAGCGCGACAGAGATAATCGCCGAATTAGGCTGTCTCGATCAACTGGTTGGTCGCTCGCATGAGTGCGATTACCCGACGGAAGTGTTGCAATTGCCGCTTGTCAGCACAGTGCAGATCAATATAGAGACGAGTAGCAACGAAATCGACGCACAAATTAAACGACTGGCCCATGAGAAAGAGTCGGTACAAAACGATGCCATCAAAGCATTGAGCATCTATCGTATTGACGTTGCTCTTTTACAGGAACTGCAACCAGATGTGATTTTCACACAAACGCAGTGTGAGGTCTGTGCGGTGAGTGAGCGGGATGTCACGCTGGCACTGGAGCAACTCACGGAACTACAGCCGCGTATTGTATCGCTGGCACCGTATCGTCTCGCCGATGTGTGGGAGGACGTTGTACGTGTAGGTAAAGCGTTAGGAAAACGTGAGCAGGCAGAAGCTCTGGTACAAGGGTATCAAGCTCGCCTCGACCAGTTACAACAAAGTATAAAGCTCAATCAAAATGGCAAGAAACCGCGTGTCGCAGTTTTGGAATGGCTCGACCCACTTATGAGTGCGGGCAATTGGACACCGGAGCTGATAGAGTATGCAGGCGGTGAGAGCCTCTTTGGTGAGGTAGGAGTACATTCGCCTTGGTTGGCATGGGAAGAATTACAGGTGGCTGACCCAGACGTACTTGTGCTGGCCCCTTGTGGCTTTTCGCTTGAGCGCACCTACGTCGATCTACCATTATTACAGCAGCATCCACTATGGAGGTCGCTACAGGCAGTAAGAAATGGACGGGTGTATGCAATCGATGGGAACTACTATCTCAATCGTTCGGGTCCACGTCTCGTAGAGTCTGCCGAGTTGTTGGGGCGTGTGATATGGGGTGAGCAATTCATGCTTCCGGTTGACTCAGCCGCATGGCAACAAATAAGTTGA
>JAABVA010001288.1_pt1 | contig 27338 bp, 27 predicted proteins | sample 5560331 | NCBI WGS metagenome assembly JAABVA01 (sample SAMN12812661, study PRJNA571458) | rock metagenome | isolation source: Antarctica rocks | place: Antarctica: Victoria Land, Mt New Zealand sud | collected 2016-01-07 | reverse complement strand
TCGATCAGTTGCTTAATGCTCAGCCTGATGCGGTACGCATCATTATTCTCGAAGGCTGGCGGCTGGAGCAGATTGCACGCCAATTGTCAGGTGCTGGCCTCGTCAAATTCAAGTCTAGCGACTTCCTGGAATACACGAAGCATATCGACAAGTTTCCTGACGCCGCAAAATACACCATTCTGAAAAATGTGCCGCAGGGCAGTAGCATGGAGGGGTTGCTCTTTCCGTCGAGCTATGAGGTGCCTGTAGATGCGACCGCCACCGATGTCATTGACCTATTGCTACAAACCATGACTAATACGGTGCAGCAGTATCACCTTGACACCTCCGCGCAACAGCATAACCTCTCGCTATACCAGATGCTAACCCTCGCGTCCCTCGTCGAGCGTGAGGCCGGACCGCAAAATGATGTCACCGAGCGTGGTGGCATCGCAAGCGTCTATTGGAATCGTATCTACAGACAGAACGACGAAACGGTGGGACTCTTGCAGGCCGACCCGACTGTGCAATATGCACGCGATACCGCGTCACCACCGACAAAATATTGGACACCGCTGGCAGATTCCGGTGGGAAAATAGCTCCCAATAGTCCGTGGAACACCTACGTTGTCAAGGGCTTTCCCCCAACACCCATTTGTAGCCCCGGCCTTGCCAGTCTGCAAGCTGCCGCCGCACCACCGAATACACAGTATTACTTCTTCCTGACGAAGAAGGACGGTCATGCCGTCTTCGCAAAAACAAGTGCTGAATTTCAGCAAGACGAGCAAAAATATCTATCATAAAGAGAGCATTATATTCATGAGTGTACTGACTATCGCAAGTATCGTGGCTAGTCCACAGCCGCATCAACCAAATATTATTCAGATACTGTTCCTGGCTCTGTTACAGGGCGTAACAGAGCTATTTCCTATCAGCAGCCTCGGCCACACCGTGATCTTACCTGGCTTGTTTGGCTGGGGGAATATCCAGAATGGCACCGCCTGTGGTGGCGAGAGCTGTTTTCTTCCTCTGATCGTAGCATTACACTTCGGTACAAGTGTTGCCTTGATTATCTACTTCTGGCGCGACTGGTTGCAGGTGATCCAGACCGTTATAACGAGCGTGAAAGATGGTGAGGTAAAACCAGGAACAGAAAGTTGGGTGAGCTGGCTTATCATCATTGGCTGTATTCCAGCAGGCTTGATCGGTGTCTTTCTTCAGAAGCCACTTGGACAACTCTTTGCATCGCCCTTGATTGCCGCCGCGTTTCTCGTTGTCAACGGCTCTGTTCTCTTTGTCGGAGAACTGATGCGCCGCCGTAGCGAGAAACACATGGCAATCATGGATGTAAAAGAGCGCGAGAAGCGTTTTCGCCCCCTTGCTTCACTCTCCTGGAAAGAGGCCATAGTCGTCGGTCTAGCGCAGGCACTGGCCTTAATTCCCGGCTTCTCACGATCAGGTATGACGATTGTGGCAGGGCTAGGCGTGCGTCTCTCCCATGAAGATGCAGCGCGTTACTCGTTCTTGCTCGGCACGCCTATTATTCTTGCCGCGTCACTGATTGAAATACCGTTACTCTTCGGCCAGCCCACATCGCAACTGCTGTTGATTCTGCTTGGTATGGTTCTATCGGGCATAGCCGCCTATCTCAGCACAAAGTTTCTTATGAAATACTTTGAGACAGGTCGCCTTGATCCCTTCGCCTACTATTGCTGGGGTGCTGGCCTCATAGCCTTAATCCTGTTGCTCACCGTTCCTTCGCTCAACACGTCCGGCGCACAAGCATTCTTACACTAACCAACACCCAAAAGTGCTAATTTATCCTGCTATACATTGCAGAATTCATTAGAAGCGTTTATTATAGTGAAGGAGTTTTGGAGAAGCCAAAACATCTATAAAATATTTATTCATCAAGAAGAGGAAAATTATCATGAAGAACCCAGCCGTTTATTATGCAGCCATTGCACTTGGAGTTGTTATTACGCTTATTGGTATTTATATGCTCGTCGGTATGCACTTCCACGGCAAGGCATATGCCGCCATCGTTGTTGGTGTCGTCGTCCTTATCGCTGGTATTGCTGGCATGTTCGTCATGAAGCCAGCTACCGTCAAATAAATTCATTCTTATGCTTTAAGAGAGAACGATGGGGCAGAATAGGGTATGCTCCTATTTTGCCCCATCGTTTTCTCTCTGTTACATATCCCACACCTATCTCGTTCATTACCTATGAACAACATAGAACAATACAATCTTTTGTATCCGTTCTCCTGATAATCAAAAAGTGTAGGGGGACAAGGGCATCCTACTCCTTACACATTCTGCCAACGTAATCCTTAGACATTTTGCCAACGAACTTCGTTCTAGCTTCGCTCAGGCAGAATGCAAGGAGGCTTGCGGGTGGCCTGGCAGCTTTTAATAATCCTTTGCAAACAGTTTGTATTCGTTTCAACCATTATACGTAAAGAAGGAAGGTTTATTCGCTCATGAGCAAGACCACAATCTTTTATGCAGGCATCGCAATCGCAGTTGTCGCTCTCCTTATTGCCATCTATTATGTCATCCCTGGCGTCTACCACGTCCTTGCTAGCCCGCCAATGGTAGCACATTACAAGCACGCCGCCGCTTTCGCCGCTCTTGCTGTCATTGCTGCACTCGCAGCCGTAATCAATCGCCCACGCGCAGCCGCCCCGCGCTATTAAATAAAAATCGTCTCTGTCGTAGGGACCAGATGTATCGCGTCCGAGGCCGATTTATCGGCTATAGGTCTGCTTCGTGAATGCATTTCGCGCAATGAATTGCGCCTCGGACGCGATACATCTGGTCCCTACGAATATATTGTATTATGCCAACACTTCCCCAACAATATGCCCATAGCCACGCAAAAACTCTTCTGCGCTCATAGCCTTCTTTCCCTCCAACTGCACCTGCTTGACGATCAGAAAACCCGAACCCGTCACCACCGCCATTACCTGATGCCCCGCCTCCTCACGTGTCGTAACCAGACCCACTTGCACCTGTTGCGTCGGCTGCTCCAGTGTATCTACCTCGACGGACAATGGCTCGGCCACAAGAATTTTAAGAAGTTTGCCACGCCAATGTGTATAGCCAGCGGGCCACGGCGTATAGGCACGTATCTGGCGTGCGAGGACGGCAGCAGGCTTATCCCATTGCAAGTGCCCATCCTCTTTTCGTAACATACGCGTATGCGAAGCATGTAACTCATCCTGTGGTTGTGGCGTAAGAGTACCTGCGACCCATTGTGGCAATGCCGCGAGCAGGGCCTGGCTTCCCAGCTCGGCAAGTTTCGGTGTCAGGCTCTTCGTCGTTTCATCAGCGGCCAATGGAATAGCACGACTGAGAAGCGTTGGTCCTGTGTCGATACCTGCATCAAGCAGCATGATGGTGACGCCCGTCTCGCTCTCGCCTTGTAGAATCGCCTCCGCAATGGGACCTGCACCACGATACTTAGGGAGTAGCGAGGCATGAATGTTGAGCGTACCATAGCGCGGCTGATCCAAGACTGCTTGTGGCAAAATTTGCCCAAATGCCGCCACAATATACAAATCGGCAGCATATGCCGCCAGTGCCGCGCTATTCTCGGCCTTCTTAAACGAGCCGGGCTGCCACACCGGAATAGCATGTGCCAGAGCGCTTTGCTTCACGGGTGAATAGACGATCTCACGCCCTCGACCCGCAGGCTTATCCGGTCGCGTCACCACCGTCACAATCTCTAACCCCTCCGGCACAATCTTACCCGGAGCCGCACCCTCTATCAGAGCCTCCAACGCAGGCACCGCGAAATACGCCGTCCCCATATAAACGATACGTAACATATATGTGTCCCTCTCTACATTGATGAATGTCTGTTCTATCATAGGGGCATTATTCATAACGCCCTTGTTGCTTGACCTACTGTCGAATTTATGGTACATTTGTACGAAAGGGAAGTAAGTAAACCTCACTGTAAAAAGTTCAGTTGTATACAAGTTGTCTTGACCGGATGAGAAACGAGGTCATCCAATCAGCATCTTTCGTGTTTTGCATAGCGAACAGGCGGCGGCGCAGCAACTTTCATACTCCCTGAACTTGAACTACGAGCAACTCTTCAAGCTACAACGGGTGCGAAACCCCTTTGCGCTGCGAGCAGTGAGCTATTCGACCCTTGCATCCTATTTAGAGTGCCCATGGTGTACTATCATGCGAAAGCGCAAAAAGGCACCAAAGGAACTCGCCCGGTATCCCATTGTACAACAATCATCTCTGTTTGGCCCCGGTCCACCGGATGCAAGAGCCATCGGTACCCTACTACATACGCTGCTAAACTATTTACACGCCTCCAACAGTCCACTACCAAAAGAAAAACAAGCCTTGTTGCTTTCAAGGCCGGAGCTACTGGACCATTTTATTCGTCGTGAGTTGCATTCCACTCTGCAACAGCAGGGGAAGATCAACCTCGCCCTTGTGCTGCATGACCTACAGTATGACGCTCGCCTGCTCTCCAACTCGCTTATCGAGCCGATACTGCGCTATCAACGAGAACTCGCCACCAACGAGACCGCCGTCTTCGGTGTGGCCGAACGTTTCCAGGTCAAACTATCCTCAACGCGCAATACATTTGCGGGCCTGCCTGGACGTGGTGGTTATGTTGGGCTGATTGGCGAGTTCGACCAGATACGTCTCCGCAAAGGACAGGACAATCCAGCATCCAGCGGCATACCCGCGATTATCGAGTTCAAGAAGAGTCTGGGCTGGAAGAGCAAAGAAACCACGTCTACCATTGAGCGCGACGATAATGCATCGCATGATGGATTGCCAACAGAATTTCATGCCATGCAATTGATGATCTATTGGCTGGCTTTTCAGACACTGTGGGATACAGAGGAATTTGTACGCAAGCAGCGGGGAATGTTGTCGGAGATGTCTATGCTACTGCAACAATCGCTCGAAATGATTATCTATAACTTCTATGACGGGAGTCAATATCAGTTGCTGCCGGGCGACCATAAGGCGGCATTGTTGGCATTGATTGAGTGTATATTTTATCTCGATTGGTCGCTGAAAAGTGGCTATGCCTTTCAGTCGCCCGAACATAGCTGTCAGTATACCGCACCACTGACAGAGATGCCAGAACACGCAACTCAGGTGCAGGTCGGGGAAACACTCTTGCCAGCAAAAGAGTGTTTTCTACTAGCCAGAGCCGCCTTTGACCGCTTCAAAGCCACGATCAGGTGGGAACGACTTCCTCATCCCGTGCAAAATCAGGTGTAATGTGTGTAGCGTAATCTGTAACCTCCGCCACGACTGACAGCGGCTCTGTAAAGTAGTCGGGGTACACACGTTGCAGACATTCTTCAGCAAGGTTATGGATGAGGTCTTCCTCAGCCCACGGATAGAGTTCGGGATGTTCGTAGAAGACAACCAGCATCGCGCCATCTTCCTCGAAGGCAAGAAATGTGTTCCACCATGTGCCAATCGCAATAGCTTTAGGGCTAAGCAGCGTTTCTACCTTCGTGTGTTCGATCAAAAGACCACCATGTTCGGCTGGTTGCACCCAGAAGACGCCATCGTCGAGCAATTCCACGCTCTGTGCAATGCCCCACGGGGTATACATTTCTTCGTCCATATTTATTGCCTGCTTTCTCACAATTTTTTCACATATAAAATAGAACGGCTTCTCTACCCTTGGATATTCTTCCACCGTGACAAATTTGTGGTATTGTATTGATTATAGAACAAAATTTCTAATATGTCAAGCTTTGCCCTCGTAGTCGTTCAGGCTTCGTCAAAGGAAGAGTTAAGAGAAGTCAAGGGAGACTGGATGCCGATACTGGGAGAACTGCTCTTGGACCCCTGCTTGCACAGCCTGCTGTACGCTGACCAGCACGGGAGCGTCTTGTTTGGTGAGCGTTTGAACCACACGGCCCACAATGGCGCTGGTTTCCATGCCCGCAAACGTGTTGGACCCTGTGGAGATGGTGCGCGTAAGCACCATCGGACGCACCTCGCGCTCAGCCAGCTTGTTGGTGGCATCAGGCGTCGAAAGCAGAGCGCGGATCAAGCCGTCATATTGCACACGCAGTCGGGCTTGGATGTGGTGGATCGAAGCACTCTCCGACTGCACTGCCAGCACCTCATCGAGTTCCGCTCGCAGGCGTGCTTCCAGCTCTGCTGAGTCAGAGACCGACCCGTCGTGTTTGAGCTGAACGCACCTCGTTTCTTAATTGCATCACCTACTCTGGAAAGGCTTGCATACCTCTCACCGTACCCCAAAAGCACGCCAAAGGCAAGGTCAGCTTTTGATGAATCCTGAACGGCTACATTTTTGGAGCTTTTTTATCAAGGGGCCTCATATTCATGTTTGGTAGCTGTAAAAAGGGAAAGAAGGCAGTGCAGAGAGCTATTTCTGTGAGCTTCCAGATGATGAAAACAGGAACAATCCTGTCCACTTTTCGTCATAGAATAGAGGAAGAAGAGAGGTGCGATGTAAGCTTCAATGATATCGAGAAAGAGAGGAAAACACATGACTCAACATCCAGAATCAACCTTCACTCCAAGTACCGTGCGGCATCTGAACCCTGATGACCTTCACAAGAATAGAGCTTTTACACAGGTGATACAGGTGACTGGACCAAGGATTGCCAGGAGCAAAAGAGCGTGAACACATGCGTCGCCATTGGCAGAGTGTGTTAGAACGTCTCCAAACGCTCCTCCCTCAAAGCACGTAGTGGAAGGGACAATGGAAGAAGCCGAATTGTTTTTCAAACAAAGGACAGCATCACGCCCGAATCCAGCGTGGTTGTATAGTCTCAACTGGTGAATCGAACAAGCCTTGTTGAGCATCGACGCGGAAGAGTTGTGCGAAATCTTCGGGTGTGAAGGCTTTGCGGAGGCGTGCGGCGTAAGATGTGACGAGTACGCGTAGATAATGCTCAACGTCGTAGTCGCGCCGATTGGCAACCTCTGTACGCAGCGAGGAGGCATCACTTGCTATTGTCTCATCCAGGTTATCGTCTTCTCCCCATTCGTTGCCGATGGCGGCCTCCTCGGTCTCCTCTGGCAACCACACATACTGCTTGCTCTGTGAACGATAGAAGCGCACACGTTCGCCGGGGAACCAGCGTGTGCGTCCCGCGTTCAGTAGTGCTTCGTATTGTGGCTCTGGATGGGTTGCACGCGATGCATTATAGGCTTCGGGCGTTTTGGAGAGCCGTACACGCGCTCCCACATCTGACGCGGGCAAGGCGCGGGTTCGTAACGCCTCGACCATATCAAGATATGTTCGCTGTACTGCTGGAATATCACCTGTCATTGCGTAGTGTAGTGCCTGTCGCAAAAAGCGTTCCCCGAATGGTTCAGCCCGACTGGAACGTAGCGCAACGCCGTGTACCACCAATCGTTCGCCATAGGTCAGGAGCGCATAGTTTTTGATCTCGTGACTGAGCATCGCACGATAGCGTCCCTCGTATTCCAAGCGAATCCCAGCGGGCAGTTTTGTCCCAATCTCTTCGACTAAAGTGCGTTCCTGTTCCTCCGTCCAACCAGTGGGAACGGAGAAATATACACCGTCCGTATCGGCCTCAATCAAGGCCATGCCACGTTCGCGCAGAGCCTCTAAGACCTGTGTAAGAATGGCGCGTCCGCGTTGTGTAACTTCTCCTGCCGCACGACTATCGGCGAATAATGCCATTGTGCCTGCACCCATGTAGCCATAGGCTGCGTTAATGAGTATCTTCATCGCCGCTTGAGTAGCTGTATGATGATTAGCCTCAACTGAGTCTGGTAGCGCGATACGAGCTGCCGCTTTGTGTGCAAGTCGCAAATCTGTCAATTGACTCAACACCCATAGCAGGACGCCGAGCCGATCACAGGCAGGTCCAATTTGAAAGGTACGCATCAACGACGGGTAAAGCGAAGCAACATCGGCTTTGACGACCTGTTGCGCGACGCCCGTTGCTAACAGATGTGCCGCGCCGCCTTCGTGCAGTTCGCCATCGTTGCTCTTACCTGCCTGTCGAGGAAGTGCCGCACCTGCATGAAGATAGGCACGCACAAGGATGGGTTCGAGAATACCCATTGCAGGACCTGCCGAGGCGAGCCGTTCATAGCGACGCGGTGCCATACCCGCCAGCGCGAAAGGTGCCCCTTGCAAGCGTCGCGAGAGGCCATCGACCTCGTTCACATCGTCAAGGGCATAGTGCTTCACCTGATCGGGTTCGTTACGGTAGGTATCGAAGATCGCCGACCCCTCGATATATACACGTTCTGGTGAGGCGATACCGAAATAACGCGCAACCTCTTTGAGGCGATGTCCAGGCATGTCACGTACCACAAAATCGTGGCGTCGCACCGAGTCGAGCGTGTCAATCAACTCACGACCTGCGACGCTGTAGCGCACACGTTTTCGTGCCTCTGGTCCAATTGCCAGCGTCTCCTCACGCCGTTCTAGTCGCATTGGACTCCCCTTACGCCCAATCTCTAACGGTATACCCAACTTTGCCGCTCGTTCTTCAAGGAAGAGCAGGTCAAAGCCGAAAAGATTGTGGTTCTCGATGATATCGGGGTCATGCTCACGAATAAGGGCGCAAAGCTCAGTAATCAAGTGAGCCTCGTCGTCGGGGGTGGGAGCTTCGAGCGTAGTGGCGAGTCCGCGCGAATCGCGAATGGCGACCATGAAGATACGACCACGATGTGGATCGAGTGCGGTTGTTTCCAGATCGAACTGTAAGCGATGTAAATCCTGGTAGGTAAGGCCGCGAAAGTAGACGCGCCCCGTGAGCATGAGATACTGTTCGACGGGACCGACGCGGTAGTAATCATCCGATAGATCGTTGAGACTTGTAATACGCCGCCCAAGCCGACGTGAGGCACCAGTGCAGAGCGTGCGTTCGAGGAAGCTACCATCACGCGCCGAGAGCAGATAGCGGTACGACTCAGGCGGACCATCCAGGACGTGATAGCTAACGAGACAATCTTTCGCTCCTGGTGCAGTCGAGGCAAGCAAGGCGGGACCTAGCTGTTGCAGGTCTTCGAGTGTCGCCGCAAAGAGCCAGGGGCGAAAACGCTCCTCTGTACACGATACACGTTCGCCATACGGCCCTTTTCCGCGTTGCCATACCAGGGCACGTCCCGCACGCGAAGCCCAGACCGAAACAATGCCAGGAGTTGGGTCCCAGCCAAACAAATACTCGTCCTGTGTTGCCACTACCGATTGTTCTTGTGCAGATGACGTGGGAGAAGTGGTAGACATAACGCTCCTGACATGATGCAAAAGAACAAAACGTTTGTTCTAAGTGTACCATGTCGAGGTTAAAGAAACAAGGGATTTGCAAACTCCATTTTGAGCTTGTTGTGCTATACTATCCAGTACAGAGAAGCATCGAGCAATACATAGTCGGAAGGCAAAGCAGTGATTGACCATTTACAGGAAGTGTTGCCACGCCTGGCACATCTACCACCACAGGCACAGGAAGATGTTGCGAACTATATCGAGCTACTTGAGCGAAAAGTCTATATGGAAGAACGTGCCGAAGATTTCACATTGGAAGAACCCTGGATAGATCCTGCCGGGGCATGGAGCGACCTTCCAGACGATATGTTTGAAGAATTGGACAAGATTCGACATTCTAGCCCTCCTACACCACCTAGCTTAGAGGCGACGGCCTAACTCCTCAATTGTCTCACAGATGAGTTGTGGTAATGTGTCGAACGAGTACGACATCATAACACCCTCGTTACGCTGATGCGCCCCCTGACCATATGGCCCGAAATTTACTACAGAAATGTTCAGTTTCTCGATAGCCTCAAGTGGCAGATAGTACGAACCCACTTGCTTTCCCTCGCTAGTTGGTTGTTTCCAGACTGGCATATTGGCTTTCAACGCAGAGGTATCAATCCCTGCATCTAGCCGTAGATAGCTGAGGTCGCTCAGATAGGGATAGTATTCTTGTTGTACGAGTGGCACTTCGGGATGTGCTGCTATAACGGCGTTGAGTGCGTCATGTAGGGCATCCTTCGTCGCGGCAACGTGTGGATAGTATGGTGGCGAATAATAGAGAACAACGGCTGGTCCCTGTTTACCGCTCAACGTCCAGAGTTTGTGGACGAGATGCAGACTCCGTTCGCGTGTATCCATTGTGGTAGGCAAGCCTTCCTCAACCTTATCCAGTTCAGCCTGTACCTGCTGCTCGCTCAGTCGCTGTACCATTTCCGTGTAGAGTTCAGCATAGGTCAGGATAACACCCTCACGCGGAGAGGGTGCTTGTGACTGTATGCCGCTTGTCGTTCGCCAGCGGGTTTCTGCTTCGTCTACACGTCTTAAAACCTCGGCTAATGCCGTGTCCGCGAATTGACGTAGATGTGCCAGTAATGCCTCTGGTGTAGTAGTAAACGTTAAGACGTTGAGGTAAAAATAAGCGGTAGATGGCAACTGCACGTTATAGTGTGTTTTGAGGTCGGTTGCTTTGAGAGTGACGGGTGGTGCAGTCACCTGTCCATGCTGAACATCGCATAACTCATCGTTCATACTCAGATTGCGGATAAGTTCGGCGGCCAGCAAGTTCGCATCGAGTCCATTGAAAGGTGTGCCGACGTGAGATTCACGTCCTATGCACAGAAAGCTCGGTAGGAGTTTTCCGATGGTACCGTTATACACATAGCGATGGGGGTCTCCTGGATACTGTGCGGTTGTGTAGTCCGTATTGATCGCCCCGACATAGGTAAGTTCATACTGTGTACGCATACGTGTGAGCAAGCGCACCGCCTGTAAGACGCCAGCCGACTCGTTTTCCTCGTCAGGTGTCGCCAGGAAGAGGAGCGAGATCAGTGGTGGCGTTGCGCGTGACGCGAAATACCGCATGATCGCAATATTGACCGCGACACCACTTTTCATATCGGCGGTACCACGTCCGAACAACCAATCGTTGGGGTTGGTTCCTTCAAGTACAGGACCTAGCTCGTCTCGCTTTTGAGCCAGAGCATGTGGGCTGAGTGCAATATCTTCCAGCGTTCCATAGTCCTGTGTGCCGACGGTATCAATATGGCCTAGCAGAACCAGTGTTTTTGAGCTTTGCCCCCGCAGAAATGCATATGTATTTTGCCGTTCGTAGGGATCGCCTTCGAGTGGGTCAAGCCCGATACGAGTATATTTGTCGGATAGAGAGTCTTTACTTAGTAACCCAATTATCCATGCTCCGATGTTTTCATCTGCACTTGGGCTGACAGTACGAAGACATACCAGATCCTCGGTGTAACTCTGTACGTCCACATACCATGCATGTTTGTTGGAATGCAGCATATCTTCGTATTGCTTGAAGATATCTTCATACCACTCTTGTTTGTCGTGTTCAGGCATTATTCTTCCACCAATACAAATTTAATTCACGAGCATTGCCACTAATGTTCCTTCAATGAAGGGAAATGCTGCTCTATTTACTTGCTAATCGGTTGTGATTGATTATAACATAACAGAGGAACGTTGCCTCTCTCGTTCAGGCAATGCATTTCTGCTATTTTTGTTAAAAATTGTGTTCATATTGATGTGAATCTTTTCTTATGCTTGCGTTTAAGAGAGTGTAGGAATTGTTCGCACAAATGAACCATACAAACAGTTATCACCACGTTTTAGTCTGTTCGTCCAATAGTTTTTACGGAGGGAAAGAGATCATGGAAAACGCGATGATGGAACGTAGGCGGCAGCGTCCGCTTGGTGTAACGATCATAGCTGTGTTGCTCGGTATCGAAGGTCTGTTTGAACTCATTGCTGGAATTGTTATCATTGTTGCGGCTAACTCGCTCAGTCGCACGATCATATCGCATGGTCATAGAATTACTGCACACTTTGTGAGTACAGCAGGCATCGCACTTGGGGGTGTTGCTGTCGTGATAGGTATCATCACGCTTTTGTTCGTCTTCGGCCTGTGGACACTGCGCCGCTGGGCGTTCTGGACTGTTGTTGTCGTTGAAGGTTTGACTCTGCTCTGGGGTATTCTTGCACTGGTACGTCATACTGGTACTACTGGTGGCGTGATCGCTGGCATGATTATCCCCGTGATTGTCCTCATTTACTTTCTCCTAGATGCGAATGTGCGGCGTGCGTTCCGTATCTAATCCATAGAGAGACCAAAGGCGGCGTCATCAACAAAATTCCTTGATGACTCCGCCTTTCTGGTCTTGCTAATATGTCTAGCACGTTACTTTCAATGCGTAGGAACCGTTTTGATAGAAGAACGAATATCTTTCTTAGTTTTTTGGAGTATGTATGGAACGTCTTATAACGCGACCTGATAGTGCCGAGATTGTAGATACGCTTGAACCTGAACAAGTAATTGAAGAAATTTTATCCCCAACCACGCAGCCCAGGCAACCAAGTTATCATCCTACTTCCTGGGATATTGTCAACTCTGTGTTAGCTATTGCTGATGATGTAACGCATGGTCGTGCAGGCTTATTGCAACGTTTATTCACATTTGTCCTATTCGGTGGTATAGCTGCAATAGTCAATCTAATCGTTTTTTATATTATCTTTTATCACATTGCGTTGCCTGTAAAAACTGAAGCGCATAATATTCTTGCATTTGTGGTTGCATCCGAAATTTCCCTGATTGTGAATTTCATTCCTAATGATCGCTTTACCTTCCGCCATCTTCCTGGTCGAAGTCGCTCATGGGCTGTACGTTGTGCTCGTTTTCATGTGACCTCTATTGGTGGCACCATTCTCACGTTTCTCATCGAGTTTACTTTGAGTTCGGTGTTTCATGTGCCCGCGATTGTCTCACAGGCCATCGCGATTATGCTGGTTCTGATATATAATTTTTCTTTTCATCACATCTTTACCTATCGCCACGTCAAGACTGAAGTGCAATAGCCTTTTTACTCGATGGTTGGCGGTTTGCCGTTTGTGACTGTCTGCAACCAATCCGCAAGGGTGGTTTTGCTCATCTGTCCACTGGCAACCGCCATCATGATTCGCGATTACTCCGCTAATTTACGGTTAGCGTTATGGTAGCGTGGCTCAATCTTCTGGTATGCATCCCAGGCATCCTGAAAATCAGAGGTTGCGCGTGTGAGAACAACACGATCTCTTGTAACCTCTATGGCAACCTCATCGTTTTCATGTAAGTGTAGTGCCTCCACTACCGAAGTTGGTAGTATGACAGTTATTGCGTTTCCAACTTTACGTAGTTTTACGACTTGCATGCCCTTTATCCCCTGCCTTTCTGTATGCAAAAGTGTATACGAAAAGGTCCTTGTTGTCCAGGTTGAAATACAATCATAATGCCAATAAACAGAGTCGTATCTGTCTACAGAAACGTGCATACTATAGAGTAATGTTTTTCATAGTGCGAATACGAGGAGAGTTAAGATATGCGACTGAGAGATTACGTTGACGACCGCTTGGCGCAGGGTGAAAACAACGCCATGATTGAAGGGCTACAAAGGACATTACAGTGCAATCTAAATGATGCCATCAACAATGTGCCTAAAGAGGACTGGGAGGCGGAGATTCAGAATAGACAGAGCGAGTCTGATGGGCAGGTGCTTATCTGGCTTGCTGGTCAATCCGAGCCGAGTTACAGTATTCAGGAGTAACATATAGGGACTCTCGCGAATATCTGTAAATATGACAGGGGATGTCAAGAACGACAGATATACTTCTTGCTAGATGTAAATAATTTGCTTATGAAGAGGAGTGTAAATGCGATGCAATATGGTCTTGATATCCCTATATCGGGTGCTTATGCCGATCCATACAAACTAGCCAACCTCGCTGTTGAGGCTGAGGAAGCTGGGTGGGATGGTTTCTTCATCCAAGACGTGCTTTCTTCTGGTATTCCTCCTGGCAATCCCATAATCGACCCCTGGATAGCACTTGCTGCTATTGCTATACGTACTCAACGTGTCAAAATTGGAATTTTTCTTACTCCCCTGCCTCGGAGACGCCCCTGGCAAGTGGCTCGTGAAACTGTGGCACTGGATATCTTGTCACGTGGACGCTTAATCTTTGGGGCTGGTCTGGGCTGTCAGGCATCTGATTTTACGCCGTTGGGTGAAGAGTACGATATGAAGGTACGAGCCGAAAAATTGGATGAGGGCTTAGAGGTGCTGAATGATCTTTGGAGTGGTGAGGCTTTTAACTTTCATGGCAAGCACTACCAGATTGATGATGTGGTCATGGTACCCAAGCCCTTGCAAACTCCTAGAATACCTGTCTGGTTGGCTGGAGGCTGGCCTAGACGCAAACCATTTCGTCGAGCAGCACGATGGGATGGTGTCTATATCATGACGTATAATCAGGTGAAGAATGAACCTATTACTGCTAACGAGGTACAGGAGATTGTAGCGTACCTGAATACACAGCGAGAAGAGAGTACACCTTTCGATGTGGCCGTAAATGGTGTAACGCTTGGTAACACATATCAGGATGTTGAAATAGTTCAGTCTTTTATTGAAGCTGGAGCCACATGGTGGATTGAGTACGAGGCTTCACGCGAAACCTTTGAGCAATATCGAGATCGTATTCGTAAAGGACCGCCGCGAATCTCATAACTTGTTCTTTTCAGCCCTTTTGCTCAGAACTGGCATCGCCGTCAAGCCCAACGCAAGCCTTAATCTCTTACCACACGCCTTCCCACAATGCACGGGTCACTGCTTGTGGGTCATAGCTCACGGTGCATTCGTTGTCGAACAACATAGTCGCACGTTGCTCTGCATCATAGCGCGGCCACATTGGAAGCCCTGTCACCTGTGTTACATCGCCGTTTCGTGCGAACGCAATCCAGGCTGCATGCATAAAGTTTGCAACGGATTGGGGCGCACTGGTGCCCGTAAGTATAGTGGTACCTGATTGCCCCAAGTTGTCGAAGACAAATGGAATTTCGAGCGCGTGACATGCCCCCAAAACGCCACCGTAGACAGGCGTAGGCCAATCAAAACGGTACATCCATACGGAGGCTCCCTGCTTCGCCTGCTGCTCAGCAACACGGATAGCGGGAATACGGAATGTACGGTCGGTCAGCAACGCTTCCCACGGCGTTGATAAGGGTGCTTCTTGCTGATGTGCTGTATAGATCGCTAAAATCTCTTTTGCTCTATCGCCAAACACTCTCGTCAGTAGGTTCATATCCACGTTTTGTTGGTTTGGGTCAAATACCGTAAACAACTTCATCTCGTCGAGATTTGTTCCGACAAGCACGTCAACCTCTGCTGCCGAACCATCGGCAATGGCGTCTATCGCACGCTTATGTAGCAAGACTCCATCGACAACGGGACTGAAGGCTCGCAACTGTACGGAACTTGCCAGTGTACTTTGAGCAGTGAGAAGCGCATCGACAGGTGTTGTAAGGAGTTTCGTGAAATCGTTGGGGCCAAGTTCAAGTGCAGACATGAAGTTATGGGCGGCTTCTGCAGCTGTATGGCTGCTATTGACGCGATGGGCGGCTCCACTTTGCAGGATAGCACGTTTGAACAATCCATGCGCGGCAGGTATAGCAAGCAAGGCTCCAATGCTCATGGCACCAGCAGATTCGCCGAAGATAGTCACATTATCAGGGTCGCCACCAAACGCGGCGATATTATCGCGCACCCATGTCAATGCTGCTATCTGGTCGAGCAAGCCATTATTGCCAGAACTTGCGTAGTCCTCACCAGCATATTCGGCGAGATACAGGAAGCCAAGCGCACCGAGTCGATAGTTAATGGTAACGACGACAACATCGCCATGCGTTACGAAGGCTGTACCGTCGTACCAGGGGGTTGAACCGGAGCCAGTTACGAAGCTGCCGCCATGCAGCCATACCATGACAGGTCGTCGAGCATCGTCAGCCCCTGGCGACCAGATATTGAGCGTCAGACAATCCTCGCTCATCGGTTCAGGTAGCGTCCCAAGTGATCCCATTGCTGTCTGCGGTGAGATCGCGCCAAACTGTGTAGTCTCGCGCACATCGCTCCATGCCACAGGCGGTTGTGGCGCATGAAAGCGTAGTAGACCAATTGGTGGCTGAGCAAAAGGAATGCCTTTCCACACAGAGACAGGTCCGTTTTGTGTTCCCTGTACTTTACCGTATTGTGTTTCGACTATAGATGCTGTACTCATTGCTGTTTTCCTGTTCTCTTATGCTTCAATGCGGTCGGCGGCCCAACGCACGCCTTCACTAAGGGTTGGATAGGGAAGAATTGTTGTTGCGAGCATACTTGCTGGTAAGCCTGTGTGCATTGCCACCACAATTGGAGCGAGCAAATCGTCGGCACGCGTACCCAGGATGTGTCCACCGAGAATGTTGTCCTGCGTATCTACCAGGAGTTTTACCAGACCGTCGGTTTCGTCCTGAGCAATGGCGCGTTCGACATCTTTGAAGTACATGCGACCGATTTTGTATTTAACGCCAGCCTCACGCAGTTCTTCCTCTGTTTTTCCGACATGCGCCAACGCTGGATCGGTATACGTCACCCAGGGAATGACACGCTCACCAAAAAGCTCTGGTTGCTCTGCAAATGCGTTTTGTGCCGCGAGTTTCCCCTGTTCATACGCTAGGTGAGTGAATTGCAGATCGCCTATCACATCGCCCGCTGCCCAGATATGCGGTACATTAGTACGCATCGTCCCATCAACCATAATACCCTTCTGCGTTGCCTTGACGCCTGCGGCCGCAAGGTTAAGCGTCTCAATGGCCGGCTGACGACCAACAGCTAGCAATATTTCATTGACAACTAATTCCTCTTCCTCATGCCCATTATTGCGAAATAGTAGTCGCTTGCCTTCATTGCTCTGTTGAATAGAAAGGAGATCAACGCCTGTGCGTGTACGAACACCTTCTTGAACCAGCAAATGGATAAGTTGCTCGGCAATCTCTCGGTCTTCTTTAGCAAGCAGAGAAGGTGTATGTTCCAGCACCGTTACGTCTACACCAAAGCGACGGAACATCTGAGCGAACTCCATACCTATCGCCCCACCACCAATAATGGCTAAACGACGTGGCAGTTGAGGAAGAGAAACCGCCTCGATATTCGTGATAAAGCCAGTTTCTTGCAGTCCTTGCATTGGTGGTATCGTTGTTTTATTACCAGTAGCAATAATGACGCGCTCTGCAACTATCACATGTTCGATACCTTCTCGACTTCTTATCAGCACATCATGTGGTGTAGCGAAACGGGCATCGCCTCTCAAAACCTCTACACCATTTTTCTGTAACTCTATTCGTGCTTCATCTGAGGAACCACCACGAATCCGCTTGATGACTTGTTGCACATACGCCTGCACCTCTTCCCATACAAAAGTAGGAGCAGAAGTATGTAAGCCGAAACGACTCATATGTTGTGTTTTGTGAAAGAGTGCCGCGATAGAGAGCAGTGTTTTCGTCGGATCACACCCATAATTCAGACACGTACCCCCAATTTTATCGCGTTCTATCATCAGTACACGCCGCCCCTGCTGTGCTGCCGTTGTTGCGGCTGTGCTTCCTGCTGCCCCAGCACCGATAACGAGTAGATCGTAGTGTTGTTGTACTGCCATCCTGTCCCATATTCTTTCTAGCTAATGCCTAGTCATTTTTTATATAGTCGAACGGGGCGCCCTTTCTATAGATAGTTGGTTTCCCATCATGATAGAGTGTTACTGATCCTTGCCCATAGACGCTCCATGATGCGAGTTCTGTGTCATTGTTGCCATCATTGATCATAGCCGTGCGTTCGTCGATACCCAGTAACACAACATTGGGTAGTAATGTGGTTAGACGAGTAGCCCAGCCCTTGCCGAAAGTGTTGTGATGAGGTAAGACACAGGCATTGGGAACTAGACCCAAACCTTTTACAACTTTGTTCGTGCTGGGGTCGAAGTAGTATTCGCATAAGACCATCGCCCCAGCACTACTACCTGCTAGAACGGCCCCATTATTATATGCCGTTTGCATTGCTCGCCAGCCCCTACTACTCGCCAGTGTTTGACCAAGATAGCCCGTAAAACCACCCAAAAGATAGATAAGTCGTGCCTGGAGCAGAGCGTCTACGATTGCTTGATTGTTTGCAGACGCAGTGTCAATCAGTGGCAATACCTCGACATTGGTAGCACCGAGACCCTTAAACCAGTTGACACCATTGCGACCTGCGCGTTGTTGATTATTGTCCGGTGCTGCTGCCGTTGGGATGATTCTAATACGACTATTCATACCACCTGCAAGCTCGATAGCGTGTCGGTCAGGCTCTGCCATTTGACCATTGAACTCCGCGCCACCCTCTAAAACAATATATCCTGTCACGGCTTTTTCCTTTGTTGTTACTTAAATGTCGTAGCTAACAGAGAAGGTTCAATTGCTGCCTTGAGACGTGGCTCACGGTCTGCAATAGCACGTAGGAGACCAAAATTTCCGGCTTGCATCATATCTCCGTGTGGTGTCGCCTCGTAAGGATGTAGGCGTGAACCGCGTAGTAGTTCTCGTCGTGGTCCCGTCACCGCGAGAAAAGGGAAGTTCTGCGGTGCTACTGCAGGCGGTTGTAATATCAATGCGCCATGACCGCTATCCGCGAACACCTCTTCATTCGAGAGCGTTCCTGCCGCTAATGCCAGCAGCAGTTCCTCTAACCGTTCCTTGCTGATCTCTCCGGTATGATGTTCAAACATACCCTTGATACGTCCTTCTACAAGGTGAAAGGCCAGAGTATGAAAATTGCCAATATTACAAAGCACGCACTCTCGTTGTGAACGCACGTGTGGGTCTTCTAAAGTACCGAGGACAGCAGCAGCTCCTGTATCCATTAGAAATATCGGAGTTTGTATGTCCGAACCGCTTATGCGGAGGTAACGTGTCGCACTGGTCGCAATCGCCTGTAGTCGTGTCAGTTCAATGGGAATATCCTGTGTATAATAGGCAAAGGCACTTGGTATGGGATTGCTCTGAACTGTTTTGGCGAGAAAGTCAAAGCGAAAACGGCGGTCACTAATGCCAGGAGGGGCAGCACCATGATCGAACGCCGCGAGAGCCAGTGCATTGACATGGACATCGACATTGAAAGCACCGAAAGCTGTTATAATAGCCTGGGCATCGAAATCTTGCAGTTCGACATGCACAATATCTGGTAGTGTCATGCGACGGGCCGCCTCCGCATCGTCGATAATCTCGAAACCCATCTTCTCAACTTGTGTCAAATCGTCATCGAAGGTTCGTCCTGCCTCGGGTGTGACCGCAACGGGATAGCCCGCTAATGCGTGGTCACGTGTCGCCCAATGCGAAGGACCGCCGCCCATCGTTACACCTGTAAGCACAAGTCGTTGCTGTTGTTGTGTTACCTGTTTCACACGGTTCGCCACAATCACGGTTGGCGAAGGCATGACCAGCTTAAAACAATTCTCTATCGTCTTGCCGCTCTCAAAGAGCAAAATATCCTGTGTTCCCGTACCCACATCGACAGCGAGAATGCGAACAGATTCTGGCATAGAGCAAACAACTCCTATCGTGATAGCGTGTTTTATGAAAGTATACCACCATGATGCTCACTACGAAATGTAAGCAGTTGAGAAAAGTTTGCAATTACAATTTGTAGCTGCTATACTTTTACACAGGAAGCATTCTTGTAGATATCACCTCGCCTTCAATCGTGTTGTCTAGTATTTCCAGGAGGTTCCATGAGCAGCAGAGCTAGTAGCTTTGGCGTTTCAGCTATTTCTCGTGTGTTCAATGATAGTCCGAGCGAGTTGCGGGGCAAAATCATTGGGATATACGTATTTCTTATTGCCTTCAACATTCTGGCGTGGGTTTTTGCGTTTGCAGGCTTCAGCGTAAGGTATCCTGAACTCTTAGGCACCGCACTCCTGGCCTATACATTTGGCCTACGCCATTCTGTTGATGCAGATCATATCTCAGCGATAGATAACGTAACACGTAAGCTAATGCAAGAGAATAAGCGTCCTATTGGTGTCGGATTCTTTTTCTCGCTTGGACATTCCACTATTGTCGTAGCATTATCTGTTGCTATAGCAATTGCTGCCGCATTCGTTCAAACCAGTATTCCTGCCCTAAAAAATGCAGGTGGACTGATTGGTACGTCGGTATCAGCAACATTCCTATTTGTGATTGCTATCATAAATGGACTTGTCCTTTGGGAAATTTTCCAGACCTTTCAAAAAGTCAAACGAGGAGAGGAGTACAGCGAGCAAACACTCGATGAGTTTTTAAATCAGCGTGGTATCATGGGACGGTTCTTTCGTCCTTTACTACGTGTGGTAGATGCAAGTTGGAAGATGTATCCAGTTGGCCTTCTGTTCGGTCTTGGCTTTGATACCGCTACTGAGGTTGGATTGCTTGGTATTGCCGCTACTGCTGCTGGTAAGGGAATGCCTATACCGTTCATCCTAATCTTTCCTATGCTGTTCACTGCTGGCATGTGTTTACTAGACACAACGGACGGTATTCTTATGCTTGGTGCATATGGGTGGGCCTTTGTCAAACCTGTGCGAAAACTGTATTACAATTTGAATATTACACTTGTTTCTGTGTTAGTAGCTGTGGTTGTCGGTGCTATCGAAGTACTCAGCATTATTGCTATGGAATTTAACCTGAGCGGTGGCCTATGGGACTCTTTAGGGAAATTGGACTTCGGGTTCCTCGGAGGTATCATCATTGGCCTCTTCATTCTGAGTTGGGTTATCTCAACGATTATCTATAGAGTGAAGGGCTATGATAATATCAAGGTTAATACTTCCCAGTCGCAGCCGCGTTCAGTGCCTAAAGAAATAGATGGTGAGATTGTGAGTAGTCCCGTACCAGCAGCCTCAAAAGATGAAGCAAGGTAGTTTTAGTGCGTAGTATATTCAGGTATCCAGAAGCGGCATACGCGGCTACTCATGGTACTATGTATGTCGCTTCTTGACGCTTAGTAATGGCAGTGTTACCATAGCTCCACCAGAAACTATGTTCAGGATGCGAGAGGAGGTGCAAGATGCACCACTATGTTGAAGAAAGTAATGAGTTGCTGCATAAACGAGGTTATCGCTTAACGCCACAACGCTACCTTGTGTTGAGCGTGATCCAGGATGCCAACGAACACATCAGCCTAGATCAAATCGCGGAGCGTGTGCAGCACATCAACCCTCGCGTCAGCCTCTCGACCATCTATCGTACATTGGAACTCCTGAGCGAACTAGGTATCGTTCACGAAAATCATCTCCCTGGCAAACCATCGCACTATGAAATTCCACGTGGCAACACACACCATCATCTCGTCTGCCAGCGTTGCCATAGCTTGTTTCATCTTGATGACGACCTGCTCGGCGATCTGCACGAACGTCTACAAAAGCAGTATCGCTTTCATGCTCTCTCATTGAGCCTCCTGGCTTCTGGCTACTGCGATGAGTGCTGGCAAAGTATGCAGCGTGAAGCGCAATCGGCACCTCTTGATATGGATGAACTCTAACGGGTCTTTGACACTCTTTCATCAAGCCGTTTGATAAGATTATAATGGATGTAACAAAATTTTTGTCTCTAATCTCGACAATCTTTGACAACCTTTGATGTGCTGAAAGAGAAAGGACACCTTTCGATGAGTCTCAATTTAGCAACGATGCTTGTTGAAACGAGCAAACGCAAACCCGACCATACCGCACTCATTTTCGATGACTTCAAAATGACCTATCGTGAATTGCAAGATGTTTCAAATCAGTTCGCCAATGCTCTCACAAACGCTGGCATTAAACCAGGCCAAAAAGTAGCATTGATGCTACCCAACATACCGCAATTTGTGGTCTGCTTTTATGGCATTGCGAAAGCGGGTGCCGCCGTTGTGCCGCTCAATGTTTTGCTCAAAGCTCCCGAAGTTGCCTATCATCTGGAAGATAGCGACGCGGTGATGCTGATTGCCTGGGAAGGTTTCGCTGCTGAGGCAGTGAGCGGCTATCAGCAAACGGACACCTGTCACCATTTTGTGATCGTCAACGCACCCGGTTCACAGGTGGTTCCTGATGTCGAAGGGGCAACCTCGTTCAATAAGATGATGACAATTGCGTCGCCTACATACGAAATGGTGCCTACGATGCCAGATGATACCGCCGTCATTTTGTATACCAGTGGTACTACAGGTAGGCCAAAGGGGGCTGAACTAAGTCACTTCAATCTCTTTTTCAATGCTCGTACCTCTGCTGACTCGCTTGGAATCGATTGGCGCGACGACGATGTTGGTCTGGTTGCTCTTCCGCTCTTCCATTCGTTCGGCATTAGTTCAGTGATGAACGTGTTGATAACCGTTGGTGCAACTCTGACGCTGATGGCACGTTTTGAGCCTGTCAAGGCGTTCGAGATTATTCAACGTGACCATGTGACGACATTTGCAGGCGTGCCTACCATGTATATCTACCTGCTCAATCATCCCGACCGTAAGCAATATGACCTGTCGAGTTTACGGGTCTGTATCAGTGGAGGAGCCGCTAACCCCGTTGAGGTGTTGAGCGCATGGAAAAAAGAATTTGGCGTGACTATTCTGGAAGGCTATGGTCTCTCGGAAACGTCGCCAACGGCCTCGTTCAACGTGTTATTCAAGCCCACAAAGGCCGGTACGGTTGGTCTACCTGTCTACGGTGTCGAGATGCGCGTCGTCGATGCGAACGACCAGGAAGTTCCGGTCGGTGAGGTAGGCGAGATTGTGATTCGCGGGCATAATGTGATGAAAGGCTACTATAAGCGGCCCGAAGCAACGGCAGAGGCTATTCGTAATGGCTGGTTTCATAGCGGCGATATCGGCGTCATGGACGAAGATGGCTACTTCTCAATTGTTGACCGCAAGAAAGATATGATTATTCGTGGCGGCTTCAACGTCTATCCACGCGAGATCGAGGAAGTGCTGTACGAGCATCCAGAGATCGCAGAGGTTGCCGTGATTGGTGTGCCCGATGCGAAAATGGGTGAAGAAGTCAAGGCTATCGTCTACCTCAAGCCAGGAGCGAAGGCCACTGCTGAAGATATCCAGGCATTCTGTAAAGAACGTGTCGCGGCCTACAAATATCCACGCACCATCGTTTTTATCGACACTCCATTGCCCAAAAACGCAACGGGCAAAATCTTGAAACGTGAACTGCGAACGATATAGGAGCTTATAATACACATAAAAACAGGTAATTGACGGTACCGTCAATTACCTGTTTTTATGTGTATTTATGGTCTTGTGCCATGACTGGGGCGTCCCAATTGTTGTGGCAGGAGAGCATAGGCATCATGTACCCATTCACATAGCAGGGGGCGTGTCTCTCGTGGGTCGATAATCTCTTCAACGATAAAGCGTTCGGCGGTGCGAAATGGCGAACGCACGGCATCGAGCCGTGTACGAATCTCCTCAAAGAGAGCTTTTGGGTCTTCACTAACCTCTAGCTCGCTACGGTATGCTGCCTCTATCCCACCTTCGATAGGTAGCGAACCCCAATCCGCTGAGGGCCATGCATAACGCTGCGTAAACTTGTGGCGATTGGTCATACCCGCACCGCCGACACCGAAGACGCGGCGAATAATCACCTCTGCAACTGGAATAGTTGCCTGATAGACCGCTGAAATTGCACGCACACCGTAGCGAATCGTGCCTCTACGTTCGGCCTCCCGCCCAATGGCTAATCCAGGCTGATCAGTGAGCGTAACAATAGGGAGGTGGAATGTTTGACATAAGTCAACCAGTCGAATCATTGCGTCGGCACCCTCGACAGTCAAACCTCCTCCGCCCATATATGGATCGGCGGCAATCACGCCAACTGGGTGTCCATCGAGTCGAGCGAGGGCGGTAACGGTTGCACGACCATAGCGGGCAAGCTCGAATACTGAATCTTCATCAAAGATAGCAGCTAGAATAGGACGAATGCGATAGGGACGCCGTGTATTTCTCGGAATAGCAGTGATTAGCGATTCATCACGGCGTGTGGGAGAGTCAGCAGACAGTTGTACTGGTGGCAACTGAAACACGTTTTGCGGCAGGTAAGATAGGAAGCGGCGCATCAGCGTAAAGGCTTCATCCTCGTTCTGTACGACGACATCAACGGCACCACTATTGCGATGAATTGCGACGCCACCTAACTCTTCTTTGGTCAAGTCCTCGCCCATGCCAGACTTCACAACGGGCGGTCCTGCAACAAACAATTGCGCGATTTTCTCGATCATCACCGAAAAGTGTGATGCCGCCAACCGAGCCGCCCCTAGACCCGCGACTGATCCCAGGCAAGCGGCGGCAACAGGTACGAGGCTAAGATTATCGACGACATAATCCCAACCAGGATTAGCGGGAATATAGGTAAACCCGTGTTGCTCAAGCATTTTCACACTACCACCGCCACCTGTACCATCGACCAACCGTATAAGCGGTATCTGTAAACTGTTCGCGAGTTGCTCTGAATAGACCTGTTTACCAAGAATCGCAGCATCAGCGGACCCACCACGCACGGTAAAATCATCACCGCCCACAACGACTTTACGTCCCTCGATGCGACCCGTTCCAAACACAAAGTTTGCGGGCCGAAATACTGTCAGTTGCCCTTTGTCATCGTACTCCGCTGTTCCTGCAAGTGCCCCCGTTTCATGAAACGTATCAGGATCGAGCAAAAGTGCAATACGTTCGCGTACCGTCAAGCGACCCTGTGTATGATGTTTTGCAATCTTTTCAGGACCACCCATTGCCTGTGCCAACTGCTCTCGGCGGTGCAATTCATCGAGTTCCGGCTCCCATGTCATAACGAATCCCTTTCTGCAATCTTGATTGTGTTTTTAGTCACATAAAATGATTTGGGTCACTCGTGATAGATAAAAAATCTTTGAGCAACCCAAATATATTAACTTACTAAGAGTATATTTATATTAGAACATAAAGGCTATTTTTTACGCTCTTTGCGCCTACGTCTATTCTCAAGAAATGCTTCATAATCGCTTTTGAAAATTCTATATCCCTGACCTACATCCACTGCATTCAAATCTCCGCGCTGTATCCATTCTCGCACAGTCTTGGGCGTCACACGCAATTTATCAGCAACCTCTTCTGTTGTGTAAACTTCATCCTGCTGCATTGGCTAATCTCCTACGCTCATTATAGGTCGCATTGTAGCACTACCAATACGATTGAGTCAATAAACGCTATATAGGTTGACAAAAGGTTATATCGTAGTGTATACTCACATGTAAGAACGTTTCGTAGTGCTAAGTTCGTAGAACAAAAAAGCCTACGCATGCAACGTAGGCAATGGAGAAGCTAGTCAGTTCAAAGATGTACTTAGACCTCCTTATTGCATCATAGCGATAGGAGAGCCAACCGTCAAGCAGAAAGGAAACTCGTATCATGGCACAATCACGACAGATGTTCAAGTTAGGCGCAACAACGATTATGACCTGTAGTGATGCCTTCGCCGATGGTTATGCTAACGGTCTTGTTGCCTACCCACAATCGGCACAACAGTCCTTGACAGACACCATGCTCTACGACTTGATTGTTACGAATATCCTTGATGTCCATGCATCCAATGAATGGAATGTAGGTTTTATTCTTGGCGCCCTTGAAGGTCTTCGCAAAGGACACGCTGAAGTTACTGAGTCTGATGCCCCCGCTGTCCAGTGCGGGAGTGTTACGCTTCGTCTGAACAACTGGCGATTTCGGGAAGGGTTCCTGCTTGGGCAAGAAGACCGACAGGCCGACCTTGCCGAACAGGAAACAACAGGCACTATCCTTACTGCGCGTGACTTGCTCTCCTACATTGCTCATCGTGACCCTGACATCAAACACTACTTCTTTACTGATGAGGAACTCAATGCCCTTGAATCAACGCTTGGACAACTCATTGGCTACCTATGTACTGTGCATTTTTCCACACAGCAAGCCAATGAGCAAGTAGGAACAAAGGACACTCATACACAGATAACAGAACCATTATCATCCGCCGTGCTTCAGAACGCCTAGTGTTTCTATGAGAGACAGGGAAACATCCTTCGTTTGCCTGTCTCTCGTCTGTCAAGGAGTCACCAATGCAGTTAGTAGAACAACACGTTATTGAGCGTCACGACCCACGCTTCGCCATCATTGATGAAGCGGCCTTCAAATCCAAGAATCTGTATAATGCTGCACTGTACCTTGTACGACAAACCTTCATCTTTGAGCATCGGTATCTGAGTTACAACGACGTGCAAAAGCAAATGCAAGGCCATGAAGCCTATAGTGCCTTACCTGCAAAAGTCGCACAACAGGTCTTGATGCTGCTGGACAAGAACTGGAAAAGCTACTTTGAAGCATGTCAAGCCTATAACGACGACCCTACGAAGTTTCGTGGACATCCTCGTTTACCTCATTATAAGCACAAAATCGAAGGCCGGAACATTCTCGTTTATACGGAGCAAGCCATAAGTGGTTCAGCACTCAAGCGAGGACTGATTCAACCTTCTAAGTTACCGATTATCGTCAAAACGAAGCAACAGAGCGTCAATCAAGTACGAATTGTGCCCAAACGCGGTCATTATGTCGTTGAAGTAATCTACGAGAAGAAAGAGCAGCAGGCAAATGTCAATCCTAAGTTGTATGCGGGCATTGATATCGGCGTCAATAACCTTGCCGCCCTTACTTCCAATAAATCTGGATTTGTCCCCGTCTTGGTCAATGGGCGACCCATCAAATCGTGCAACCAATACTACAATAAACGCAATGCTGAACTACAAAAGAAACTAGGGAAGACAGGAACAACGCACCGTATGGAGCGATTGACCAATAAGCGCACGCGCCGCATCAACCACTACTTGCACACAGCAAGTAAGCAAATTATTGACCTGTTGGTGAAAGAAGGAATAGGAACGCTCGTTATTGGCAAAAACCCTGAATGGAAGCAAGAGGTCAACTTGGGAACGCGCACCAATCAAAACTTTGTCCAGATACCCCATGCACGATTCATCGACATGCTCTCCTACAAAGCCCAACTCGTCGGGATACGAGTCCTCATCACCGAGGAGAGCTATACTAGTAAGTGCAGTTTTCTGGACAATGAACCTATTGGCAAGCATGAACAATATGTGGGAAAGCGCGTCAAGCGTGGATTGTTCCGCACGGCGAACAAACAGTACATCAATGCTGATGTCAATGGGTCGTATAATATTATCAGGAAAGTAGCACCTAAGAGTTTCGAGGGTGTAGAGGGGATTGTAGTTCACCCATTGTGGATTGCCCGCATAAAGCAAACGAAATGCAAGGCGTCATAGTACACTTTGTTTTTCGGAACTATACTATGTAACACATGAGCATAGTTACTCACATAAAGGAGTGCCAGCGTCTTGTAGAGAACGATGTATCGCAACCGCGCACTCATTATCCCTGGAGGGCAGGCATTCATGAGGATTTTCAATACCCTGACGAGGCAAGTGGAAGAGATTGAGCCTAT
>JAABVA010001287.1_pt1 | contig 27356 bp, 18 predicted proteins | sample 5560331 | NCBI WGS metagenome assembly JAABVA01 (sample SAMN12812661, study PRJNA571458) | rock metagenome | isolation source: Antarctica rocks | place: Antarctica: Victoria Land, Mt New Zealand sud | collected 2016-01-07 | reverse complement strand
GTCAAGCGCCCCTTCAATCTCACGCAACGTGGCCTGCGGATGCGCCGCCCGCCAGTCCGCCAACCCCGTGAACACATCCGCCGCCGTCAGATGATGCCCGCTTTCTCGCGCGCTGGGTATCATGGTAGCATAGGGACGCATGATAGCAAGGAGACAGGGGTGATGGAGCGTAATCTGATCGGCAGAGTCGCCATCGTGACCGGCGCGGCCGAAGGCATTGGGTTTGCCACGGCGCGGCGCTTGGCCCAAGCCGGCGCGGCGGTCGCCGTGGCCGACCTCGACGGCGCGGCGGCCGCGCGTGCGGCGGCGGAGCTCACGCGGGACGGTGGCCGCGCCATCGGCGTGGCCGTGGATGTGTCGGACGAGAAGGCGGTTCAGGCGATGGCGCATAGCGTGCGCGACGGGCTGGGGGACGCCGAGATCCTGATCAATAACGCCGGCATCACCGGCGGCGCGAGCGAGGTCCAGGATTTTGACATCGCCGCTTGGGACCGCACCATAGCTGTGAATCTGCGCGGGGTCTTCCTCTGCTGTCGCTTCGTGCTGCCCGGCATGCAGGCGCTGGGGCGCGGCCGCATCGTCAACGTGGCCTCTATCGCCGGCAAAGAGGGTAATCCACGGCTGTCGGCCTATTCGGCCTCCAAAGCCGGCGTGATCGGATTCACCAAGTCGCTGGCTAAGGAGGTCGCCCGGCAAAACATCTTCGTCAATGCGATCGCTCCGGCCGTCATCGCGACACGGATCAACGACGCGACGCCGCCCGATGTCCTGGCGTACATGATCGAGCGTATCCCCATGGGGCGAGTCGGGCAGCCCGAAGAGGTCGCCGCGCTCATCCACTGGCTCGCCAGCGACGAGTGCAGCTTCACGACGGGACAGTGCCTGGATATCAGCGGTGGGCGCGCGACCTATTGATGGCGGGGGCCGCCGCGCGCCGTCACGCGGCCTGCCAGCACCAAGTCCACGGCCGTGATATGCACGGTCCCTCCCGCGCCGCCGTTCCAAGGTCGCCGGCCCCGCCGCAGTTGGGTCCGTACGAGAGGCCGCCCACGACGCTGCGGCGCATGCTGGACGCAACCGTCCACAAGGTTCGTGCGTTGTCCTGGGATCATGGGCGCGCTAACGATATCATAAGCCATGACGACCGAACGTCCCGTGGCGGCGCTCCCTGCCGTGCCGCTCCCCGACGCCTATTGGCGTGAGCGCGGCCCCTTCCTGGCGCGCCTGTACGCCGCGTACGGACCCGTCGTGCGCGCGCTCCTCGGTCAAACCGAGGTGGTCTTTCTCCTGGGCCCCACGGCCAACCGCTGTGTGTTGCAGACCCAGCGACGGTCCTTCGCACATCACGCCGGCTGGGATTGGGTGTTCGGCCGCCCCTCATCGCCGCCCAACCTGCTGACCATGGATGACCCGGAGCATGCCCGGCACAGGCGCCTTCTCCATCCCACGTTCGCCGCCCACCGCCTGGACGCCACCCTCCCGCTCATTGCGCGCGCGGTCGAGCGGCGGCTGGCGACCTGGGCGGCGCGTGGAACGGTGGATACCTACGAGGAGGCCCGCGTGATCGCCCTGGACGTGGTCGCCGAGGTCGTCCTCGGCCTGGGAGCGCCGCAGGACCGCGCGCTGTGCCGCGCCGTCTTCCTGCATGGCGCCCATTACCGCGCCGGTGAGTTCGCCGCCCTCCTGCGCCGGACGAGCGCCGCGCGGCGCGCCCACCAGACCGATGACGCGTTGGGGGTGTTGGCCGGGGTGCGGGATGAGTGGGGCCGCCCGTTGGACGACGCGCAAATCCGCGCGCACGCCGAGGTGATGCTCGTCGCGGGGCACGAGACGACGGCGAGTCTGGCCGCCTGGGCGCTCTATCTGCTCGTCGAGCATCCCGCGTGGGCCGACCGTGTGCGCGCTGAGTTGGCAGGCGTCGCGCCGGAGGACGAGCCGGGCGTGGTCGCGCGCCGGGGCGCGCCGTCGCTCGACGGGGCGCTGCGTGAGGCGGAGCGGCTGTACCCGCCGGTCTCCGTCGCCCCGCGTGTCGTCTGTGAGGACGTGGCCGTCGAGGGCTACGCGCTCCCGGCCGGGACGCGTGTACTCTATTCGGCCGCCGCCACGCACCTGCTGCCCGCGCTCTGGGCGGACCCGACGCGCTTCGACCCGGACCGGTTCGTGGCGCCACGGGTGGAGCACCGCGGCGCGCCGTATGCGCTGATCGGCTTCGGGGGCGGGCCGCGCGTGTGCATCGGCCGGTCCCTGGCGCGGCTGGAGCTGGCCGTGCTGCTGGCGCGGGCGCTACGCCGCTACCGGCTCACGGTGGCGCCGGGTCAAACCATCGTCCAGCGCCCTGGGATCACGAGCCGGCCACTCCGCGGCATCCGCCTGCACGTTGCCCCGTGGGAGGCCGCCGCCACGCCACAGCGCTAGATAGGGCGTGAGCGACGCGACGCCACGAAACGGGGTCCTTCATGCCGCGCGCGTGTGGCCGCGTCGTCGAGGGGGTGTACCCCACGAGTGAGACGCGGCCTGCGACTTTAGTCGCAGGTCCACGGCGCTCACCATCATAATCGTGTGGCCGCGTCGTCAAGCACCCCTCGCGCCTTCGTCGGAACGTAGTGTTATCATGAGCACGGGAGGTGGGCCACGGACCGACGTGGACCCAGAGCCATGAGGTGGACACCTGGCACGCGTCGGGGTCGGGGTTATGCGCCTAGAGTGGGGCGTCCTGCACGCGTTGGGGCTGGTGGCCTGTAAGAAAGGGGGTTTTTATGCGCGTCGTCGTTACGGGTGGAAGCGGTAAGGCGGGTCAGTGGGTTGTGCGTGCGGTGGCCGACGCCGGCCATGAGGTGGTCAACATAGATCTGGTTCGGCGCGACGACCTCCCCGGAGAGTTCTGTCGCGTCGAGCTGACCGACGCGGGCGCGGTCTACGACGCCCTCTTTCAGGTGCGCCCCGACGCGGTCTGCCATCTGGCCGCCAACCCGTCCCCGAGTGGGCAGGCGCAGGTCGATGTCTTCGCCAACAACGTGCTCAGCGCCTACAACCTCATGCAGGCGGCCGGCGACGCGGGCGTGCGCCGCGTCATCTACGCCTCGAGTGAGATGGCGACCGGGTTGCTGACCGAGGGAGCGACGCTAGCCCAGATCCCCTTCGACGAGACGGAGCGGCGGCCGTCGCCGAACGCGTACGCCATCAGCAAATATATCAGCGAGGTCATCGCGGACGGCCTGAGCGTGCGCTATCCCCGGACGGCCTTCGTCGGGCTGCGCATCAACAACGTGATCCCGCCCGACGGCTACGACCGGTTCCGGCAGGAGTGGACCGACCCCCGTCTGAGCATGGCCAACTTCTGGAGCTACATCGACGCCCGCGATGTGGGGACGGCCTACCTCGCGGCCTTGCAGGGGGACAGCGCGGGGCACGAGGTGTTCCTGATCGCGGCGGCTGACACGCGGGCGCGCCGCGGGTTGCGGGAGTTGATGGCCACGTACTACGACGGCTACGACCGCATCGCCCCCGACCACGACGACCATGCCTCGGCCTTCAACTGCGCCAAGATGGAGCGCTTCTTCGGCTGGCGGCCCACTTACCGGTGGCGCGATCAGCTCGATGTGTAAGGAACGCCGGGCAGATCGGATGCCGCGCGCGTCCGCTATGCCGCCGGGCGGCGCCGTGACCACGCGCTTCGACGCAGGCGCGCCCGCTGTGCCGCATAGATCCAGGAGAATATAGACGTGACTCTTGACGATGAGCTTCTGGCTACACTGAGCGCGGACTTGGCCACGCTGACGGCCTTGCACGCGACGTCCGGCGCGGAGCAGCCGGTCGTCGCCCGGCTGCGCGATCTGTGCGCGCCCCTCGCCGACGCGGTGACCATCGATCACATGGGTAACCTGACCGCCACGCGCGGCGGACCGGGGGATGCGCCGCATGTCGTCGTCTCCGCCCACTCCGATGAGATCGGGGCGCTGGTCGCGGACGTCGAGCCGGACGGCTTCCTGCGCCTGTCCCTCGTCGGCGGGGCGCAACCGCGCTTGCTGGAGGGGCGGGCCGTCGCGGTCGGCGACCACCCCGGCGTGATCGGCGCGCGCTCGGGCCATCTCCAGCCGCGCGGGGTCGCGGTCCCGGCGGCGCGCGTCGAGGACTTGTACGCGGACCTCGGCGTGGACTCCGCCGCCGAGGTCGCGGCGCTGGGCGTCCAGATTGGCGACCCCGTGGTCGTCTTATCGGAGTTGCGCTCACTCGCGGGGACGCGCGTCGCGGGCAAGGGGATCGACAACCGGGCGGGCTGCGTCGTGCTCCTGCACCTGCTGCGCCGGCTCGCGGGGCGGGCGCTGTCCTGCCGCCTCACGGCGCTGGTGACGGTGCAGGAGGAGGTGGGCCTGCGCGGGGCGCAAGCCGCCTACGCGCGGCTGCGGCCCGACCTGGCTATCGTCGTGGACACCGCGCCGGCGGGCGGCACGCCGGACGCGCGCGGGATCGCCTACCCGGTGCGCATCGGCCACGGCGTCCTGATTCAGCCGGCCAATGGTGGAGGCGACCGGGGATTCTTGCAGCCACGGGCGGCGCGAGACGCGCTGGCGCGGGCGGCGCGCCGCGCGGGGGCGCCGTACCAACTGGCCGTGGGCGGCGGCGGAGTGACCGACGCGGCGGCGGCGCACCTGGTGGAGGGCGGCACACCGACGCTGCAGGTGCAGATCCCGCGCCGCTACTCGCATTCGCCGGTCGAGGTGTTGGACCTGCGCGACCTCGCGGCTGCCATCCGCCTTGTCGAAGCCCTGGTGGAGCAGCCGCCGACATGGGATGAGTTAGCGTTTCTCTCGCCCACGTCGTGACCGGCTGTACATCCCATCCCGGTGCCGCCCCGCCGCCGCGGAATCCTGGCGCCGCTGGGTGAGGGTCTGGCCTGTTTTGTGCTGTTGCCGTCGCATCGGCACAGGATGCCGGTCTACCGTGTACTGCAAGGAATCTACCGTGTACTGCAAAGGAAAGGGTGAGATGATGCGCAAGGGTCTGGCAATCCTCGTGAGCGCGTTGCTGGCCGTGTCTAGCCTCTATCATGGGAGCAACCCCGGTCAGGCGGCGTCGGTTCCGCCTATGGAGGCAAAGAGCGGGATGGTCGCCTCGGCGCAGCACCTGGCCTCCGCTGCCGGCGTGCAGGTCCTGAAAGACGGGGGCAACGCGATCGACGCGGCGGTGGCGATGGGCTATGCCCTGGCCGTCGTGCATCCCTGCTGTGGCAACATCGGGGGCGGCGGCTTCATGACCATCCATCTTGCCAACGGCCGGGACACCTTCATCAACTTCCGTGAGAAGGCTCCCCTGGCCGCGACGCGCGACATGTACCTCGACAAGAAGGGCAACGTCGTCCCCGGCCTCAGCACGCTGGGGTACCTGTCGGTCGGCGTGCCCGGCACGGTGCTCGGCCTCGATACCGCCCTCCGTGAATACGGTTCCATGACGCGCGCGCAGGTGATGGCCCCGGCCATCCGCCTGGCCGCACAGGGCTACACGCTCGACGCGGGTGACGTCGCGCTCCTCGACTCCGCGTCGAGCAAGTTCGTCAAACAGCGCAATGTGGCCGCCATCTTCCTGCATAATGGCAAGCCCTATCAGGCCGGCGAGCGACTGACGCAGCCGCGACTCGCGCATACGTTGGGTCTGATCGCCTCGGACGGCCCAGCGGCCTTCTACGACGGCCCCATCGCCGCCGCTATCGCCGCCGCTAGCAAAGCGCACGGCGGCCTGCTGACCACGGAGGACTTCCGGCGCTACACCGTCGAGGAGGAGCGTCCGGTGTCCTGTATGTACCGGGGGTACATGGTTGTCTCGGCGCCGCCGCCGAGTTCGGGCGGGACGACGCTGTGCGAGATCCTGAACGTCGTATCGGGCTATCCGCTCGGCCAGTTCGGCTTCCACTCGGCCCAGGCCATTCACTATAACGTCGAGGCCATGCGCCATGCCTATGCCGACCGCAACACCTATCTGGGCGATCCTGACTTCGTTAAAAATCCTATCGCGCGGTTGACCTCGCCAAGCTACGCGGCCAAGATTCGCGCTGAGATTGCCCCGACGCGCGCGACGCCCTCGCGCCTGGTCAAGCCCGGCCTCGGTCCTTTGCAGGAGGGCACGAGCACGACCGAGTACGCCGTGGTCGACGCCAAGGGCAATGCCGTGTCGGTGACTTACACGATCAACTTCTACTTTGGGGCGCGCGTGATCGCGGGAAACACGGGATTCTTCCTCAACGACGAGATGGACGACTTTACGTCCAAGCCCGGCGTCCCCAACGCCTACGGCCTGGTGCAGGGGGTGACCAACGCCATCGCGTCCGGCAAGCGCCCGCTCTCGTCGATGTCCCCGACCATCGTGCTCAGGAACGGCCGGGTGTTCTTGGTGACCGGCAGCCCCGGTGGCTCGCGGATCATCACCATCACCCAGGAAGTCATCCAAAACGTGATCGACGACGGGATGGACGTCCAGCAGGCCGTCGACGCGCCGCGCTATCACCACCAGTACCTGCCGGATACCGTCTATCTGGAACCCTATGCGCTCTCTCCCGACACGGTGGCCATCCTCAAAGGGGAGGGCTACACCATCAAGCAACAGGCGACGACCTGGGGAGCGGCCGAGGCTATCGAGCGTGATCCCGCCTCGAGCATGCTCTATGGGGCAAACGATAGCCGCGCCCCCGCCGGGGCGGCCGCAGGATATTAGCCGTCAGGCCATCGTTCCCATCGTCTCGCGCCGCTCCGCGACCCGATCACGCCCCGCGCTCTTCGCGTCATAGAGCGCGGCGTCCGCCGCACGGAGCACGGCTTCCCCCGTTGTCCCATCCTGTGGGTAGACGGCCACGCCGGCCGAGAGCGTGGCGCGGATTTCACCCCCCTCGTGACGGACGGCCACGCCCGCGAAGGCGCGGCGCCAGTCCTCCGCCCGCGTCCGCGCCTCGGCCCTCGTGGCCCCGGGGAGCACCGCCACGAATTCCTCGCCCCCCTGCCGGCAGATCACATCCTCCGCCCGTGCGTCCGCGCGCAGGAGCGCGGCGAGGGCGCGGAGCACATCATCGCCCGCCTGGTGCCCACGGCGGTCGTTGATGGCCTTGAAGTGGTCAATGTCAAGCACGATCACGGCAACGGGGTGGCCTGCCCGTATCGCCCGCGACACGTCCCGCGTCAGCATCTCGTCCAGGTAGCGGCGATTGTGCAGGCCCGTCAGGGGGTCGCGGATCGCCTCCTCGCGCAGTCGCGCGTGCAGCACCGCGTTCTCGGCGAGTTGGGCCACCAAGCGCGCATTCAGGGCGTGTACGTCGGCCGCGGCGCGTTCGCGCGCCGTGACATCCCTAAGCACGAGCAACCGCCCGGCGTCCTCGTCGTCGGGCGTGTGCACGGGCATGCCCCGCACCTCCAGGATAACGCGCGGATCGTCTGGGGGGCGCACCGTCCCCTCGACGGGCAACGGGGCGCGGCACAGGGCGAGCAGCGTGGGCATGGCAGCGAGCACGTCCGACGCCCTCCGCCCGATCACGGGTGAGGCGGCGCCGCCGAGGAGGCGCACCGCGGCCGGGTTCGCGTCGACGATGTGGTCGTGCGCATCCAGAACCAGGACGCCATCCGCCATGCTTTCGATGAGGACCGCGCGCGCGCGCGGGGCGAGGTCAAGCAACTGGTGCTGGAGGAGTCCCCAGGACGCGGCCAGGCCCGAGAGGGCGAAGGCGAACGGCGTCGGGTCAACGCCGGGAAGCGGGCTGTGCCCCGTGAGGTAGATGAGATTGCCGAGCCAGGGCAAGGCACCCCCCGCCAGGAGCACGCGCAGTCGTGGGCGATACGTCCGGGGAGAGCGGATCAGCGTGCGGACGAGCAGGAGCGCGGCGCCCGCGAGCAGCAGGTAGGTGTAGGCGGCCACGAACCAAAACCAGGGGCCATGGACGTAGGTTAACGACGCGCCCGGTAGGGCGGTTGACGGACTGATATGCGTCCAGAGCAGGTGATGGCGCCCATTTGTCAGCGCCAGGCCCACCGTGACAATCGGGATAATCCATAGTAACGCGACGAGGCGACGGGTCAATGGGCGGCGACGCGCTGTATAGGCCAGGGTGAACAGCAGCCACAGGGGGGGAGCGGCGCCGATCCCTACATACTCGATCGCGCCCCAGGCGACCTTGGCGGACACGCTCATGGCTGCGGCCTCCGCGGCGCGGCTTGCTTGCCACTCGGTCACCGCTAGCATGAGGAGGGCGAACCAGCGCCCGCCAGCGAGGGGACGGAGCCACGCATGGGCGGCGAGGACAAGGGTCAATCCAGCGCCAAGCACAAGGATCGGGACGGCGGGCGACGCATTCCACAACAAGAACATGACGTGACTTTCTCCAAGGCGTACCCAGTGGCGGCGAGGCGCGCGCAGGAATAGAATAGCATGGTCTCCCGATGTGTGCGAGGGCACAGAAGTACTGATGGCGCCCGGCGGGTTCCGCTGAGACCCACCGAGATAGATAAAAGATCTGTGATGACGCGTTCGTTGACAAAGCGAGCCAGCCAGTTTATATTTAGATCGATCTAATAGATCGGTCTAAACCGATCCAACACCCAAGGGAGAGACGCGATGATGGGGCATGCGCGGCAACGAGACCACGGCGGACGTGTCACGCTGGTCGATATCGCGGAGCACGCCAGGGTGTCGCGCGCGACGGCGTCGCTCGTGCTGCGCGACAGCCCCCTCGTGGCCGACGAGACACGCCGACGTGTGCAGGACTCGATGCGTCAGTTGGGCTACGTCTACAACCGCGCGGCGGCCGGCCTGCGCACCCAACGCTCGCACACGGTCGGGCTCGTGGTGACGGATATCACTAACCCGTTCTATGCCGAGCTGACCGTCGGCGTCGAGGAACAACTCGACGCGGCCAACCATGTGGTCATGCTGGCCAACACCGCCGAGTCGCTCGACAAGCAAGAGCGCCTGCTGGCCGCGGTCCATGAGAACAACGCCGATGGGGTACTGTTTTGCCCTGCTGAAGGCACGTCTCGCGCCACGATCGACGACCTGCGCGATCGCCGCTTGCCCGTCGTGCTGCTCGTACGCTACCTCTTCGATGTGGATATCGACTATGTCGGCGCGGACAACGCGCTGGGCGCCGCGCTCGCGGTTGAGCACCTGATCGCGCACGGGCATCGGCGTATCGCCTTCATCGGCGGTCCGGCCGCGTCGTCGGCGCGACGCGACCGCCTGCGGGGCTACCGGGACGCCATGGCGCGCCACGATCTGCCCGTCGACGCGGCGTTGCTCCCGACGAGCCCCTCGACGCGCGACGGCGGCCATGCGGCCATGCGCGGGCTGCTCGCGCTGGCCGATCCGCCGACGGCCGCGCTGTGCTACAACGATGTCGTCGCCTTCGGGGTCATGCTCGGGCTGCAGGCCGCCGGGCGCGTCGTCGGGCGCGATGTCGCCGTCGTGGGCTTCGACGACATCGCCGAGGCGGCGCTGTGGTATCCGGCCCTCACGACGGTCTCCGTCGAGCCGCGCCGGATCGGCGTGGAGGCGGCGCGGCTGCTGCTGGAGCGCATCGCGCACCCCGACGAGCCGCCGCGCCGGGTTATCCTCCCGCCTACCCTCGCTGTTCGCGCCTCATGCGGAGCGCACGACATGAGAGACGCAAGCCATGAGACGCCCGCCGTCCCCGTAGCAGCCCCTGACTTTGCATACCTTTTGCCACAAGGAGTAGTCGGATGACACAGACAAGCGCAAAGTCCTTAGGGTGGGGCCTGATCGGGGCGAGCGATATCGCCGCAACGCGCATGATCCCCGCGATCGTGGCGCAGCCCGACAGCCGGGTCGTGGCCGTCATGAGCAGTAGCGCCGAGCGGGCGCGTGACTACGCGGCGCGCAGCGATATTCCCCGTGCGTACGACGCCCTCGACGCGCTGCTGGCCGACCCCGCGGTCGACGTCGTCTACATCAGCACGACCAACGAACTGCACCACGATCAGACGATCGCCGCGGCGCGCGCTGGGAAGCACGTCTTATGCGAAAAGCCATTAGCGCTCATGGTGGAGGAAGCGCGGGAGATGGTCGAGGCGTGCGCGGCGGCGGGGGTGGTCTTGGGGACGAACCACCACCTGCGCAACGCCGTCACGCACCGCGCGCTACGCCGCCTCATCAGCGACGGCGCCATCGGGCAGCCACTGGCCGCGCGCGTCTTTCACGCCGTCTACCTGCCGCCGCGCCTGCAAGGATGGCGCGTCACGACGCCCGCGGCTGGCGGCGGTGTGATCTTCGATATTACGGTGCACGACGCCGACACCTTGCGCTTCGTCCTCGACGACGAGGCCACCGAGGCGACGGCGCTCGCGGCGCGACAGGGGTTGGCTGTGAGCGAGATCGAGGATGCGGTGATGGGCGTGCTGCGCTTCGGACGCGGCGCGCTGGCGCAACACCACGACGCCTTCACGGTCCGCCACGCGCGCACTGGGTTCGAGGTACATGGCACGGATGGGTCGCTCTACGCGGAAGACGTCATGACGCAGGATCCCGTCGGGCGCGTGACGCTGCGGCGAGAGGGGGCCGGCGTCGAAGAGATCGATGTGGGCGCGCCGGAAGATCTCTACGCGCGCTCAGTGCGCCTCTTCAACGCGGCCGTGCGCGGCGAGGGCGCGCCCGCCGCGACGGGTGAGGATGGCGTGCGCTCACTTGCCATCGCGCTGGCCGTCCGGCAATCGGTGGCTACTGGCTGCCGCGTCTCTGTTGGGTACCAGGCGCCGGGTACCAGCGGCGACGTTTCCCCACGCATGTAAGAGAGGGCGCGCTCACCATCACAAAGGAGGCCTTGTCTATGCCACGACCATCGACCCTTTCGGCCGCTGATGCCGCCGCCCTGATCCCCGACGGAGTCGTCGTGACGGTGAGTTCGTCGAGCGGCCTGGGCTGCCCCGACGCCGTGCTGCGTGCCATCGGCGCGCGCTTCGCGACCAATGGCGCGCCCCGCGCGCTCACGCTGCTACACCCCATCGCGGCCGGCGATATGTACGGCATCGACGGCATCGATCACCTGGCGCGGCCCGGCCTGCTCAAGCGCGTCATCGCCGGATCTTACCCCAGCGGCCCGTCCTCGCTGCCCTCGCCCAAGGTCTGGCGCATGATCGACGAGGGGGCGGTCGAGGCCTACAACCTGCCCAGCGGCGTTCTCTTCCACATGCACCGTGAGGCCGCGGCCAGGCGCCCCGGCGTGCTCACGACGGTCGGTCTCGACACGACCGTCGACCCACGGCGCGAGGGCGGCCGCATGAACGCGGCCACAACCGAGGATATCGTGCGCGTGGTCGAGTTCGACGGACGCGAGTGGCTTTACTACCCATCCATCGCGCCCGACGTAGCCATTATCCGTGGTACGACGGCCGACGAACGGGGCAACATCTCGATGGAGCACGAGGGCGCGTACCTCGGCGCGCTCGACCAGGCGTTGGCCGCGCGCAACAACGGCGGCATCGTCATCGCCCAGGTCAAGCGCCTTGCCGAGAGGGGGTCGCTCCACCCGCAGGACGTGCGCGTACCCGGTATCCTGGTGGACTATGTGGTCGTGGCGCCGGAGCAACGACAGACGACCGAGACACCGTACGACCCGGCCATCAGCGGTGAGTTGCGTCCCCCGCTGACGCCGGTCGAGCCGGTCCCTTGGGGTCCCGATAAGATGATCGCGCGCCGCGCCGCGCTGGAGTTGCGCGCTGGCAACGCGGTCAACCTCGGCTTCGGCATCTCGGCTCTTGTGCCGCGTATCCTGCTGGAAGAGGGGGCGCATGGGGCCGTGACGTGGGTGATCGAGCAGGGCGCGGTCGGCGGCCTGCCGCTGCTGGGCTTCCAGTTCGGGTGCGCGGCCAACGCGGAGGCCATCCTGTCCTCGCCCGACCAGTTCACCTACTTTCAGGGCGGCGGCTTCGACCGCACGCTGCTCTCGTTCATGCAGGTTGACGCCGACGGCAGCGTCAACGTCTCGCGCCTGGCCGCGCGCCCGCACGTCACCGCCGGCATCGGCGGCTTCATCGACATCATCGCGCGCGCGCGCGATCTCGTCTTCAGCGGCTACTTCACCGCCGGAGGCCTGAAGCTGGACCTCGGCGACGGCGTGCTGCGCATCGCGGAGGAGGGACGGGCGCGCAAGTTCGTGCCCGCCGTCGAGCAGGTTACGTTCAGCGGACGCCAGGCGCGCGCGCAGGGGCAGCGTGTGACGTACGTGACGGAGCGCTGCGTGCTGCGCTTGGAGCCGGAGGGCCTGACCGTGACGGAGATCGCGCCCGGCGTCGACTTAGAGCGCGATGTGCGCGGCCAGGCCGATATCCCGCTGCGGGTTAGCCCCGACCTAACGCTGATGGATAGGCGGCTCTTCGTGGACGAGCCGATGGGCTTGGAGCTACGGTAATGGAGCGACAAGACAACACCGCCCTTTACGCGCTGAATCCGCACGAGGCACGCACAGCCCTCGCCGTCTTTACCCGCCTGTTCCCAGTCGACGATGACGAGCCGGACGTGGCCCGCATCGGCGTCGTGGCCTATGTTGACCGCGCGCTGGCCGGCGCGTATAGCGACAAGCTTGACGCGTACCGGCGCGGGCTAGCCGCGCTGGACCATGCCGCACACCGGTGTCACGACACGCCGTTCGCCGACTGTGCGTCCGCCGAGCAGGACGTTATGCTGGCCGCGCTTGAGCGCGGTGAACTACCAGACTTCCTGGCGCCGCCCCAACGGGCGTTCTTCGACATGCTCCTCGCCCACCTGCAAGAAGGGCTCTTCGCCGACCCGGCCTACGGCGGTAATCGCGACAAGCTCGGCTGGCGGCTGCTGGGTCATCCCGGGGTGTGGCTCGAGAACTCAGCCGAGGAGAACCTGACGGACGCCCCCGTGACCAAGGGCGGGAAGATCCAATCCCTGGCCGACCTCGGCTATACACTCGACGCGCCGGATAGCGCGCCGTCCGGCATCCCCGGCTACGACCCGCAAAGGGGCGCGGCGGCGCCGGCCGTCGACGCCGACGTCGTGCTCGTCGGTCTGGGCGCGATAGGCGGCCTCATCGCGCCCATCCTAGCCAAGGCCGGTCTACGCGTGGTCGCGCTCGAAGCGGGCCCTTGGCGCGCCAAGCGCGATTTCCTCCCCGACGAACTCGGCGCCGCCTACTACTGCCGCGCCAACATGGGGCCGAAGTTCGCGGCCGAGTCGCCGCGCTGGCGGCGGCGCGAGGGCGAGGAGACGACCGAGGCGACCTACTCGCTTGGCCGTATGATGAATAGTGTCGGCGGCTCGGTCATCCACTACGGCGCGTGGCTGCGCCGCTTCCACCCACACCATGTCCGGCCCCTCAACTCGGTCCGTGAGCGCGGCTACACGCGCCTCCTGCCCGACGACTGCACCCTGGCCGACTGGCCCCTCAGCTACGACGAGCTAGAGCCATACTACACGCGCGTCGAAGAGTTGGTCGGCGTGGCCGGCGACGACGGCAACCCGTTCATCCGGCGTAGCAAGCCCTACCCCATGCCGCCGCTGCGCCCGTTCCGGCTGGGCGAAGCCTTCCGCGCGACGACCGCAGCGATGGGCCTGCACCCGCACGCCGTCCCGGTGGGCATGAACAGCGTCCCCTACGATGGGCGTCCCGCCACGACGTATACCGCCTGGAGCAACGGCTTCGGTTCCTACACCGACGACAAGTGGTATCCGGCCCTCTCGTCCATTCCCAAGGCCCTGGCGACTGAAAACCTCGACCTGCGCACCGGCTGCCGCGTGACGCGCGTGCTCACCGATGCTGATGGACATGCCAGCGGCGTCGAGTACGTCGACCCCAACGGAGTCCAACGCGTGCAAGCGGCGCGCACCGTCATTCTCTCGAGCTACACGTACGAGAACGTGCGTCTGCTCTTGCTCTCGGGTGACACGCGCCACCCCGACGGACTGGGCAACAACGCCAGCCAGGTCGGCCAGCACTACATGACCAAGATGTTCGCCCACGTCGACGGGTACTTCCCGGACACCGTCTTCAATCGCCACACCGGCCCCGCGGCGCAAGGCGTCGTGCTCGATGACTACCTCTCCACCTCATTTGAAACGGGGCCGCACGGCTTCATTGGCGGAGCGACGCTCGGCGCCGAGAATCAGTTTCTGCCCATCCAGATCAGCCGTGAAAGCCTCCCACCCAATGTCGCCCGTTGGGGCGCGTCCTACGTGCGGCACATCAAGCAGTGGCAGCATGTCGGCGTCGTGCGCATCCAGCCCGATTCGTTGCCGTATCGCGACACGTTCCTGGACCTCGACCCCCACCACCGTGAGCGTGGCGGCCTGGGCCTTCCTGTCGTGCGCGTCACCTATGACCTGCACCGGAACGAGCAGCGTCTCTCAGAGTGGATGGAGGGCCGCTCGGAGGAGATCTTGGGCGCGATGGGCGCGACGAAAACGTGGCGCGGACCGCGCTTCACGGGGGTCGGCAGCAGCCACGACATGGGTGGTTGTCGCATGGGCGACGACCCCGCGGCCTCCGTCGTGGACCGGGACCTCGCCGTGCACGACACGCCGGGCCTCTACGTTTTTGGGGGGGCGGTCTTCCCCTCGTGCCCCGGCGTCAACCCAACGCTGACCATTTGGGCGATCTGTCTGCGCGCCGCCGAGCGGCTCGTCGAGCGGCTGCGCCGTGGGGAGGGACACTGATGGCGACGGACACGGACACCGAAGGGACTGTTTTGCTCGCTAGCGATGGACCAATCGCGACGATCACACTCAACCGTCCCGCGAAGCTGAACGCCATCGACCCCGCGATGCTCACGCAACTCGAAGGGTTCGTGGCTGACCTGGAGCGCGCGCGCGATGTGCGCGTCGTGCTCCTGACGGGCGCGGGGGAGCGCGCCTTCTGCGTTGGGGCCGATATCAACGCCTGGTCGGCCCTCGCGCCGTTGGAGATGTGGCGCCAGTGGATCCGCGACGGCCATCGCGTTTTCGCGCGCGTCGCGCGCCTCCCGCAGCCGGTCATCGCCGTCTTGAATGGACACGCCTTCGGGGGCGGGCTCGAGTTGGCCCTCGCCGCCGACCTACGCCTTGCCGCCGCGGGGATCGAGTTGGCCTTCCCCGAGGTGAAGCTTGCCACCGTGCCCGGCTGGGGCGGGACGCAGCGCCTACCCGCGCTCATCGGCGCGTCGCGCGCCAAGCGCATGATCTTCACCGGCGGCAGAATCGACGCGCCCACGGCCGAGCGCTGGGGTCTGGTCGACCTCGTCGCGCCGCGTGAGAAACTCATGGACCGCGCCCGTGAGCTGGCCGGCGAGATCGCCGCGAACACGCCGGTCTCGGTCCAGATCGCCAAGCAGCTCATCGACGGCTCCGGCGGGACGGCGGCTGGGGAGACCATGGAAGCCCTGGCCGGCGCCCTCGCCGCCACGACATCCGACGCGCGCGAAGGCGCGACCGCGTTCCGCGAGCGTCGCCCACCCCAATTCAAAGGTGAATGAACCGCCCCAGTTCAAAGGTGATTGAATAGATGGCTCAACCTACATTTTCCGGGGACGCGGGCGTCCCAGTCGCGGGGGCTTCCCCAGAGTTCGAGCGGGCCGCGCGACGCGCGCTCGACTTCGCGCAGGGCCAGGTACGCCGCTTGATCACCGCGCGCCCCGACTACTTCCCGCTCTACACGAGGGGTGGCCACTGGTACCACGGCCAGGAGTCTTGGACGAACTGGTGCGAGGGCTTCCTCGGCGGGATGCTCTGGATCTTCGCCGCTCGGACCGGCGAGCCGTGGTGGCGTGAGCGCGCCGAACACTATGCCCGCCTGATCGAGCATCGCAAGGCGGACCGTACGGTCCACGATCTCGGCTTCCTGTTCTGGCTGACCTGGAAGCGCTGGTACGATCTCACCGGCGACCCGGCCATCAACGCAGTCGTGATCGAGGCGGGGCGGACGCTGGCGCTGCGCTTTAACGAACGGGGGCGCTACTTGCGCTCGTTCGTGGCGCCGGAGAGCACGTTCATCGACATCATGATGAACGTCGGCATTATCTTCTACGCCGCGGAACAGACCTCCGACCCCGACCTCTTGCGCGTCGCCACCGCGCACTGCCTGACTACACGCCGCGTGCTCGTGCGCGGTGACGGCAGCACGGCCCACGAGGGTATCTTCGACCTGGAGACGGGTGAATTCTTGCGCCAGGCGACACACCAGGGCTGGCGCGGCGACTCGTCGTGGGCGCGCGGGCAGGCCTGGGCGCTCTATGGTTTCGGCACGGCCTACCGCTTCAGCGGCGACGCGCGTTTCCTAGACACCGCGCAACGCTGCGCCGACTTCTACATCGACCGCACAGGGGCGGACGGCGTCCCGCCGAACGACTGGGAGGAGCCGCATCCCACCCACCGTTTTGAGAGTTCCGCCGCCGCGATCACCGCGAGCGGCCTGCTGCAACTGGCCGAGCTAACCGCGGAGCCGGCGCGCGCCGAGCGGTACCGCGCCTACGCGCGCACGATCCTGTCCACGCTTTGCACGCCCGCTTTCCTCGCCGCCGACGAGCCCGACTGGGAAGGCATTCTCAAGCACGGCATGTACCACGAGCGCAAGGGCCTCGGCGTCGACGAGAGCGTCATGTGGGGCGAGTATTTCTTTGTGGAAGCGCTGGATAAGGAAGTAGCATGCAACTAAGCTATGACCTCATCATCATCGGGACCGGCGCGGGCGGTGGGACGCTCGCCTACGCGCTCAAGGACAGCGGCGCGCGCATCCTCCTGATCGAGCGCGGCGACTACCTGCCCCAGGAGCCGCAGAACTGGAGCCCGGAAGCCCTCTTCGACCACAAGCGCTACAAGAACGCCGAGCCGTGGCAGGACGCCGGCGGCCGGTCCTTCCTGCCGGGTGTGCACTATTTCGTCGGCGGGAACACGAAGGTGTACGGCGCGGCCTTGCAGCGGCTGCACCGCGAGGACTTCGGCGCGCTGGAGCATGACGGCGGCGTGTCGCCCGCCTGGCCCATCACCTACGACGATCTGGAGCCGTACTACGCGCGCGCCGAGCGCATCTACCTGGTGCATGGGCAGGGGGGCGAGTATCCATCTGACGCGCCGCGCACCGACCCATTTCCATTCCCGCCGCTGCCGCATGAGCCGTACATCGCCGATCTGGCCGACCGGCTGCGGCGGCAAGGCCTCCACCCGTACACGCTGCCCATGGGCGTGGACCGGCGGCCCGGCGGGCGCTGTATCCGCTGCAAGACCTGCGACGGCTTTCCCTGCCAGGTTCTGGCTAAGGGCGAGGCGGACGTCTGCTGCGTGCGCCCGGCGCTGGAGAGCCCCGACGTGGACCTGTGGGCGAGGACGTTCGCCCGCCGGCTCCTGGTCGACCGGGCGGGGCGGCGCGTCACCGGGGTCGAGGTTGAGCGCGATGGCGAGCGCCTGGAGGTCCGCGCATCCACGGTCGTCGTCGCCTGCGGCGCGGTCAACTCGGCGGCCCTGCTGCTGCGCTCGGCCGGCGATAAGCGCCCGGATGGGCTTGCCAACTCCTCGGGTCTTGTCGGGCGCAACTACATGGTGCACAACAACACGGCGCTGATGGCGGTCGACCCGTTGCGGCGCAACCGCACCGTCTTCCAGAAGACGCTTGCCGTCAACGACTTCTATCTGCGCGGCCCCGACTGGCCCTACCCGATGGGCAACATCCAGCTGCTCGGCAAACTGCAGGCGGGCATGCTCACGGCCAACCAGCCGCTCGTGCCGCGCCCCGCGCTCCAGGCGATCGCCGATCGTAGCGTCGACTGGTGGGTGATGTCCGAGGACCTGCCCGATCCCGCGAATCGCATGACGCTGGCGCCGGATGGGACGATCCGCATCCATTGGCGGCCCAACAACCTCGCGACGCACATCAGGCTTACCCGCGCGGCGCGCGCGATGATGCGCGCGGCGGGCTACCCCGTTGTCCTGACGCAGCGCATGGGCATCGAAACGAACTCGCACCAGTGCGGCACGCTGCGCTTTGGGACCGACCCCGCGACCGCGGTTCTGGACCCGTTCTGCCGCGCGCACGACGTGGAGAACCTTTACGTCGTCGACGCGTCTTTCTTCCCATCATCGTCGGCGACGAACCCGGCGCTGACCATCGCGGCCCAGGCGTTGCGCGTGGCCGATCACATGATACGCGCCATGGGCATGGGGGAGCATCATCACGTCACAGAGGGCGCGCCAACGGCAGGACGAACCAAAAGGTGGTCCCCTCACCCGGCGCGCTGTCCACGCCGACCTGCCCGTCATGCTGCGCGATGATGGTCCGGCTGATGTGCAGACCCAGCCCCAATCCCACGCTGGAACCATGCCGGTGCTCGATGCCTCCAACCCGGTAGAATCGTTCCCAGATGCGCTCCTGGTCGTCCGGCGCGATGCCTGGCCCTGCGTCGCGCACCCACACGCGCGCCGTCGCCCCCTCCACGTCCAGTCCCACCGTGACCGGCTGGTCCTCCAGTGAATACTTGAGGGCATTGGACAGGTAGTTGATCACCACTTGACCAATCCGCCCCGCGTCGGCATCCACCGGGATGGGCCTCTTGTGGGGCGTTTCCAAGTGGATGGCGCGGGTTGGATTGACCTGCCGCTGCTCGTCCAGGGCGTCGCGGACGATCCCGGCAAGGTCGCACGGCTGGGGGCGTATCCGCAGGAGTCCCGCATGGATGCGGGAGACATCCAGCAAGTCATCGATCAGGACGTTCAGGCGGCGGAGGCCGGCGGTACCCCGCGCAAGCACACGCCGCGCCTCGTCCACGTCGCGGGCAACGAGCGCGGGCATGTCCTCGCGTTCGCGCAGGCGCGCGAGGCGGCGCTGCGTCACCTGGATGTTGCCCGTGATGGACGTCAACGGGGTGCGCATCTCGTGGCCGGCGATGCCCAGGAACTCGTCCATGCGCCGGTTGGCCTCGCGCAGCGCCGCCTCGCTCGCACGGGCCTCCTCCCGGTCGCGGTGTAGGCGCTCCTGCTCCAGCACCAGGGCCGCCAGCCGGGCGACGGTCCCGGCGAGGGCCAGGTCGTCAGGCGTGTAGTCGGCGGCGGCGCGGCCATCGTCCAACAGTAACACGCCCACCACGTCTACGCCCACGCGCAGGGGGGCGAGCACATAGGCCGGCGCCCCGAAGAGGGTGGCGAGAGCCCGGAACCCGGGACGTCCGGTGTCGACGAGCAGCGTCTCGCCCGCCAGCAGGCGGGGAGCGAGGATGGCGTGCACATCCGCGCGCTGCGCCACGCGCGCGCTGCGCGCTCGCCACTGCTCCTCTTCCAGTGGGGTCAGTCCGACGCAGGCCAGCGGCTGCAGATCCAGCGTCGGCGTCACGCCCATGATGCCAACGCGCCGGCAGCCCAGGACGTGACGGATGAGCGCCGCGAGTTGGTCGGGCGCTGCCGGCGTCGCCGCGGCGGTGTCGAGCGCGCCGGCGTCGCGTGTGCCGGCCGCTCCCCCCACGATCGCCTCGGCCATCGCTACCAGCGCCTCCAGCGCCTCATGCGTGCGCCGCTCCATCCGCCGCCGCTCCGTCACATCCCGGCAGATGCAGACGCCGCCGACGATCCGTCCCGCCGGGTCACGAAGTGGCGCGCCGGTGACACCAAGCAGGATCTCGCGCCCGTCGAGGGTCCGCACCATGAGGTCGGTCCGTGCTCCCGTCAGCCTATCGCCGCGTAAGATGCGCGCGACCGGCCACCGCTCGGCCGGCAGCGGCGTCCCCTCCGTGTCGCGCAGGGTGAAGCGCTCTCCCCGTTCGTGGAGCGTATGGGCGGTGAAAGTACCCAGCCGGTCGCGGTCGATACCCATCAGCGTGCGGTACGCGGCGTTCATGCGGATCACCGCGCCGTCGCGGTCGACCACGAAGACACCATCGGCCATCGCCTCGAAGACGGCCGCGCGCTCGGCCGCTTGGGCCTCGGCCTCCGCCCGCGCCCGTTCGGTGTCCGCCCGGGCGTCCCGCTCGCGCTGCAACGCCTGGGCGCGGTCCTCCTCGGCGCGCATCCGCTCGGTAATGTCGCGGATATAGCCGGCGAAGAGCGGTGGCCCATCAAGGGGGATGCGCGTGATGGCCAATTCGGCGGGGAAGAGGGAGCCGTCACGCCGCATGGCTTGGATCTCGATACGCCGGCCGATGAGCGGACCCTCGCCGGTCGTCAGGTACGCCGTGAGACCCGTCCGATGGCGCGTACGCAGATCCGGGGGGACGATGATCTCGGCCAGTTCGCGGTCCAGCGCGTCGGCGCGGCTGTACCCAAAGATCCGTTCCGCCGCAGGGTTGAACTCCATGATGCGGCCCCGGTGGTCCATCGTCACGATGGCGTCGAGCGCGGTGTCCAGGATGGCCTCCAGGTCCGCCTCGCTCCGCGTGCGCGCGGTGATGTCGGTACAGAACCCCACCCATTCCCGCATGCCGCCGTCCACGTCCAGGACAGGAACGCCGCGCACGAGGAATCGCCGGTAGACGCCATCGGAGCGGCGGATGCGCGACTCGACCTCATACAGGACTCTGGCGGCGCCGGCCTCCGACCAGATATGGGTGATGCGTTCCCGATCCTGGGGGTGGATCGCATCCAGCCAGCCCCAGCCCGCGACCTCCGCGGCGCTTTGGCCGGTGTACGCGCGCCACACCGGCAGGTCGTCCACGCGGCCATCGGGGCGTGCGGTCCAGACGATCTGGGCGGCGGCGGTCACGAGCGCCCTATAGCGCTCCTCCGTTTCGCGGAGCATCCGTCTTCCTCCCTCTACTGAGCCGGTGTCCTGCTCCATTCCCTCAGTGTGACTACTCCCCACGGCTACAGCCGGGGGCTTCTCGGCTTACGCCAGGCTCTGTAGTCCCAGAGCCAAAATGTTGAGCGCGGCGTTCTGGTCCCCGTCGAGGACGAGGCCGCGACAGCAGCAGCGATGGACCCTCTCCGCCAACTCTTTACGGGCGCGATGACCGCATCGGGAGCACGTCCGCGAGGTGTAGGAGGGGTTCACGGAGACCTGGAGCACTTGACTGTACGGCGCGGCAAGGGAAGGCCGCGCCGCTTTGAGCGCCACGAACGTCGCCTGCTGCTCGTACAAGGTCAACGTGTCGCCGCATTCCTCATAATAGGCCGCCTTGCGTTGTTCAAGCAGATGGTTGTAGAGCCAGCAGCACTCGTCGAGTGTAGCCCGCATCGCCCGTTCTTGCGCGGGCGTCGGATTCAACCGATACTTGAACGTTTTACGCATGTCTCGATTATAGCCCAGCGTCGCGCTAGCGTGCTAGCGCGCTCTAAGGACGCCATTCATCCCTATGGCTACAGCCAAGGGCCTTCTGGCGATTAAGGTAACGTGACGCGCGCGGCCGGAAAAAGGTAACGTGACGCGCGCGGCCGGAAAGTGAGGGCCACAGGCGGACGAAACCGTCCGCCCCTTAATAGCTCTCTCTATCAGCGATGGCGCCGAGGACAGGCGCCAATAGAGCGCCCGCGTCACACCCGGGCCGTGGCGACGGGCTACGGTCTGGCGCGGAAACGAGCGCCGCCACCCTCCGCTCGCCCGTCACCGTGAGATACGCGGGGGGCGCGACATGGCGATAATCAGGATGGTCGCCGGATCGGGCATCGTCGCGCCTACCGCGTCTGCTCGACGCGCGTGAGGAAGTCGTCGAGCACATGCATGAAGCGCTCCGGTTCCTCGGCGTGCGGCATATGCGAACTGTGCTCGAAGAGGACCCACGCGGAGCCTGCGATGCCGCGGTGGACGGTCTCGGCGATGGCCGGGGTCGCCTCGTCGTAGCGGCCTGACATGACGAGTGTCGGCACATGGATCTCGCCGAGGCGACCCGTGATGTCCCAGTCCATGAGTGTCCCGATGACGTGGAACTCGCTTGGCCCGTTCATGGTGTGGTACACCTCGGGATTGGCGTCGATGTTGGCGAACGCGCGCCGAACGTACTCCGGCATGGGGTCGACGCGGCAGACGTGCCGCCGATAGAAGACATCCATGGCCGCGACGTACTCCGGGCTGTCCGTTGTCCCCGCCTGCTCGTGTGTCAGCAGCGTCCGCTGGACATCCGGCGGGAGTTCCGCGCGCAGCCGGTTGGCCTCGGCCACCCACTGGGTCATGCTGGCCGGTGAATCGGCGATCGTCAGGCTCGCTAACCCGGCCGGCCCGGTCAAGGCGTATTCCATGCCCAGCATCCCGCCCCACGACTGCCCCAGGATGTGCACGCGATCCAGCCCAAGCGCCGCGCGTACGGCGTTCACCTCCTCGACGTAAAGATCGACCGTCCACAGCGACGGGTTAGACGGGGGTGGCGGATTGACCGCAACCGAGTTGATCGTAGAAGATGACGCGCCGCCCGGTGGCGGCCATCGCCTCCAGTGGCTCCAGGTAGTCGTGCGTCGCGCCGGGTCCGCCGTGCAGCGCCAGTAACGGAAGCTTACGCGGCTCCTCATGGTCGCCCACGACGCGGTACCAGGTGTGGTAGCCGTGGAAGGGGATGCGCCCTTCCTGTATGGGCTGCGTCTCGGTCATAGCTCTTGCCCCTCCTTGCGTGTGTGCTATTTTCCTGTTACACAGGAGCATATCACCTAGCGCCGTGTTATGCGGTTCTATTGACCGCTTGACGTGTCGCGGCTACGTTCCGTATACTGCCGAACAAACGCAGCCTGGGTATGCGTGTGACCGGCGTGATGCTCCCCATACGCGCGGAAGGAACACTATGACCGCCCGAGAACGCCTGCTAGAGGTCGATAGTTTGCGCACTGTCTTTCGCGGCGCACGCGGGCCGGTCGCGGCCGTCAACGACGTCAGCTTCCACATCGACGCCGGCGAAACGGTGGGCGTGGTGGGTGAGTCGGGCTCTGGTAAGAGCGTGACCGCCCTCTCGCTGATGCGCCTCATCCCCGATCCGCCCGGCCGCATCGACGGCGGCGCGGTGCGCTTCAAAGGGCGGGATATCCTCTCTCTCGGGGCGCGTGACATGCGCGGCTTGCGGGGCAAGGATATCGCTATGATCTTCCAGGACCCCATGACCTCGCTCAACCCGATGGTCCGCGTAGAGCGCCAAATGACCGAGGGCATCCGGCTGCACCTGGGCCTGGGTAAGCGCGCGGCGCGCGACCGCGCCATCGAGATGCTGCGCATGGTCGGCATCCCCGACGCCGAGCGGCGCCTGCGCGACTACCCGCATCAATTCAGCGGCGGGATGCGCCAGCGCGTGGTCATCGCCATCGCCCTCTCCTGCGACCCGGCGCTCGTGCTGGCCGACGAGCCGACGACCGCGCTGGACGTGACGATTCAGGCGCAGATCCTGGAGTTGATGCGCGCGCTGACGCGTGAGCGCGACACCGCTGTGATGCTGATCACCCACGACCTCGGCGTCGTGGCCGGCATGTGTGAGCGCATCCTGGTCATGTACGGCGGCTCGATCGTCGAGGAGGCGACGCGGCGCGACACCTTTTACAACCCGCGCCATCCCTACACGATTGGCTTGCTTCGCTCGGTGCCGCGCCTCGACCGTCCACGGGCCGAGCGGTTGCCCCAGATCGAGGGTTTGCCGCCCGACCTGTCGCGCCTGCCGGCGGGATGCGCCTTCCACCCACGCTGCCCCTTCGCGACCGATCTGTGCCGGCGATCGACGCCGCGCTTACGTGAGGTCGGGGACGGACACCGCGTGGCCTGCCACTACGACATCGCGCGCGAGGAGGTGGCTTGATGGCCGTGGCCGCGCCGACACTTCCTACCATTGGGGAGCCGTTGCTCAGCGTCCGCGATCTGCGCACCCATTTCCCGACCGGGCGGCGCGGCGTCTTCGGTGATGTCGCCTACGTCAAGGCCGTCGACGGCCTATCGTTCGATGTCTACAAGGGTGAGACACTTGGTCTCGTCGGCGAATCAGGGTGCGGCAAGAGCACCACCGGCCGCACCGTGCTCCAATTGACGCGCGCCACGGCCGGCCAGGTACTCTTCGAGGGTCGCGATCTCTGCGCGCTCCCGGACCGCGAGATGCGGCGCATGCGCCGCCGCCTGCAAATCGTCTTTCAGGACCCCTACGCCTCGCTCAACAGCCGCATGCGCGTGGAAACGATTGTGGGCGATGCGCTGGCTATCCACGGGTTGGCGAAGGGGCGCGCGCGCGGCGTGCGCGTGCGCGAGTTACTGCGTCACGTCGGGCTCGACCCGGCCTACGCGCAACGCTACCCGCACGAATTCTCGGGCGGCCAGCGCCAACGCATCGGCATCGCGCGCGCCCTCGCCGTGGGCCCCGAGTTCATCGTCTGCGACGAGCCAATCTCGGCGCTCGACGTGTCGATCCGCGCCCAAGTCATCAACCTACTTGAAGACCTACAGCAGGAATTTGGCTTGACGTACCTGTTCATCGCCCACGATCTCTCGGTCGTGCGGCACATCTGCGACCGTGTCGCCGTGATGTACCTGGGCAAACTTATGGAACTGGCCGCGAACAAGGACCTATATGACGGACCGCTGCATCCCTACACCGTTTCACTCATGTCGGCTGTTCCCGTGCCGGACCCCGATGTAGAGGACACGCGCAAGCGTATTATCTTGAGTGGGGACGTGCCGACGCCGGTCAATCCGCCGTCGGGCTGCGTGTTTCACACGCGCTGTCCCATCGCGCGCGAGCGCTGCGCCGCCGAGGTTCCAGCCTGGCGCGAGGCCCAGCCCGGCCACTGGGTCGCCTGCCACTACGCCGGAGAGCCGATCGCCCGCGCGTAACACGACAACAAGAGGAGGAGGCGCGCCATGGACCAGCAGATCGCCACGCCGCTCGCCGGCGTCGACAGCGGCCACGAAGAGGTCGTCGAGCTCGACAGCGGCGTCTGGCGCCGCGCCTGGGACAGCTTGCGCCGCGACAAGCCGGCCCTGATCGGGGCCGTGGTCGTCCTGCTTTTCGTGCTCGTCGCCGTCTTCGCGCCGGTTCTAGCGCCCCATGATCCCAACCAACAGTTCACCGACGGCATCAGCCTGGAGGGTGGCCCGTTACCCCCTGGGAGCGGCCGCTTCTTATTGGGGACCGATCCGCTCGGGCGCGATCTGCTCAGCCGCATCATCTACGGGGCGCGGGTGTCATTGGTGATTGGCCTGCTAGCCAACGGTCTGGCCATCCTCATCGGGGTCACGATCGGCGCGGTAGCGGGGTTCTATGGCGGCTGGGTCGATATGGTTTTGATGCGCTTCACCGACATCGTGATGGCCTTCCCCGTCCTGCTCTTCGCGATCGCCCTCATCGCCATCACGGGGCCGAGCCTGGCCACTATCATCGCCGTGATCGCCATCCTGTACTGGACCTACACGGCGCGCGTTATCCATGGCATGGTGCTCTCCCTCAAGGAAAAAGAGTTCGTGGAGGCGGCGCGCGCGCTGGGCGCGCGCCGCAGCCGCATCCTCGTCCTGTACATCTTGCCCCATCTCGTCTCCGTGATCGTGGTCTACGCCACGCTGGGCATCGCGACGACGGTGATCATCGAGGCGTCATTGAGTTATGTCGGCGTGGGCGTCCCCCCTCCCACACCCAGTTGGGGCGGGATGATCAATGAGGTCCAGAGTTATTACCGTTCCGACCCGTGGCTCGTCATCTTCCCTGGGTTGGCCATCATGGTCACCGTCCTGGGCTTCAATCTGCTCGGCGACTGGTTGCGCGACACGCTCGACCCTGTCCAGCGTCAGCTACGCTAGCGTCGCGACGGGCGCGGCGGAAGAGAGGAGGTTCACGGCAAGAAACTGGCGGCAGAGAGCCAGGGCGCCCCGCCCGCACTGATTGATATAGTAGTGGCTACTACTGGAGGAGATAGTAAGATGGCAACGTATTCCTGGCGTGGCGCTGTTTTGTCGGCCGCGCTTATCACCGGCCTCGTCGCGGCGCCGCGGGGCCTGACGAGCGCCCAAGCGGCGCACTCCATCGCCTCATCGAGCGGCGCGACGTTGACGATCACCTTTCACGACGACTTCTCGCACCTCGACTCGGCGCTCTGTTACGATTCGGAGTGCTACGCGGCGATGAAGGCGTTGTATGACCGCCTGGTTGACTACGACACTCATCATGGATCGGGCGATACCATCATCCCCGACGCCGCGGCGGCGCTGCCTGCCATCACCAATGGTGGCCGCACCTATACGTTCAAGCTACGCCAGGACGTGCGTTTCTGGAACGGCCGACCGGCCACGTCCGCCGACTGGGTCTACAGCTTCGAGCGCATCATCAACCCGAAGACGAAGTCGGGCGGCCAGAGTTTCTGGCTCAACATTCAGGGGGCCGACGCCTACGCCAAGGGCAAAGCGACGCATGTATCGGGCATCAAAGCCGTGGGCGCGTACGGCCTCGCTATCACGTTGGCCCATCCCGATGCATCGTTCATGAATGTGCTGGCCATGCCGTTCGGCTCGGTGGTCGACCGCGCCACCGTTGAGAAGTATGGCTCATCCTACGACGCCAAGCATCCCATGGGCACCGGTCCGTTCCAGTTCGTTTCGCATACGTTGAACCAGCAGATCGTGTTCGCGCGCAACCCGCACTATTTCGGGCATATCGTGGGAAACATCGGCAAGATCGTTGTCAACATCGGGCCGACGCCTGAAGTGGCGCTGCTGCAACTGGAGAAGGGCAGCGTGGATGCCCTGGGCGATGGCATCCCCCCTGCGGACTTCATACAGGTGACGACCGATCCGACGTACAAGGCGGACGTCCTCAAGGCGCCGCAGGTCTCCGACTACTATATCGCCATGAACGAGAAGGTCAAGCCGTTCGATAACCTGTTGGTGCGCCAGGCTGTCAACATGGCCATCAACAAGCAGTTCATCCTACGGCTGATCAACGGGCGCGGCACGGTCGCCAACAGCATCTTGCCTCCGAACATGCCGGGCTATGGGCCGGTCAAGGGCTACTCCTACAACCCGACAGCGGCGAAGGCGCTCCTGGCCAAAGCCGGCTATCCCAACGGGTTCAGCACCGTGCTCTACTCGGACAATATCGACCCCGACCCCAAAATCATCACGGCTATCCAGCCGCAGTTGGCGCAGATCGGCATCAAGGCGACGCTGCGGCCGATCGATGGCAACGCGCTGCAGCAATCGCAGTCCGATCCGCACAAGATCCCGATGGTCTGGATCGCGTGGTTCGAGGATTTCCCCGATCCGTCGGACTTCTACGGCCCCATTCTGAGTTGCGCCTCTGCGGTCCCCGGCACCTTCAATTGGTCCTGGACGTGCCAACCGAAGACCGACGCGTTCGCGCAGCAGCTACGGATCATGACGAACCAGAAGGAGCGTCTGTCGCAATATCATAGCCTCGACCAGATGGTGATGGACCATGCGCCGTGGGTTCCCGTCTACCATCCCATCTACTACACCATGCACGGGGCGAGCGTGCGGGGGATCTATTATCACGACGCCT
>JAABVA010001283.1_pt1 | contig 27419 bp, 12 predicted proteins | sample 5560331 | NCBI WGS metagenome assembly JAABVA01 (sample SAMN12812661, study PRJNA571458) | rock metagenome | isolation source: Antarctica rocks | place: Antarctica: Victoria Land, Mt New Zealand sud | collected 2016-01-07 | reverse complement strand
ACAGGAGGGTCATCATGCGATAGACTGCGGGTGGCATCGGGAGGCTCCTTCCGGACGATATGGTGTCAGCACCCCTATCCTACCAAAGCCCTCCCGATTGCCCCCTTGTTAGCGAAAACTAGAGCATTAGAAGATCTTAGCCTACAAGCTCGCGCTGAACGTCCCCACCATATCGGTCACCTCGGCGTCCACGTCCAGCCCGTAGGTCTGCAACCACGCCGTCCCGAATGCCGCGCCCGCGCCCGCCGTGTCGCCCGCCTCCAGCGCGTCGAGCGCATCGGTCAGCGCATCTCCGTCGATGTGTATGTCCCCGATGCTGCGCGGCCGTGCCCGCTCCTCGTTATACACCAGCACCATCACGCGGCACGCCCCCACGTCCAGCCCCTGTTCCTGCACCCGCGCCCGGAACGCCCGCGCGTTCGCCGCCCGCCTCGCAGCACCTCGGCGCGTTCGAGGACACCATTCGCCTTCTGCCCCAAGCTGCCCCCGATCCCCACGGCCTCGACGATCCTCCTCCGTTCGATGACGTGCTAGACACAGCGTGGCTGCTCTCATGCCGTATCTAACCGTGTTGACGTTAGGCCGCCTGTGGCATTCCCTGCCGCCCCCTGCCGCGCCGCAGCCGCAGTCCGCCGATGGTAGACCCTGGCACAATCAGGAGTTGTAGCAGCACCACGATAAGCAGCACGAGGCCGAGCGCAACCTGCTGCCAGGCGGTGTCGATCGCTTTCAGGTTGAGGATGTCCGGCAGGATCTGCGTGATCAGCACGCCGACGACGGTGCCGCGCACCGTGCCGACGCCGCCCGTCAGCAGCGTCCCGCCGACGACGACGGCGGTGATCGAATTGAGCTCGTAGCCCTGCGCGGCTGTCGGCGGCGCCGAGAGCAGGCGCGAGGCCAGCAGGATGCCGGCCAGTCCCGAGAGCGCGCCGCTGATGGTATAGACGAGCAGCTTAACCCGCCGCACCTGCACGCCGAGCAAAGCCGCCGCCGCCTCGTTCCCGCCCACGGCGAAAACGTGGCGACCGAAGCGCGTGTAGCGCAGCACATAGGCCAGCGCGACGAAGGCGACTGCGGCGATGATAAGGCTGTAGGGAATACGCGCGATCGTCCCCGTGCCGATAGCCGGGAAAAGGCCCGTGCTATTGGCGCTGACGGCCGAGGCGCCGGCCCCCGAGGAGCCGCCGTGGTAGACGGCCGCGGCCTGCAGCGCGACGCCGCGCGCCACTGACAGCATCGCCAAGGTCACGATGAACGGCGGGACGCGCGTAAAAGCCACGCCCACTCCGTTGACCAGCCCGATCAGCCCGGTCACAACCAGGGCCAGGATGATCGCCGGTACCACGCCATAGAACGAGGCGGCTGCCGCGCAGAACGCGCCGACGGCCAGTACCGAGCCGACCGAGAGGTCGATGCCGCCCGTCAGAATGACGAGCATCTGGCCGGTCGCCAGGATGGCGAAAACGGGGATCTCGCCGGCCAGGCTCAACAGATTCGACCCCGACAGGAAGTCGGGCGAGAGCAGGTAGCAGACGATGACGAGCACGACGAGCAGCACGGTCGCGACCTCGCGCTGGACGGTGGAGAGCACGCGCCCCGCGAAGGGCGGCGTCTCCGGCGACGGGACGGGCTCGGGTGTGGTGGCCTCTGGCTGCACGGTTCCTCCTAATTAAGTGGCGCGTGGCGCGAACTAGTCACGCGCCACTCAAGATTCGCCGCCGGCCTGCAAGATAACGGCGCCGGCGATGATGAGCCCCTGGACGATGAGCTGCGCCGGCCGCTGCAGGCCGACCTGCACGATGATCGCGTTCAACACGGTCAGGATGAGCCCACCGATGAAGGTGCGCCACACGCCGCCCACGCCGCCCAGCAGCGAGGTCCCGCCCACCACGACCGCGGAGATCGCCTGCAACTCGTAGAACAGGCCGTCGTTGAAGGGGTCGGACGTGGCGTTGTATGAGGAGAACAGCACGCCGGCCAGCCCAGCCAGCAGGCCGCTCACAGCGTAGACGACGATCTTGACACGGTCGGATGACACGCCTGAGAGCCGCGCGGCGCGCTCGTTGCCGCCGACCGCGAAGACATACCGGCCCGGTACGGTACGCGTGAGGAACAGCGCCGCCAGCGCGTAGACGACCAGGATCAGGATGAACGAGACCGGGATGCTCCCGATAATGGGCACGGGGCCAAGCCCCGCGATGGCGATGTTGTCGAAGCTCGTCGCGGCGCTCACGTCCAGCGTATGACCATGACCGCCGCCGCCCGTGATCAATTGAGCCACGCCGCGGGCGGCGATCAACATGGCCAGCGTCACGACGATGGGCTGGATGCGCGCCTTGGTGATGATGACGCCCGAGATGCCGCCGAGCAGCGTGGTCAGCGCGATCGGCAGGACGAAGACCAGGACGAGCGGTGTGCTCGACGACGCGCCACCGCCGACCAACACGCCGGCCAGGCCGGAGCCGACGGCCAGCAGGGAACCAACCGAGAGATCGATGCCGCCGGTCAGGATGACGAGGGTCTGCCCCACGGCGATGAGCGCGGTGTTCAGCGCGAAGATCTCCAGTTGGGCGCGTACGTTGTTCGCCGTCAGGAAGTTGGGATTGAGCCCTTCGGCGACGATCAGCAAGATGACTAGCGCGACGATGGACCCGAAGCGCCGCAATAGCGCCTGCGCCCGCCGGCTGGCCGCGCGCCCACGCGTCCGCGTCGGCGGGGCGATGTTGCCCTCGGGTCCCGCCGCCGCGCCACTGATCCCGGCGTGCGCGCCCCCGACAGTCTGGACTCCTCCTGGCTCCATGCGCGCCTACCCCTCTGAAATAACTTTCATGATACGGTCTTCGTTGGCCTCGGCGTGCGCGAACTCGCCCAACTTGCGTCCGTTGTTTAGGACGACGACGCGGTCGCTGCCCTCGATGACCTCCTCCAACTCCGACGAGATCATCAGGATGCTCATGCCCTGCTCACGCGCCAATTCGTCGATCAGCGTCTGGATCTCGCGCTTGGCGCCGACATCGATGCCGCGCGTCGGCTCGTCGAGAATGAGCACTTTGGGGTTGCGGCAGAGCCAGCGCGCCAGGATAACCTTCTGCTGATTACCGCCTGAGAGGTTGCGTATGGGCGTGGAGGGACTAGGCGTGCGGATGTCGAGGCGGCGGATCATCTCGTCGACGACGCGGCGCTGGCGCCCCCTGTCGAGCACGCCCAGGCGCGTGAACAGCGGGAGCGCGGCCAGGAGCATGTTGTCGCGCACGCTGAGCGCGGGCACGATGCCCTCGATCTTGCGGTCCTCCGTGACGAGGGCCAGCCCGGCGCGCACGGCGTCGCGCGGGGAGCGGATGCGCCGCCGCCGCCCGTCCACGGCGATGGTCCCCGACTCGGCGCGGTCGGCGCCGAAGATGGTGCGCGCCAGTTCGGTGCGGCCCGAGCCGAGCAACCCAGCCAGGCCCACGATCTCACCCTTGCCCACGCGCAGGCTCACATCGTCGGGCATAGTGCCGTGCGTGAGGTGCGCGACGTCGAGCATGGTCTCGTGCGTCGTCGTCGTAGCGGCCTCGGAGAAAGCGGTGAGGCCCTGGGCGCGCACCTCCTCCGGGTCGCGCCCCAGCATGAGGGCCACCAACTCCAGCGTGTCGGTCCCGGCGATGGGCAGCGTCGCCACGAGGCGGCCGTTGCGCAAGACGGTCGCGCGGTCAGCCAGCGTAAAAATCTCCTCCATGCGGTGGCTGATGTAGACGATGCCGACGCCGTTCTGCTGGAGACGGCGGATCACGTCGAAGAGCACGCGCACCTCGGCCGTGTCGAGCGAGGAGGTCGGCTCGTCCATCACCACCAGCACGGCCTGGAGCGACACGGCGCGCCCCAGGGCCACCATCTGCTGCAGGGCCACACTCAGGTTCATGACCGGCACGCTAAGGTCGACGCGCACGCCCAGCCCATCGAGGACGGTCTTGGCCTCGCGGCGCATGCGCGCCCAGTCGACGCGCCCGAAGGAGCCGCGCGGCTCACGCCCCAGGAAGATGTTCTCGGGCGCTGTCATATAGGGCACCAGGTTGACTTCCTGATAGATCGTAGCGATGCCGGCATCCTGGGCTGCGGCGGGCGTACTGAAAGACACCTCGCGGCCTTGCAGCGTGATGCGCCCGCTGTCTTTAGAATAGGCGCCCGTCATAATCTTGATGAGCGTCGACTTGCCAGCGCCGTTGTGCCCCACCAGCGCGTGTACTTCGCCCTGACGCACGTCGAAGTCGACGCCATCGAGCGCCTGCACACCGGTGAAGCCCTTGGAGATGCCACGCATCTCGAGCAGGGACGGGGTATCGGGGGTCATGACGTTCCTTCGCTGGGAAAGACTTGTAGCACCAGTATAAACCGTTTGATCGCGGCGTACAGCCTGCGACCGCACTACGAGCGGTGGACGGCAAACAGGGCAATCGTATGTACACGATCGTAGGGACGTATCGCCATACGCTCTCCGTTCGCGACCGGAACGGGCGCCATACGGCGCATATCCCGCTCACAAAGGCCGGGCGTATGGCGATACGCCCTTACGATTGCCTACGCATATCTGCGGCTAACCACGGGCGGTTAGCTCTTAGAAGCCCGTATTCAGCAGGCTCTTGGCGTTTACCTTGGTGTAGATGTGGTCCGTCACCTGGATGAACGGCTCGATCTTCTTGCCCGCGAAGTACTTGTCGATCGTATCGAAGGTGATCGGGCCGAAGTGCGGGTTGGACTGCACGACAACGGAGAAGACGCCGTCCGCGACGTACTGAATGGCCCGCCTGGAGCCGTCGATTGAGCCGATGTACATCTTCTTGGTGATCCCGGCTTGCTTCAAGGCTTGCAACGCGCCCACGGCCATGTCGTCGTTAGCCGCGTAGATCATGTCGATCTTGGAGCCATACTTGCTGATGAAGTTGGTCATCACCTGCTTACCTGTCACCAGCGTAAAGTCGCCGTCCTGCGCGCCGAGCGAATGGAAGCGCGGAAACTTGTCGATCACGGCATGGAAGCCGTTGTGCCGGTCGATCGCCGGCGAGGCGCCGGTCGAGCCAAGCAGTTCGACGTAGTTGAGGTTGCCCACGGTGTTGGCAATGAACCAGTTGGCCACGCGCCGGGCCTGCTCGATGAAGTTGGACTCGATGACGGTGACATAGTCGACGCCGGCCTTGCCCGCGCTGGTGCGGTCGATCTCGATGACTGGCACGCCGGCCTTGAGGGCGGCGTTGGTCGCCGCGCGCAGTGGCTGGATCTCGCGCGGGGTCAACACGATCAGGTCGGCTCCAGCCGCGATGAGGGTATTGACGTCGGTGACCTGCTGGTTGGTGTCGCTGTGCGCGTTGGTGAACTGGTAAGTGTACTTGTTCGAGCGCGCCTTAGCCTCCTGGGCCATGCTATCCGTTTCGGTCACGCGGAAGCCGTTGTTGAGCTCACTCTGCGAGAAGCCGATCTTATATTTGGACTTCATCTTAGGGTGCGCGGGCGTGACGTTCGGGTTCGTCGCGGCCATCACGGAAAGGGCGTTGAAGGGATCAAGCGCGCTGGCGGCGGCGGCGGCGGTCAGGCCGAGCCCGGCGGCGGCGCGCAGGAAGTCGAAGCGGTTGATGCGCCCGGCGCGCAGTTCGGCGGCAAGTTTATCTAGTTCACGCATGTCTTAATCATCCTCGATGTGAGATACAGCACGACGACGTGGTCGCAATAAATGCGGAGTACGCGAGAAAATGGCACAAACACCCTATGTGGCGGAGCGGCGGCAGATCCTCGGGCTGCGCGGCGTGGACATAGTATGATCCGGGGGCAGGGCCGGATGTGCGGCACGATCGTAGCGAAGGCGGGACGTACCATCCCCATCATAGGCGCGCCACCTATGATTGTTATCTATCGTAGAGGTTTCGCGCGCGCGCGTCAATGTAAGTATTGCCGGATTAGGTCCCGAATATCCGGGAAAGTCGGACGTGGGATGTCCGACGCGGCCGTGCATGACGCTTTGCCCGTTGGGACGACTATACGACTATCGACGATCGACGATACCATCGACCTGCGCGCTCATGGCCCGCGCCGCCGCGGCCGGCGTGCGCCGACCAAGCATGACGGCCTGCGTTTCGTTGATCACCGGCGTGGGCGTGTTCTCGGCGAACAACTGTGTATGCGCGAGCAGGTTCGGCTGGTACACGATGGACGGCAACTGCGCGACGAACGGGCGCAGGTAGGGCCAGATGCGCGTCGTATGCAGACGCGCGCGGGCGCCGTTGTCGGCCGGAATTTGGCCCGATTCGGCCCAATCGAGGGCGTGGCTGTTGAGCCAGGTGATGAAGCGCATCGCCGCCTCGATGCGCGCGCCATCCGGCGTATTGACGACGCCGAGCGTGTGCGAGTTGGCCCAGACGGCCGGCCGCGGGCCGATGCGCGGCAGGGGCGCCGTCACCAATTCGATCCCGGCCCGCCGCGCGCCCTGGATATACCAGGGTCCTTGCTGGTACATGCGTACCGTCCCCGCGATGAAGTCTGCGTCGGCCGACCCCTCGCGGGGCATGGCGACGTGACGATTGGCAATCATGTCACGCAGGAACGCGAAGGCGCGCACGCCCGCCGCGCTGTCGACGACGCAGCGTGTCCCCGTGGGGTCCATGAAGCGGCCGCCAAACTGGTAGAGCAAGCTGTACCACTGACGGAAGCACTCCACATCCCCGGCAGGGACGGCGTAGCCCCATTCGTGGCGCGCCGCGTCGGTCAGCCGCGCCGACCACTCGTCCAGCGCCGCGGCGTCACCCGGCGGACGCCGCGGGTCCAGGCCGGCGCGGCGTGCGGCGGCCGCGTTGATGTAGAGGCCAAGCGGGTGGATGTCGAGCGGGATGGCGTAGAGGCCACCGTCGACGTGGCACAGACGCCACGGCGGCGGGAAGAAGTTAGTGCCGTCGGGCAAGAACCGCCGCGCTTCGGCCGTGATGTCGCGCAGCATGCCGCGCGCGGCGAACTCGGCCACCTCGGTGGCGTGGAGACCGATGATATCGGGCGGCGTCCCGCCGTCGAACTCCTCGCGCCAGCGGTCGAAGATCAGATCCCAATTGTAGAGGGTCAGCGTCACCTGCACGTCGTGGCTCATGCCGTTGAAGAGGCCGACCAGGCGTTGCATCATCGCCCCGTCCGGTCCCGTCCAGCCACCCCAGAAGGCCAAGCGCGTGACATCCTTCTCACGCGTCGGGGCCTTCGTCGCGCGGGGGCGCATGAACGCGGGGGCCGCTGCGGCCCCCGCGAGGCCCAAAGAGAGTGCGGCGCCGGAGCGGAGCAGGCCGCGGCGGGCCACTGCACGGGGAGCGCCGGCGTCGGTCTGCTGACTGTCCAACCGGCCCCCGTCGTGGGCGAAACGTTCGTCAGTGACATCTTGTCCGCCCGCGACCGCTTGCCGGCTGGACGCCAGCGCTCCCCGTCGACGAACGACCCACGAGGAGCCACTGTCACGACGCCCATCCTCTACCGGCTGGACGGTCAGCGGACCGAGGCTGGCGCTCCCCGTCGAGACGCGACAGCGTCTCAATCGTCGCATCATGACGCATCCGCGACTGAAACGGCGGGGGACTCCTGTCGTCGGCGTGCGCGGTATGCGGCGGGTGAGAGGCCGACCGTGGCGCGGAACATCGTGGCGGCGTGGCGCGGGCTGCCGTCGCCGACCTGCGCGGCGCTTGCGTAGACCGTCGACGAGGAATCGGCTCGTCGCGCGCACGCCCGCCTCTTGTCCACGCTCTTGATCACACAGCGCCCGCCAGTGGCCCTGCTCTTGTTCTCCCGCACCATCAGGCCCGTGCGATACTGCTCAACGTGGGCAAACGGGCAGCGGTTCTCGCACAGGTCCCGGAAGGCCGCGGCGTGCGTGCTGACCAGCGGCGCGGGCGCGACAAGGGGCAGGTGCAGGCGCATCGGAGGGCCTCCCTTTCACGGTTCATGGTACACGGTTCTGGCCTTGCAGAGTAGCATGGTGGGTCTGCCCGCACAAATCCCAACAGTCGAGTACACTGACTAATAACACTGACCGTGCCGTGCGCTAGCGCCGTCGGCGGTCGAGGCGGGAATACAGACCACTGAGCAAGACGGCCGGTTTCCCGGTTATGTCGAACTAAAACCGGCGATTCTTGCCTAGACCCGCGCCGGCCGCGGTCTATACACTGACTGATGACACTGACCGTGCCGCGCGCTAGCGCCGCCGCGTGGAGATGTGCCGTAAATATGCAGGGATGAGAGAGAAAGGTTCAAGGATGGAGGACCGACGGACGCCGCGCACGGTTAGCCAGCCCGCGATCACCTGGTAGTGGTCATCGATGGTCATAGCGATAGCGAGGAGGAATCCCCAGATGGATGAGCAAGAGCAAGAGCAGCCTACGGCGCCGGCAGGAGTCAGACGGAGCGATTTTCTCAAGTGGGCCGGCGTGCTGGGACTCTCGCCCGCGCTGGCGGAGACGCTCCTCCAGCGGCAAGAGGCCGCCTATGCCGATACTAGGGGAGCCGCCGCGGCGACATCGACCTTCACGCCTGTCCGTCCGCCCGCCGTCCCCTTGGTCGTGCGCGCTCCCTACGTCAGCGTATGGCAGTTCGGCGACAACCTCGCGGGGCAATGGCCGACGTTCTGGAATGGCGTGATCAAGGGCCTCGCCGGTATCATCCGCGTCGACGGTACGCCCTACGTATTCATGGGTGACCCGCGCGTGAATAACGTCCCCATTGCCCCGCCCGTGACGCAGATCAATCTCACGGTGACGCCTACGCAGTCGATCTATACGCAACAGGCCGGTGGCGTCACGCTGACGCTGACGTTCCTCTCGCCCGTCGAGGCCAACGATATGCGGCGCCTCTCCATGCCGCTCAGCTACATCTTCGCGCAGGTCCAGAGCAACGACGGCGCGCCGCACCAGGTCAGCCTGTACGTCGACATCACGGGCGAGTGGGCGCACCCTAATCCCGGCGCCCTCGTTAATTGGGGCCGGCAACAGGCGGCGACCACGCGCGGCTCGCTGACGGCGCTGACCGTCACGGCGACCAACCCGACGATTCTGGCCGAGAAGTACGACAACGGCAACCTGTATAGCGACTATCCGTCGTGGGGCGTCGCCACGCTGGCCGCACAGAACGCGCCGAATGTGACCTTCCAGATCGCGGCGGACACCGTCGCGCGCTCCGCCGCCGCGTCGCAGGGGCGGCTAGACAACACAATCGACATGGATATGCCCCGCGCCATCAACGACCGCTACCCCGTCCTCGCCTTCAACAGCGACTTCGGGACGGTCGGCGCCCAGCCCTCCAGCCCGTTCTCGCTGGTGGTCGGGCAGATCCGCGACCCCGCCGTGAGCTACCTCGGCCGGCCCTTGCTGCCGCTGTGGCGAACCTACTGGCCGCGCTGGCAGAGCATGGTGTCCTTCGCCCTCGACGACGCCACGTCCGCGCGAAGCCGCGCCAACGCCCTCGACACCAAAATCAAGTCCGACGCGGTGAGCGCCGGCGGCACGGACTATTACGCCCTGTGCGCCCTCGCCTTGCGCCAGGCCTTCGGGGGCACTGAGTTGGTGCAGAGCCCGAGCGGCACGCCCTGGCTATACCTCAAGGAGATCAGTTCCGACGGCAACGTGTCGACGGTCGACGTGGTCTACCCCGGCTGCCCGGCCCTGCTCTACATGAACCCGCGCCTGATGAAGCCCCTGCTCGACCCCATCATTACCAACTGTGAGACCCCCGTGGACCGGGGCGGCTGGCCTAAGAAGTTCGCCATCCACGACATCGGCTCGCACTATCCCGACGCCACCGGTCACCCCGACGGCAACGAGGAGGACATGCCGGTCGAAGAGTCGGCCAACATGCTGATCATGACGGCCGCCTACATGCGCCGTGTGAGTCAGAGCGAGGCGTCCGCCTACGCGACGCAACACTATACCATCCTCAAGCAGTGGGCCACCTACCTCACCAGCGACAACGGCGCGGGGCAAGGCCACTCCAACGCCCTCGACCCGCTGTTCCAGAACCAGACCGACGACTTCTCCGGCTTCATCGGCCACAGCGTCAACCTGGCTCTCAAAGGCATCCTCGGCGTCGGCGCCATGGGCATTATCGCTGGGTTCGCCGGCCAGACGACCGACCAGCAAACCTACAGCGGCCTCGCCAAGAGCTACATCCAGCAGTGGGCCGATATGGGGCAGGACCCCTCCCAAGCGCACCTCATGCTACAGTACACCGAGCCGGCCGAGGGCGGCAATGCCGCGACTGATGGAACCGGGACCTGGAGCCTCAAGTACAACGCCTACCCTGACAAGTTGTTGGGCCTGAACCTGCTGGCCGGCCTGAAGCCGAACCCCGCGGGGGGCGACCCGAACGATGAGCCAGTGCTGACGGAAGAGGCCGCTTGGTACAAGACGCAGGAAGATACCTACGGCATCGCGCTGGACAGCCGGCACACCACGGCTCCGGGTAACAAAGGGACCTATACGAAGGGCGATTGGGAGTTGTGGACCGCCGCCTCGACGGAAGACGCGACGCTGCGCGCCGACATCATCCGCCTGCTCTACGCGTTCCTCAACAACTCGCCGTCCCGCGTGCCGTTCACCGATTTCTACAATCAACACACCGCACAGCAAGCCGGATTCCAGGCGCGCCCCGTCATCGGCGGCATGTTCGCCATCCTGACCCTGACCGCGGGCACGCTGTCATCAGCCGCCAGAACTACCAACAGTGCGCGTCGTTAAGGAGAGTAGACTCATGACTGTTACTTCGACCAAGTGGCGTGTCCTCGCCGTCGCCGCGCTCGTCATGCTGACGGCCGGCGCGTTGAACGCGCCGGGACGAACCGCCGCCTCTTCACACACACCTACCGGCGCGACCAGCGCGGCCGCCGCGTCCCACCGCCCAGCCGGGTCGGCGGCGGCGACGCGGGCGCACGCCACTGCCGCGCTGCCCACCGGCTTCGAACTCAATCGGGGTCAGACGGACCGCCGCGTCACATTCCTGGCCCATGGCGGCGGCTACACGCTGTTTCTGACCGCGACCGAGGCCGTCCTGAACGTAACGACATTGCCCGCGGCGCACGCGCGCACGGTCAGGACGGCTGCCGCGCGCCCTATGGACGGTGATGTAGTACGCCTGCGCCTCGTGGGCGCTAACGCCCACGCCGTCGTCAGCGGGCTCGATCGCCTGCCCGGCGCCAGCAACTACCTCCTTGGGCATAAGCGGAGCCAGTGGCGCACGGGCGTACAGTCCTACGCGCGGGTGTCCTACCGCGACATCTACCACGGCGTCAACCTCGTCTACCACGGGGCGCAACGCCAACTGGAGTATGATTTCGTGCTCGCGCCCGGCGTTTCCCCCACCGCGATCAAGCTGGACGTATTGGGCGCGCGGGGGCTGCGCCTTGACCGCGTGGGCAACCTGGTGTTGCGCCTGCCCAACGGTGACCTGAGCCAGGCCCGGCCCATCGTCTACCAGCAGGTGCGGGGCCGGCGCGTCGCCGTGTCCGGCCGCTACGCGCTGCTGGGTCATGGCGAGGTCGGCTTCGCGGTCGGCCGCCACGATACCCATGCGCCCCTCGTCATCGACCCCGTCTTGAGCTACGCGACGTACCTGGGCGGCGGCGCCGACAGCAGCGACAGCGCGGGTAACGCCATCGCTGTCGATAACGCCGGCGACGCCTACGTCACCGGCTATACAACCTCGACGAGCTTCCCGACCACAACCGGTGCCTACTCCGCCACGAACAGCGGCGCCACCGACGCTTTCGTGACCAAGCTCAACCCCACGGGGACTATTCTCTACAGCACCTACCTTGGCGGTAACGATACCAGCGCGGGCGACGGTGTCGCCGTCGATAGCGCCGGCGACGCCTACATCGCGGGCACGACGAGCGCGACCGACTTTCCGACCACGACCGGCGCCTACTCCAGCACGGCCGCCGGCAGTTCCGACGCCTTCGTGACGGAACTCAACGCAAGCGGCGCCGCGCCCGTCTACAGTACGCTGCTCGGTGGTAACGACGTGGATAGCGCCGCCGCCATCGCGCTGGCCGGACCGGGCAAAGTCTATGTGACCGGCTCCACGAGTTCGGCCGATTTCCCGACCACGAGATCCTACCGCGCCGCCGACAACAACGGCGCCGTCTTCGTAGCCGGCCTGAACACGGGGGCGTCTGGAAAAGGCTCGTTGGTCTACAGCACCCTGCTCGGTAGCCACGGCTTCGACACGGGCGCCGGCATCGCCGTGAACAGCGCCGGCGACGCCTACGTCACCGGCTCGACGGACTCGACCGGTTTCCCGTTCACGACCGGCGCCTACTCCACCACCAATAGCGGTGGGTCCGACGCCTTCGTGACGGAACTCGACGCCACGGGCGTCATCTCCTATAGCACGTACCTTGGCGGCGGCGGTGACGACCATGGTCAGGCCATCGCCGTGAACAGCGCCGGCAATGCCTACGTCACCGGCTCGACGGGCTCGGCTAATTTCCCGCAAGCCAACCCATTGAACGCTACCGGAGCAGGCTGCAATAACCCCAGCGGCAATGGCGGCGTAGACGCTTTTGTGACGGAACTCAACCCCGCCGGCAGCGCGCTCGTCTACAGCACCTACCTGGGGGGCAGCGGAACCGACGCGGGCTACGGCATCGCTATCGATGGGGCGAACGACGCTTACGTCACCGGCTCGACCACGTCGGCCAGCTTCCCGACCACGACCGACGCCTATACCACCACGAACAGCGGCGGCGCCGACGCCTTCGTGACCAAGCTCAACGCGGCCGGCCATGGACTGCTCTACAGCACGTACCTCGGCGGCGGCAGCGACGACACGGGCTACGGCATCGCCGCCAACAGCACGGGCGCGTACGTGACCGGCCAGACGTACTCCAGCAACTTCCCGACGACGACCGGAGCAGCGGACGGCGCCAACAGCGGCTCCTCCAGCGCCTTCGTGGCCCGCATCACCGGCACGGCGGGCGAAACGGGCGGTGGGACGAGTATGTCCACCAGCACGCCGGCCCCGACCTGCACGCCGCTCCCGCCGACGGGCACGGCCACGGCAATCCCGCCGACGGCCACACCGGCCCCTGCCTCACTGCGGGCGTACTACACATTCGACAATACGCCGAACGACTCCTCGGGCAACGGCCACACAGGGGCGCTCAAAGGCGCCGCCACCTATGTCTCGCCCGGTAAGGTCGGCGCCGCCGCCCTCGGCGTCGACGGCTCCGCCGGTACCTTCTTCGATGTGCCGGGGCAGGTTCTGGACACGCGGCAGAGCTACTCGGTAGCAGCCTGGGTCAACCTCAACGCCATCGGCGACAACTTCCAGACGTTCGCCTGCATCGAGGGCAATAATGTCTGTACGTTCTACCTGCAAATAGTCGGCGATGCCGGGGTCGGCCATAAGTTCGCCATGGCCGTCGAGAACTCCGATTCGACGGGCGGGGGCGGCGTCCGCGCCGTCGCCAATTTCGTGCCGAACACCAACACCTGGTACCACCTGACGGGAGTCTATGACGCGGCGGCCGGACAGATCCGGATATACGTGAACGGGCAACTCCAGGCCAGCGCCCCCTACACCACGCCTTTCCAGGGTACGAAAGACACCGTGATCGGGCGGGGCGAGTTCGGCGGTCCCGGCGACTACGTTAACGGCAAGATCGACGACGTCCATTTCTACCAGGGTGTCCTGACCGGCGCGCAGATCGCGCAACTGGCCGGCGTCCCCGTTCCCACCGCGACAAGCACGACTATACCGACGGCGACGCCAGCCAATACGGCGACCTCGGGGCCGGTCTCGACGCCGGCCACACCCAGCACGGCCATAGGCGCCCTACAGGGCAGCCAGGACGCCGCTCCCGCTTCGGCCAACCTGACGACCGAGGGGACGGCGGACTGGATCGAGTGGGGTGACAAGCCGGCCGGTAACGCCAACAACGACTACACCGGCGACTACAACCGCAAGGCCAACGTAACGCCGCAAATCAGCACGTTCAATCCGGTCGGCTACGGCACGGAGAGCCAGTCCGGTGGCGGCGGGACGGTCCTGACGTGGAGCGACGGCACGCCGGCGCAAAGCGGCACGAACAATGGGCAAGGCGTCTACGTGTCCGGCAATGGCAATAATCCGCCCAGCTCCGGCAGCGGCTTCCAGTTCAAGGTATCCGCCGACACCTCGACGCGGGAACTGCGCGTCTACGTCGACGCGTCCAAGGCGAGGGGCCGGCTGACCGCCTCGTTGAGCGACAACAGCGGGCCGGTCTACAGCGACGACTCGTTGAGCAGCACGAGCGGCACGACGGCCGGCGTCTACACGCTGTACTACCGCGCCACATCGCCCGGTCAGACACTGACCGTGGACTGGGAGACGGCGGTCGACTACGCTGGCGGCGGTGTCGTGCTGGAGGCGGCGACGCTACAGCAGGCCACGGCGATCCCTCCGACCAGCACGGCCACGCCGATCCCGCCGACGGTCACGCCGGTTCCGCTGGCGCTGAATGCGTTCTACAAGTTCGATGAGGGCAGTGGAACGACGGCCAACGACTCCTCGGGCAACGGCCACACGGGGACGCTGCAGGGCAACGCCGGCTATGCCGCGCCGGGCCAGGACAACAGCCCCTACACCCTGATCCTGACCGACACGAACGGCGCGACCGGAAACGTGGACGTGCCGGAGGCCGTGATCAACACCGCCGAAAGCTACTCGGTGGGAGCCTGGGTCAATCTCAACGATACCAACGGCTTCCACACGGCGGTCAGCATCGACGGCCAGCATATCAGCGCCTTCTTCCTGCAGTACTGCGGCCAGTGCGGCACGTTCGCCTTCGCCGCCCCGGTCAGTGACGCGGACAACCCGGCGTCGATCCGCGCCCAGGCCACCATTGGGACGCCCAAGGTCGGGCAGTGGTACTACCTCACCGGCGTCTACGACGCCGCCAAAGGGGTGATCAAGCTGTACGTCGACGGCATCCTGCAAGACACGCAACCGTACTTCGGCGCCTTCCAGGCGACGGGGCACACCGCGATCGGCCGCGGCAGGTTCAATGACAACCCGGTGGACTTCTTCCCCGGCCGGATCGACGAAGTGCGCCTCTATCAAGGGGTGCTGAGCGACGCGCAAATCGCGGCGCTGGCCGGCGTGGGCGCGAATACGCAGACCCCGACGGCCACGGGGACAGCCGTAGCCGGTACCGCGACAGGCACGGCCACGGGAACAACCGTACCCGGCACGGCCACCAGCACAACGACCGCTGCCCCATCCGTAACCGGCACGACGACCGCTGCCCCGTCCGTGACCGGTACGACGACCGCTGTCCCATCCGCGACGAGTACTAGTACGTCAGCGCCGACGGCCACCAGCACGACGACTGCCGCCCCGTCCGCGACCAGCACAGGGACGACGGCGCCCTCGGCTACCAGCACGACCGCGCCGACCATGACTAACACCGCCGTCCCGCCGACCATGACTAACACCGCCGTCCCGCCGACCATGACTAACACCGCCATCCCGCCGACGAGCACGAGCACTGCTGTGCCGGCGACGGCGACCAACACCGCCGTCCCGCCGACGGGCACGCCGACGCCCCTACCAGTGTGCCAACTCTACGTGCTGCCCGCCTTCGATACGGTCCCGCGCGGCGGGAACCAGGCCCTACTGCTGGACGCCGCGCCCGACTCCGCCATCACGCTCACCGTACGGGCCAAGTACCCGGCGAGCGCGACGCTCTACACCGACAGCAGCCTAGGCTCATCCGATGGCTTCGGGGTGACCCTGCGGGGGGCGCACGCCTCCGGCGGCGGCTACCGCTACACCTTCCACGTCGCGGCGTCGGGCCTGGCGCTGTTGACCTTCGCCATTCCCCACGACGCGCGTCAGGGCACGGTCACGCTACAGATCGCAGCCCAGGAGCCCTGCGGCCTGTTCAAGACGGTCACGACCTTCCAGGTACACGGGACGGTGCGTGGCGCGGCGCGCGCGACGGGAGGCGCGGTGACGCTGGCGATCCCGCTGCCGCGCGGGGACACGCCGCCGGCGAACGCGGGCGCGTTGGTGCGGCGGGGCATCCTGCGCGTGACAACGCAAGGGCATGGCGCTACGGCGCGCCGCGTCCTGCGTATCACCTATCACACGCACGCGCGCCCGGCAGCCGCCGTCAAAGCAGGCGCGGTGCGTGGACGGACGACGCACACCACTAAAACCGGCGCGGGGCGACCGCGGCCCCACACGTTGTTCGGAGTCGCGGTCGGAACGGGGACATAAGCCGCGTTGTCCTCGTAGGAGGTTAGGACAAAGGCGCGGGGCGCGGGAACATGTGTCCCGCGCGGGATGGATGTTGATCTATGGATGTCGGAGGAGACGCGCCGCAGACGTGCGTCCGCGGCGCGTAAGTCTTCAAGTAGGAGTATAAGGATCAGCTATGAACGTGAGAGAAAAGGTTTTCCGCGCATGCGGGCTACTGATCGTCACGGCGTCACTGACCATGGCGAGTTCCGGCGCCCCCCTGATGTCGCAGGCGTCCGCCAACCCGCGCACTGCCCGGCCCACCGCTGTTCAGCCCGGTGCGTACCACAATCCGGTGATTCCGGGGAACGCCGCGGATCCGTCGGTCATCCGCGCGCTCGACGGCTACTACTACCTCTTCGCGACGAGCACCCGCTTCAGCGGCAGCACGACGTTGCACATCTTTCCGATCTGGCGCTCGACGGACCTCGTCAACTGGACGTATCAGGGAGATGCGTTCGCTCAGGCGCCCGACTGGGTACAGTCCGCCGATGCGCTGTGGGCGCCCGATGTCCACTACTTCGATGGCGCGTACTACCTGTATTACACAGCAGACAAGGCCAAGGGGCTGCCCCCTTATGGCGCGTCGGGCCAAGGCTGGCCCAATGGCGTGTCCGCGATCGGGGTGGCGACCGCACCGACGCCCCTCGGGCCGTGGACGGACTCTGGTCCGTCGGCCGGAGGCGGCTTCCAGCACGGCCCGATCGTACCGCCAAGCTGGGGCTGGTGCACCGACCCGACGAAGGCGGGATGCTACAACTGGACGTTCGACTCCTTCGTCTACACCGGCCCCGACGGTCGGCGCTGGCTGTATGAGGGCAGTTACTTCGGCGGTAATCGACTGCACCAGTTGAGCCCGGACGGGTTGAGTCTCGCACCGGGTGTCGCCGCCGTGCAGTTCGGGCACAACATCCGCGGCGAGGCCAACTACGTTGTACCGCACGAGGTCAACGGTCAGCGATACTACTATATGTTGAACTCGGAATCCGACTGCTGCGCCGGGGCAAACAGCCCGTACAGCGTTATCGCGAACCGCTCCACGACACCGAACGGCCCCTTCAGTGACCAGAATGGCGCGCCGATGGAGTGGTCATACGGGCCGGTACACCAGTACAAACCGGGTGATTCTCCGACCGACAGCCCGATCTGGTGGAATCTCGCCGATGAAGGCGGCGGGTATCCAGTACTCAAGCAGAATGGCGACGGTATCGTCGGGGCTGGCGGACAGGCGGTCATCAAGGATGTGACTGGACAGGATTGGCTGGTTTACCACGGCATCGACGAGCACAATCCATGGCTGAACAACGGGCCAGCCGGAGATACTAGCCCGCTGCGCCAGTTGTTTATCGACCGGCTGGACTGGACGCCGGATGGTTGGCCAACCGTGAACGACGGCAACGGCCCTAGCGTGGAAAGCTCTGCCCCGACAACTGTGCCCCTGCTCGGTGACAACTTCAACATGGGAGCCTCGGGGGCGCCAAACTATAGCGGCGACACACGCGCCCTATGGCATGTGGTCGATGGCGATTGGCAGCAGGGCGCCGCTGACCCCGCCACGGGCGGTTATCTGCGTCAAGCGGACACCACCGGCGCCGCTCTGACCATCGCCGACAACGGCGCGGACACCAGTCAGTCGGGCTACTACGCGCAGTGCGACCTGCGCGCGGAGAGCGACGCCGCGCGGGGCAGCTACGGATGCGCTACGTCGGTCACAGCAGGGAGTAGCGGCGCTCAAGCAAACTACATCGCCGCCACCATCGACGTCGCCCATAGCCAACTCATCCTCGCATCCTATGAGAACGGCCAGGTCTCCGGCACGGCGGTGACCGCGACGCTGCCGCTGAGCTTCACCGCATCCTCCTGGCATCACCTGGCCGTCGAGTTCGACCCATCCGCCACCGGCGGCCCAACCGTTACCGCGACGTTGGAGAACGAGGACGGCAATCCCCTGGCCGAAGCGCATTTGCCTGTCTCCACCGGACTCGCCACCCCCCCCGGCGGGATCGCACTGCTCACCGAGGGCATGGCGGCCGACTTCGACAACGTCACCCTAGCGGAGCGTTCCGCCACGACGGCCCAGCCCGCGACGGCGCCGGCCACGGGTCCGTTGGATACCACCCGGTCGGACGACTTCGGCGCCCATCTAGGCGCGCAGTGGACCTGGCTGCGGGAGGATCCGACGCTGCATGGCTTCGCGCCCGACGGCGCACTGAGCCTGACCAGCAACGGCAACCTGGACGAATGGCAGCGGCTCAACGCCAACGCGACCAACCCGCCGGACCTGCCGCCCACGAAGAACATCCTCTTGCAAGCGGCGCCTGTGGGCGACTACATGATCGAAACGAAAATGCATTTCGACCCCCAGACGCCCAACCTGGAAGCGGGTCTGCTCGTCTACAGCGATGACGACACTAATATGGCGAACGCTGTCGCCTGGAATGCGATGCTGACTCAGGTCGTTTCGATTCGGAACATGTTGAGCGCCTTGCCGAGCACAGTCCAATCCTGCCCGCTGTCGCATCCGATGACCGGCGCAAACGTGGCGGTCACGCAGTATAGCCACGAACTGTGCCCGCCGCTCGCGGAGCACACGTCCCAAGAGTATCCGGCCAGTCTGAAGTGCTGCTGGGCCGGTAACGCACAGGGACCGAGCGGCTCGTACCTCGGTGGCAACCTCGACCCGTCGCACATCACGGTCTGGCTGCGCATCTATCGCCACGATGACGTCTACACGCCGTGGTTCAGCCTCGACGACAAGACCTGGACACGCGAGAACGCCTGGACGCTCACACCGAGCTCAGCGGAGTTCCCGCTGAAAATCGGGCTTTTCGCGCAGAACAATCAACAGGTTGACGCGACCGGCGCCCAGGCCTGGTTCGACTACTTCCATGTCTACGCGCAAGACTCTGGCGCCGGGACGCCGACGGCCAGCGCGACGGGCACGACGACCGAAACGCCCGTTAGTACTGCCACAGCGACTGTGAGTACTACGGCTACGTCGGCGCCGACGGGCACTGGTACGCCGGCAGCGGCGCCAACAGGGACAAACACGGCGACGGCTGTCTCTACCGAAACGAGCACGGCAACAAGCGCTCCAACGGAGACTAGCACGACAACAGCCGTTCCAACCGAAACGGGGACTGCGACAGGCGTCCCGACGGGGACAAGCACGTCCACGAGTACCCCCGTGCCCGCGACGAGTACAGGTACCCCCGTGCCCGCGACGCCCTGCCAACTCTTCGTACTGCCCGCCTTCGACACGGTCCCGCGCGGCGGGAACCAGGCCCTGCTGCTGGACGCCGCGCCCGACTCCGCCATCACGCTCACCGTACGGGCCAAGTACCCGGCGAGCGCGACGCTCTACACCGACAGCAGCCTAGGCTCATCCGATGGCTTCGGGGTGACCCTGCGAGGGGCGCACGCCTCCGGCGGCGGCTACCGCTACGCCTTCCACGTCGCGGCGTCGGGCCTGGCGCTGTTGACCTTCGCCATTCCCCACGACGCGCGTCAGGGCACGGTCACGCTACAGATCGCAGCCCAGGAGCCCTGCGGCCTGTTCAAGACGGTCACGACCTTCCAGGTACACGGGACGGTGCGTGGCGCGGCGCGGGCGACGGGCGCCGCGGTGACGCTGGCGATCGCGCTGCCACGCGGGGATGCGCCGCCGGCGAACGCGGGCGCGTTGGCGCGGCGGGGCCTCCTGCGCGTGACGACGCAGGGGCATGGCGCCACGGCGCGGCGCGTCCTGCGCATCACCTACCACCCGCACACGCGTCCAGCGCCCGCCGTCAAAGCCGGCGCGACGCGCGGACGGACGACGCACACCGGCAAGGCCGGCGTGGCGCACACGCGGCCGCACACGCTGTTCGGGGTCGCGGTCGGGATGGGGACACAGGCCACGGCGTCCTCATAGAACGTAGGCCAAATGAATGCGCCGGGCGCGGGAACGCGCGCCCGGCGCCGGTGTCTCCACGATGGCGCCACGCGGCCTGACCATAAAAGGTCATGGTAGCGGACGGACCTTTCGCCGCACGCGCCGCGTGCGGCTGGCGGCGGCGTGACCTTTCAAGGTCCGGTCTCTGCCATGACCTTTTATGGTCAGGCCCACGAAGGAGAATAGGCAATCTTCCGGTTATTTCCAACCAAAACCGGCGATTCCTGCCTAGACCTGCGCCGGCCCTGGTCTATACACTGATTGGTAACACCGCTAACGCCGCGCGGTAGCGTCGTCGCGCGGGAATATGTCGTGACTATGCCAGGGTGGGAGAAGGAGTCCAAAGATGGATCAACGCACGCACACGTTTGCCACGAGGTTCGCGAGATGTAGGCCGCTCATCGCGGCGTTGAGCGTCGGCGTTCTCTTACTGAGTACGGCTCCGATACGGCCGTTCGCGGCGAACGGCGCCGCCCATCCCATGATCGCTCCACGCGCGCTTCGCTCGAACAGCGTGACAGCCATGACGACCACGGCGAGCGGCGCCGGCACAAACATCCTCGACGAGAATGCCATCCTAACCCAGAACAAGCTGCCAGATCCCCAGTGGTATAAAGACAATATCCCCTTCCTGGATACGCCCGACGCCAACATCAACGGCGTCTACTACTATCGCTGGGACAACGTGCGGCGTCACCTGCGCGACACCGTGCCGGGCACGGGCTACGTCTCCACCGAGTTCAGCCAGCCGGTCGGCTATAGCGGCTCCCCCTTCAATGCTATCGTCGCCGCGGCAGGGCACGACATCTACGAGGCGCGCTGGCTGCGCGACCAGCGCTACATGAACGACTTCGAGACCTATTGGCTGCGCGGCGGCGGTGTCGGCGGCAGCCATCAGTACAGCGAGTGGCTGGCCGACGCCTACTACAACCGCTACCTGGTCAACGGCGACCCCACCCTCCTCAAGCGCCTGCTGCCCGACCTGATCAAGCAGTACAACAACTGGTCCACTAACTACACCGCCGACGTCAACGGCAGCGGCCTCGGCCTCTACTACATCACGCCCGTGGCCGACGCGACGGAGTATACCGACTCGTCGTACCACTCCTGCGACCACTTCCGGGGCGGCCAGGGCTATCGGCCCACCATCAACGCCTACCAGTACGCTGCGGCCGTCGCCATCAGCGACACCGCCGCCCTGGCCGGCGACACCGCCACCGCGGCCGATTTCGCCGGCCGCGCCGCCACGCTCAAGGCCAACATGCAAAAGTTGCTGTGGGACCCCAACAAAGACTTCTTCATGCACCTGTTCACCACGGATAGCTGCAACGCGCAGGGCGACGGCGGCATGAACTGGGCCGGCAAGCGCGCCGTCTGGCGCGAGGAGATGGGCTTCGTGCCTTGGGCTTTCAACATGCCGGATCCCCAGTACTCGTCGGCCTGGCAGTACGTGATGGATCCCAACTACTTCTACGCGCCCTATGGCCCCACGACCGACGAGCGCACGCACGACTTCGAGGCCGAGGACCCCGCGACCACGGTCATCACCGACGCTCAGGTCATGTCGTCGACCAGCGCCTCTAACAACGCGTATGTGGGGAACATCAGCAGCCCCGACAGCGCGGTGGCCTTCACCGTCACGGCGCCGGCGGCGGGCACGTACCCGGTCGTGGTCTACTACGCCAACGGCGGCGGCAGCGCGGCGACGCAGACACTCGCCGTCAATGGGAACGCGAGCGCGCCGATCACGGTGACGTACGCGCCGACGCCCGCCTACGGGCAGTTCGCGCCCAGCCAGGCCGTGACCGTCAACGTGTCGCTCACCACGGGCTACAACACGCTCACGTTCCAGCCAGCCACCGGCAAGGCTGACCTGAACAAGATCACGGCCAACCCCTACTTCGACGTCGAGGCGATCCCGCCAACCGACGCGCAACGCCGCAATGACAGCTACTGCTGCCACTGGGACGGGCCGTCGTGGCCGTACGAGACCAGCCAGACGCTGATGGGGCTGGCTAACCTGCTGGACAACTACCCGGCGCAGGGCTACGTCACCAAGGACAACTATTTTACCCTGCTGGAGAACTACGCCACGACGCAGCACAAGAACGGCGCGCCCTACATCGCCGAGGCGGCCGACGCCGACACCGGTAACTGGATCTACGACGCCTTCAACCACAGCGAGAACTACAACCACTCCACGTTCAACGACCTGGTCATCTCCGGCCTGATTGGCGTGCGGCCGCGCGCCGACAACACGTTTGAGCTCAAGCCGTTGGTCCCCGCTAGCTGGGACCATTTCGTCCTGGAGAACCTGCCCTACCACGGCCACCTGATGACGGTGTTGTACGACAAGGACGGCAGCTACTACCAGCGCGGCAGCGGCCTGCAAATCTTCGAGGACGGCGCCGTCATCTACACGTCGCCGACGCTGGGGAGCGACGTGCAGGCGTCGATGGCCGCGCCCATCGCGCCGGCGCCGCAGACGCGGCTGGAGAACTACGCCGCCAACCCTGTCGCGGCGGACGAGGTCTTCCTCAACCAGAGTATCACCCAGCAATATCCCCAGCCCTTCGCTTCTTACACCAACGGGGGATCGCCCGGCGACAGCGTGTGGCAGGCGGTCGACGGCCGCATTTACTACACCGACATCCCCAACAGCCGCTGGACCGACTACGGGTCGCCCAACCCGACCGACTACCTTGGCGTCGACTTCGGCGCGCCCCGGCCGGTCAACGAACTCAGGATCTACACCTACGATGACGGCGGCGGCGTGCGCGCGCCCGCCAGCTACAACGTGCAGTACTGGAACGACACCAGTTGGGTCGACGCGCCCAACCAGATCATGTCGCCGACCGTTCCGGTTGGGAACGGGCCGAATGAGGTCACCTTCAGTCAGGTGATTACCCCGAAGGTGCGCGTTGTCTTCACGCCCCAACAGGTGAACGGGCAACGGGTCGCGGTCGGCGTGACCGAACTGCAGGCATGGTACCCCTACAACGCGAGCGGCGTCTACGAGGCCGAGCAGGCCGATATCAGTGACGCCAACGTCAACTACAACCCCAGTTCCAACGCGTCCAACGACGCCTACGTGGGTCAGATCGACCACCCGCGCGACTCCAGCGATACGGGTAATAGCTACGTGCGCTTCACGGTCGACGTGCCCAAGACGGCCACGTACCCCGTGGAGGTTGCCTACGCCACCGGCGCGATCACCGCGACGCACAACGTCAGTATCAACGGCGGCGCGCCGTTCACGGTGTCGTACCAGCAGACGCCCGGCGGCTACGGGCATTTCCAAACGGAAACGGTGTTCATGCCGTTGAACGCGGGCGCGAACACGATCCAGTTCTCCAAGGGCGACCAGTACGCCGAACTGGACAAAATCACCATCCAGCCGGACGATCTGCCTGTCTTGCAGGCGTCCTACCCGTTCGACGAAGGCAGTGGAATAACCGCGACCGATACGTCGGGCCACGGCGCCGACGGGACGCTGACGGGTGGCGTGTCGTACTCGTCGCCGGGCAAGCCGAACAGCGACGGCACGACCGATCCCTACGCGCTCAGCTTCGATGGGACGAGCGGCTACGTCGACGTGCCCAACCCCGTGGTCGACACGTTGCGCAGCTACTCCGTGGCGGCCTGGGTCAAGCTGAATCCTGGCGCCGCCAACGGCGTCTACCACTCGGCCGTCAGCATCGACGGGACCAACGTGAGCGGGTTCTTCCTGCAATACTGCGGGGCGTGCGGCAAGTTCGCCTTCGCGGCGCTCAACGGCGATGACACCGGCGCGTCGACGGTGCGGGCGCAGGCACAAGACGCGCCACAGGCGGGGACGTGGTACCACCTGGTGGGCGTGTACGACGCGACGGCGGGCCAACTCCGGCTCTACGTCAACGGCGCGCTGCAGGACACGCAGCCGTACACCGGCGCGTTCGCGGCGAGTGGGCATACCATTATCGGGGCCGGCAAGTTCACGAATCGCGTGGACTACTGGCCGGGGCAGATCGACGATGTGTCCCTGTACCAGGGCGTCCTAAGCGACCAGCAGATCCAGCAACTGGCCGGCGGCGGGACGACCACGACGGGGACGAGCACGCCCACGGCGACGGTAAGCGCGACGGCCACGCTGCCCACGGCGACCGAAACGGCCGTGGCCGGCACGGCGACGTTTACTCCACTGACGACCGAAACGGCCGCGCCGTCCACGACGAGCACGAGCACGGTCAGCCCGACGGGTACGAGCACAGTCAGCCCGACGGGCACGAGCACGCCCGCGCCACCGACGGCGACGAACACCACCGCCGCGCCGACTATGACCGGCACACCACCGCCCCCGACAGCGACGAGCACGCCCGTTCCACCAACCATGACCAGTACCGCTACCCCTGTGCCGCCAACGGCCACCAGCACCGCTGTGCCGCCAACGGCGACTAGTACCTCTACCGCTGTGCCGCCAACGGCGACCGCTGTCCCACCGACAAGCACGAGTACGGCTGTGCCGCCGACAGCGACCAGCACGACTGTCCCGCCGACGAGCACGAGCACGACTGTCCCGCCGACGAGCACGAGCACGACTGTCCCGCCGACAGCGACGAGCACGCCAACGGCCCTGCCGGTGTGCCAACTCGTCGCGCTGCCCGCCTTCGACACCGTCCCGCGCGGCGGCGCCCAGGCCCTGCTCGTGGACGCCGCGCCTGATTCCGCCATCACGCTCACCGTCCGGGCGAAGTACCCGGCCAGCGCGACGCTCTACACCGACAGCAGCCTGGGGTCGTCCGACGGCTTCGGCGCCACGCTCAGTGGGAAGAGCATGGCGGGCGGCTACCGCTACACCTTCCACGTCGCGACGTCGGGCCTGGCGCTGCTGACCTTCGCCATCCCCCGCACTGCGCGGACGGGCACGGTCGTGATCCAGGTCACGGCCCGGGAGGCCTGCGGTCTGTTCCAGACGGTCACGACCTTCCAAGTACGCGGTACAGTTCATGGCGCGGCGCGGGCGACGGGCGCCGCGGTGACGCTGGCGATCGCGCTGCCACGCGGGGATGCGCCGCCGGCGAACGCGGGCGCGTTGGCGCGGCGGGGCCTCCTGCGCGTGACGACGCAGGGGCATGGCGCCACGGCGCGGCGCGTCCTGCGGATCACCTATCACCCGCACACGCGCCCGGCGTCCGTCAAGGCCGGCGCGGCGCACACACGGCCTCACACGCTGTTTGGGGTCGCGATCGGGACGGGGACAGAGGCCGCGTCGTCGTCGTAGGATGTCGCTGCGTCGGGCGCGGGAATGCGCTCCTGGCGCAGGTATACTTGCGACCACGGTCGGGCTACGTGCCTCATCCGACCTTTGTAAAAGGTCGGATGAGGCACGTAGCCCCGGATAGACGTTTTTGAGAGTTGCCGGGGGCTGTCCTGGCTACGTTGCTCATCCGCGACGAAAAACCGTCACGGATGAGCAACGTAGCCAGGACAGCCCCGCCCCTGGTCGTCACGCACCGAGCGCGAACGTCCCCCCCACATCGATCACCTCCGCGTCCACGTCGATCCCATACGTGCCCAACCACGCGTGGCCGAACGCCTCGGCCGCCGCTGCGGTGTCCCCATCTTCGAGCGCGTCCAGCGCGTCGATCAGCCCCTCATTCGTTCCCGCGATGTGTTGCGGCCCGACGTTGCGGGGCCGCGCGCGATCCTCGTTGTACACCAACACCATCACCCGGTACGGCCCCACGTCCAGCCCCTGCTCTTGCACCCGCTCCCGGAACGCCCGCGCGTTGGCTGACCGCTGCTGCTCCGTGGCGATGCCCCGCACGCTGATCCGCAGCCCCGGCGTCGAGCGGCTGATATTGCGCGCCTCGCCGCCCTCCTTCTGCCACCGCTGCACCGTGCGGACGCTGACGCCGAGTTGGCCGGCCAGGTGCTTGTTGCCCGCAGCCACCTGTGCGCGCCCCTCGCCGCCGCCGAGGTCTCGCACGACGGCGCGGATCGCCGCCGGCGTCAGCTCCACGTCCGTCGCCGCCACCCGCGCCTCGTAGGCCCGCGCCAGGTCCTCGCCCAGGTCGGACATGCTATGTCGCCCCCTGCGTGGCCGTGCGCGCGCGCAGTGGCTTCAAGAGCCGTAGCAGCGTCCCGAGCCCGCCACCCGCCGCGCCGTCGAAGGCTGGCAGCACCGTGTCCAACGGGATCGCCGCGTCCTGTACCTTGAAATGCCCCAACCCCGTCCCGAGCGTGACGGAGGGCGGGCACGCCGTGATCGGATCGGGCTCGTCGCTCACCAGGTACACGGCGTCCTTGTGGACAGCGACGGGTGTATAGCCGGCCGCATCCATCTTGTGCAGTGCGCGCGACAGGTTCGCGTTGGCCTGCGCGATGACGAGATGCCGCCAGTCGGGCCGGTACAGCGGGCTGCGCTTGTCGCGGTTCCACGCGCTGTTGAAGCCGCTGATCGTGAGCGCGTAGGTGTATTTGAGCGCGCCCAGGGCCAGGCGTCCCGCCGGCGTCATGTCGTCATAGAGTGCCGTCCGCGCCGTGCGCAGCCGCTCATACCACGTCTCCATCGCCCGGCTGTGCTTGGTCCACACGTACGCCTCGGTGATCGCCACGGCCTGGCCCCGCTCGATGGCCCACGCCACCGTCGGCGTGCAGGACCACCGCTCCTCCGCGCCGGCGATCCGGGCGAGCCAGTAGCCTGGCAGTTTCTTGTCGAAGGGCAGTGTACCGGCCGGGTCGCGCCGCTCCTCGATGCCGGACAGGCCCAGCTCCACCACGCCAGCCGCCGAGAGCCATTGCGCGTTCTTGTCGTAGGAGTGCAGGTACGCCTTGCCCCGCTCCGCTGGCGAGAGGGTGCGCAGCCAACTCACCTCCGTCACCGTATCGGCCTGTCCCGCCGGCGTCGGCAGCCGCTCCGGGTACTCCCGCTGAGAGCTAGCCCCGCGCTTGCCCAACTCTTGCAGGAGGTCTATCCCTGTGCGGCCCGGCGAGCGGTAGTACGGCGCGCCCACCGCTTGAGCGTAGGCCACGAGTGCCCCCAACAGCGTCGCGCCGTCGGTGTCAAGGCCCCACACCGCGTGCTCGTCGTAGAGCGGGAACACGATAGACACACCCGATCCCGCCTCGCCCTTCTTGCGCAGGTCGAGCCAGGGCGTGAGCGCCATGGGGAAGGCGTGCAGGTCGTCCAGGCCATCGCTCACGAACGCGTGGCGCAGCTCGCGGAACTGCCCCG
>JAABVA010001282.1_pt1 | contig 27424 bp, 29 predicted proteins | sample 5560331 | NCBI WGS metagenome assembly JAABVA01 (sample SAMN12812661, study PRJNA571458) | rock metagenome | isolation source: Antarctica rocks | place: Antarctica: Victoria Land, Mt New Zealand sud | collected 2016-01-07 | reverse complement strand
GTATGAGGAAGGGGTTTGGGGGGGGAGGGAAGATGGGGTGGAGTTTGGGTGGGTGGGGTGGGTGAGTTGGGTGGGGCATGTATAAGGGGGTGAGTGTGGTGGTGGGAGTGGGTGGGTGCTGGTTAGTTAAGAAAAGAGAATTGGGAAGGGGGGGGAAGGGATTTTTGTTTATTGAGAAGGGTGTCGAAGACACTGAGCATTTGTAATCGATGCTGGAGGGATGGAGAGCGAGGCCGAGCGCGCCGTGTGAGGAAAGATATAGCCAAGTTCTTATACATTAGTAGTTACCACATCTATTATAGCCGTCTTCCCCACCCCACTAAACCAAATATCTCCCTAAACTCTACCAATGCGCCCAATTCCCATTCGTCATATTATAATATAATTAATAGCAGGGTATCTCTTTCCTCTTCCAAGTAATTACCTCTTCCTCCGCTGATGCACAACACCACCTCACCTCTTCCGCCGATGCATCTTCCACTCCGCCTTGGCCACCCTCATGAAAAGCTCCTCGTCCCTGACGGGAATCCAGCTCGTGAGTACCTTCATGGCATTCTCAAAGTCCGAGTCTAGCAAGATCTCTCGCGTGCCGTCGATCAGTGCCGCAGAAGCCGCATGCAGTACGTCTAGGCCACCATCAAAGGAGGGTTCGTCGTCCTTTTTTGAGGTTGGGGCAGACACGTCGGTGGAGGTACCGTCCGGGTCGCCGAGAAGCATAAAGACGTCCCAAACACGGAGTTGGGCGGGAAAGGGGATAGAGTAGTTGAAAAGGGTGAGGTACCAGCGGGTGCCATAAGCGGTAGGGGATATCCCGAGCTCGGTCTATAAAATTAGCTTAGTGCAAAAGAGTGCAATGCAGTCTTCAGAAACCCACCAGCTTAGCAGATACCTCCCCCCCAGCCAACCACGTCTTCTCAAATTCCTCGAGCGCCTTCATCAGCCCCTCAAACCCGGACTTGTACAAGCGTTCCAGGCCCCTCAGCTGCCACATCCGCACCAGCATCACAAACGTCATTTCCTCGTCGAAGTAGCAGAGAAGCGTTGCAGCCAGGGCGGCCATGCCTTGGACATAGCCTGTATCGGGAAAGTAGATGGACAGGCAATGTAGTACTCTGAAGAGTAACCGCTGACCTCCGCGGTACCGTCGGCGAAACATGATGTGGCTGTTTATCGTTCGAGGGACGTCGATATCGATTTGCACATCATCGGGAGAGCCTTGGTCCAGGACCTTTTTGAAGACAGCAATGAGTTCGTCGTCTTTCGGGCTATCTTTTCTCTTCTTCGCACTAGCGGTCAAGAAGGCGTGCCAAGCTGTAGCGCGCCATCGGTCGGGTATTCCCTTCCATGCTCGGTCAATGACCTTGGCGCTTTTGGTATCAAATTCGAAGATCATGCCTCCACCGTCTCGCCTGTTCTTGACTACTTTAGCCATCTTCCTCCACTTCTCCTCTCTTTCCCACTCTTTCTTTTTAAGCTCTTGCGCTGCTTTGTTGTCCTCCCCGTTCTCGGCAATGTCGGCCAATCCAGGGGGGAGTGTAAGCATGTCCCCCGCTTCATCCACGAATCTTCGGCCTTTGTTGTGTGGGAGCCGGTTTGTGGCAGACCGTAATCTCAAATTGCCGTTAACGCTTCCTCGATAAGAGCTCTGCGACGATGCTGGACGTGAGAATCGTGAAGATGGCCGCGATCCAGGAGGCGTTGCCGCTGAGCGCACCGTACTGTGAGCTGAAGGACTTCTTTTCATTGTGCCTCTTCCCTTTCGAGGAGCCTCCGATGCAAGTTGCAAGAGCGTTGAGACTCGCTGTATTCGAGGCGGCTCTGGTGTCATGATGCGCGGGGAGTTCACTGACGAGCTCTCTGAATCAAGCCTACGGGGTACAATGAACCCGTATCGATCAACATCCCCACCTCTTAGGTCTTCCCAGTCCTCTATACCACCAGCTAACTCAGTCTCCTCGCGTATAATCATGCTCTCCCTTTTGCTCGTTGTAATCGCCCCGGACGATGCCCTAGCGCTTGGGCCGCCGTTTGCGTTCGCAGCGAGGATGTGATTTAAATTTATCAATGAACTGGATGAGTTCCCAGGTATTATGCTGTCGTCCGCGCGATCACTTCTACCCCTGTGAAAACTCGAACCATCGATCAAATCCGAGTCCCTGTCTGTTCCACCTTCGTACATGGACCGAACTTTATGGGAAAGCATCTCATCATCTGCTGACAGTACTCTAGTAGGTAAACTCATCGGCGGAGAAAGCATTGAGGTGCTTAGTTTCCTGCGGCTTCCTATGACACCTGAAACCTTCACAGGTTCTCCATTCGCATTATTCACCTTCCTCCCCCCTATCAGCATGCTACCCCGCTTTGAGAACTCCAATTGACCCGGTATTGTAAGGTCTTCTAAGCTGCTAGTAGGTATCTGAGTCATAATTCCTAAAAACGGTAATTGAGGTACTGGTGGAGGCTCGACGTGGACTTTGGGACTCCCCCATCTTCTTGTCTTTTTTGCGGGTGACGATCGAAAGTCGTCCTGCGAGGGATACTTTCGAAGACTTGGCGAGGTTTTCAGACTAGTCGACGATCCACCATCAGTACCCAATGTTGTACGACTATCTCTTGCTGTTGAGCTCGAAGGCGCAAGACCCGAATCCCTTCTGGCATCCTCATTAAACCTCGATCGAGCATGATATGGAGATAGTTGCTGATCAGAAGTCTTCGGCCGTTTGTTGAGGATCCTGTCTCTTTGGGATGTATTAGGAGGTGGTGTAGCAAGGGCAATAGGTATTGGTGGTTTGGCAGCCGTTGTATCCTCATACGGAATGGCTTTAAGATTGCCCCGGCTAACCGGTCGTCGAGATGGATTGGTCGTCTTCATGGCCAAAGTCAAGAAGATGCCTCAGATCACAAAATATAGTAGCCATGAAGGGATCTGACTCTTTCTTTATTTCATATGCACAACATGCAACATTAGGGAGTCCATGCTCACCAAACTCGTTAGATCGTCAGGGGTCACGGGGTTCTAAGCGCGTCTTCGCCGGTTAAGGCTAAGCGAATCCGCATATTCTCGGGTTCACTGTATAACGATTAATCCACCTGTGGATGAAGCGTAAGGTACTCGTGTTCGACCTAATTGAATCTCTATACTTGCTGTGTTGTATTCAGGAGTATTTCCGTGCATTACCCCAATCCGCAAACCTTCAAATCCTCGTTCCAAAGACCCTAAATCGTTTCACCCCCCCGTCCGGAATAATCGTCAATTTCATATGCGTAAACACCCTCTCGTTATGGTCAAAGAGATTCCGAAAATCAAATTCCCTATCCGGCCCTAATCCTTCCTGCACACCCACAACTTCCATCCATCTCCCATCCCCGCCTCCCAAAACCTCCTCTCCCACAGCATCCATTCCCTCAACGTTCACCCCCTTCGGGTAGTTCCCTCGAAAATGCATCGTATCCACCACTACCCTCTTCACCCTCCCCCTTGCCCCTAATCTCACAATCACCCAATCTTCATGGCCCTTTTCACGACTCCTCCTCGTCTCCCACCCGTCACCCATATCCACGCCCCTTCCAGGCAGCAACAAATTTCCCCTCTTCCCATAGTGCTCATCCGAGCACGCTACTGCCACACCACCCATAATTGCCGCGCTGAGCTCAATCTCCTCGTTCTTGTCTTCCGGGAACACCGGGATAGCTTCGCCATAGAGTCGGAAGCGTGCGATACCACCATCAGGGTACATGCAGAGCCTCACGTGTGTGACTTCCCCTCCCCTTTCCACTTTCCACGCTTGTCGCCTAGAAGGTCCACACTCCCTTATCCCTAGCTGCTCTCCATTTTGCCACTCCTCGTCTTTCAAACTCTTGACTTTCTCATCAGCACTCTCCCCAGTGATGAACACTCCCTGCACAGCTACTGCTTCCGCATGATTCCCGTCAAAGAACGTCGTATCAATTTCGACACCTTTCAGTTTTCCACTCGCTACCCCTAGCCGGATGATTACCCAGTCGAAGGGAGAAGGGTTATGTCGACGCGTCTCCCAGCCATCGTACCAAGCGCCGGTGGGGACGAAGTAGCCGGGGCGATGGATTGGAGGGGCTGGGGTTATAAGATTATTGGCTGAAGCAAAGAATTCGTCTGAGAAGGCAAGGATTTGCGATCCGAGGGGCCGAGAGATGAGGTCTGTTGCGGGCACTTGGTCAGCAGTAGTGGTGGGGTTCGGAGGGGGCGGGTGATGAGGGGAGGGGAAGGACCGCGGAGGGCTGGAAGGGAAGGGAGGGGTTACCGATGTAAGCGGAAAACGTAGAGTCGATAAGATGGGTAGGGATGGAGTCTGTAACTGTAGGCGGGGTTTGAGTGTCTTGAATAATTTCGGGAGACAGTGCTTGGATCTCCATGATGTGGCAATGAGGTTTTACAGGGTACGACTATTTCTTTATACTAGCGCTTACCCGCTCTGGCTGCTGTGATTTACGCACAATGAATCTAACAGAGGTGAAAGCTTAGAATTCACCGGACATTGATATTCTATGGAACCGTTAGTATTGCAATCCATCAGATACTATATCGCAAATGGGGGCAGCCTCCTGTCGGCAGCCTCAGTTCGGCAATAAACCATAGCCTCCGTCTAACGCCAGCGCCAAGCGCGATGCAGCTCATCCCATCATACATTTTCATTCGTCATCGGCCTGAATATCCCAACTCTTCCTCTCAAAGGTATTCCCGTTACCACTAATATCTAGCTTGGTCAAGAACTCCTGTGGCACCGTGGGTATGTACTTCCTCTCCCGCTCTCTGTCCAGCCCACCGTAGCCAGCACCGTAGCTGATCCTCATGTCGACGGCTGTGGGTAAATGAAATTGAAGCATATGTGCAGGATCCAATAGAAGGCTGTCGGAGACAGTCTCCTCTTCATCGGGCTGATGTATTCCATTGAAGCCTTCACTGTGGCTCACGGATGACGCCGAGAGCGGAGGGTCATCAGCTACATTTGCTTTCTGCGGAGGAGTCTTGGGGGGCGCTGTTGCTGTGTTCGCTGCGCTCGCTACATGAGACATTGAGTCACGAGCTCTCCGTGCCATCTCCGACCGCTTCTTGCTTTCTATTTGTAGGTCCATCAAGCGCTTTCGAGCTATCTTCGGCAAAACCTTCTCTTCCTTCTCGTACCTGTAGTTACTGCTGGAGTGGAGAAGCTGTTGCGGAGAGAGGCGCGTAAATTGCTTGAGTGTGTTTTCTAACGACTCCAAAGAATCAGGTTTATCACCCAACATGGAGAAACACTGAAGCCACTGGAGCAACTGAGTGACTGGCGTAAAATGCTTACGCGCTGCATCCACAGTGGTTTCGCCTGTACACGTAAGAGATCCATCCTCGTAATGTTCAGGCGTTCGGTTGTTCGTTCGTGCCCAGTCCTCTAAAGTCGAGATGTTCATGCGAATTTGCATTGCCTTTGACCTCGCGAGATAGGCCTTGTTGGAAAGGATGTGATTGAAAAGCTCGGCGCCTATCCAATAAAAAAGTTGCGCTACGATTTGTGATGCTATTACTGAGTGTATGTCATAAAGATCGAGAACAAATAATGTGGAAGAAAGTAGTGAAGTGACATTTCTTGGTGACGGCTGAGCTTTCTTGTTAGGTGGTGGAGGCTTGTAATTGACAGGCTCTGGTACTTGAACTTTGTTCTTGCGGAACATTTTCCACTCGCCTGCGAACTCCAAATTGTCAAAGGGGATAGTTTCATGATCGAGTATTGCCGCGTCAAGAACCTTATCCATTCTTCTTTCGGCGTCTCTTATTATCAAGATGAAGATCTCGTTGATCAACTCTACAAGCTGTACTTGAAACTCAATTGTGGCTTCCGCAAGACCTGGGTCTTTCTTCAGGTAATGCAAAAGTAGAGTAGCGTTCGATATCCAGAATGCAAGCACAGTCATATCCCATTGGTGCCGCTCCACCTTCATATTTATCTTGTCCATCGCTGTGTCCAATAAAGTTGCAAGTAGATCAGGAGTTCCGTGATAGTGAGCATATCTTGCGCTTAGAAATAACACATTGGCGGGGACCGGCTTCTGCGATGGCGATCTTTGGGGCGTCATGCTAGTGATAATGACATCTAGGATACGATTGAGCTGATTTTCTTGAAACACGAACATTTGATCGTGCTGGCATCTATTCCAGACAAATTCTTGCTGATCATCCAGTTCTTCTGGTGACTGGTTCTTGTTAGCATTGCACTGCAGCAAAGACTGCGAGATTCCCTGACTGACCTCAGGGCGCTCGTCCAAGCCCAGACTAGAAAGGTCAACCTCAAGGTTCATAGAACTCTCCATCATCATGCGTCTCTTGGTCTCGAGCTCCTCCATTTCGCGCTCGAACCTGTCTTGAGAAAATGCATTATCGTAAAAGTCTTCGCCCACACCAGCGTCCCCTATATGGTGCCCATTCTGGTTGAGGAAGGCTGACATCTCGCTGTTCGGGGCAGCAAAATCTGAAGCTGTCCGACCTGAAGAGGACTTGATTGTGGGGGAGGCCCCGCGGTCGAGTAAAAGTTTGGCGATGTCTTTGTGCCGGTTAGTTATAGCCCACATCAGGGAAGTCCATTGGTTTCTTCGATCTTGACGATCGACATTGGCGCCTGCTTCAAGCAAGGCTAGAACTACGTCCTCGTGGCCCTACGATAGATATTAATACCACGGTTCTTAAACCGCTCAAGGCAATACCTACAAAACAACTAGCATATATTAATGGTGCTGTTCCTTCCTCATCTGGAGCATTGACGTCGATGTACTTGCTCGCTGTACCATGCAGTAAACTTTCTACTCGCTCCACGTCTCCGTTACTTGCTGCGTTCTGCAGTGACTTTTGAAGTAAGGCCCTTTTCTGGTCCTCTGTCAACTTTCCGTCCCTAGCAATCGAATCTTCATTTCCAGCAGCGGACCGGTCTTCACGATGAGCTGCTTGAGCAGCTAGCATCTCCATCAATCTGTTATCACTATCGTCCAATCTCTGTGTAGTACTGCCCTCATCGTCGTTATCATCTTGCAATGAAAGATTGAATTTGAGAGGTTGTGCGGGCATTGGGCTCGTGAGGAATTGCGACTGGCCTGAAGACCTGGGTCAGTCCATTCTCCACTTTGCAGTAGTCTTGTATATTTGTGAGAGGCTCACTTCATACCTTGCCAGGCATCATACATCTCGGTTTCTACCCCATAATTTCGAACAGGTTGTCGGTCATCGAGAGATCTTGGCAAATCGGGTGGCAGTACCCTTGGCGAGGTGGCCTCAGCATCGACAAAGTCATCGCTACCCTCCGAAGGGGTTGCTTCAGGTTCCATCATAGGGCGACTGCATGAATGCTTTCTCTAGGAAATCTTCCGGTTTAGACTGCCTGCAATTCCGACATCTGGGATATCTCCGAGATATAGTCGGACTCGAATATGTATTCCTTTAAGTGGGCGAAGTAGGCTTCTTTATATGGCTTTGTACGCTCGCCGATGGTGTCTGCTTTGGTGAGCTAGATACTTAACAAGCACCGGAAAGGCATGTAGCTAGTTGTTCTAGCTGTTGGTAATGGTCGGAGGTTGGGAGCCTTTTCTCCGTCTTTAGCGCGTTCTGCGTTTACGCACCCTTCCATGACCTCGACATTTCATAGGTCTTGTTCTTTCGAGGTATCCTTCCAGCACTATATCGGGGGCTTCCCACCGAAGCTATACATATGTCTAAGCTTGTATTAATATGTATTGATCCGCCATTCTTCCCTTCTATCTGTCAATCCTAGATTGTGTTTATCATTTTGTAAACTTCCTTACTTTTGTATATCAAGTTTCATAAAACAGCGAAGTCTCGCACAATGAGCTCTCCCGGACCCTCCAATGGGGCCCTGAAGGAAGCTCATACAGGATACGAGCATGCTAGACGTAATTTCCCAAAACCCCATATGCACGGCAAGGAGCCGACTTCTGCGCAGGACAATGAGGAGGCCCCATTGCTAGCTGACGATGCCCCTAATGAAGGCTTCGAAGCAAATGCCGATGAAGAATCTTCTGCGAGACGGCTGGCAAAGAAGCAGGGAAGGGCCAGGAAACGGTTCCAGAAGGCTGGACATTGGCTATGGAGTAATAAGATGATCTTGGCCATTACGCTTCTGCTGATCGGTGGGGTCATTGCTCTTGTTGTCTACTTTACAGGTATGTGTGACCCATTGGATCTACTTCTATTCAGCTCAAGATGTTGTAGTTGGTTACCGCCGAGGACCACCGTCTAAGCCTGCCACTATTTGTATCACTCCTGCTTGTGTCGTTGCTGCCTCCGAGATTATACAAAACATGTCACCAAGATATCATGAGATCGATCCGTGTAGCAATTTCGACAAGTTTGTTTGTGAGGGCTGGAAAGAAAAGCACGATCTCCGTGCGGATCAGGAGAGCTCATTCACTGGGACGATCATGCAAGAAAACTCACAACAGGTACTACGTCATGTCCTTGAATCACCATATTCCGATGTTGCTCTACAAGTTGACTCTCTGGCCGACGATCCTGAAGCAGAAAAAGCTATATTCGATAAGCTCAAGGGTGCTTACGATGGCTGTATGGATGAGCAAAGGATTCAAAAGATTGGCTCAGGCCCATTACTCGACATCCTACGCAAGATTCAGGAGCTGTTTCCAGCTTCAAGACCTCATGAAAGTTCTCAACCTTTTCCAAGCCTAAGAACTCAGCAACAGAAGGGGCTACTTTTCAATGGCGAAAATCAGCTGTCGAAAACAGTGTCGTACCTAACAACTATAGGGATTAATGCTATAGTGTCGTTCAGTATCGGAGCCGATGATCGGGACCCCGATTCTGTGGTGCTTTCCCTGACAGCTCCACGTCAACCGGGCTTACCATCGAAAGAGTACTACAAAGACGCAAAGCTAGTCAAAACTTATGGCGAAGTTATTGGACAGGTGCTAGAAGGGCTTCTTCATGAAGCGTATCCGAACTCTACGCTACGCGAATCGAAACCGAGTCGAATATTCGCACGAAGTGAGGACCTCGTGGAAGCCGTTATAGACTTTGAGACGAAGCTCGCCCGGGCAACTCCAGACACGGAAGATGCTGAAGATGTCGTCAAGTACTACAACCCCCGGACTGTTGAGGAAACTAGATCGCTGTTCCCTCAGCTTTCGGTCCAGTACGTTATTTCGGTATTGGCACCCTCCGACTACAAGCCTGACAGGATCATTGTTGGTTCGCCTTCGTACCTCAAGTTAGCTTCTGAAATCTTTCGAAATGCCAAGCCAGAAACCATCCAAGCTTATTTCGTATGGAAAGCCGTTCAGGCGTATGTTAACAAAGTCGAAGACGATGCGCTGAAACCGTTGTTACGTTTCAATAACCAACTAGGTGGTAAAGCCCCAGATGCGTCCGAAGAGCGATGGAGGACGTGCGTCAAAGTAGCCGACAACTCGCTTGGCTGGATTCTCAGCAAATTCTTCATAAAGAAGGCATTTTCGGAAGAAGCGAAGGACTTTGGCGACCATATAGTGTCAGACATCAAGGAACAGTTCATCAAGAAGCTCAAGGCAGCAGAATGGATGACTAAGGATGTTAGGACTCTCGGTGTCGAAAAGGTGCACAATATTGTGCAGAAAATCGGGTACCCCACAAAAAGCCCCGACGTACACGACTCCATTGCACTCGAGAAGTACTACGCAGCCGTCAACATTTCCAGCTCAACGTTCTTCGAGAACGCCGTCTCTGTCGCTAAGTTTGACACAAGTCTCGAATGGTCCGCATTGGGCAAGCCTACAGATCGAGCAAAATGGGGCATGACTGCCCCAACTGTAAATGCGTACTACAACCCCGCCGGCAACGAAATAGTATTCCCTGCTGGTATCATGCAAGCGCCTGTGTTCTACGACCCGAGCATACCTCAATATCTGAGCTACGGCGCGTTTGGGTCTGTCAGCGGTCACGAGCTCTCGCATGCTTTTGATTCAACTGGAAGACATTATGATCAGACGGGCAATTTCACGGAGTGGTGGAACAATAACACTATACAAGCTTTCAAGGAGAAGGCGCAGTGCTTTATCGATCAGTACCATGAGTTTACAGTACCGGGTCCCAACAACGAGGTTCTGCATGTTAATGGACGGCTTACCCTTGGCGAGAACATCGCCGACGCGGGAGGACTGAGCGCTTCGTTCCAGGCATGGAAGCAGCTTGACAAACAAAAGCCGGCCCAGCTGCTGCCTGGGCTTCAGGATTTTACCAAGGAGCAGCTTTTTTTCATCTCGTACTCAAATTGGTGGTGTGGCAAGACTAGGAAAGAAGCAGCCATAAATGGGATCTACCGGGATCCTCACGCACCCAATTGGGCTAGAATCATCGTGAGTTCAAATCTACCTGATACGGGCTATAGATCTGATTAATTAACACCTCATTTAGGGCACGATGGCGAATTCACGCGACTTCAGGGAGAGCTTCAATTGTCCAAAGAAAGAGCCGACGTGCGAGCTGTGGTGATCTTACCCAAAAATCCCAGCCTTGATGGTGTGCAGATACAATTGAATGGCGTTATTCCGTGTCATGGTTTTCTTGGTTGTACTGCTTCAGCTCCTCTACTCTTATGGTTTGACACGTACATATAGTGAACTTGGCCATCAGTATATACTATAGCGGTCTTGCTTTGTCATGATAGAATGTTAATACGGTCGTGTAAAAATTAGTATGGAAGCTGTGTTCTTTGAGCCCGGGGAGGGCTAGCGCGGGAAGAAAGCATAATAGTAGAAGAGTGGTAAGAAAACACATCAAGCGATTGCTCTCCCTGAACCTTGAATCCATCCTGAAGGCCCAATTAAAAGCAAAGATCCTCAGAAATGAGAAACCTCTATGTCTTCTCCCATTCAATGAAAGCTTACAGCCTTACAGGGTTAAAGGCATCTTAGTACAAACAAACATACCTTAGACTTAATAATAGAACACCCTAATCGAGAGTAAGGGGATATCAACTTGACACTATACCAAAAAAGGCAGGAAACAGAATCGTCTCTATAATATTATGAAAACATCTGCCTATTTTGTGACAAGAGACTTTCGTCAGAACCTGCAATAGAGGCGCCAGTAAATCCCTCCTAGCTTTGCCTTACAATACAAAGTGAGGAGACAAGGTCCTGCGGGTTTGTCATGGGAAGACTTTTTTGGGAGTATGCTAAGTGGGACTCGAGGACTATATTTGAGAGGACAGGGATGAGGGGGTACAGAACGACAGCAAAATAGTCGATGACTCAAGCAGAAATTTCAATGTAGGTCCCAAAACAACGATATCTCCAATCAGAAATGAGGCTCTAGGAATATCAAATCTCTCGTCTACATTGTGAAATTTCGAATTGAGAGCTCAACACCTACAACAACATCAAAGCATTCTGAACCGAAAACAAAGATCTGAAGTAACTACCTACCTTCCGGCTACCGTTCTTCTGCTCCAACACGCAAAACAAATCTGATCACGTGGTGTGAATCTTGTGAAAAGTAGGTAAAGACATCAATATTCAAAGTCAACGAGTGAAGATACTAGTAGGAGGAGCGCGTACGTAGAAGAAGCCGCTCGGTCGGTGGGGCTGAACGTTATTGCCGCCTTGACATTGGCATGACGCCCTGGCGCCTCTGGTGCCTCATCGTACCACCGCCAGTAAACCCCGAACAGAACCTCTTTTTCCTAGGCACGATGATCAATCTCCAAGCCGAGCTCCTATCCTGAAATCAGCAGTCTCTGGGCCTACGCCTCCCGCAGCGCCTCAGCCTCCAACCACCACCACAACATCCCCTAAACTGACCCGCCCCGACTTCAACGCCTCCAACCCAATTCCCCCAGTTCACAGCGTTAACCTCCCGCTTCTTCCGCTGGCGCTACCCCTACGGGCTACGGCGCGCGTTCCCCTGATTTCGTCTTTGATGGTATCCCTGATTTCAACTTGTTGCTTGGGGATCTGGGGTTGAAGGGGTGGGGGTGGTTTGGGGAGGTGTTCTGGGGGGGCAATTGTAGGCAGGGTGATAATAAGGGGTTGGTGGGGGAGTGGAGGACGAAGTAGTGGGGTAAAGAGGCGGAGGGCGGAGTGGAGGGAGGGCGGAACGGGAGTGGGGGGTGGGTTTGGCGGAGGTAGAATGGATTTAAACGCGTGGTAGATGATTGTGAAGACTCAGACAAGAATCTCAAGTTGTTCATGGGTCAATGTAGGCCCAAGCTCAGCTTGTGGTCTTAGCAGATCCCCGCCAGACCTCGACAACGTTTTGGAAAGCGACATGACAGGATGACGATATAGTAGATAGGAAGGACATCAAGCTTTGATCATAACTAGTATAGTGTAGGTATGTTGATGGCGTAAAGTCTTGATCGTTATAAAGGGGATAACGAGGCGAAACCTGAATAGAAAATTGCATCGAAACAGCCAAAACTGTCCACCATCAGGATTGCATACCAAGAATCTTGCAACAAGTTCCGCAAATTTATATAGTGCTGGGTTCGAGAGGCAATGTCTGCTCAAGATATGTGAACAGGAGTTGAGAAGAGAGTGTGATGGAATTTTCGGGCGTGCTGTTTGGCTCGCTAAGTTGGGAATCGGTGGGTTGCGTGGTGGGTGTGGAGTATGCGGGAGGGCAAATAGAATAGGAGATCGGACATGGAAGGACGGATGTGAGACTAAGAAGGTGTATAGACTTGAAAGTCAGGAGATAACGTTTTCGACGCCAACGTGAAGCACGTCAACCAAACACCAATCACACCTCCCAAAACGCCATCCATGCAGATACGCACGCGCTTCACATTGTCAATTTGTCGTTTCCCCCCCATTCCACGAACGAAACCCTCATCACCCCTACAACCCCATCTTCTGCTTCTTAACTCTCGGCAACACCCCAATGAGCGTAATCACCGCAGCCACGATCACCGCCCACAGCTGGATATGCAGCACCGACTTGTTGTAATCCGTCTGCGTCGCTGCGGCCACGGTGGCGAAGGCCATGACCAGGAGCAGGTAGCCGCTCATGCGGTGGTATTTGTATATGGCCTTTGCATTGGCCACGCCGCCGTAGAGACCAGGGACATAGTATTGTGTGATTCCTACTAGTGCCTGTATGACGAAGAGGATGTACGTGATGAGCCCCATGATGGCGTGCGGCGAGACAAAATGGTCGTGGTCACTGGAGATTTTGTTGTACTCGACAATCACTAGCCCAGCGAGCAGGGAGAGGATACTGGTGAGATTGAGAACGGCGTGGATGTTTGTGCCCTGGTGTTTTTGCTTGGGGGAGTGGGTTGGTTGGAGGACGAGGATGGCTTGGGTGGTTAAGAGGATGCCGGCGGAGTTGAGGAGGGGGTGCGAGGAGATGAGGATGAGGGGGTGGAGGAAGATGCTGGCCCAGACGGTAGCGGTGAGCTGTGGGGTTGGGGTTAGTTGGGGTTGTTTGGGTGGAGGAGGGAGGGACGAACGATCCAGATGCCGGCTTGAGCTATTATTGCGGTGCCTGTGTTTTCGCAGTCAGTAATTGTTTGTCTTGTCTGTTGAGCTGAGTGGGACAAGGCTGACCGATGAAGAAGTTGAATTGTATTCCCTTGCCATCCTGCTGTGAGGCATCTCCGGCTCTTCCCAGTAGAGGCTCGTCTTCACCTCTTCCTTCTGCTACTGGACTGTCCTGTGGTATACCTGTTGCTGAAGCCATTCTTTCTCACGAAACTCAAGAACCTGGGGATGTCAACAGATTGATTAAATGTGAGGCAATGTAGGACAGATGTCAAGCGGGGTCGTTCGGATGGTGAAATAGATATGTATCACGATGCTCTAAAAGTACAGGGGGAGCTTTGACCTATCAGAATCCAGCTTCTAGATGGTCATGTGCTTTATGTAATGAGGTGTGTAGCCCTACAGTTAGGGCACGAATCTGTTTAAAACATGTTTTTTGACTAACTCCTTTAGGCTAGCTCAAAGCATGTTTTAAACACGCTTCTTGAAGGAGGTTTAAAACACAGGGGTAGTATATATTTATAGTAGCAAATTTAGTAGGGGGGACCGGATTAATAGGGGGTTAATTTGCCTGCAGATTGACCCCTTCAGGGCCTTCACCATGTAAAGGAAGCTCCAAAAGCACCTGGCCGTCGATGATGCTATTCAAATACTCATTAAGAGTATCGTCGCTCGAAGGATTTAGCCTGATCATAGCAATTTCCTCCTGCAATAGTCTATCCTTCATTGCACATAGCTTCTCTTCATCAATTTCAATGCTCTGTGTATAGCGAAGTCTCTTTTTTAGGTCTTTCGACCGATTAAGCGTTCGTTCGTTCATGTAAATATACATCAGCTTATCGACGTTAACGTTGCTAAGAGAGTTTTGAGTCTTCGTCTTTATGAGATTCATGATTGACCAATCACGTTCAATCAAAACACTGTTACCGAGTATTCTGTTGATCCGTATAGCAAGCTTGAAGAGCTGAGATGCAAATGACTCGACGCAGAGTCAAAAAAGCTTCAAATCTTCAATTCATCTTCAGCAATCAACAGTAGAGCGAAAACCGTCAATTTGATCTTTAAAAGCAAGTCATTGCTTTATTGCTAACTCGACATCATGATGATCATTGACGTGCTTTTCAAAGAAGCTCATCATTATAGCATTGAATGTTGAACGTGCTGTCAAGTCGATGATCATAATGTTCTGATTTCGAGATAGCAGCAAAGCAGCTACTACATGAAGAGATGTAGATTGACTGAGCACTCGATTCTTTCAAACGTGATTCGCTATGTGATTCAAACACTCGATGATGAAATATTGTTTGACTTTGAAGTATAAATGAGCTTGAATTTTGTTTTAATTTTGAAGCACTCTGACTAGCGAATAATCTTCTGCTTCTGAAAGATATTGAATTTGATGTATAGACTCAAGAATATCACGAGCTTGCTCTAAAGATGTTCAAAAGTCAAGATTCTTGAGATGAGATACGATTTTGATAGTGTTTTTATTCTTGTTGACGTCGATTCTCGACTTGAGTTGTCTGACATACCTGATTATTGCCCTCTCGTTCTTTAATACTGAGTTCATGAGTTCTATTGTTACGAGCGTGCCCAGCCTTCTACTGAGACGCGCGTTCTCGAAGCGGGCCTAGGCCCTATCGGGCCTAGCGCTCCCCTTCCTTCTGTACATATAGCCTTCGCACCTCGATAGACCTCGCTCTTTAGCTTTGAATTCTCGTTTACCTGGTTTACCCTTCGTTTACCTGTACCTCTATGACTTGCTCTAGGCATGATTCTAACATCTATGATAGTTTCTCAGCGTGTAGAAACGTTGGGTATAAGCGAGCGTCTATGATCATATGTCTAGAGAAAGAAAATAATTAATATGTGAATTAATCAATAGAACTGAGAAAGACTCTCGAGCAAGCTCAACGAAGAAGAATTTTGTCGTGTGATGTTTAGTTTTTTGATTCTAGATAGATAAAAGACTAATCGAAAGAGAAAGATGACGAGCGTAGAGCTGAGAAATATCAAGAATCTTCGACGAAAACATGATATTGTATTAATCATCATCTGAAATTTTCACAGAATTGTCAGCTCTTTGAGTGTTATGAGTCTGCATAGAGCGAATCATATGAGTGTATTCTAACTAGAAGTTCAAAGCTGAAGTAGAAAGAAGATGCAACACGACGTGAGTTTTACTCACGAAGGCACGCTAAGTCGCTAGCGTGTCAACAACAGCTCTACTCACAGCTCTATACTAGTCTATGTTAGGCTAATCAGGCTAATCAGACTAATCAGAGGTAACAGAGATGCATGCTCGCAACATTACCTCTCTTCTTCATTTAGCAATGTTCTCATTGCTGCAGTTCAATCGATCGATTCTTGTTGAGTCGATTTCTAACTTGACTTGTTTGAATACTTCTGATGAAAGTCATTTACGATCTTCGAGCAGTCTTTGAACTCATTTTCATCGACATTGTATCAATGTAGATCGACGTCATAGTCTTTTCAATTGACACGATATTGCAGTTGTCTTCTGTAGTGTCTGAAGTTCAGTATGTTTTTCACTTTTCATTCGTCTTCGTCATCTATCACTATAGAATCAGACGACTCATTTCGTTGTTCTTTCAGAAGATTTTTTGAATTCAGTCGTAGTAGATTTGAGATGAACTTTGAATGAATCTTCATTGTTGATGACAGTTTCAGTCGATATGCATGTTCGATCTCAGTCAGAATCTTGAAAGATTCTAGCATTTTATCGTTCAGCTTTTTTGACGATCTTGCGATCGTAATGTTTCTAGAATTCAGAAACATCATGTCATCTATCTTGTACTAAATCATTTTCTTTCGATGCTTGTCAATCTGTTTCTTCATTGTGATTCTGACTCTTGCTAATGTCTGCTTGATCAATGCTAATGATCATTTCATATGTTTAAATATATTCTTTGCTTTGCTCGCTTGAATTATAGCTTGAGTGATCTCATATTCAGTTGAATTTGAATCGAAGCTCATATGAGAGTGAAAGCTTTTATTCAGAAAGAACGCTGATTGTTCAATTGATGATGAAATAGTATTATTATCGATGAATTCAGTCATAAATAGTCAGATGAATCAGTCATCTTGCATATATGAGCAGTAACTTCGTAAATATCGTTCTACATTCTGATTCGCTCTTTTTATTTGATCATCAATCTGTAAGTGATAGTTGATGAATAGTTTCATCTTAATGTCAAGTCTCAGACATAAAAACTTTCAAACAATTGATATGAATTGTGAATCTCTATCGAACACTATTGATCTTGATAGCTCATGAATTCTGAAGACTCATATTAACAGTAGCTTGACTGTTTGTTCTGCAAAGATTTCTTCATCATCTGATCAACACAATATATAATGTCATTTCTTAAACAATCGATCTATGACTGTCAGAATCGCGTTGTTTTCATCACTTTCTGATAGATCAATAATGAAGTCTAATGATATGTTCTGTCATCGCTGCTCGAATATGAGCAATGACTTCAGCAGTTCATTGATTCAATCTCTCAATGCTTTTAATCTACAATAAACGTAACAGTTTTGAATGTAATGCTTGATCATCATTCTCATCTTCGATCAGCAATATGATCATCTCAGCAAGTTCAACGTTCAATTCATGTCAGAGTGTTCATTGATCAAAAGATCATGTGCTTCTCTTATCAATTGAGTGATCATTGACTGAGAAACTCATAGTCTATTATTCTTTCAAAGTACTTCGTTCAGTACTCTGCAATTGTCTAGACTCATATATTGACAAGTTCTTCTGTTCTGTTCTATGATTGTTTGAATATTGATACATTGTTGATTCATTCAATTTTCTGCTATAATTTGATTCTGAATAGAAACTATCTCTTCAATCAAATTTTGATTAGCTTTTGATTCAAGTTTCAAATCTGAGTCAGATTTTGAATCAGATCTGAGCAAGATCTGAATCAGATCTTGATCAGCTTTCTGATCATCTTCTTGATCAGCTTTTATTGACTGCAGTTCAAATTTGTCTTTTGACAATAGCATCTGATGCTAATATAGCTTTTGATTATCATTTGCTTCAACAGACTTGACATCTGACATTCTGATCAGCACGTCAGCTTTCAGATTCTGTTTTCTCAACTGATATATGATCTTGAAGTTATATTTAGATAACTTCTCAGCTCATTTAGCTTGTCATCTAGTCAGTTTCTTGATGAACATGAAGTACTTTAAATTTAGATAATCAATGAAGATCTTGATTGAAATATTGATACATTTCAATTCAAGATGTCAATGCTTCAAGCAGCGAATAATGATCAACAGTTCTTTGTCGTAGATCTTGTAGTTGCACTCTGCGAAAATCATGTTCTTGCTATAAAAGATCACTGAATGTAGAATGTCTTCATCATAATATTGAGACAATACTTCGTCGTTGACATAGTTTGAAAAGTTCATTTTTAGAATAGCTTTACTGTCATGATGTCAGATCATCAACTCAATTTAGAACATAAATCGTCAATATCTTAAATAATCTCGATTCATTGAATCTGTTTTGCAGTTCAATGAATCAAGTCATCAATCTAGTCATCATCATCTTAATTTAGTCTCAGCAATTCTGTTTTGATCATCTCAGTCGTGTGTGCAAACTTCTGCAATCTTAAGTCAATAAAACTACTGTCTAGTCTTGATTCTGCTCAATTCATGTATATAGAAGTCGAGCTTTCGTTCTTTTCTTTTACTCTTTGTCTTTTATCTTATACATTATCTGATGTATTGTCTTGTATCTAGATTCTATCAAAGTAATAATAATATCAGTCTTTTATATTGATAGTATCTTTAATCTAGCTCAGTTTCTGACATTATGAAAGATCTACACTTTCTGCAACGTTTTCATACGTTGAAATCTCGTCTAGTTACTCTTTCGCTCAAATGAAGTCATCTCACAATCTCTTGATCGACGATGAGCGTGCTGTTGAACAGTTTACTCAAAGTATGGTCGAAAATTCAGTTGAGATCTTTCGCGCAATGCAAAAGCTTCAAAATCAAGTTCAACAACATGATGTTATCATTTCATCTTCATTCATCATTTTCAGTTCTTCAATTTATATAAAATTGAATTCTCAGTCTCTTGCAATGATAGCTCAGATCGTTGCACAAATCTTGAACAATCAATCTTTTGTTATCATTCATCTCTCTGCAAACTCTGTTGCTGTCTTCATCACTTCTAAATTTGAGAAGCTTCTTGACATATCTGAGTATGAGAGAAACAAAAATTGATTAAATGCATGAGAGCAGAGTCTGATACAGCGCATGAACATGAACGATGATCATTATCTCTCTCATCGAGTCAAGATCATCTATGTCAAGTCATGATTCATCATAGATAAGAAGATTCACAATTTAATGAATTAATATTGAATCAATGATTTCTGCATCATTCTCATCTTTGCAGATTGACAACACAAGTTGCATTATTGCTGCAACAACTTTTTTGAGACAGAAGATGTTCATTTATATCTTTGCAAAACTTTGAAGCAAGACATGAATAGCTTTGTCAACTACTACAATCTCTTTTATCAAAAGAAAGAATATTCTTTGATGAAAAATTTCTCATTGATTGACTGTCTGAAGCACAATGTCAATTATTTCACTCAAGTTATTGTCTTTTTCTGACGAAATCTCGATGAAACTCGATCATTCATCTTTCATCAATAAATTCAAGCATTCTCTGACATTGATGAAGAGCTTCAGCAGCTTAAGCATCATTAATCTCACTTCATCTTCATTATTGTCTCATTTGTCAAAGTCAAGAATGTCTCTGCATCAATCAATAATTCTTTGAGTTCAAAGATCATCATCTCTATGACTGTTGTTTTGACAGTATCTTCATCTCTTTCTTTCTTATCTTTCAATGAGTCAATGAATCTAAGCTTCGTCATTGTCATCGTTCAAAATAAGACTCTGATTGTTTCTGAGATCAAGAAAATCTGCAACAAGTGAAAGCTATGCTACTACTGCAAGTTGCAACATTCAAGCAAAATTGCTAAATAATGCTCAAATAAAAAGCTCTTCACTCTGCGTATCATGAATGTTTATGACAGTGATGTCATCAATATAAATGAAGAAGTCTCGTTGTTTGCAAGAAAAGTTTAGTTTCTGAGCTAAGTTACGCTCAGAAATCTGTATATATATCATTTTGTTTACTAGTCTCAATCTTTTCATCTTTACTTCAATCATATAGAAAGTTTTCTGCTAAATCTGTCTTGAAACTCTTTGAATTCAATTCGACATTCAAAGATAATCACATGATAATATTCTGTATTTTACGTCAAGCTCAATCTAAAGTTCTCATTCTCGCTCTGATTAATAATGAAGTCTCAACTTATGTTTTTATGAATAAATTCTTCACGCAACAACATCATCTTTTCTTGCATCAATTAACTCACTCTCGCAGACTTTGAGAATTTAATGATCAAGTCATTTTAATCAATGACATTACTTATGTTGTTGAAATCACAATGATTCTCAATGAACACATCAAAAAACTATTCTTTTATGTCACTGAATTAAGTCAATATCTCATCATCATGAATTTATCATGACTTTGTCATCACGTCATTGATGTCAATTTTGAACACAATATTCTCATCTTGTCTTTCTTCTTCTGTCTTAATCATTGTTGTCAATCTCTCATCAAGATCTATGATTGTAATCAACAAGAAGAAAATTTCTCGCTTGAAGTTAACAAAGTAGCTTTCTCTTAGTCTCGCTCTCAATTCACTCACAAGAAGCAACTCAGTTTACGAATCACTCACAAGAAGCAATTCAATTTACAGATCGCTCACAAGAAGCAATTCAATCTACAAATTACTTACAAGAAGCAATTTGTTATGATCTCAATTTATTCTTGATCTATTCTCAATCTATTCTCGATTTATTCTCAATCTCAATTATCTCTAATTGAGTTTAGTGAGCATTCAAGCTAGAGATGATGTCATCAAGTCTCTGCATCATTTGTGTAAGACATCAATTCTTTCGAGCTTAGCACAGAGATCAGAAACACACATATAAGCTGCGAGTTCTATTTTGTAGATACTTTTCTTTCTTAGCATTTATCTATTAGTTAAATGACATTCATATGACTCGCTCTATGCTGATTTCTAACAGTAGATAAATGCTTATCAACTACTCTGCTATCAACGTGTAGATGATACGAAATAATCTACTTCGTTCATTCAGAAATTCGCAAGAGATTCTTTGAATTTGTATTACTTTTTATTCGCAAGAAATTCTTCGAATATTGTACTTGTCACGGACTGAGGGCTGGATGGAACCAGGATGGAATTCTAATAACTAGATTTTAGATACAAGACGTTGCACGAAGAAGAAAGGAAAGAAAGAGATCATTCAGAGGTTCTTATACCCCATGAACGCTGGGTACCATCCGTACCGGGGGGCCCCCATAACACCACTGATAACCTCACGCCTATCATCACCTATAATATTGTCCAACACCACCTAAGTGACCTAACACCTCTTTTCCCAACACTTTCCGAGTAACACATGCTAAAACCGTGACAGTACTCATTTGTTTATCAGAAAATTCACAAGAACTTCTTTGAATTACATTTATCAAATTTATCTATCTTTATCTTCAATTTCTCATCATGACACATGACTTTGAATCAGTTGAACTTCGAACGACTCGTCTGCTTAGAAGCACTGCAAATAGACGAGTTTTTCTTCTTTCTTTCAATGTCTCAGCTGAATCTCAGAATGTCACAATCTCATGAAACATTAAGATCGAAGAACAACTACGTCAGTGAGCTATTGATCACTCGAACGAGATCATCAAGATGTTGAATGAGCTAAGAGATCAACGAAACATGACTTTGAAATGCAACAAGCACTGAATCATTCTACAGATTGAACATACTTAGAGACTGAAACAGCTAGAGATCAATTACGCGTCAATGAACACTTTAGAAGAGATAAACACTCGACTACGAGAGAAGATGTTGAGTCTCAAAGATAGACTCAAAGAAGTACAGCGTTCAGCGAATCAGTCTCGATCTCAACAGTTTATTGAGTCTCGATCTACTACAAATCATCTATCTCAACAGAATATTGAGTCGCAAGCTTCTATCGAGAATCATACTCGACGAGAAACGTTTAAATCATCGTTCAAATCATTTGCAAATGATCATCATTGATTCTATAAATTTTCAAATTCATTTATATTCACTAATGAAGACGAATCGACTTGAGAAGACTGAAGAAACAAGATGAACAACAAGCTGATTGTCAATGTTGATCAATTCGATGATGAAACTATTTGTATTGTCTACATGATGTCTAGACTAGAAGATGATGCTGCAAAGCACATCTTCGCTCGACATTGTTTTGATTCTTCAAATTCATTCACTTTGATCTACAAGCTATTCGATCATTTGAAAGAAATATACAATGAACTGAATAAAAATCGAAAGTTTCAACGCGAATACAACGCTCTGAGACAAGCAGACAAGTCTTTCAATGTTTTCTACTTCGACTTTATGAAGCTATTCAGCTATCTCAATTATGATGATTGCACTCTGATAAATGATCTTCAGAATAAAATCAGCAATCGTCTGCAGAACACTCTATCAGTCTGTTCAGAGAACTTTACTTCACTCACTCGCTTAAGAATCTTTCTTCAAGATGTGAATAGTAAACAACAAGTCAATTATCAGCTTCGCAGCGAACGTTGCACTATCATCATCAAAGTCACTGTCGTATCTGATAAACGCGCTACTTTTCTGTCAGTAACAACTTTGATAATCAATTATGTTAAGTCGACTATCTCTTCTATCTCTGAGTCAGCGAGATCGTCAATTATCTGCTACATCTGCAAGATTCTCGATCATTTGTTCAAGAATTGCTTTCAGCTGAACAAGATTGACACTTCTGCATCTTGTGCATTTATTCTTCGCTTACATGAGATTATCATTTCGAAGAATAAAGAGAATGAGAAAATGTCTTTCGAGAATAGCGAGGCAAAAAACTAGAGACTTTCATCAAAGACGCGATGAAAGATGTGTTAATTTCTTCAACAATGAGCATGTCAGATAATTCTTTTACTTCTGAATCTTTGACTACTGAATGTGTACTTTCTAGCAATGAAATTAGTTACTCATTGAAGTCATTGATTGACATCGAAGCTGCTGACTATTCATTCATTGATGAAGTGATCGCGCAGATTGTTTGTGATCAGTTACAAATCGAGTCTCTGACTTTGATCAAAGCGAAGTCAATTCGAGAATTCAACGATCATTATGCTAAGAAACTCATTACTCATGTCATCTATTTGAATCTGACTGTTCAAGATCATACAATTGACACAGCTTCTATGTTGATCATTCGATTAAATCAACATCAAATGATTCTTGAAAAAACATGAATGAACAAAACAGATCTAGTCATAGATATGCAAATCGACTTTTTCAATTTTCAAATTTCAATTCTCGCTTGACTGTTCTTTCTTCAAGCGAGAGAACAACATTGAAACAGAAAAGCTTGACTTCTACTTATATACTAAAAAGATCTTTCACTTCTGTTACATTTCAACCTAGCTCGAAATCATTCTCTTTCAGTCAGTTCAATGAGAAGTCAGTTAAACAAATTGAACAGTTAAAATCGCGCGACGCGACTTTAACTAGCGTCAAAATTTCTAAATCGACGTCAGATTCAATGAACATTGCAATGATAAAGACTGCGACTTATAGAATGTTAATCAAACGATCAGACGTGAAGACTTTTGCTGTTATCGTCTTGAAAATTGATTGACTCATAACTACAGTTGAAAATAAGCTCGAAGAAGTGAATCTGCATGAGCTCTTTCACGCTGAAGTTCTTGAGCAGATCAAAGTCAAGCTTCTCTTTGAATATCATGATTATCTAGATGTTTTCGATCGAGCAATAATCGATCAGCTCTCTTCTCATCATTTCTATGATCACAAGATTGAGCTGATCGACGAAGAAACATTCTCGCGAAGCAGACTTTATCAGATGTTTGACTACAAACTTCAGAAGATAAAGAAGTATCTGATCAATTATCTGAACAAAGAATTTATTTTCTTCAGCTTTGCATCATACGTCTCGCTCATCTTGTTCATTGAAAAGAAAGACGAAAGTCTGCATTTTTGCATAGATTATAGAAAGCTTAATGCTTTGATCAAACGAGATCACTATTCTTTGTCATTGATAGACGAGACTCTCACTCGTATACAAGAAAGCAAGTATCTGACTCGATTGAACATCATTGCTGCGTTCAACAAACTTTGCATGCATCTTGACAGTGAAGATTTGACTATCTTTATTATCTCTTTCAACTCATATAAATATCATGTAATGCTCTTCAATTTAATCAACGAATCTGCTTTCTATCAGCACTACATGAATGACGTGTTGTTTGAATATCTACATCAGTTTTGTCAGATCTATCTAGATGACATTATCATTTACAGCAAGATCTTGAAGAAACACAAGCGACATGTACAATTAATCTTGCATAGACTACGAGAGATCGATCTACAGATAGACATAAACAAATGCGAGTTTCATGTGCAGAAAATCATCTTTCTAGAACTATTGATATTCATTGAGAAACTAAAAATGAATTCTCAAAAGATACAAGCAATTGTTGAATGATCTATCTTCATCAATCTCACTCAGATACAGTTCTTCATCGACTTCTGCAACTTTTATCAATGCTTTATCAAGAACTTTTCGAAGATTGTTCGTCTCATAATTCAACTTACTCAAAAAAAGATCATATTTGAATGAAATGAGATCTGTCAGACGACATTCAATCATATGAAGAGATGTATGATCAAGACTTTGATACTTTGTCACTTTGATCAAACTTGTGAGACTATTCTTGAAATTGACTCATTCAACTATGTCAATGATGATGTTCTGTCTCAATATGATGATGAAGAAATTCTACATTCGATTGCTTTCTATAGCAAGAACATGTTCTCTGCTGAATGCAACTACGAAATATATGATAAAGAACTACTAATCATCATTCAAGCATTTGAGCATTGACGATCTGAACTGAAGCTAATCGACATTTCTATCAAGATGTTCATCGATCATCAAGCACTCACATCATTGATGAAAGACAAAGAACTTAGCAGACAACAGATGCGTTGAGTACAGAAGCTCGCTGACTTCAACTTCAAGACAATGTATTGATCTGACAAGCAAAATATCAAGATTGATGCATTAACTCGTTGAATCAATGTCGTGCTCAGAAGTTTTGAGAATGAGCGCGTTCGCTATTAAAGAATCACTATTCTGACGTTGAATTGAATGAAAATTGCTGATCTAGAAGAGAACATCAGTGAATCAATCTATAAACAGATTCTTGAGATTAATGAAATCGACGAGAATTGTACGCTACTTCGCGAAGCAATAGCAAAAGACGAGACACAATATGAAGATATCAAATTGAAGAATTGTCGAACTCAGAATGAAATCTTGTACTATGATAGTCAGCTATAAGTTTCATTCAACAAGCTTCTACAAATGAATCTGATTCGTGAGATGCACGATCAACTCTTAGTAGATCACTTTGACATTCTTAGAACTGTGAAGATCATAAAACGAAACTACTATTGATCTTTCATGCGAAAGACAGTAGATCATTATATTTGAAACTGTTATATCTGTCAACGCTCAAAGACATCTAGAGATAAATCAAATGAACTACTACATTCTTTACTCATACTCGAACAGCAATGACAAAACATAGTCATAAACTTTATTATTAATCTATTTAATTCGTACGACTACAACGCTATTCTGACTGTCATTTGCAGATTGTCAAAGAAAAGACATTATATTTCTTACATCACTGATGATGAAGATATCACAGTCGAAAGAACAGCTGAGATGTTAATTCAGTGAATATATTGAACTCATGATTTATCAAGCTTCATTGTATTCGATCGAGATACTCAGTTCACTTTCATTCTCTGAAAGTTTCTTTGCAAATGACTGAGCATTTCTCTTCAATTGTTCATTGTTCATCACTTTCAAATCGACGATCAAAGCGAACAAGTCAATCAGAATGTTGAAAGATATCTTCGTTTCTTCTGTTCATACATGCAGAATGACTGATTCAAGTGATTGCTCATGATCGAGTTTGTCAACAATAACATCTTGTTTTCAATCATCTTTTTGATTCTCTTCTTCATGAATAAAAGCTTTCATTCTCATATGAGCTTCGATTCTGACATCATCGAGTATGAAAGCACTCGCGAACGCTTGCAGATCGTCAGAGTCGAAGATATATTCAATCACATAAACAAGATGTTAATCTTCGCTCACGAAGCTCTGATTAAAACACGAAAACGAATGATGAAACAAGCTAACAAGCATAGAAAGAAGATCAATTATGAGATCGAATCAAAGATGTTTCTGAACGAAAGAAACATCGTTACAGCGAGACTCTTCAAAAAGCTGAATGACAAGATGCTTGATTCATTCAAGATCACAGACTCTGTTGACTTCTTCTATAAATTGAAACTATCAGACACTATGTGTATACACGATGTATTTCATTCAGAGCTTCTTTGTTCTGTCGTCAATGATTCTCTGTCTGATCAGAAGAATGAACTCTCGAAATCAATAGTGATAAACGATGAGAATGAATGAAAAATCGACGATATATTGAACTCTCGATGATATCAAAGACGACTTCAATATCGAGTCAAACGAAAGAACTATGACAACGATCTCAACTGATATAACGCTGACGATGACAAATTCATGAACACTCAGAATATTGTTGATGACTTTCACATTCAATATTCTAATTGAGCGCACTAAGAAAATACATTCATGCAAACATAAATTGTTGAAGAGAGAAAGTAATGTTACGATCTCGATCTATTCTCGATCTATTCTCGATCTATTCTCGATCTATTCTCGATCTGTTCTCGATCTCGATTATTTCTAATTGAGTCTAGTGAGCATTCAAGCTAGAGATGATGTCATCGAGTCTCTGTGTTATCTGTGTAAGGCGTCAACTCTTTCGAGCCTAGCGCAGAGATCAGAAACACACATATAAGCTGCAAGTTCTATTCTGTAGATACTTTTCTTTCTTAGCATTTATCTATTAGTTAAATGACACTCATATGACTCGCTCTATGCTGATTTCTAACACAATTTAACACTCAGTTTACTTGCAAGAAGCAATCTAGTTTCTCATTCACTCAAAAGAAGTAATTCAGTTTTCAGTTCGCTCACAAGAAGTAATTCAGTTCTCAATTCACTTGCAAGAAGCAACTCAGTTTCTCGTCTGCTCACAAGAAGCAATATAACTTCTCATTCGCTTATGAGAAGTCAACTAATACTCAGCTCATTTACAAGAAACAAATCTCGTTCAGTTTTGTCTCTCGTTTGAAACAAGAAGCTTCTAGTTGTATTCTTCAAGTCATTCAAAAAGAATACTCATCAAAAATCAAGTGTCAAAATTCTTTTCTTTCTAGAACTTCTGTTATCTTTCAAGCAGATTAATTCAATCAATCTTCTATACAACTTAACATAATTGAGTTGAAAGTTCAAAGCTTTGATCATGCTGCTCATGTCAAAGACATTGAAGTGTTTAGCATCACTTTAAAGAAAATTGATGTCTTCTTGAATCTTGAGTCAATCTCGTCTTCTAGTCTAGATGAGTCAAAATCGCGTCACGCGACTTTGACTGTTTGTTCAAAGAACAGTTCAACTCTTGCTCAGTTCTCGTCTTGCTTTCAAGATAGTACATATGATAAGAATCATCGTCTGAATCTTCATCAAATGAAAAAGAAATTTCATTTGACTGCATTCACGACACAAGAAGATCTTGAAGTCTATTGACAAAGTAAGAACGTCGATTCAGTCACAATTCTAT